>Ga0181554_1002882_pt1 | contig 14909 bp, 18 predicted proteins | sample 011ome_16_FD_145602 | JGI IMG/M metagenome (GOLD analysis project Ga0181554, IMG submission 145602) | Coastal salt marsh microbial communities from the Groves Creek Marsh, Skidaway Island, Georgia - 011503CT metaG (spades assembly) | ecosystem: Environmental > Aquatic > Marine > Intertidal zone... | reverse complement strand
GCCGACGCGGTCGTATGGGGACCAGTGTAAGATAGAACGCGCCTCGTACGCGACGCAAAACCTGCGGAGGCGCTCCAGCGCGTCGTTCCCGGACGCCCATTTCATGTAATCGCCGCGCTCTTTGCGAAGCTTCTCGATCGTCGGCAAGATCTCTTCCTCCAGGAGCTTGTCGATCTCGTCCACCTTGGTCTGCTTCTTATCGAGCGTCTTGAGCGCCGCCTCCTTCTTGCTCTCGTACATGCGCGTCCTGATTGGATTGGATTGGATGGAGGTATTGATTGATGACGTGGCGATGTATGGACGTGAGTTGATTGGTTAGACGCGGTGACGTGGACGAATACATACTGATGACATGGCTTGATGTGATTGGAGGACGCACCCCGCGGCTTCTTCGAGCATGCCGAGAATCTCCGGCGGCTTCATGTTCAACACCTTCGTGATCCGCCCTTGCATGATGAGAAAGTGCGGGTTGTTCACGTTGAGCTGCACGGAGTGAAACAAGTTCTGAACCCTCGTCGGCTGCGCGACGTGCCCGTTGATGAGGTACTTGTTCCGCCCGCCGATGACGATCTGCCGCGTGACGACGATCTGAATGATCGACGAGGGTCGAGGGTGGGTGGAGTTGGAAGGCGTCAGTCGGCGTTGAAAGGCGCCGAGGGCGGGGATTGAAAGCGGGGGGTGGGCGGAGAGATGCGCCGGGAAGTGAAGTCCTTAAGGATCGGCGTGCACCACGCGAACGGGGTCGTATGGGGACTAGTACGAATGCGAACGCGCCTGGTCGCAGTGCTCGTATCCGACGGGGGAACGCGAGCGGTCCGAGTTGTTAAACGTGATGGACACGGACGCTTTCGTGACGCCGGCTTGGCCTTGCTTGTACACGAGCTCTTGCAGCGACGAGCATCGAACCTGGAGGATGGGGTAGGACGGCGGGCGCGTCGGCGTTCGTCAGTTTTCGGTTTTCGGTTCGGTTTCGCGTCTGTCGTCGCGTCGTTCGCGCGGGGGGCGCGCGGGATCCAACGCGCGACGCCGGCGGCGCGGGACCCCTCCCCCCCTTCTCCGCGCGCGCGACGCGTCGTCGTCTATCTCCTCTGAGGACGTCCACGCGGGACCCCCCGCGTCGCGCGCGCGCGGTGCGGCGCCCTCCGACGCCGCGCGCGCGTCGGCCGCGGATCTCGGAGACTCGTTCATTCATTCATTCGGGGGGGAACAGCGCAGCGGAGGGAAAACAGACGACGACGACGACGACGACGACGCGCACCTGCGTCAGGTTCGTGATGCCGAGCACGAAGCATATCGAGTCCAGGATGTTGCTCTTCCCCGAGCCGTTCAGACCGGTGATGGCGTTGAACAGAGGGTCGAACGCGGGGACGACAGTCCGCTGCGCGTACGACTTGAACCCGTCGATGCACACCTCTTCCACGAACATGATGCTTTCTTCGCGCGACGCGACGGACGCGACGGACGCGACGGACGCGACGGACGCGACGCGATGCGACGCGATGCGATGCGGCGCGGCGCGCGCGGTGGTCTTCGCGGCGCGGTGCGATGCGCGATGCGCGGGGAACGCCGAGGTGCGAGCGGCGGTCGCGGCGCGGCGCGGGAATGCGACGCGCGCGGTGGGGGGGACGGAGAAGGAGAACGACGACACGACGAACGAGAAAACGGCCGTCAACGGCTCGACGGCGCCCGCTAGCCCGCACGAGCAAACAGTCACGCGAGTACGAATCTCGCGTAGTACGGACACGCGTTCGTTTCGGAATAAAATGCTGTGGAGGGCGAAAAGATTTCTTCATTCGCCCCCCCCACCCTCCCCGCCCCCCTCCGCGCCCTGCAGCGCGCTCACCGCGGCGAGGTAGTTCACCCCCTCCGTCAGCGCGCTCTTCACCTGCGCGAGGCGCGCGGACGTGTGCGTCGTGCGCACCGCGTCCAGATGCTCGCGCGGCTCTGAGGGTCGTTCCGTACAAAAATAGTTCATCGGTCAGTTGAAAGGGACCCACGCGATCAAATGTTAAAACCGATGGACGGGTGAAAAACGTGTGTATAGAACGCACCCAACCCCAGTCGCCGCGTCACCGCCCACGAAAACATCTCCGCGCGTCGCTCCGGCGCGGGCGGGTCCGCGTCCCACGGCGGCCGCTCCTTGGGATCCGGCGAGCACCGCCGCATGTCGTAGTCGATCTGCGCGCCGTCACCCTCTTTCGTCTTCGCGGAGAGCGTTTCGAGTTGTTTCAGGAGGCGCCACACGTCCGCCTCCTCCTCCGCCAGCGCCTTCGCGCCCTCGTCGTCTTCCGGGACTTGGTCCAAAACCTGCGGAGTTCAAAGGCGTCAGACGGAGTTGAAAGGCGTCATAGGGGCGGGGATTGAAAGCGAGCGAGGTGTGGGCGGAGAGTGACGACGGGTGGAAAAGTCCTTAAGGATCGGCGTTCACCACGCGGACGAGTTCGTATGGGGACCAGTGTGAATACGAACGCGCCTGGCTCGTCTCCGCGACGAAAAACGGATTCCCGTCCGTCACGACGCGGTCGACTCGAAACCTCCCCACAACCTGAGACGTGACGTACAGCCTCTCTTCCTTGTTGTCGTGGTACGCGTCGACCATGCGACAGACGAGGCCGACGTCGCCCTCCTTCGGGGGTATCGGGTCCTCCCCCGGCGGCGTCTTCGCGGGCTGCGGGATACGGACGACGACGACGCGCCGCGATCGGATTGGTGAGTCGAGATGACGTGGATGGAAGAACACGTGTACTACTGTAGATGGTGACGTGGCGCGACGTGATTGGTGGGTGATTGGCGGACGCGCGGTCGAACGACGGGTCGGTTGGTCGGGAGAGAAAGTCCTTAAGGAACGGCGTTCACCACGCGAACGGGGTCGTATGGGGACCAGTGTCGCGCGCACCGTCAGCGCCGGGTGCGTGATGCCGAAACAAAACGGCGGGTCCCCCGGTCGTCTCGGCGCGTTCGCCAGCGCGTCGAACGCGACGACCCAGCGCGTCTCGATCAAGTTGAGCGCGACCGTGTCGAGCGGGCACTTCACGCTCGGGTATCGGAACAGCGCGAGGCGATTGTTCGTGACGCCCGGCATGGAGCTCAGGCACCCCTGTATCGCCTCGAGCGCGCCCGCGCCCTGCGTCGTCGTCGTCGCGAGGCGCATCACGCGCTCTCTCGCCGCCTGCTCGTCCAGGCGGTTCACGGGCGGGCCCGTCCATCGCGACGGGGAGGAGGCGACCGAGGGCGGCGGCGGCGGCGCGTCGTCGTCGTCGGGGGCGGACGATCGCGCCGCGATCGACGTCGCGCCATCGCGTCGCCTTCGCGGCGTCACACTGGTTCCCATACGACCGCGTTCGCGTGGTGAACGCCGATCCTTAAGGACGCGGCGAGGCGACGACGCCCACGACGACGACGCGAGCGTCGTCGCGGTGCGCGCGGCGAGCGTCGAGGAGGCCATCGTCGCCTTCGGACGGACGCGCGGCGGCGCGCGTCTCGAGTGATGAGTGACCTCGATGACGTGTCGACAGACGTAGACGCTCGCGAAGATCAGACAGTTTTCAGCGGAGACGCTATCGATCGATCGACCTTTTCACCCACCCCTCGCACGGTTTCAAAAGGTGACCGCGACGGCGTCTGGTTGAACTGACTGACCGATCGATGCACCCGAGAAAACGCGTCGGCACGGACGCCATTAGGTTTGCGTCGCTCGACACCGTCGCGCGCGCTGCCCCCCGAGCCGCGCGGGTTCGGTGCATGCGCGCCTCCGCTTTCGCGGTCTCTCCATCCTCAGCGCGTGCGCGACCTCTCTTCCGCCGCGCCGAGCGTTCCCCATCCTTCGCGGTCGTCGCCGCGCCTCTCGCGTCGTCGTCGTCGCGTCGTCGTCGTCCCGAGGTCGCGATGTCAACTCATCACGCCGCCGCCGCGTCCACCGACGGGTACTACCGCTACCCCGCGCTGCACGGCGACACGCTGCTGTTCGTGTGCGAGGACGACATCTACGGCGTCCACGCCACCCTGGGCGGGCGCGCGCACCGCGTCACGGACGCCCCGGGGCCAGTCCGACGGCCCGTGATCAGGCGCGTCGAGACTAAAACGAATTCGCACTGGTCCCCATACGCTCCCGTTCGCGCGGTGAACGCCGTTCCTTAAGGACTTTCACTCGCGCGCTGTGAACCTCACGTTTTGACACGTGGTAATGATATCAACCAATCGCGTACACGCGCGACTGACACGTGTCTTCCCTCGACCAATCAAAACGCACTGCAGCCCCGACGGCGCGCTCGTCGCGTTCACCGTCTCCGAGCCCGACGGCCACGAGGAGATCTACGTCGTGAGCGTCGAGGGCGGGCGGATGCGACGGCTGACGCGCGCGGGCGCGGACTTCGCGCGCGTCGCGACGTGGTCGGAGGACGGCGAGGTAGTGTACTTCGTAACGTCCGCGTCGCGGGCGTTTCCGGACGACGACACCCTGTGGCGCGTGCCCTCGCGCGGCGGCGCGCCGGAGAAGATGACGCTCGGCCCCGTCAGCGACGCGCAGGCGCGTCCCATCTCACACTGGTTCCCATACGACCCCGTTGGCGTGGTGAACGCCGATCCTTAAGGACTTTCTCTCCCGGCGTTTCTCCCCGCCCACGCCATGGTTTCAATCCCGACACACCTCGACGCCTTTCAACGCCAACTGACGCCTTTCAACTCCACCCCGATATCATCGCTCGTACGGAACGACCCTCAGTTTCGACCGACGCCGGCGGCGACCGACGGCGCCCCCCCGCGCCCCCCCGCGCGGCTGATCGGGCGGCACACGGAAGACCCGTCGATCGCGCACTGGAAAGGGTACCGCGGCGGCGCCGGCGGCGAGGTCTGGCTGGACGTCGAGGGCGTCGGCGATTTTAAGGCGCGTTCTATACACTGGTTCCCATACGACCCCGTTGGCGTGGTGAACGCCGATCCTTAAGGACTTTGCCCGGCGTGTCTCTCCGCCCAGGGTCCCTTGCGTTCAATCCCTGCCCTCGACGCCTTTCAACTCCAACTGACGCCTTTCAACTCCACCCCGACATTCGCTTGTATGGAACGACCCTAAGAGGGTCGAGTTCTTCACCCCCGACGGCGCGTCGTTCGAGGGATCAGTCGGCAACGTGTCGTGGTGCCGGCCGGACCTCGCGCTGTGCGTCGCGGACGATGGCCGCGGGCGCGCGTCGCTGTGCTCGTTCCGCCCGATGTCGTGCGCGGAGGACGTGACGCGGGAGAGGACGCATAGTGTCGGACAAGACAGCAACGGCTCTTCTTCGTCCGACGCGACCGTGCTCCGGGCGACGCTGACGCCGCGCGCGACGGCGCCGGGCGAAGCGCACGGCGCGCGGCACCCCGCCGCGGACGCGTCGCAACGCGCGGACGCGACCGAGTCGCCCCCGCTCAGGGTGGCGTTCGTCGCGGGCGGACGGCTGTTTATGTCCGAACTTGCGTCCGACAGTAGTGCCGCGTGTACGACGAAAGAGATCGCGGTGCAGTGGACGGGCGCGAAGAGCGAGCTCGAGAGACGCGCCGTCGACGAGCCGTCGGAGTTTCTCCAAGACTGGAGCCTCCACCCGGAGGGGCTCACCCTCGCGACGACGATCCGCGGCAGGGCGTTCACGATGGGCCTGTGGGACGGGCCCGCGTTGAGTTACCCGTGCGCCGACGTGGACGCCGACGTGGACGCTTTAGAGGAGGCGTTTCGGGAGAAGAAAAATACTACCGACGCGACGCCGACGCCGGGCGCGGCGGCGTTGCGTCACGTCGCCACCCGCGCGACCGGGAGCTTCGCCCCGCGCGCGAGGCTCGCGTCGTACCTCTGGGACGGTAAGCGGCTCGCGTTCGTGTCCGACGCCACCGGCGAGGACGACATAGAGATTCACCGCGAGGACGGCAAAAAGCCCAGGCGCGTTCACGTGATTCACACTGGTCCCCATACGACCGCGTTCGCGTTGTGCACGCCGATCCTTAAGGACTTTACTTTCCGGCGGCGTCTCTCTCCGCCCAGGGTCCCTCGCTTTCAATCCCCGACCTCGACGCCTTTCAACTCTGCTTCTGACGCCTTTCAACTCCACCCCGACTTTGCATCGTATGGAACGACCCTCAGACGCATGGGGTTGCCGCCCGCGCTCCTCGGTCGGCCGATCTCCCTCGCGCCGTCGCCGGAGGCGCCGCTTCTCGCGGTGACGAACCACCGGAACGCGTTGCTCATCGTCGACGTGGACGCGGGGACGTGCCGCACCGCGGACGTCAGCGAAGAGCAAGGCGGGATAACGCACGTCGCGTGGTCGCCGTGCGGATGCTGGGTCGCGTACACGAAGAGGGTCGACTCGGAGACGACGTTGATTCGAATTTTAGACGCGCGAACCGGCGTGACGCGCGACGCGACGACGCCCGTGCTCGGCGACTGCGACCCGGGCTGGGACCCGGCTGGGGATTTCCTCTACTTTCTGAGTTCGCGCGAGTTGGAGCCCGCGTACGACGCGCATCGTTTCGGGCTGAGGTGCGTTCTATACACTGGTCCCCATACGACCGCGTTCGTGTGGTGAACGCCGATCCTTAAGGACTTTGCCCGGCGCATCTCTCCGCCCATCCCTTGCGTTCAATCCCCGCCGTCGACGCCTTTCAACTCCATCTGACGCCTTTCAAATCCACCCCGACATCGCTTTGTATGGAACGACCCTGAGTTTCCACGGCGCGCACCGACCGCATTGCGTCGCGTTGCGCGCGGACGTGAAGAACCCTCTCCTCAAAGCGCTGACGCCTCCCGGGGACCACAGCTCAGACAGCGAAGGCGACGGCGACGACGACGGTTCTGATTCCGACGATGACGATTCGTATGCCGACGGTTCGGATTCAAACGACGAAGATAAGTGCCCGCCGATCGTGATCGAGTGGGAAGGCTTACGCGACCGCGTCGTCGCGCTGCCCGTCCCCCCCGGGCGGTACGGCCACGTCCGCGGCTTAGACGACGGCAGATTCATGTTCGTGAAGTACCCGATCCGGCGAGGCGGGAGGGTGGGGTTAGACGCGCCGTATTACGGCGACGACGGCGGCTCGGACGCGGAAAACGAACGCGCTGACGACTCCGACGACGAGGACGCCGGCGGCGTCGGCGCGTTGTGTAAGTTTGACGTCCGTCGACTGAAGACCTCGGTGCTGATCCCCTCCGGGGTGCGGTCCGTCGTCCTCAGCATGGACCGCCGGTGCATGCTCGTGGAAAAGTCCGTGGACGGATACGTCGAGCTCAGAGCGCACAAGGCGGGGACCAAGCCGGACGAGGAGGACAGCGACGGCGAAGACGTCGACGAGGACGCGTTCGATCGAAGGTCCGGGCTCATCGACATCGACGGACGCATCGCCGCCGAGGTCGACCCGCTCGCGGAGTGGACGCAGGCGCTGCTGGAGACGTGGAGGATATGCAGGGACGAGTGGTTCGACGCCGGGATGGCGCACGGCGACGCGCGCGGCGTCGCGGACTGGGAGGGCGCGTTGACGCGACACGCGAGGCTGCTTCCCCGAGTCGCGTCCGTCGCGGAGTTGTCGGACGTGTTGCGCGAGATGACCGCGGAGCTGCGGTCGTCACACGTCCACGTGAGCCTCGGCGACGCCGGGTCGACCGCGCGCCGACGTTCGCCCGCGCCCGGGCGGCTCGGTTGCGACCTCGTGTGGGACGCGAAGATGCGTGGGTATCGAATCACGCACATCGTCGGCGGCGATCAGTGGGACGATCTCACCGGGGGGGCGCTGCGCAAGCCGGGGTTGAATGTCGCGGTCGGGGACGCGATCGTCGCGTTGAACCGCGTGACGTTGACTGAGGAGGTGGGCGTGGACGAGGTGTTGACCGGGAAGGGCGGCGCGGAGGTGATGGTCACGTTCAAGGTTGGAGACCGCGGCGGCGGCGGCGGCGGCGGGGGGGGGCGGAGTACGGGCGAGATCGCTCCAGCCGCCGCGGCGTCTGATAAGAAGAATCGCTCGGGCGGATCCGGCGCGAAGCACAAAAAGACCAAGGGCAAGGACGCCACCGCCGCCGACGCCGCCGGCGCCAACGGCACGCTGAAGCGCGGCGACGTCGTGTCCGTCCGCGTGCGCGCGATGCACAGCGAGCTCGACGCGCGGTACAGGGACGCGGTCCGAGACCGCACCTCGAGGGTGGCCAAATTAGGAAAAGACCAAGTCGGGTACCTCCATCTGCCGGACATGGAGCGCACGGGGTACTCAGAGTTCTGGCGGCACTTCCCGCGCGAGGTGAAGAAAGGCGCGCTGATCGTTGACCTCCGCGGGAACGCGGGCGGGCACATCAGCGAGCTGCTCCTCGCGAAGCTCGCGCAACGACCGCTGGCGTGGGACGTTCCCCGCAGAGGCGCGGCGGCGACGGCGCGTTCGATTCACACTGGTTCCCATACGACCCCGTTGGCGTTGTGAACGCCGTTTCTTAAGGACTTTTGTTCCCGGCGCATCTCTCCGTTCATCCCTCTGTTTCAAGACCCGACCCTATGACGCCTTTCAACGCCAACTGACGCCTTTCAACGCCACCCCGACATCGCTTTGAAAATTTACCCTCGACCCTCAGTACCCGTCGCACGCGTGCGGCCCGCTCGTCGTCCTCGTCGACGAGAACACCGGCTCCGACGCGGAGCTCGCCGCGGAGGCGTTCCGCGCGCTCGGGCTCGGGGTCGTGGTCGGGTGCAGGACATGGGGCGGGCTGCTGACGACGAGCGAGTCGTACGGCCTCGTGGACGGCGGCGAGGTGTCGCTGCCGCAGTCCAACGTCGCGCTGTTTAGGGACGAAAAAGTTTTTGCAGTCGGGAATAATGATGCGATCGAACCCGAAACGAGCGCCTCGACCGGCGCCGCGACCGGCACCGCTGCCTCGCATCGAAACGTCATCGAGAACCGCGGCGTGACCCCGGACGTGGTCGTGCGCATCTCGCCGACGGACCACGCGTTGGGCCGCGACCCGCAGCTCGACGCCGCGGTGGAGGAGGCGACGCGTTTGTTACGGGAGCGTCCGCCGCCGAAACCGCCGGGGAAGAAACGCCCGGAGGATGAGCGTTATGATGACGTGACGCGAGCGACGCGCGCCGAGGAAGCGTTCGCGGGCGGGTCGAAGCACCTGAAGCGGTGGCCGTTCAAGACGTTCGCGCCGTTCCCGCAGAGCGACAGCAGCGAAGAGGCCTCTTCGGACGACGAGGACGACGAGGACGCGACGGAATCCGAGTCGGACTCGGAGCGCGAAGACGCGAACGCTCGGCGCGCCCGCGGCGGCGGCGGCGGAGGAGGAGGAGGACGGAAGTTTAATAAGCCGAAGGGCGCGAAGCCGAAACGGTGAAGGAAGAACGTCTGAAGTGATATTAGTATTTCAGACGTCCTTGTGAAGGAAGATGAACGACGACGCGACGCGACGCGGCGACAGATCGGTTCGTTCTGACGACGCGACGCGACGCTACGCGACGTCGTCGGAAGAACGTCGTCGTCGTCGCGCGTCGCGTCGGCGTCGGTCTAATAAGGAAACGTTAAGGTTTAAGGTTACTTAAAAACGAACGCGCGCGAGATCGACTGTCGTCGACGCTCGCCGGTCGATCGAAACGATCCATCGAAACGACGCGAGCGTCGTCGTCGAACGAGACGCTCGCTCAGAACATCTTCTTGATCGACCCCATCGCCTTCTTCGCAGCCTTCTTGGCCTCATCTGCGCCCTTCTGCGCAGCCTTCTTGGCCTCCTGCGCCTTATCCTGCGCCATCTCCATGGCGTCGTCCGCGTTGATTCCCTCCTTGACGTTGTCGTCCACGAGGATGATGCCCTCCTCCTTCTTCTTCCACACCGGCGGCGGCACCTTCTTGAGCGGGTTTTTCGTGAGGTCCACGCGCTTCAAGCTGGGGAGGTCGCTCCCGATGTCCATGTCCACCTGCTTGATGTCGTTGTTTTGGAAGTTCATCGTCTCGATCGACTCGAGGTACTTCAGGCCGTCGGGGAGCTCCTTGAGCTTGTTGTTCGTCATCACGAGCGTCTTAGGGCCATTCAATACAAAAAAAGTTCACCGGTCAGTTGAAAGGGGACGCGATCAAGTGTTGAAACCGATCGATGGGTGAAACACTTTTGTATAGAACGCACCTTGAGCTTCATCCCGCGCGCCAGCTCCTTGTTCGTAAACATCGACGGGAGCGAAGTGAAGTTGCAGCCGGAGACGTCGAGGCTCTCCAGCGATGTGCACTGCGCGAGCTCCTCCGGGAGGTCGCCGAGCGCGGGCAGGTTCCTCGCGCTGATCGTCTTGAGGTTCTTCCGCCCGCCGCACTTGATGAACACGAACTTCCAGTTCAAAAACTGCGTGCCGTCGATGTTGAGCGTCTCGAGGCTGGGAAATCGCGCGACGTCGATCTGTGGAGTTATTGAAAGGCGTCAGAAACGGAGTTGAAAGGTATCGTAGGCGGGGATTGAAACCGTGGCGTGGGCGGAAAGATGCGATGGGAAAAGTATAGTAAGTCTTTAATAAGGATCGGCGCGCGCCGCGCGAACGCGGTCGTATGGGGACCAGAGTGATAACCAAACGCACGTCGTTGAGCTTGCCGCAATCCGTGAGAATGAGCTCCTTGAGCTTAAACGTGTACACCCACTCCGGGAGCGGGCCGTCCGAGGAGCCGTCCTCCGCGAGCCCGACGTTGGACCCGGAGAGGTTGAGATGCGTCACCGCCTTGGCCTGCGACAGCTCGGGCGGGAGCGTGTGGAAGTCGTTGCCGGAGAGGTCGAGGTGCGTCATCGAGTTGAGCTCGCCGAGCTGCCACGGGCACTCCTTGAGGCCGCACCCGCTGAGATCGATCTGGAGGAGGATGATGATGATGATGAGGAGGAGGTGGGGAGGGAACGCGTGGTTAGTTAGCGTCGGATGGAGAACGCGCGCGCGCCGACGCGCGACGCCGACGCGCGGCGGTCAGTCGTCCGAAAGAATGAAAAAATCCAAAAGCTCAGTCGGGCGTCATCAGCGTCGGGACGACTCCGCGCGGGATCGACCGAATTCGCACCTTGAGGACGTTGCCCGCGACGCCGTTCTCGTCCCAGGTGATGCCCGGCCACGTGCTGAAGTCGTTCTGGATGCTCCATCGCTTCGCGAGCTCCGGGTACGCGCCGGGGAGCTGGCGGATGACGACTGAGGGTCGTTCCATACGAGCGATGTCGGGGTGGAGTTCAAAGGCGTCAGGTGGAGTTGAAAGGCGCCGAGGGCGGGGATTGAAAGCGAGGGGTGGGCGGAGAGAGACGCCGGGCAAAGTCCTTAAGGAATGGCGTTCACCACGCGGACGCGGTCGTATGGGAACCAGTGTGTAGAACGCACCCGAGTCGGCGACTTCCGAGGGCGCGGCTTGCTTGGGCGTGGAGATGCACGGACCCATCCTGTTGTCGTTGGAATCGAGTCTGTGGACGACGACGGCGGGAGAGAAGCGTCGGATCGCGCGCGGGGCGACGCGCCGCGGGCGGGGGAGCCGAAGACGACGACGACGACGGGACGACGCGCGCGCGGCGCGATCGATGATGGAAAAATAACAGAATGTGAATGGGAAAGCCTCGGAAGCTCTCGCGACGCGACGCGACGCGCGATCGAACGATCGCGCGCGTCGCGCGCGCCCGCGATCGCCGCGAGGGAGGGATCGACGCGCGTTCGAACGACAGGCGACGACGGGGACGGACGTACCGGCGCGTGCGTGCGTGTCTTCGCGAGTGCGACGCGGCGAGTGATCGGTCACGAACGACGACACGTTCCGACGCGTCTACTGTACTGTACAACAGAAAGACGCAGACGCGCGAATGTCAGACGAAACTGTCATTTTTAGGATTTTTATGCGTCCCTCTTCGTTCTCTCTCGGCGCCCGCCGCCGCCGAGCCGGGCTTCTCTGCGGAGCTCTAACGCCCTCGTCGTCTTCATGTACCCCGCTCGTTTCTCGCCGCGGAGGACCCTTCGAACATCCGCGTCGCTCGCGAGCGGCTTGCTCAGCGCCGTCTTCAGCGCTCGAAGCGCGGCGACGTCGCCGCCGACGCCGACGCCGGCGCGCGTCGTCCCGCCGCCGCCGCCGTCGTCGCCGTCGTCGTCGTCGTCGCTGTATTCCTCCATCTCCAACCGCCGCATCAGCCTCGCGCTCGCGTCGCCGCCGCCCTCCTCCTCCTCCTCGCCGCCCTGGACGCTCTCCAGCGCGGGCGGGCCGGGGGGCTCGTACGCTTTCGGCGCCGCGACGACCCAAGGCCCGCCGGCGAAATCATCATCGTCCCGCCCCCGCCCCCGCCGCGCGTCTCCTCCTCCTCCTCCTCCTCCCTCGCCCTCGCCCCAGCCCCGGGCCCCGCGGACGACGCGAACGATCTCCGCGGGCGCGCTGATCCAGTCGTGCTGAGGGTCGTTCCATACAAAGCGATGATTTCGGGGTGGAGTTGAAAGGCGTCAGTCGGAGTTGAAAGGCGTCGATGGCGGGGATTGAAAGCGAGGGATGGGCGGAGAGATGCGCCGGCAAAAGTCCTTAAGGATCGGCGTTTACCACGCCGACGGGGTCGTATGGGGACCAGTGTATAGAACGCGCCTGACCCGTGAGCCGCATGTCGACCGCGCCGTACGTGGGGTCGAACGCGCGGTCAACCTTGCCCACCTCGGGGTCGACGTCGTCGTCCCCGGGCGCGAAGGACGCGAGCGGCGACGGCTGCGATCGGTGACGTGGAGAGTTTGGGAGTGATGCGATTGGTTAGATGTTTGATGACGTGGACGGACGTTTCATTGATTGGACGAGAGCGACGGAGAGCTCGCCGGGAAATAAAGTCCTCAAGGAACGGCGTTCACATCGCGAACGGCGTCGTACGGGAACCAGTCTGCTTCGTCGCTCACCTCGCTCGCGCGGCCGGCGCGGCGGCGCGGCGCCCTCGTCGTCGACCGACCGACACCGCGGGACGACGCGGACGCCCCAACCCAGTGACCCCACCCGCGCGGCGGGGTCACCGCGACCGCGATCGCGGTCTCGCGCCCGCGCGCGTCGACCAGCGGCACGCGGAGAAGCGTCTCGTCCTCTCCGTCCGCGTCGACGGCGCCGAAAGTCAGGGCCGTTCTATACAAGCGAATGTTGGGGTGGAGTTCAAAGGCGTCAGTTGGAGTTGAAAGGCGCCGAGGGCGGGGATTGAAAGCGAGGGGTGGGCGGAGAGATGCGCCGGGCAAAGTCCTTAAGGATCGGCGTTCACCACGCGAACGCGGTCGTATGGGGACCAGTGTATAGAACGCACCTCAAAGTCGTCCCGCGCGCCTTCGCCAACGCGGCGCGCATCGCTCGCGCGTCGAAGCCCCTCCCCGCCGCCGCCGCCGCGATCCGTCCCGGCCCGATCCCCGTCCCGCGAAGCGCGAATGAGAGCATCGCCTCCGCGCACGGGTTCGCGTGCGCGCGGACGTCCACGAGCGAGGGGAACGAAGCCGCGGAGAGAAGGGGGGCGAACGCGCGCGCGTCGCGAATGTCGTTCCCGGCGACGTCCAAGAGACGCAACGCGGGGAAGGTGCCACGTGTCGACGTGGCACTCCCCGCCGCCGCCGCGCGTCTGGGATCGCTCCACGTGGCACCTTCGTCTTCGGTATCGCGCCACGTGGCACCCCCTTCCCCGTCGTCGTGTTCGTCCTCGTCCGGGTGTCGCTCGACGACGCCCGGGCGCGACAGCTTATTCCGCGCGAGCGACAGCGTCTCGAGTCGAGGAAGCGTCGCCAACGCGCGCGGATGAAACGTCCTCGACGTCAGCCGCGGCGTCTGCGCGCTCAGGTCCAGGTGCTTCAGATTCGGAAACGGAATCTGAAGCGACGCGAGCGGCCGTGATTCGTCCACGTCATCAAACGACGCCACGTCATCAAACGCCTCCTCGTCCTCGCAGTCGTCGTACGCGCGACGGCGTCCGCGCGTCGCGTTCTTCGCGTCCGCCGTCGCGCCGCCGAAGAGCCCGTCCCGCGGCACCTTCGAGATCGGGGTGGAGTTGAAAGGCGTCAGAAGCGGAGTTGAAAGGTGTCGAGGTGTGTCGGGATTGAAACCCAGGGACCCTGGGCGGAGCGATGCGCCGGGAGATAATAAAGTCCTTAAGGATCGGCGTTCACCACGCCGACGCGGTCGTATGGGGACCAGTGTAAACATGATAGAACGCGCCTTCGAGATCGCGTTCCCGCTCAGGTTCAAGCTTCTCAACGTCGCGATCGTCGAGAGCGGCTCGAAGCACCTACAGTCCAAGCGGTTGAACGACACGTCCAGGACGCGAAGCGACGCGAACGGCGGAATATGAACCGTCGAATACGACGTCGGCGTCGGCAACGACGCGACGGCGACGGCGTTGCACGGCGCGACGAGATGCGTCAGCGCCGACAACCCGGCCAACGCGCCGAGGTCGGCGAGGTGGTTATCGCTCACGTCCAGGACCCGCAGCACCTCCGGTAACGCTCCGTCGTCGTCGGTTTCGACGGACGCGACGTCAACGTCGCGGAAGCCCTTCCCGCGAAGCGTCGCGTGGACGCAGTCGCGGAGGGAGGAGGAGGAGGAGGCGGCGCGCGCGCCGCACGCGCGAGCGACGGCGGCGGAGTCGAGAACTTTCGCGCGGGGCATCGACGTCATTCGCATCGACGCGCGCGGCGTCGTCAGAGGGAGTCCGAACCCGGCCGCGTGAGGGTCCCACGACGAGGGCCCGACGGCGGCGTCCTCTTCCTCTTCCTCTTCCTCTTCCGAATCCTCCTCCTCGCGCGCGACGTCCAGAAGGATGGACTCCAACGCCGGGGGGATCGTTCGTTCCGCGTCGAAGCTTCGGTCCACCGCGTCGTGACTGGTTCCCATACGACCGCGTTCGCGTGGTGAACGCCGTTCCTTAAGGACTTCGTCGTCGTCGTCGTCGTCGTCGTCGTCGTCGTCGTCGTCTCCTCGCGTCG
>Ga0181554_1002881_pt1 | contig 14911 bp, 14 predicted proteins | sample 011ome_16_FD_145602 | JGI IMG/M metagenome (GOLD analysis project Ga0181554, IMG submission 145602) | Coastal salt marsh microbial communities from the Groves Creek Marsh, Skidaway Island, Georgia - 011503CT metaG (spades assembly) | ecosystem: Environmental > Aquatic > Marine > Intertidal zone... | reverse complement strand
ATAGATTTCCCCGAAACCAAAATCGATTTGGACATCCCAGTAGATGCAGATCAGAAAGTCGTCATCGACCCTGAAATAATCGGTGCGATCAACCCAATAGTGCCACTTCATCTACGAAACAGTCGCTCAAATTACCCCCTGACGTTAGGGCGCCTGCTGTGCAGTCACCAGCAAAGATGGCCGTGCGAAGTGACGTGGAAATACCGGTTGAGGTGGAAATATCGGAAAGGCGTGCAGCCTTAATTGAAAGGGAAGTGCCGATAATGCCGTTGGCTGCGGACGCGGAAATCGATAAGGCTACCGGTCCTAAGCAAGGGATTGGGCGTCAAGTCGCAGCGTTTCACGCGCCTGAATTGCATGCGATGTGGGCCATTGAAACCACGCAGGTTTCAATGGCAGATACATCGCAGCTTACCTTGGAAATTGCGGATATTCCTGAGATTAGCCCCTCAGCCCTTGTGGGGCGATTGCACACGCTGCCCCCCGCGCACGTGGCACCCTTGGTACCTCAAGAGCGACAATTGGCTCGAAGTGCGATTACCCAAATTTCCGAGATGGTTCAGCAAACTCATGAACGCGGATTTGATCTGCGTTTGAAACCTCCGGAACTCGGTGTTGTGAAAATGCAGTTTTCCTATTCTGAAGGCGGTTTGATTGTACATGTCGCCGCTGAACGGTCCGATACATCTGAACTGATCCGACGTCATGCGGATATGCTTTTACAAGAGTTTCGGCAGATCGGTTATTCGGAGCAACCCACGTTAACTTTTGGGCGAAACGCGCAGAGACAGGCGCTTTTCGACGCTCCTAAGGCTTATGACTCCCTCAACGTTCTACCCGATGAATTGCAAACACCGCTTCCCGCGCCAGCGCATCGATTGCAGGCCTCTGGCCTAAATATTGTAATGTAAGGTTTTATGATTACTGCTCCTGTTTCGCCACAAACGTCTCAAGGCACTCCCCAAACAACTGGGGCGCCTGCGCCGGCGATTTTAAATGATTTCAACACATTTGTTACGATGCTGACTGTCCAGATCAAAAATCAGGACCCGCTTAATCCTATGGAAAGCTCTGAGTTTGCGGTGCAGCTCGCTACCTTTGCAGGGGTTGAGCAGCAAGTGCGCACCAACGATCTGTTGCGGGAAATTGCTACAGTGAAGAGCGGTTTGGGAGAAGCCGGAAGCCTAATCGGGCAAAACGTGCGTGTTATGGGTGATCTTTTGCACACTGGCGCCGGTATTCAGTTGTCACTTCCGGGCAATTCGGTCGCTGACGATGCTCGCTTGGCGATCTCAAAGCCTGACGGTACTGTCGTTGCCCGGTTTGATGTGCCAAGTCAAAAAACTGAATTCGCCTGGGATGGCAGGGATGAACACGAAATCCCCTTGGTAAACGGCACCTACCAAGCGCAGGTTGCATATTTGCTTGGTGAGCAAACGGTTTCCCAGGTCGCGGCCACGTCGGTAATGAACGTGCGCGAGGTCTCGGTAAATGAAGGGCAAGTGGCGTATTTGTTAAGCAACGGGCAATCTGTGTCGTCGGAACAAATTGTCGGGCTGCTTGGGCGGTCAGAAAATCAATGATCCGATGAAACCACCAACAAGGACGCTGATCCCTACCAATGCCAGTCTAGAACCAAGCCCGGTTGTTTTTGTGTCGACAGGATGAGCACCCTGCTGAATAAGCGCCTGCTCTAGCAGCTCGGGCAACTTGGGTCCAAAACGCGACAACACCCGAAGAGTTTGTAGCGAGTCTTTGATGATGGCCAGTGGACCGATGCTGGTTTTGATGTAATCCGCGACGACCGGTTTGGCGACTTCCCAGATATTGATATGTGGATCGAGGGAACGCGCGACCCCTTCAACAACCACCATTGTACGTTGCAGCAGGATCAGTTCCGTGCGCGTCTCCATGCCAAAGCGTTCAGTGACTTCAAAAAGGTGGCTGAGCAGACGGGCCATCGAAATGCGTGTTGCGTCCATACCAAAGATCGGCTCGCCGACCGAGCGTAGCGCGCGCGCGAACTCTTCGACATCCTGATTGGCCGGAACGTATCCGGCCTCAAAATGTACTTCGGCGACGCGGCGATAATCGCGCTGAATAAATCCGTGTAGAATTTCGGCGTAAACGCGCCGGGTGTAATCGTCGATATACCCCATGATGCCAAAGTCATAGGCGATGATGTCTCCGTTTGAGGCCACCTTCAGGTTCCCTTGGTGCATGTCGCCGTGAAACAGCCCATCACGCAAGGCTTGGCGCAGGAATAGCTGCAATATCCGTTCACCGATTGCGCGCAAATCATGCCCCGCGGCCCGCAACGCATCGTTGTCGCCCAGAGGCAGCCCATCCGCCCACTCCATGGTCATAACTCGGCGGCCTGAATAGGCCCATTTAACTATTGGCAGCCGGAATCCTGCGTCGTGCTCGGTTGTGACGGCGAATTCAGATGCCGCCGACGTTTCCATGCGCAGGTCCAATTCGCCTTTAACGACCCCTTCGAAGTGGGTCACCACATCGGTTGGTCTAAGACGGCGCGACGCTGGTGAGAAGAACTCGATGAACTTGGCCACAAAGTAGAACGCGTCGATGTCTTTCTGAAAAGCGCGTTCAACACCTGGACGCAGAACTTTGACAGCCACCTTTTCACCTGTGTCTATCAAAGTGGCCTGATGCACCTGCGCAATTGATGCTGCAGCTACGGCTTCGCTGAAGTCGGAAAAAACGGTGTTAATCTTGATGCCTAGTTCCGCTTCGACGCTCTTCAGGGCAACAGCACGATCAAATGGAGGCAGTTTATCCTGCAAAACTCGTAGCTGGGTGGCAAGTTCGGGACCAACGACATCGGGTCGCGTCGACAGAATTTGCCCGAATTTGATGTAGGCTGGGCCTAGTGCCGTCAACGCGCGTGTGACGGGCGGTTGGTTTGGATCTCCCTGATAGCCCAGAAACCGGAATGGCCAACCTAAAACGCGGGCGGAAATCCGAAGGGCGCGTGGGGCTTCCAACGCATCCAGTACGGCACGCATCGCGCCGGTCCGCTCAAAGGTGGCACCGGTACGGATCAGCCGCCAGATGTTGTGAGGTCCGCGCATGTTAGATTTTCCATCCTGAATGCAGGGCCGCAATACCTAAGCTCAGATTGCGATAACTTGCGTTCTCGAATCCGGCGGTGCGCACCATGTTTAAAAAGGTTTCCTGATCAGGGAATTTGCGGATCGATTCCACCAAATATTGATAACTGTCCCGATCATTAGCAATCAACTGGCCCATGGCCGGGATCAAATTGAACGAATACCGATCGTAAACCCATTGCATGCCCGCGTTCGGAATATGCGAAAACTCAAGCACCATCAGCCGACCGCCGGGACGCAACACGCGATAGGCTTCGTTCAGCGCCTCTTGCGGGCGTGTGACGTTCCTGATGCCAAACGAAATGGTGTATACGTCAAAGCTGTTGTCCGCGAAAGGAAGCGCCATCGCGTCACCCACCAGCCAGTCCAGACTATCGGCCCTGTCTTCAGCCTCGGCCCGTTTTCGACCTTCGATCAGCATGGATTCGGTCAAGTCCAGCACCGTTGCGTGGGCGTTGCCAGCGCGTTTCAAAAACCGAAACGAGATATCGCCCGTGCCGCCAGCTACATCGAGCAACTGTTGAGCGGGGCGCGGGGCCAGCCAATCCATCATCGCATCTTTCCAGACGCGGTGAATGCCTGCGGACATGACATCGTTCATGATGTCATATTTGGACGCTACGTTTGTAAAGACCCCCTGAACTTTTCCGGCCTTTTCCTCTTCGGAAATGGTCGTGAAGCCGAAATGCGTTGTTTTCTGCTCGGTCTGGGTCATTGGGTCTTGTCGTCCTTGGTTCTCACCCTTCTTATAGGGTGCCGATACTGCGATACAATGCAGTGAAGACACAGGAAAGAGCGAATGCCCGAATTACCAGAGGTCGAGACAGTCCGCCGCGGCATTGCTCCGGTTCTGGAAGGCGCAGTTTTCCGCAACGTTAAAGTAAACCGCCCTGACCTGCGTTGGCCATTTCCCGAGCGTATGAAAGAGCGCCTTGAGGGGGCCAAAGTCCTGGCTGTCCGCCGTCGATCAAAATACATATTGGTAGAGCTGGATAGCCATGAAACTCTGCTGATCCATCTAGGAATGTCCGGCCGAATTTTGGTGTCCGGCGATCCCATGGGGCGGTTTGTGCATGATCATCCAACTGCAGAAAAGCACGATCACGTCGTAGTAGATATGAGCAATGGTGCGCGCTTAACCTACAACGACCCCCGTCGATTTGGAGCGATGGATTTGATCGCAACAGATGGTCTTGCGGAGCACCCGCTTATCTCGGTTTTAGGGCCTGAACCGCTTGGTAACGAGTTTAATGCAAACGATTTTTACAGCAGAACCTCTCTGCGGAATTCTCCCATCAAGGCTGTTCTTCTGGATCAAGGGGTCGTTTCGGGCTTAGGAAATATCTACGTTTGTGAAGCGTTGTTTCGAAGCGGGATCGACCCACGCCGCAAAGCCAATCGCATATCTAAGCAAAGGATAGAGACGCTGACGATCCATATCAGGGATGTGCTTTCCGACGCGATTGAGGCAGGGGGATCGTCACTAAAGGATTATAGACAAGCCGATGGTGAATTGGGTTACTTCCAGCACAATTTTGATGTCTACGGCAGAGAGGGCGAACTCTGTAAAAATGCGGCTTGCGGCGCAAAGATCACACGGGTTGTCCAGTCTGGCCGGTCTTCATTCTACTGCCCAAAGTGTCAAAGATAGCTTGATCCAGCGCGTCAGAGTGGTAATGACTCGGTTCTGACTGAAACAAACATAGGCGGATGTGATGGCCTTTGAGACGATTGTCGTCGAGATCAGCGAGCATATTGCCCTGATCAAACTGAACCGTCCAGATGCGTTGAACGCCCTGAACACTCAACTTCTCTCGGAACTTTGCACGGCGTTGGAAGACGCTGACGCCAACGACAAGGTGCGTTGCGTCGTTTTGACGGGCAGCGAAAAAGCATTTGCTGCGGGGGCGGACATTAAAGAAATGTCGTCAATGAGCTTCGCGGACGTAAACCGCGTCAACCTTTTCGCGGAAGCTTCTGATCGCATCATCAAGATTCGCAAGCCGATTATCGCTGCGGTCTCGGGCTACGCTTTAGGCGGCGGATGCGAGCTAGCTATGGCGTGCGACTTTATAATTGCATCGGATACTGCGAAATTCGGACAGCCTGAAATCAATCTCGGCGTCATCGCCGGAATGGGTGGATCGCAACGTTTGACCCGTTTTGTTGGCAAGTCCAAGGCCATGGATATGAACCTGACCGGTCGCTTCATGGATGCTGACGAGGCCGAGCGCTCTGGGCTGGTCAGCCGCGTTGTGCCCGGCAAGAAGCTTTTGGACGAAGCGATGGGCGCGGCGGCAAAGATCGCCGAGAAATCGCAGATAAGCGTGATGGCTGCCAAAGAAGCGGTGAACCGCAGCTACGAGCTGACGCTGGGCGAGGGTTTATTGTTCGAACGCCGGGTGTTCCATTCGCTGTTCGCGACCGAAGACCAGAAAGAGGGCATGGCAGCCTTCATGGAAAAGCGCGAGGCGCAATTCCGCGATAAATAAGAGAATCTGCGGCGTATCAAAGGGGCTGTTGCAATATGTGATGGTTCTGTTTATATGCCGCCGTCATACATGCGCGTGCAGCCCGCCTAGGCTAGAATCACTCGGGTTTTTTACCGGTCGGGTTTGGCATTGCGCTATCAGAGATACCAAACTTTAGACGAAGGTCAAAAAACACATGGCAAATTCGCCCCAGGCAAAAAAACGCGCACGCCAGAACGAGCGTCGCTTCGCAGTCAACAAAGCCCGCCGTTCGCGCATCCGTACGTTCCTGCGTAAAGTGGAAGAAGCAATCGCATCAGGCGATCAGACGGTTGCTCAGGCGGCTCTGCGCGCTGTTCAGCCGGAACTGATGCGCGGCGTGACCAAAGGCGTTATGCACAAGAACACAGCATCGCGCAAAATGTCACGTCTTGCGGCGCGTGTTAAGGCGATGGCATAAGCCGTATCCTGAAGCAAAAAATTCCAAGGGCGTTGCTTTCAAGCAACGCCCTTTTTTGTTTTCCAAGGAACAAAACAGTCAGCCAGAGATTCTTTTTCAGCAATGCCCTGTCAAGGGTCAAAGATTTGTTGCCGCGCATGTCCGGCAGGGGCTAATTTCAGACGAAGCGATTCATCGCGATTTCAGGAAGCCAAGATTCGAACACTGTTTTAGGACGGATCAATTGGCGCTGCTATTCCTGACCAGCTAATCTCGGCTAGGGGTCCTAATAACGGACAAATCGTAGGAAGCCGTTTGTGTATCGAGGGGGTGAGGCCCTTTGAAACATCACAAATGGGGGGCGACAAAAAGGCGGTCCTTTAGGACAAATGGTCTCGCACAGCTTAAGCGGGCGCTGCATTTTTGTTGTCTTTGCGTTCGTCGTACATCTGCTGTGCGGCTTGGTGACAAAAAGAATAAAGAACGGGACAAAATGACGAAGAACCAATGGGGTCAGGTTCAAAAGGAACTTTGCAGGACAGTCGGTCAGAATAATTTTTCGACATGGATTGAGCCGCTTGGTCTGGTTGAGGTCGCGCAAGGCACTGCCACCTTGCACGCGCCTACAACATTTCTGGGAAACTATGTGTCGCAGCATTTCGGCGACCAAATTCTGTTTCAATTGGGGTTGGTAAACCCTGAAATCCGCCGTTTGAAATTCGAAACCGCCAGCAAAGCGGCGTTACGCTCTGCGTCAGAGGCTAAGCCTGCCAAGCATTCGCTCGCGGTCAGCGAAGACGCAAACCTGCCGGGCGCCCCATTGGATGAGCGTTTCACCTTTGACACGTTTGTTATTGGCAAACCTAACGAGCTTGCTCATGCCGCGGCGCGTCGCGTGGCCGAAGGCGGGCCGGTGTCTTTTAACCCACTGTTTCTTTACGGCGGTGTCGGTTTGGGTAAAACCCACCTCATGCACGCGATCTCGTGGGAGCTGAAACAAAGCCGTCCTGATTTGAATGTGGTCTATCTGTCTGCTGAGCAGTTCATGTATCGCTTTGTTCAGGCGTTGCGCGAGCGCAAGATGATGGATTTCAAAAGCCTGTTCCGGTCTGTCGATGTTCTGATGGTTGATGACGTCCAGTTCATTGCCGGAAAGGACAGTACACAGGAAGAGTTCTTTCATACATTCAATGCGCTTGTGGACCAAAACAAGCAGATCATCATCTCTGGCGACCGAGCCCCGGGCGAGATCAAGGGCATGGAAGAGCGGATCAAGTCGCGTCTTCAAAGTGGTCTTGTCGTCGATCTGCATCCAACTGATTACGAACTGCGCCTAGGGATTCTTCAAGCCAAAGTAGATTTTTACCGCAAACAATACCCTGACTTGGTCATGGCTCAGGGCATTCTTGAATTCCTTGCCCATCGAATCAGCACCAACGTCCGCGTTCTGGAAGGTGCTCTTACGCGCCTGTTCGCGTTTGCGTCGCTTGTCGGCCGCGAGATTACGATGGAACTGACACAGGACTGTCTTTCGGACGTTCTACGCGCGTCAGAACGAAAGATCACCGTCGAGGAAATCCAGCGCAAGGTGTCCGAGCATTACAACATCCGCTTGTCGGACATGATCGGACCAAAGCGCGTGCGGACCTATGCGCGCCCGCGTCAGGTGGCCATGTACCTTGCAAAAACCATGACCAGCCGGTCTTTACCTGAGATCGGGCGTCGCTTTGGCGGGCGGGATCACACGACGGTGATGCACGGGGTTAAGCGAATTGAGGAATTGAAGTCCAAAGATGCGCATATGGCCGAGGATTTGGAGCTTTTGAGGCGTGCACTGGAAGCGTAACGCCCTCAGCCCCCTTGACCATTCCGAGAATCTGAAAAGAAATACCGCAAAAGGGTTGAGCCGGTCCGGTTTTCGGATAACCTGTCCTGCCCGGGGTTATGAGGAGCGAGGGCTATGAAAATAAGCATGGAACGTGGCGCACTGTTAAAAGCAGTTTCGCAAGCGCAATCGGTCGTCGAGCGCCGGAACACGATTCCGATTCTCGCCAACGTGTTGATCGAGGCCGAAGGCGAAACGGCACAGTTTCGCGCAACCGATCTAGATATCGAAGTTGTCGATAAAACTTTGGCCCAGGTCGAGCGGGCAGGGGCCACCACCGTGTCTGCCGTCACGCTGCACGAAATCGTCCGCAAGCTTCCGGATGGCGCTCTTGTCACCTTGGCAGATGATGGTGCTTCGGGGCGGCTCAGTGTTGAAGCGGGGCGCTCAAGCTTTTCGCTCGCGACGCTACCCAAAGAAGACTTCCCCGTCATGGCAAGCTCGGAATATGCCTCGAACTTCTCGGCGCCTGCACCTTTGCTGCGCCGACTATTCGACAAAGCCAAATTCGCCATCTCGACCGAAGAAACCCGCTATTACCTGAACGGTGTCTATATGCACGTGTCCGAGGCCGATGGTGGACGTGTTCTGCGCTGCGTGGCGACAGACGGGCATCGTCTGGCGAGAATCGACGGCGATCTGCCGGACGGGGCTGAACAGATGCCGGGTGTGATCGTCCCCAGAAAAACGGTGGGTGAATTGCGCAAACTTCTGGACGACGACGACTTGAAGGTTGCGGTTTCGGTGTCGGAAACAAAAATCCGATTTGCAACGCCCGAGATTACGCTGACTTCGAAAGTTATCGACGGCACGTTCCCAGATTATACGCGCGTGATTCCTGCAGGTAATACGAAGCGCATGGAAGTGGATGCTGCGGACTTTGCTAAGGCTGTGGATCGTGTGGCGACGGTAAGTTCCGAGCGTTCGCGCGCCGTTAAGCTGGCTTTGGGTGAAGATCGTTTGGTTTTGTCCGTAAATTCACCCGATAGCGGTGCCGCCGAAGAAGAGTTGGCGGTGGCCTATGGCGATGAACCGCTTGAGATCGGCTTTAACGCAAAATATCTTCTTGAGATTGCTAGCCAAGTTGATCGTGAAAATGCGGTTTTCATGTTCAACTCTTCAGGTGATCCAACATTGGTCCGTGAAGGAAATGACACGACGGCGGTTTATGTCGTGATGCCCATGCGCGTCTGATAGAGCAATTAATTCAGAGATGAGGTTTAAGGGCAGAGAAATCTGCCCTTTATCATTTTCACTTTACGGTTTGCTCAATCCGGCAACTCGGACGAGGGAATGATCGGAAAGAATGTTCCGCTTGACCATAGGCCGAACCACTCATCGTGATGTGCTCCAATTTCCACCAAGCGATAAAAGCTCTTGCGGTCGATCAGGGCCTCTAGTCCGGCGCGTACATGTACATAGGGCGATGGCTCTCCGGTTTCAGCATCGCGAACGACGCGGATCGGGTTTTCGGAACTGGCCGTGGTGAAATCTCCGACATTCGTTTCAAATTGCAGGATCTGCTTAGTGCCCGTGCCGTTTGTTTCAAAATCCACAGCGACAAAGGGGGCATCGTCCACAGTGATGCCAACCTTTTCCACTGGCGTCACAAGGAAATACTTGTCTGCGTCCTTGCGTAGAATTGTCGAGAATAGTCGGACTAGTTCCTTTCGGCCGATTGGGGTGCCCAAATAAAACCACGTCCCATCGCGTGCGATGCGCATATCCAGATCACCGCAAAACGGGGGGTTCCACAGATGTACAGGCGGCAGACCCTTACCTTTTTTGACCGCTTTTGCAGCGGCAGCAAGTGTATCTGCGGTTGGCTTTGGCGCGATGGTATCAGTCATTGATCGGCTCATTTTGTTCCACATCCAGTATGTAGAGCCATCAGTCTTGCTGCAAGAGCACTCGGCGCGATTGCGAGGCAAACTCGCGTCGGTACATGACTGCTAACGTAATAAGACCCGCGATCATCAACGGCACTGCGCCAAAGATCCAGGACGACGCTGCCAAGCTGAAATAGACGGATCGAAGGGCGCGGTTGTAGCTGCGACCCGCATAAATGTTGATCTCGGCAGCCTTTTGCGCCAGAGGCAGCGCGTTCGGATCCTCGGGGTCATTTGGAACTGCTGCCATAAGGATGTAGCAATATCCGAACAGTCGATGTGACCAGACAAATTTTAGAAATGCGTTGGTCAGAAATACGATGATAAACAAGATTTTGATGTCCCAGACAATTGCCGGTGCCGATTGCAGGGACAAATCTGACGCTACATCTACTAACGGTTCCGGATTTCCAATCAATGCCAGCCCCCCGCCGATGGCAATCATCGAAGCAGATGCAAAGAAAGACGTGCCCTGTCGAAGCGACGATAAGGTTTGACTGTCGAATATCCGCGGGTTTCTTGTGACCATTTGGCTCATCCACTCGCGGCGGTAACGGGCCATTAGTTTTGACACTGATGGGTGTTTTTCCGGCGGATTCTCAATAAGATACGTTGATCCCACCCATCCAATAAGGATGAAAAGGATTGCCAGTCCATCCAAGGCGGAAAAGGGGGATATGATTTCCTGAAGCGTCATTGGGACAAGGTAAAGCGAAACCATTAGGGTTGCTAGATGGATAAATTGGTTATATTGTTTTACCAATTACTGGAGCGTACCCATGGAAATGCCTTCACCGAATACTGCCATCTTATCCCGCAAGGTAGAATTGGTAGCCCGTCTGAAAACCGTCCTGCCTGCGGATGCAGTGATTGAAGATGAAGCCGAGACCCGCGCCTATGAATGTGATGCACTGGCGGCCTATCGGTGTCCGCCTTTGGTGGCGGTTCTTCCCGCCACGACGCAAGAGGTCTCGGACGTTTTGCGGATTTGTCACGACATGGGCGTCCCCGTGGTTCCGCGGGGCGCAGGCACGTCGTTGGCGGGTGGGGCACTGCCGACAGCAGATTCCGTTATTCTCGGTGTTGCCCGAATGAATGACGTGATCGAAGTGGACTATTCGAACCGCTTCATCCGAGTACAGACAGGGCGCACCAACCTTTCAGTGACCGGGGCGGTCGAGGAAGAGGATTTCTTCTATGCCCCCGACCCGTCCTCGCAACTGGCCTGTGCTATTGGCGGCAATATCGCCATGAACTCGGGCGGTGCGCATTGTCTGAAGTATGGTGTGACGACAAATAATCTGATGGGCGTGACGCTGGTTAAAATGGACGGCACCATCGTTGAGATCGGCGGCGCACATCTGGATTCTGGTGGGCTGGACCTGTTGGGTCTAATTTGTGGTTCGGAAGGGCAGCTAGGCGTCGTGACCGAAGCAACGCTGCGCATTCTTCGAAAACCGGAAGGGGCACGCCCGGTGATGGTGGCCTATGACAGCAACGAAGTTGCCGGGCAGTGTGTATCGGATATCATCAAGGCGGGTGTCCTTCCCGTAGCAATCGAGTTTATGGACCGTCCCGTCATTCGTGCGACCGAGGCGCATGCGGGCGCCGGATATCCGGATGTCGAGGCCTTGTTGATCATCGAGGTCGAAGGGTCCGAAGAAGAAATATCCGAACAGCTGGCGCTGATCCGCGAGATTGCCGAGCGTCACAATCCGGTTGAGTTCCGCGAGGCTCAGGATGCGGATCAGGCGGCGCGTATCTGGCTGGGGCGCAAGTCTGCTTTTGGGGCCATGGGCCAAATCAATGATTATATGTGTCTCGATGGAACCATTCCGGTGTCGCAGCTTCCTTATGTGCTGCGCCGAATTGGCGAGATGTCTGAAGAATACGGTCTAGGCGTTGGGAACGTGTTTCATGCAGGCGACGGAAATATGCACCCGTTGATCCTCTATAATGCCAATAAGCCCGGCGACTTGGAAAAATGCGAAGCTTTCGGGGCGGATATCCTGCGCTTGTGTGTCGAGGTTGGAGGCTGCCTGACAGGTGAACACGGCGTTGGTATAGAAAAACGCGATCTGATGGTGGATCAGTTCGATCCGGTGGATTTGGAAAGTCAAATGGCGGTGAAGGATGTTTTTGATCCGTCGTGGCTATTGAACCCTGCCAAGGTGTTTCCTTTGGTCTCGAGCGAAGCGCGGCGGATGGCGGCTCAGTAGGGGCGCCGCCCCTCTTGCCCCTGAATGGGGCAATTCACCCCGGAGTATTTTTGGAAAGATGAAATGATCAGACCCGAAACAGAAAGCGAGTTGGCGGAGGCTATTGCCTCGGCCAAGGGCCCGCTAAACATCAGAGGCGGCGGTACGCGCGGGCTTGCGCGGGCTGGCAACGTATTGACAGCGGCAGGTCTGAGCGGTGTGGCGCTTTATGAGCCAGGGGCATTGACGTTGGTTGCCGGGGCGGGAACGCCTGTGGCTGAGATTGATGCGTTATTGGCGGCAGAGGGGCAAAGACTGGCCTTTGAACCAATGGATCATCGCGGACTTCTTGGGACAAGTGGCGAGCCGACTTTGGGCGGTGTCGTTGCGGCCAATATCTCGGGGCCCCGTCGGGTGCAGACAGGCGCGTGCCGAGATTTCCTGTTGGGCGTGCGCTTTGTCGATGGCTTGGGGCAGATCATCAAGAACGGCGGTCGTGTGATGAAAAACGTGACCGGTTATGATCTGGTTAAGTTGATGGCTGGATCATTTGGCACGTTAGGTGTGTTGACCGAGGTGTCGTTTAAAGTGCTTCCGGTGCCCGAAGCCCGAGCGGTTGTTTTGATTGAGGGGTTGGATGTTGCCGCCGCAGTTGCCGCGATGTCCGATGCGCTGGGATCGCCTTTTGACGTAACCGGTGCGGCGCACACGACTGCTGGGCTAGACGGGCATCCAGTTACCATGATCCGGTTGGAGGGGTTTGAGAAGTCTGTCACCTATCGTGCCGGACGTTTGCGTGACCTGCTTGCGATCTATGGGGATATCGCGATCGAGACTGATCCTGACCGAAGTTTGGCGGGGTGGGCCTGGGTGCGTGATGTAGAACCTTTTCATGATCAAGACGGTGATGTCTGGCGGATATCGTGCAAACCGTCCGACGCGCCTTCGCTTTCTGCGCGACTTGAAGCCGACGGGCTGTTGTTCGACTGGGGCGGAGGGCTGATTTGGGCGCTGCTGCCAGAAGGAACCGATGCGCGCGCTCGGATTGGCGCATTTGCAGGGCACGCAACTTTGGTGCGCGCTTCTGAGGCCACCAAATCAGACCTAGGTGTATTCCAACCGCAATCCCCCGAGATCGCTCTGCTTGAGCAGGGCTTGCGCAACCGATTTGACCCCCGGGGTATCCTGAACCCCGGACTGATGGGGTAAAGACATGCAGACCCACTTCACCGAAAATCAGCTCAAAGATCCCGGGACACAGCGTGCGAATGAGATATTGCGCGCTTGTGTTCATTGCGGGTTTTGTACTGCGACGTGTCCCACCTATCAGGTTCTGGGCGACGAGTTGGACAGCCCCCGCGGGAGGATTTACCTGATCAAGGACATGCTGGAAAACAACCGCGTGCCTGACGAGAAGGTTGTGAAACACGTGGATCGATGCCTGTCGTGTCTTGCTTGCATGAGCACCTGTCCAAGTGGCGTGCATTACATGCATCTTGTGGATCATGCCCGCGCATACATTGACAAAAACTACCAGCGGCCACTTTCGGATCGGGCGCTGAGATGGATGCTGGCGCGTATTCTGCCCTATCCCATGCGATTTCGCGTGGCTCTTTTGCTGGCAAAAATTGGCAAACCGTTCGGAAGATACATCCCTGACGCGCGCCTGCGTGCGATGCTAGAGATGGCCCCGAAAAATATCCCGCCTGTTAGCCGAAACGACGATCCTCAGACCTTCACACCTCAACAGCCCAAGAAAAAGCGCGTGGCGCTCATGACTGGCTGTGCCCAAAAGGCGCTCAACACCGATATCAATGATGCCACAATTCGGCTTTTGACCCGCTTTGGCTGTGAAGTGGTGGTGGCAGATGGTGCAGGGTGCTGTGGGGCGTTGACACATCACATGGGAAAAGAAACCGAAAGTCATGTGACGGCGGCGAAAAATATCCGCGCGTGGGCGCGGGAAATGGATGGGGACGGGCTAGACGCCATCGTGATCAACACAAGCGGATGCGGCACGACCGTGAAAGACTACGGCCATATGTTCCGAAATGATCCGCTGGCCGAAGATGCCAATCGTGTTTCTGCCCTTGCCAAGGATATCAGCGAGGTGCTGATCGACTTGGATATTCCGGAAGGGGACGAAACAGGGATGACCGTAGCCTATCATGCGGCCTGTTCTTTGCAGCATGGTCAGCAGATCAAAACCCATCCAAAGACGCTTTTGAAGCGGGCGGGTTTCAAGGTGGTCGAACCTGCAGATAGCCATTTGTGTTGCGGATCAGCGGGGACTTACAATCTGCTTCAGCCCGAGATTTCGGCGCAATTGAAGGAACGCAAGGTGAAAACCTTGATGGCCAAGCAACCAGATGTCATCGCGGCTGGCAATATCGGCTGCATGATGCAGATCGGCTCGGCGACCGGAGTGCCTGTGGTCCATACGGTTGAATTGCTTGATTGGGTTACCGGAGGGCCGAAGCCGCCAGCGTTAACGGCTGGTTAAAAAGAAATATTAGAGCTTCCGGATAATTCTTTTGCTTTAAATTTATTCGAAAGGATATAACCAATATATCCTTTAGATAATTTGGGGCAGATTGGTTGCGGTTGCTTGGTGTCTTGTTTTTACTTTCAGTCTTGGCTTTCTCCGCCGCCAGGGCTCAAGAGTTTGCGGGATATCCTGATAAAGATAGTCATTACAAAGGTTTCCCTGAAACCGCTGTCGGGCTATTATCCATCGCGGGAAAGACCGAGTGCTTGGGTGCCTTGATCTATTCCGATGTCGTTCTGACAGCGGCTCATTGTCTTTTTGACAGACAAAATCGCGATAACCCTATTCCCAGCCGAATCATTTTTTCCTTACGTTCACACCCAAATCTTGAGATCATCCACCGCGAGGCT
>Ga0181554_1002877_pt1 | contig 14925 bp, 8 predicted proteins | sample 011ome_16_FD_145602 | JGI IMG/M metagenome (GOLD analysis project Ga0181554, IMG submission 145602) | Coastal salt marsh microbial communities from the Groves Creek Marsh, Skidaway Island, Georgia - 011503CT metaG (spades assembly) | ecosystem: Environmental > Aquatic > Marine > Intertidal zone >... | reverse complement strand
CCCCGCCGCCGCTCTCTCGTTATTCGTTAATAACAGGGCGTACTCCACCCTCGCGGCGCCGCGCGCGTCGACCGCGCCCGCGAAGCGCGCGCGCGCGTGCGCGGCGCGCGTCGCGAGGAAGACGCGCGGGTCCGTCGCGACGCGATCCGCGTCCCAGGACGAAGCCGCAGTCTCCCCGAACGCGTCCGTGTCGCTCTCGTGCAGCATCGACGACCCGTCCTCGTGCTCGCTCGCGGACCTCGAGATGCTCTACATCGACGCGCTGTGGAACTTTTACAACGGCGGCAGCTTCACGCTCTCGGACGAGCAGTACGACCGACTCCGCGAGGAGCTCAACTGGCAAGGGTCCGGATTCCCGACGCTGCGAAGGTACGAAGTTCAGTTCGTCGAGGCGTCGATCGCGTACGCGCGCGGCGAGCCCGTCGTCACGGACGAGGAGTACGAAGACTTGAAGAGGAAGGTCAAGGCTGAGGGCAAGCGCGACGACGTCACCGCGCTGCTTCTCTACACGAAGGGCCAGGAGCTCCTCGACCCGGCGCAATTTTTACGCCTCAAGGATGAGATGGCGAAGCTCGACGTCGACGTCGGTCTCCGCGGCGCGACGTGCACGATGTCTAAGACGTCGGACAAGCTCACGAGCGACAGCAGCGCGGTCACGAAGATGTACCTCGCCATCGGCGCGGTGCCGACGGTCTTGGGTTTGACGCCGTACGTCTTGGGGTCGATCTTCGGGTTTGATATTCCGTTCACGGCGGGCGTCGGCTTTGGCCTAACCGTCGGCGCGTTGCTCACGGCGTCAATCGTCAACTACACCGGGTTACAGAACGCGGAGATCGTGAAGGGCGAGTGCCCGTGCTGCGAGAACGAGATCAAGCAGTTCTTCGGCGGCGAGTCCCCGGAGAACAGCGTGGATTACAAGTGCGGCGTGTGCGGGACGACGTCGAAGCTCAACAGGACGACGATGAAGATCGACCAGGCGGGCGGCATCAAGGCGGCGTGAACCACCGAACGAGAAGACGACCAGGGGCTCGTAGGGTTTGTTGGGTGTATTAGGAATGTGGTTTTTTTGACGATGTCGTGGATTGATCGCGCGGCGCGGCGTGATCGCGGGCGGTGGTGTTGGGATGGATGGAGGATCGCGCGGCGGCGTCGAATCGAATCGCGGGCCCGGGAGAGGGGGCCGCGACTCGACGTCGACGACGACGACGCGACGCGATTTTTCGGATGGATAAATAACCAAAGTTGAATTGACGCGCGGCGGCGACGACGCGCGACGAGGAGGACGGCGAGCGAGGTCTCCACTCGATAGAGTAGAGAGAGATTCCGCGGACGGTACCGTAGTGATAGCGCGAGCGAGCGAGCGAGCGATTTTAAAATGAAGCGAGCGCACTACAGGACTACGGATCGTGCGACCGCGACGTCGGAGAGAGCGACGGCCGGCTCCGTATGCGAAACGCCGGCGTGCTCCTCGCGGCGAATTCGAACCCTCCTCCGTTCGCGTTCGACGTCGACCCCCCCGCGCTCCCCGGCGGCCACCGTCGTTCGCTCACCGGCGTCGGGAAGCTCTCGTCGTCGTCGTCGTCTTCCTCGCCGGATCGCGTCGTCGCGCTTCCCTCCCGCCGCGACCGCGACCGCGACGCCGTCGCGGCGCGGCGCTTTCGGCGCGCGTCGTCGGCTTCGCACTGCTCCCGCATCGCCGCCGCCTGCGCCGCGTGCGCCTCCAGCGCGTCGTGCAACTCCCTCGCGCGCACCGGCAGCGACTTGAGCGGGTTCTCTCTCGAGCGCGGACTGCGCGACCCGGGGGTGACTTCCGTGATGGAGCGCAAGAAGGCGATGTCGAGCTTCGCGTCGTTCTTGACCCGATCCGCGTGCGCCTTTTCGCGTTGCAACTCCAGAGCCCACTGCTCTAAGAACGTGCCCGCGGCGAGAATCGCGCGCTCTCCCGCCTCGAACGCGACCCGCCAGTTGGCGCTCTCCGCTCCGCGCGTTCTCTCCTCGATTTCCAGCTCGAGCTCGTGGACGCGCTCGCGGAGGCGCTCGACTTCGTCCTGCGCTTCCCGTCGCTCGGCGGCTTCCACGTCGGCTTGTTTTTCCCACGCGTCCGCGCGCATCTCCGCCGTTCTCGCGTCCGATCGTAACGCCCGCTCAACCTGCGTTAAATCGTTATTCGCGCGTTCCACGCCGCTCGCCGCTTCCGCAGCCTCCGACGCCGCGGCGGCGAGGCCGTCGCACGTCTCCGCGAGGTGCTCCATGCGCGCGCGCTGCGAGCGGGTCACCTCGAGATGCCAAGCGCTGAGCGCCGACGCCAACGCGGTTCGGTCTCTCGCGCGGTGCAAACGCGGGTTCGACGCGCGCAACAGCGCGTCCGAGTACTCCGCGAGCGACTTGGTGCTCCGAGACGCGCGTCGCCACGCGTCGAATACCCTCGCGGCCGCGTTCGCGCTCCACGTGGCCGTGAACTGCGCGTGCCACGCGTCGCGCGTGTCCTTGAGTATTCTGACGTTGCGCGCCCATCGCCGGAGCGCGCGTCGTCGTCGTAAACATCGCGTCACCGCGGCGACGGCGACGGCGAAGCGCCATTTCCTCATCACGACGACGCCCACCTTGTTTATTTGCCTCTCGTACACGACGCGAAGGCGTCGCTGCGCGCGCGTGCGCCACATCCAAAGCGTCAGCGCCCACTGCGCCGCGCGTCGGCGGCGCGCGTACGCGAGCACGCGCGCCACCTTGGACGCGGCGACGCGCGAGCGCCACATCCGAAGCGCTTTCTTCCCCGCGTTGCGACTCGCCATGGCGTCCACGCTCTCCTTCTTCCTCTCCGCGTCCTCGAGCGCCGCGAGCGTTCGCCTGAGCGTCTCCGCTTCTTCGGTCGCGTCGGCGATTTTTCTCGCCGCCGCCGCCGCGGCCTTCGCCGCCGTCTCTCGCTCCGCCTCCAGCGTCCTCAGCCTCTCCGCCGCCTCCTTCTCTCTCGCCTCGGCCGCGTGCGCGTCCGCTCGCGCTCGCGCGACAGCGTGCGCGGCGCGCGCAGCTTCCTCCGCAGCCGCGGCGACGCCGTGGATCTTCGCCTTCTCCACGTCCCCCTCCGCCGCTTCGACGCGGCGACGAAGCTCCGCGTTGGCGGCGAGGAGCTCCGTCTCCCCGGCGGCGTGCGACTCCAGCGCCGTTCGAAGCGCGTCGACTTCCTGGGACAACATGTCGTACAGATCGCGAGGGGGGTACGGTCTAGCGCGTTGTCGCGTCGTCGTCGTGGCCTGGCGTTCCGGCTTCGCGGGCGAAGCATCTCCGCGCGACATCTCCGCTGACCGCCGCGCGCCCTCGAGCGAGTCCCACCCGCGGCCGTTCGAAGGGCTGACGTCCCGGCTGACGTCCCGGCTCCGCGGCGTCCGCGTTCGCCCTCTCCCCCTGCCCCTTTCCGCCGCGGCCATCGCGGCGTCGCCGACGCGTTTTTTTGCCGCCGCGGTCTCGCGCGCGGCCGCGGCGGCGGTCCCGGGGCCGTACCCCCACTTTACTCTCGCCGCCGTCGCCGTCGACGTCGACGTCGCGGCCACGTGCCCGTCGTACCAGTGGTCGCCCCAGGCGTACCCCGCGCCTGGTACCCGCTCCCTGGACGTCGAGCGCGCGCGCGGCCGCGGCCGCGGGGGCGCGCGCTCTCGCGCTCGCCCCGTCGGCGACGGCGGCGCGGACGAATGCCGCCGCGCGGAGACGGTGGCCCCGTGCGAGAATCCTCTCCCGCGTCGAATCGCGTCGGCGTCGTCGTCGAGGCGTTCGTCAAACACGGCGTCGGAGTTTACCCACGCTTCCTCGACGTTGAAGGTTCCGTCGTCGTCGTCGTCGTCGTCGTCGTCGTCGTCGTCGAGACGGAAATCTTCAACTTCTTCCCGCTCGTCGCGACGCTCGCGTCGGCGCGTCGGCGTGCGCGGTCGCTCCACGCGGCTCGTCTCCGCCGCCGGCGCCGCCGCCGGCGCGTCGCCTCTCAAAATCTCCCCGAAACGATACGAAGCCGCGGCTTCGTTGTCCATGATGTCCGTCAGCGCCGCCTCGCGGTCGCTCCTCACCTCCACCTCCCTCGCGGCGGCAGCCTCGAACCCCCACCGAAGCGCGGTCGCGAACGGGTCCGCGACGGACGCTTCACGACGGTCCTTCGTCCGCGCGTTGGCGTCGTCGAGATACGAAAGCAACGCCGCCGTGTCGGTCTGTTCCCTCGGGGTGGAGTTGAAAGGCGTCAGTTGGAGTTGAAAGGCGTCGAGGGCGGGGATTGAAAGCGAGGGGTGGGCGGAGAGAGACGCCGGCAAAAGTCCTTAAGGATCGGCGTTCACCACGCCGACGCGGTCGTATGGGGACCAGTGTGAGATAAAACGCGCCTGTTCCCTCGCGAGCGCCGCCGCGTACGCCGCCTCCCACCGCGCTTCTTCGTTAACGCTGGTTCCCCGATCGTCGTTACTAGTACTAATTCTCTTCGCCTCGAGCGCGGTCGCGACGCGGAGCGACTTGGCGAGCGCGGCGACCTCGCTCGCGGTCATCGTTCGCTCGGGCTGGCACAGCTTCAAAAACGTTCGCGGATCCACCACGTCGGCGCCCGCGCGGTCGGCTCTCGACGGGAAACTTCTCGGATCGACCGGGCCGTTCGCGCTGAACACAACCTCTCGAAGCTCCTGATGCACGAGGCTCAACGCGTACGCGCGGCGCAGCTTCGCCGCGGTCACCGCGGCGGACATGAGCATCTCTAACGATCGAACGTCGCGTCGGACGCGTCCCGGCGCGGCGACGATTTCCTCTCGCGTCGTCGCCTTCCCGTCCAAGGATTTCAACCGCGGCATTCGCGCCAACACGTGCGCGCGATAGAACGGCAGCCGCGAGACCGGCGTGAGCTCGAGCGATAGCGCCTCGAGGTGCGGGCACCCGCGCGCGAGCGCGTCGAGCTGCGGGATGTCGTCGATCGGATTATCCCCCGCGCTGAGAAGCCGCAACTCTCGAAATTGCGCCAATCCCGCCAGAGACGCGATGCGATTGTGCGACGCGTACAGCCGCTGCGTCGGTCGGTACGCGGGCGGAACCGCGTCGATGATCGACAACCGCTTGTCCACGACGGATATGCGCGATTTCGTCGGATCGAACGCGCACGGCGCGTCGCGGAGGAGAGCGCTGAGCGACACCGGCTTGGCGAGATGTCGTCGGACGGCGTCCACGTGTTGGTGTCGATGTGTCGATGGTCGATCCCGATCGTCCCCGCCGCTCGAGCTCGACGACGGCTCGCCGGGGCCGCGCGGCGTCGGCATCGGCACGACGTGCCGCGCGGGCTCCATCTCGCGCGTGCGGAGGAGCGACACCGCGGTGGACGAGCGCTCGCGCGAGGACGAGCGGCTCCTGGGCGGCTTCCCCGATGATGGCTCTCTTTCGCCGTCGACTCGCTTCGACGAGTTCCACGCGCAGCATCTGGTGGACGAGGACGACGGCTCGCCGCCGCGCCCGCGCCCGCGCCCGCGCGCGTCGGCGTCGTCGCCATCGCCCCCGCCCCCGCCGTCGTCGTCGTCGTCGTCGCGCGCTGCCGAGGACGACGCGGAGACGTCCCCGCTCTCTCCGCGATCCCTTCCGCGCCCGCGCGCGGAGGGTCTCTCGGATTCGTCCTCCCACGTCACGCGACGCCGTCCGCGCGACGCGTCGTCGCCGCCGCCGCGGAGCCGCCGCCCCATGCCGCGCTCGTGCAGCTCCGCGTACGACCCCATGACGCTCACGTCGTAGAAATCCTCCGCCATCGCGCGACGGGAGCGAGCTAGCCTCCTCCCGCGGCGCGACGGGGTGTGGCGACGACGGGGAAACGAACAACGACGAGTCTCGAACGACTAGTTTTGCGCGTCAAGCTGAGACTGGAGTCTGGCGCGCGCGAGAACACTCCGATCAAGTTCACCCACCCGCCGGTTTCAACTTTTGATCGCATCCTCTTTCAACTGACCGACACAGTTTTATTTGGCGAAGTGCCGATTCCCGCCAAGAACCTGGCGACGATCCTGCCGAACGCGCGGGGCACTCGCGCGGGCGCGAACCCGACTCGACGTCGCATGCTGCTGGGTCGTCGCGCGGAACGAGCGCTGCGTGGGTTCCTCAGCCAAGCCCGGGGCGCGATGGCGGCGTCCGCGTCCGCCGGCGTCGGCGTCGCGTCGTCGTCGTCGTCGTCGTCGTCGTCGTTCGCGAGCGCCCGATCTCATCACGCGTGCCGGCATCAGCTCTCCTCGAACCGTCGGGGCCTCGCGACGACGACGACGACGCCGTCGCCGCCGCCGCCGACGCGATGCGCGGCGTCGTCCAAAGGGGGGAAGCCGACGACGACGCGGCGACGCGCGCGGGCGACGACCGTCAGAGCGGCGGACGACGCCGCGGAGGCGGACGCGGCGATGGTGCAGAACAACGCGATCGGCCGCGCGGCGCGCGGGAAAGCGAAAAAGACGACCGCGTCGTCGTCGTCGTCGTCGTCGACGACGACGACCGCCGCCGCCGCGCCCGCCCCGACGCGCCCGCCGCTCCTGAACGTCCTCGCGGACGACGCGCTCGGCCCCGCGCACGCGTCCGCGACCACGTGGATCGTCTTCAGCGACCTCCACGTCAACCGAAAAACGTCCGACGTCTGCGTCCAAGTCCTCGACGCCGTGCTCGCGGAGGCGCGATTAAAAAACGCGGGCGTAGTCTTCCTCGGGGACTGGTGGCACGCGCGCGGGGCGATTCCGGTCGAGCCGCTCAACGCGAGCCTCGACGCGATCAGAGCGTGGGACGTGCCCGTGGTGATGATCCCGGGGAACCACGACCAAGTCACCGCGGGCGGGGAGCTCCACGCATTGGCGCCGTTGAGAGCGGCCAACCCGGAGCGCGTGCGCGTGTTCGACAGCCCCACGTTCTGGCGCGGCGCGCTGTGGCTGCCGTACCGGCGCGATCACGGCGTGTTGAGGGACGCGGTGCGCGAGGCGAAGGCGCTGCGTCTGAGCGGTCGGACCGACGGCGGCGGCGGCAACGGCGGGCCGGCGTTGAGAGCGATTTTTTGCCACGCCGACGTCAAGGGCGCCGCGATGAACGAGAGCTTTCAAGCGAAAGACGGCGTCGACCCGGAGCTGTTCGCGGTCAAAACCGACGCCGCGACCGACGGCGTCGTCCCGACGTTCACCGGGCACTATCACAAGCCGCACACGGTCGCGAACACGTCGATCACGTACGTGGGGAGTCCGTACCAAGTGAGCCGCGCCGAGGCGGGGCAGCGAAAAGCGCTCGTGGTGTTGGACGCTTCGAACGGCTGGGCGGGGTGGACGGACCCGGACTCGAAGTCAAAGTCGAAAACATCCCAAGTGGACCCCGCGAACCCGGTGAAACTCCCGCGGTCGTCGCTGATCCCGATCGACCTCGGGCCGCGGCACTTCGCATTGTCGGGCGAAGACGCGAAGATCCCGAGAGACGCGAGAGCCGGGGACATCCTTCGCTGGACGCTACCGCTCTCCGCGGAATGTGGAACGTCAACCGACGCGGGCGCGTTTTCGGCGGGCCCGGGCGCCGCGGCGTCCGTGCCGAGCATCGAGCGCGCGCGCGCGCAAGGGATCCACGTGGAAGTGTCGTACGAGACGAAGCGAGCCCCGGCGAGGATCCCCAAAGCGGAGGAGCTCGGCCCCGTCGGGCTCTACGACGCGTACGCGAAGGCTGTGCGTCTCCCGCCCGACGTCGCCGCGGAAGGCCGCGCCGTCCTCGCGGAGGTCGCAATGCGCGTCGCGGAGAGCGACGTCGACGGCACCGGCGCGGCGTCGTTGTCTTCCCCGAGGGGGAAAGGCGAGCGCGTTCGGATCGCGTTTAAGGAGGTCGAGGTGGAAGGCTTCGGCGCGTTTTCCGACGCGGTGACGTACCCGCTGCGTAACCGCGGCGTGTGCGTCGTCGTCGGGGATAACAGAGACGACCGCTGCAGCGACAGCAACGGCGCGGGCAAGACCACGCTCGTGATGGCGACCGCGTGGGCGCTGACCGGCAACTCCGACGTCCGCGTCGAAGGCGGGAGCGGGAAGACGCTCACGAAGACGGACGTCGTCAACGACGACCGAAAGTCCGCGCGCGTCCGCGTCGAGGGCTACGTTAACGGCGAGCCCTTCTGGGTCGAGCGCAAGGTGTCTCGGACGAAGCTGATATCCTTGCGGTACGGCGTATGCGACGAGGAGCGAACGATGGCGGACAGCCGAATGACGCAGATCGCGATGGACCGAGACTTGGGCGCGAGCGTCGCAAGTCGCGTCGCGTTCCACGGTGAGACCGCTTCCCGCTGCATAACCCCGTCGATTCCTTTCCTTTCGCCCGCGCTTCTCTTCTCTTTCAACGTACTGTACGTTTGACCGGCGAGGCGTTCGACTGACCGACGCGCACCCGATCGCTTCACCGAGAGCAGGGCAACACACCGTCGCCGCGTTGCTCGACGCCAACGACGCGACGCTGAAAGCCGCGCTCGGGGAGCTCGTGGAGGCGGACACGTGGACGAGCGCGAAGGAGCTCTCGAGAAAGAAAGTATCGGAAGCGCGGAAGAGGGCGGCGGCGTTGGGCGCGGACGCGAAGGCGCGGAGGGATTACGTGCGACGGACGGAGGGCAGACGCGACGCGGCGCAATCGGCGAGCGCGTCGTGGCGCGAGGAGGTTCAGACGAGGCTCGAACGCGCGAAAGCGGAGGAGACGCGCGCGTCGTCCGCGCTCTCCGCGGCGCTGGGGGCCTGCGCGGTGTCCTCCGCGGCGCTGCGCGCGGCGTCCGCGGCGTGGGACGCGGAGGAGGAGGCCGCGTCTTCCGCGGTCCGCGCCGCGGACGACGAGATGTGGGGGAGTGAAGACGCCGGCGGCGGCGCGGCGGTGGACGAGACCGCGTTCCAAGCGCGCGCGGCGGCGCTCGACGCCGCCGCGGAGACCGCTCGGCGCGCGGTGGCGGAGCTGCAGAGAGAGGAAGCCGCCGCGAGGGCGGTCGCGTCGCAGGCGCACCGCACCGTGGGCGCGTTCCAAGGCGTCGGCGGCGGGATGAAACCCGTCGGCGCGCACGCGCACGAGCCGGGCGTGAGCGTCGGCGCGTGCGATCGGTGCCTCCAACCGATCGACCCGTCGCACCACGCGGACACGCTCGAGAAGCTCATCGCGGAGGCGACGACGACGAGGCGCGCGCACGTCGCCGTCGCGGGGAGGTTGAAGCGCGCGGAGGCGGCGTTTGAGGCGGCGGCGCGAGCGGCGAGGGAGGACGCCGCCGCCGCGAACGCGGCGCGCGCGTCCGCGGCTGCCGCGGCCGCCTCAAACGCGCGGCGCGCGCGGGACGCGAACGAGAAGCTCGCTGCTGTTCGCCGCGCGCGGGTGAACCCGCACGTCGTCGCGGCGGCGCTCGCGCGCGCGGACGCGGTCATCGCGTCGTCGCCGGTGCCGCCGGCGACGCCGGCGCCGCCGTCGCCGCGGGACCAACGGACGAACCAACAACCGCCGGGCCCGGGGCTCGTGCGAGCGACGGAGAACGCGGTCGCGGACGCGGAGCGAATCTCGCGCGAGCTTCAGAGGCTCGTCGCGGAGAGCGGGAACGTCGCCGCCGCGGCCGCGGCGAACCCGCACGAGCGCGAGGTCGAGTCGTTGCGCGCGCAGGTCGAAGCGGAGACCGAGGCGCTGAGGGCGAGGGACGAGGAAGTCGCCGACGCGGAAGCCGCGTTGTCCACGGCGCAGCGCGCGGACGCCGCGTTCGGGACGCGCGGGATACAGTCGTTCTTATTCGAGGGCGCGCTCGGGGAGCTGAGCGCCAGAGTGGGGCTGTACATGGACGCGCTGACGGGGGGGGCGCTGACGATGGAGTTGCGCCCCGCGGCGGCGGCGGCGGCGGAGGCGGGGGAGAGGAGGGCGTCGAAAAAGTCCAAGGCGAAGACGACGGCGGCGGGCGCGGCGAAATCCTCCAAATCCGCGCTGTCGTTGGACGCGAGCGACGACGAGGCCGAGGACGAGGACGACGACGTACAGGACGTGGACGAAGACGCCGCCGCCGCCGCCGCCGCCGCGACGGTTGACGTTCCGTCTTCCGCGCCGCCGTCCGCCGCCTCCGCCGAGAAGATTGAAAAGATCATCCACGCGCACGTCGACGCCGGCGGCCGCGTGCAGCGATCCCTGCGTCAGCTCAGCGGCGGCGAGCGACGCCGCGCGGCGCTCGCGCTCGCGCTCGCGCACGCGGACCTCGCGTCCTCGCGCGGCGGCGTCGACTGCGACCTCCTCGTGTTGGACGAGGTGTTGCAGCATCTGGACGGGGAGGGCGTGGCGCGCGTCGCCGCGTTGTTACGGTGCGTTCGAGGGCTAGCTGCTGCGCACGTTTCGTTTTCACCCGTCCCTCGGTTTCAACGTTTGATCGCGCCGCCTTTCAACTGACCGACGAACGAACGATTTTTTTCGCATGGAATCAATCACCCTCAGGTCGCTGCCGGTGGGGACGGTGCTGCTCACGTCGCAGGCGGACTCGTCGACGTCGCACCTGTTCGACGTGGTGGATAGGGTGTATAAGAAGGGCGGCGCGAGCGGCGTGGCGACCGCGGAGGAGTACGTGACGGTGGATCTGTCGCGATTTGGAGGGTTGGAGGAGGAGGAGGAGGAGGAGGAGGAGGAGGAGACGCGAGGGAGAGCAGTCGCGTTTTGATGAGTCGTTCGTGAAGGGTACGGTATTTCAACGTCGTCGTCGTCGTCGTCCTCGTCGCGTGTCCATCATTCCTGTTTGCGGTGTTTCTTTCGTACAGCAAGACTGCACTGCGGACATCCGGTGGGTCTAACCCTCTTCGTGCGGATGTACATCATCTTCCGCCACCTGTGCTTGCACTTCGCACACTTCCAGAGCGCCTTGTACGTCGACGCTTTCTTCACCTCGTCGGGCAACTTCTTCGGGTCGCGATATTCACGAAGGAGCTCGGCACCTCGCCGTCCGTTCTGCGCGCACCACGCGAGGAAGTTGTCGGTCGGGGTAACTTTGTTTTGATAGCCACGGGTGCACTTCGGGCACCCGATGGTTCTTTCGCCCCTCGTGCGGCTACCTACCTGAGCTCGCCACTCGTGCCCGCACCCCTCACTGCTGCACTTCCAAAGCGCTCTGTAGTTCGACCCCTTCGCCACTTCAGCCGCCCCCTCGTCCGGGTCGCAGTACTCCTCCAGGAGCTTATCACCGCGCTCGCCGTTCTCTGCGCACCACTCGATGAGCGGCTTTCCCGTACACGGACCCTTTGCCGGCATGATCGCTGGGCGAGCCGACGTCGTCCCGCGCTGGGGATACTGAAGAGAAGAAAAGCCACGACACGCGAGTCGTAGTGTAGGTTTTCCAAGATATCGGACGACGCGACGGCCGCACAACTCGCGACGCGCGCTACGACGCTCGACGTACGCACGCGCCACGCACGCGCGCGGACAGATCGCGGCGACGCGTCCGAACGCACGCGCGCGCGCGTCATCGCACACCGCGGGTCCTTTCCGACGCGAGCGAACGACGCCCAGATCCGCGCTCCGAGAGTAGCGCGACCGCCCCGCGAGGCGAACGCGCCGCGAGGGCCGCGATGGCGACGGCGGCGGCGACGACCGACTCCGCGAAGCGCAAGCACATCGTGTGGAACGAGCAGAACCTCAGCTACAACGAGGCGAACAAATCGGTGCGGACCCTCCCCGACGATCGGTCGCCCCCGGCCGTCGTCGAAGCGAGGCGTCGATCGACCGATCGATCGTCCGCGACCCCACCCCCCTTCGTCGTCCCCACGCCCTCCCCTCCCCTCCCTTCCCCGTCGCAGGCGAAGATGAAGATCGACGAGCCGGACACGCCGTGGGCGTCGCCCCCGAGGGAGCTCTTCGAGGACCCCGCGGCGGACGCGGACGCGGACGCCAACGCCATCAACGCCGACGCCGACGCCAAGCCAGCCGTCGCGTTGGACGACGTCGCCGCGCGCCTCGAAGAGATCGAGAGCGGCGGGGGCGCGGCGGGTCCGGGGACGTCCCCGGGGACGTCCCCGGGGAAAGGCGCGGGGGACGGCGGCGAGTGGGAGAGCAGCGACGACGAGGACGCGACCGCGGAGAAGAGCCCGAAGCAGCGCCCGAAGCTGTCGTTCCCGGATCCGCGGGAGGCGCCGGGGGGCGGCGGCGGCGGCGGCGGGGGAGAATTGGGGGAGGAGGAGGGCGGCGGCGCGTTCGACGACGTGGATAAGGTTCTCACCGCGCGTCTCTTCGAGGCGCAGAGGAAGGCGCATCAGTGCACGTTCCGGGGGGTGATGGCGCAGGGGAGGTCGTTGTTAGAGGAGGAGGAGGACGACGAGTAGAGGGTACTAGCTAGGAGGCGCCGCGTCACAGACATCAGATTCTTTCGTTGTGCGAGATGCAGATGTCGCTGTCGCGACTCGCGTCGTCATCGATTTTTTCGAATCTGACCGCTCCGCTGTCGTTCACTTCCGCGGCGCCCGCGCGCGCGTCCGGGCCCTCGCCGGACGAACGCGCGTCGCGATGGCGTCGTGGGATCGCGCGGATTCGACTCCCGCGCTCGCGGACGTCACGAACGTCCGCGCGGGGACGGATTCGGCCGCGGAAGCGGCGGATCTCGGGGGTGCCAACAAAAACGAACCCATCGACGTCGTCGTCGACGACGAGCCGACCGCGCGCGAGGATTGGGACGGCGAGGGCGAGGGCGAGGCGACGCCGGAGGAAAACCTCGACGAGGAGGACGACGACGACGAGGTCGCGGTGATATCGTCCGTAGCGGAGCTGTACCGAGACGAATCGGACGCCGCGGGCGGCGGGGACGGCGACGACCGCGGACGTCCAAACGACGACGACGACGACGACGAGCGATGCCCCGTGTGCGACCGCGCGCTTCGCTCGCTCGCGGACACGCCCCTCGCGCGCGTCGCGCACGTCAACGCGTGCCTGGACGACGAGACCGGGGGATGGGAGGGCGACGAAGATGATGAAGAAGAAGTCGCGCGCGACGACGCGCTCGGCGCGACGTGGGACGAGGGCGGCGAAGGCGAATGGCACGACGTCGCCGCGTGGTGTCACGCCGTCGACCAGCCGTCGTTCGCGCCCGTCGCCGTGGAGCGCAAGCTCACGTTCGACGCGCTGGAGAGACTGACGGACGAGGACTTGCGGGCGATGGGGGTGGGCACGCTCGGCGCGAGGAAGCGGTTGCGCGCGGCGATAGAGGCTCGAGAAGTCTCCCCGCCGCCGCCGCCGCCGCCGCCGACGACGACGACTGGAGCCGGCGGGTGGCACCCCACGCGCGAGGCCGTCGCCGTCGCCCCCGTGTTCGCGTTCGCGCGAGGCGAGGCGGTGGCGCCTTCCGCGGCTCCGTCGTCGTCGTCCGGATCCGGACGCCACGTCGACGCGCCGCCGTCGAAGCGAAGGAAAGACCGTCCCCGTCCGTCGTCGTCGCGGTACGTTCCCGCGGCGGCCCAGGACCTCCCCCCTCCGCCGCCGTGGATCCGCGTCCCCGGCACGACGTTCATCGTCGACGGCTTCCGCGGCTACGGCAAGTCCCACTCCGGGTGGTGTAAGAACTGGTTCTTGACGCACTTCCACGCGGACCACTACGCCGGGCTCACGAGGTCGACGCCGTCGGAGGGATGCGTCGTCTGGTGCTCGCGCCCGACGGCGCGACTCTGCCAACTCCGCTTGGGGATCTCGAAATCCCGACTCCGCGCGGTGGACGTCGGAAGGGACTTCATCGTGGAGGGCGTGAAGTGCAGGTTCGTGCACGCGAACCACTGCCCGGGGGCGGTGATGATCGTGTTCGACGACATCCCGGGCGGCGGGGGCCCGGTGCTCGCGACGGGCGATTGCCGGTTCCACGCGTCGATGACGCTTGACCCTGGTCTTTTACGGATCCAGGAAAGGAGACCCGCGGTGATGCTGGACACGACGTACTGCGACCCGAAACACGCGTTTCCTCCGCAGGAGGAGGTTCTGAAAGCCGTCGCCGTCGCCGTGAAAGCGGAGAACTTTAACCCCAAGTGCTTGTTCCTCTTCGGTACGTACACGATTGGCAAAGAACGCGTCTTTTTCGAAGCCGCCAAGGCGCTCGGGAAGAAAGTCTACGTCGGCAAACAGAAGCGTCAAGTCTTAGACGCGCTCGGGGACGCGATCGATAAGACGTACATGGACTCCGTCACGACGGACGACACGGAGACGAACTTGCACGTCGTCCCGATGGGCAGCACGTCGTTCGCGCGGATGAAGACGATTTTGCGGTATTACAAAAACCGATACGACACCGTGATCGCGTTTAAACCGACCGGGTGGACGTTCGAGAAGGCGGCGAAGACCGCGAGGGCGACGAAGCGCACGCAGCGCGGGTCGTTGATTCAGTACGCGCTGCCGTACAGCGAGCACTCGAGCTTCACGGAGTTGCGGGCGTTTATGCGTTGGTTGAAACCGCGCGCGATATTGCCGCACGTAGGAAACGACCGCGGGCCGAAAGCCGCGCGGATGGTTCGGTTGTTGACCGCGCCGGAACCGTCAGAGGAGGGCGGGGAAGCGCGCGCGGACGACGATCGTTAGTCTAGTAGTTTTAGGGTTTAGGGTGAAGACCAGCAGTAACGGACGTGAATCGAACGTTCTATTACATCTCCATGTCCATCTCCTGCTTGAACCTCTCGTATTCCGGATCCACCGGCGGCGGCGGCGGCGCTTGCGCCATCCCCGGCGGCGGCGGCACCTGCTGCGTCACCCCACCCCACCCCTGCGCGTGCCCCGGCGGGAACCCCGCGGTGCCGTCCACGGGCGGCGGCGGCGGGATCCCCCCCATCTCGGGCGGCGGCGGCGGCGGAATCCCCGCGTCGTTCGACGGCGGCGGCGGCGGCGGCGGCGCGCCCATCCCTCCCGCCATCCCCATCCCCATCCCCGGCGGCGGCGGCACGCGCATCGTCATCGGTTGCCCGTACTGCTGCGGCGGCA
>Ga0181554_1002874_pt1 | contig 14932 bp, 15 predicted proteins | sample 011ome_16_FD_145602 | JGI IMG/M metagenome (GOLD analysis project Ga0181554, IMG submission 145602) | Coastal salt marsh microbial communities from the Groves Creek Marsh, Skidaway Island, Georgia - 011503CT metaG (spades assembly) | ecosystem: Environmental > Aquatic > Marine > Intertidal zone... | reverse complement strand
GGGTCCTTAACTAACCGAGTGAATAACTTAACAGCAGCCCTTTAGGGCGTTGCGCAACGCCGCATGTGCAGCGTCACGCTTATGAGAAACAAGACTTTAACAAACTAAAGTTACACTAAAATGTTGGTGGGGCCAGCACTAATGGGTCTATTTTCGACCAAATGGACTGCAAAAAAGGCGTTTCACCTCTCTTGTGTCACTTTTTGCTGATACGCAGGCCGACGAGGCGACGCGCTGAAAGTAGGTTTACCGGGTTGCCTCCACAACATAAGCGGCCAGCGCTTCAATCTCGCTTTGACTCAGCTGCGCGCCATAAGCAGGCATGGCACCGACACCCTGTGCAATGGCGCTCTCTACCTGTGCAAAGCTGGGGCTGAGCTGGTTGAGGTTGGGGCCGACCACGCCGCGGACATTGGCATCGGCTAGGCTGTGGCACACACCACACCCCGGTTGCGCATGCTGAAGAAATAACTGCTTACCCTTGAGTGCCTTGTCAGACAGCGCCAATGCCGCCATCGACACGTTGACGGTCTCCGCGCTCGAATCAGCGCCCTGTGACGACGCTCTAATTTCAGCTTTCGGCAGCTCCGCTACGGCCTGCAGGCGCAGTGCGTGATCCTGCCAGCCGTTATGTCCATAGCCACGATGATTGTGCACCGCTAACTTTGGCTGTCGATCGCCCTGAGTATCGGTCGCTCTGGTTACAAAACGGTGCGCGCCTGCCGGTAGGTTGGCTGCAAACTGAAAGGTGCGCCAGGCATTGGGACCCAAATCAGGACCCACCCACTCAGTCTGTTGCCAGGTGGCGCCATCGTCTGCTGAGATCTCGACCGCCTCGACACCTCGCTCACCCGAAAACGCCACGCCATACAAAATATTGTTACCGGCCAGCACAGGCGCACCGTCTGCACCCGGTCCGTTGAGCCAGGATTTAACCGGCATGCGCCACATAGACGGGTGCTCCGGGCCGCCGGCCAGCCCCTCGGCGCGCATGCGGTAACCCGACTGCTGAATCTTGGCGCCAGATTCACTGGCAGTCGCCGCTAATTTTCGCACCCATTTGACGTTATTGACGCCAAAGTAGCCCGGCACAATCAGCCGCACTGGGCCACCGTGAATCGCGGGCAAAGGCGCGCCGTTCATTTCCCATACCAGCAGGCAGTCCTTCAGACCCTTCTCGATCGGTACCGTGCGCTCGACTACGACGGCATCTTTGTCGACGCCTTCCGGGAGCTCCTCGCCTCCGGTCGCAGTCAAATAGGCGAGGCCAGACTGCACTCCCCCAAACTGCTCGAATATGTCGGCCACCGCCACGCCGGTCCAGAGCAAGCAGCCCGCAGCGCCCACACCCCACTGAGAGCCCGAGGGGTCATGCGGGAAAAAGTCTCTGCCGTTGCCGGAGCACTGCAGCACCGTGGCGACAGTCCGACTTTTCATTCTTTTCAGGTCAGCCAGAGTCAGCGAACCCTCTCTCGCGCACCCGGCCACATCGAAAGACCAATCATCACCCCGATCAGTAAGCGACGCTGGCGGTGCAGGTAAGTTGTTGCGCACAAATAAATGAGAGGCGGACGTGATGGGACCAAATCCGAAGTGGCTACGCCGAGTTTCTAGCGCCCAAGGTAAATCATTGTGGATGATGAAAGCGCCTTCAGCCTTGCTGACAGGTATGGATCTCGATGCGCTGGAGAAGCTCATCGTGTGGCTGGCCGCCGCAACACCGGCCGCCAAAGACTTTAAAACGAACCGCCTCGATAGTGTCTGTGCCACCAGTGCTTTCCCCAACCTTTTAGTGCTGTGAGACCCAGCCTACTCTCTAACGCCTATTTAATTCACTATCGGACCGCGCAAAAAGCGACAGATCTTAAGACTAGCCAGCTTTCATCTTCTCAACGCGCCAGCATGTTTTACAATAGTTTGATTAGCTGCGGCGAGCATGGCACCCGTACATGACTCACTCAGCGATGAACCAACAGGTGTCAGCCAATAGTGACAACCGATGTAAAACGAGATTAAAGGGGCGACCATGAACCGAATTCAGAAGCTGTGCATACTCATCTGCGTGTTTTCGCCCTTCGTCATCTATGGCAGCTACGCGAGCGGCACTTCAGTTGATGACTTGGTTTTATATTGGGGCGTCTTTGTGACCAGCTTTGTCGGTATTTTTCTGTTTCGGGAGAAACTGCTGCCCTAGCGCTGCAGCCTACTCACGATTATCTGAGGCATCGTGCGATTGCGGCCGGCACCTCCGCAAAAATCCGACATGTGCCTTTAATGTTGTCTGACCCCTAAAAAATCGGCAATGGCGTCCAAATGAAATTGACGGCAAACCACTCTCCTTGAAGATGGGCCTTGCCCTCATATTCTTTGATGTAGCGCAACGACAGATTGAATTGAGGCGTCAGCCAATAAGCCAGCTCCACACCGAAGGCGTGCACCTCTCCTTTAGCATTGGGATCAAGCGCATATTCAGTCATTGGTCTTTTATCTTTCTCTACCTGCCACTGGCTATAGCCTGACAGGCCAACCTCAATTCGCTCACTGAGATACTGACTGAAACCATATTCGAGCGATAAATGATCTCCGGGCGTGATGTCGGTATCGTCTTGCTCGCCATGCGTCTCATAGGTCATTGCAAACTCTAGCGCCGAAGCACGCGCTTCATCCAAATACCAATATGCCGAACCCTGAAACTGGCCGGTCCAAAAGCCCATACCGATGCTGTCGCCCTCTTCAGCGTCGTATTTGCCGATCGGCAAATACGCACCCGCACCTAATGCCAAATCATATTGCTCGCCTTGCCAACCCAGCCAAAGTGGTTGAATGAAAGCATCTCCAATACCGATCGCAGCATCATCGGTGCTACCCAACTGATCTAGAGCCGACAGCTTCGCCGATACAGAGCTCTTGCCGAAGTTGGGCGACACGTAAAACGCATAATTCGCACCCAAAAATGTTTTAGAAGTCGACCACAGAAACACCGGCGCAATCGCGAAGATATCAATATCGGTGTCCAGCTCGACCTCACCGCCCTCGGATTCAAAACTTAAACGCTTATTGCCGTTACCATCGACGTAACGATCGGCCTCGTAATAAGCGTTGTACTGCGCATAGAAAAAACCGGGCACGGGCGGCACTGCCAGGTCACGTATGCTCACCACACCCGGCGCGTAGTGGCCCATGGTTCTTGACTGAGACAATGGCACATTGCACAGCAGCACCAGGGCCATCAGGCTAATGACGCCATTTTTCATATTGCAAAACGCTCAAGAGAAGATTCGACCGTCATCGGCATACAACCCCAATCAAGTGGGGAACACGAAGATGATGTTGAGCCTGACGCCCCATCCGTTAGGCCCCATCTCGTTGGACTCGGCCCAATAGCGGAGTCCCCCGCCAACCTGCATGATCTGGTTGCCCACCTTCATCAACTGGTTCGCGCCGACGTTAATCGGCACAGACCAATCCTTGGTATCCCAGTTATAGGTAGATTCGGTGTTGAGGTAGTAGGTCAGCTTTTTGGGCGTGATGTAGGACACAAACGGCTGAACGAACGACGCGTTGATTTCCGTTTTGTCCTCCTTGGCAAAGGACCAGAGGTGATTCGCTAGCGCGCCGTAGGTCCATGGGCCACTTTGCTTCAACACAAGTCCGGTGGGACCCGCCGCCCAAGCCTCTGGGCCAAGCGTCTCTTTGGTTGAAGTCGGGATATTGATAACTGGGCCAATGCCCCATATCAGACCACTATTGGTGGGCTTTTTGGGCGAAAAAAATACGCTCTGTACAATATCCCCAACCCCGCTCTCACTCAGACCGGGTATTGGCACATCGGATTGCTTAACAATAGGCACAATGGTCCGAGAGATCATGTTCCAGTCATCATTCAGAGAAATCGGTATGACCGGCTGAACGTTGGTTCGCCATACTGAGCCCTTCTCATTCAAGCCATATTTATCGTCATAATTAATCTGTATCGGCACGCTAATTAGCGAGGCCACCGGATTTGCCAGTTTCTGGGCGATCGCTGCAGCTGCGGCTGCCTGTGCCTCCGCATCTGAGACCTCTGTGCTGTCTGTAGGCTCCTCGGTTGCGGTCTCCGCGATAACAATGTTTTCGGAAACCGAGCCGTCCTGATCCTGCGCCAGAGTAACTGGCGCGATAGCGACCAATAGGCAGCAAGTGAGCAAGTGCGTGGTCAGCAGGCGCCTAAGCAAATCGTGGATTGGCGACATGTTTGAGTCCCGTATTGAAAGGTTGATGCTTTTGCAATGAACACTGCCAACCCAGGATGGCTGGATTGAGGTGAGGTTCGAGGGAGCAATGTGTATCAGCGGCACCCAATAAGCAACATTTGTCTATTTAATGTCACTTTTTGCACTGTCGAAACCGCCTTTCAGTCCGCGGTAAGGCAAAACCTCATTCAGGAATAAAGATCGCTAAGTCGCGAGAACAGCCTCTAGATAAGCGATCACCACCCGCTTGGCCTCTCGGGTATAAGCGGGCGTTAGCGTGCCTTTTTCGATGAGAGATTTTCGCCAGACAAGATCCGCCAGCTCAGAGCACATTTCACAAGCCAGCATCACCGGTCGAGTTTTTGGCACCAAGCCTTGACCGTGGAGCAGTTGAAAAAGTGCTTTGCCAAAATCCTGGCTCACTTGATTCACCGACACCAGCGATACGGGTAATAGCGCCAGAATCATTTCCACCCGGTTATTGAGATAAAAGTCGCGAACACCATCAATGTACAGCAGCATCATATCGCGCCAATCAGCGCTTTCAGGTGCCTGAGGGAGCTCGGCAACCATTTTCTGGATACCGCGCTGATACAGGGCGTCGAACAACGACTCCACCGAGTCAAAAAAGTAGTAAAGCGATACTCGCGGCACATTAGCGCGCTTGGCCACTGCTTCAAGCGTAATTCCCTCCAGCGAACCTGCCTCGAGTATCAAGGCTTCCGCCGCCAGCACAATGCGGTTGTAGCGTTCTATACCGGGCTTTCGGGTCGGTAAGCGAGTCTGTTTAGTTGTTCTCTTTGCCACTCGGTTCACCCGTGTTCACACATTGGACGGAAAGATCATACCGCGCATCACCACGAGATTTAATCGTAGATGCCCGCGGTGAGGCATTTTGCACTGCGAACATCACACAATGAAGTGTCCAATCAACCCGTATGTATGCAGTGGTCAACGTATCTCTCACTTGCTTGCTAAAGCCACAAACGCTGCGCTCTGGCACATTACTGCCTCGCAATCCAAGGAGACTTTGAGATACTGCACCACCCTAATCGCGGAGCCACTGACGACTCACTCCCATGACTTGGATGGCACAGCACTGGCTCGCACTGGCGCTTTTGGTCGGGTACACGGGCGCGCTGTTATACAACGCCTACCTTGGCAGCCAAGCCAGCCGTGGCATGGCCGGCTACTACGTGGGTAATCGCGAGATGAGCGGCATCGTAGTGGGCATCTCTTTCTTTGCGACCTTTGCCTCGACCAACACCTACATCGGACACGCCGGCAAAGCTTATGAGTATGGGGTGGCGTGGTTCACCATGGCAATCTTGCTTGTGGTGTTCAGCTGGATCTCATGGCGCTGGATCGGCTCGCCTTTGCGCCGCTTTGCCTCGCAGTGGGACGCGCTGACGATTCCAGATTTTCTGGGCAGTCGATACATTGTCGGCCCAGATAAGCCCGCCCGGCATCCTCTACTGCAAACCTCGGCCCTTGTGATTGTCTTTGCCAGCCTGCTTTATCTGCTGGCCATATTTAAAGGTGCAGGCCACTTATTTCAGATGTTTCTCGACATTCCCTACGAAGCGGGGGTGGGCCTGACCCTAATGATCGTTGTGCTATACACCTCGGTGGGCGGCTTTGTCTCGGTGGTCCGAACTGATGTCATGCAAGGCCTGCTCATGCTAGTGGGCAGCATGGTCATTTTTTATTTTGTGACCCGCGCCGCCGGCGGAGTGACATCGATTGCGACATTGAGTGCGTTGCCGGATAAACAGTTTTTGTTTGAGCTCAACGGCGGTATTCCCTTTGCCGTTTTGCTGGGCGTGTCACTGTCGGGCTCGCTGAAACTGCTGGCAGACCCGCGGCAGTTATCGCGTTTTTATGCCCTGAAAGACGACGCTGAGGTTCGCCGCGGCAAATGGATTGCCACGGTTGGCCTGGCCATTGTGCTGGGGTGCCTGTTCCCCGTCGGGATCTATGCACACCTGATTCTGACAGAGGTCACGGATACTGATCTGATCGTACCTTCTCTGGTCAACGATGTTTCCGTGTTCCCGTTGTGGGCGACGGACTTTCTGATCGTCTCGATACTGGCAGCCGCCATGTCGTCGATGGACAGCGTGCTACTGGTCGCAGCCTCCACGCTCTACAAAAATATCGTGGCGCCGTTCAGTGCTTCACCCCGCGAACTTCTCTGGACCCGCACCGCTGTCATTGGCTTTTCGATTGTCGCGGCACTACTGGCGCTCAACCCGCCGGGGGATATCGTCGAGATCACGATCTTCTCGGGCAGCCTCTACGCGGTCTGCTTTTTCCCCGCTGTAGTATTTGGCCTGTATTGGCAGCGCGGCTCGGCTCGCACCGTGCTCTGGTCAATGGCGGTGGGCATATCGGCCCTGATCGCTTGGATTGCTGCGGGGTTGCGGCAGGACCTTCACGAGGTCTTCCCCGCCCTGCTGCTTTCAACGCTCACCTATTACTTGCTCTCGCTGGTAGAGACATCAACGGCAACCAAAGCCGATCCGTAACGTAAACAAACTCGAACCCCTTGTGGTCATGACGGCGCCAAACGAGAAGCCGCCACTCAGTCCCAGAGCCGAAGTGCGGAAAACGTTATCCCAACTTGCAGCCGAGTCACTCAAATAGTGGCTTGAGGGAGGGTTTCACCACCTTGCCCATTGCGTTGCGCGGCAACGCGTCCACCACCCGGAGCTGCTTGGGCACCTTGTACGACGACAGTTTCCCATCGCACCAGCTTTTAAGGGCGTCCAACGTCATATCATCGTCACCCTTCAGGGCCACCGCTGCGGCGACGGCTTCTCCCCAGGTGCGATCCTTGATCCCCACAACCGCCACTTCGGCAATCTGGGGGTGTGCGAGCAGGGTGTTTTCAATTTCGAGGGCCGATAATTTGTAGCCGCCCGACTTGATGATATCGACAGACGAGCGACCCATAATCCGATAGTAACCGTCCTCGATCACCGCAATGTCGCCAGTACAAAACCACCCATCGGAGAAGCTGTCGGCTGTCGCTTCCCTATTACCCCAGTACTCCAAAAATACGGTGGGACTTTGAATTCGAATCTCGCCAGGCGTGCCCTCCCCAGTAACGATCTCACCCTCTTCATCCACCAACTGCACTGTGACATCGGGTAACGCCTGTCCAACGTAGCCCGGGCGCCGCTCGCCACGATAGGGGTTGGAGAGTGCCATGCCGATTTCCGTCATGCCGTACCGCTCCAGCAACATCTGGCCGGTGAGATCCCGCCACTCCTCAAACACCTCGACAGGGCAAGCAGCCGAGCCCGACACGTTGAGGCGCATGTTTGCGAAGCCTTCACAGATCGCCTCTACCCCCTGGTCTTCGAGGGTTTCGAGATGATCAATGAGTTTCACGTAGATGGTCGGGACCGCCATGAATACGCTGAAGGTGTCCGCGGCTACCTGCGCACAGAGCGCAGTGAGATCTAGCTTCGGCATCGCGTGCACCGTGGCCCCAACCCACAACGCGCAGCTCAATACATTAATGATGCCGTGCACATGATGCAGAGGCAGAAAAAGCGGTATGGCATCGTCCGCCTGCCATTCCCAGGCAGCGATCAGCGTCTCGATCTGTGCGGCGATGTTGCCGTGGGTCGTCACCGCTCCCTTAGGCTTGCTGGTGGTCCCGCTGGTAAAGACAATCATCGCCCGTCGCGTCGGAGAAAGCTTTGGCAATGGCGACAGACTGTCCGTCTGGGTGTTACTTACGGTAGCGACGGGAATAGACAGACGACTACACAAGCCCTCAACGGCACCTAAGGTCTGCTCATCGGCGATGACCTGTGTCACCCCCGCACTGGTCAAGCAGTGTTCCCATTCCGATTCTGCTGAAGCCACATTGAGGGGAATCGCAATGCCACCCGCGCGCCATACACCATGGAGGGCCGTTACATAATCGACGCCGGCCGGGATGAGAAAGGCAACGCGCGCCTCCTCGAGGTCACTGCGGCCTGCAAGCAGCCCTCTGGCAAACTGCCCAATGCGGCTGTCGACTTGTGCGTAGGTGAAGGCTTTATCGCCTTCGACCAAAGCAACCTTGTCGGGCCTGTCGCTGTTCAGCACGTGATTCATTAAGCGAAGTCAATTTTGAGACAGACACAGTCTACGGCAAAGTCCGGTGAAAGGAGGCGTTAAGCGGCTCTGCCGCCGCAGCCTTATTAGGCCAGTAAGTAGCGCGCAATTCAGGCATGCGGCCATTTGGATGTGAGGCATAATTCTTGCAACATGACCACGAGATTGAGAGCCGTGAGACAGTGTCACCAGATGCAAGCAACATCATTTTTATACGCCAACTTCGCTCACAGCCTGACACGATGTTTGCTCATCGCGAGTCTGCTGATGGGAGTGGCCGCGCAGGCCGACGAACGCCTGATGCAAGGCGTTACCTCGGCAAAAGACGGTGTCCAAATCCACTATGAGTTTGGGGGCAGTGATTCACCAGCGCTTGTTTTCATCCATGGCTGGAACTGCGATCGCAGCTATTGGTCGGCGCAGCTACCCGTCTTTACCGCCACGCATCAAGTGGTTGCCATTGACCTCGCCGGGCACGGTGACTCGGGGATAAATCGCGAGGATTGGTCAATGGCCAATTTTGGTGCTGATGTCGCCTCGGTAGCCGACGCACTGCAATTGGAAGACATTATTCTTGTCGGCCATTCGATGGGCGGGCCGGTGGCACTTGAGGCTGCAAGACTGCTTAAAGGGCGCGTCAAAATGATCATCGGTGCCGACACCCTGAGTGATGTGTCGCTGCGTTATCCCGATGAGCAACTCGCCGCGATGCTCGCCGCCATGGAAGCTGATTTTCCCGGCGCAGTAGAGGGACTGGTGCGCAGCAGTTTTTTCTTGCCCACATCAGATCCTGCGCTGATTGACCAAATCGCCAACGATATGAGTGCCGCGCCACCCGCAGCGGGCATCGGCGCATTTGAGGCCTTTGCTCGCTGGTATAACGAGCATGTCGAACAGACCGTGGCGGGCATCGACGTGCCCATTCACCTGATCAACTCGGACTATCGCCCCACCAATACCCTGGCGGGGCAGGCGCTTACCGCCTCTTTCGAGGCAACACTGATGTCAGGTGTCGGCCATTTTGTGATGCAAGAGGACCCCACGCAGTTCAATACCATCATGGCCGAACTCTTGAATCGCTAACGACTGCGTAAATCACTAACGACTGACTCCCGGCTACTGACCCTGCCTCAATTCAAATGCTGAGGTCGTCCAGGTTATAGTCCTTGAGGTCAGCCCTCGCAGCCTCACTCCACCGGTAATCGTTGGCTGCGGCCGAAAGCGGCTGATAGTGATAAGGGGTCTCATTGGGGAATCGCTGCTTGCGAGCATCGATAGCATAGCCAATAGCTCGTGAACGCCGAGCCACAATCTCCTCATCAAACACCTGCGCGTCGCTGTGGATACCGCCCCCCATCACGCCGAGCACAGAGGAGCGCTTGTGGAAGCCGAAGTTCACTGTGATGCGCGGCTCAAACCCGCAGTTAGGAAACGAGCCGTGAAGAAGTTGTCTGTTACAAATCACTACATCACCGGGATTGCAGACAATCGGCACTGCGCCCTCGAGGCGCTCACTGCCTGACTCAGCGACCAGCGCCTTAATATCCAGCTTGCCCTGCTTGTGCGTACCCGGGAGCACCCAGACACCATTCACCGCGGTGCTGCCATACACCTGAGCCATAAAGTTAAAGCCGTGGATGTCCTCATCAAATTCAGGGCTGTCCCAGTGGGTTACCCCATCCTGATGCCAAGAAACCGCCGCACCGATGCCGGGCTCCTTGATAAACAAAGCTTCATTGAAGGGTGCGAAGTCGGGACCATTAATGGACTCGGTCACCTTGAGTAATTCGGGGTGAGCGTAGGTTCTCAAGCAGGCATCCGAGAACTGCAGCGAACCGAGCAAAATAAAAGGTGCTGCCGGTGGCGCATCTGCATCGGCTTCAGGCTCAAACATTTTCACCTGATGGCGGCCATTGGCGAGCTCAGTGCCGCCCAGCGGGTCACCCAACGGCTTCGACCAGACCAGCGTCAGCGCTTTGGCGTCGGCACCCAACGCCGGCTCGCCGGCGGCATTCACCTGACTCTCCGGTCCGGTGGGAAACTGCGCGCGCATGATGTCGAGATCTGCTTTGATGTCGTCGAGTTCTTCGGCGCTCAGCACATTCTCAAAGACATAAAAGCCATACTCCGAATACGCCGCCCGAATCTCTTCAGCCAGTGCGCCGGATTCTGTGAACTTCACTGGCCCTCTGTTAGGGAGCGCCAGCGCGGCCGCCTGGCCTGCTAGCAAGTAGCTGCGCATGGCATCCGCCTGCTCACCGTAGTGATTGGCGCAAGCCTCAATAGAGCGAGAAATATCGTTCATCAGAACCCTCCGAGTCGGCCATGGACGGGCCGGTGTTATTAGGTGTTATTGGTTGTTGGGTCATGGTCTTCCACTAGGCTATCAAATCGTCTGCCTCTGCAAACTATTTTGCGACCAGTCCGCATTCTTCTGGGGTGATGAGGATTCACCCCTCTGGCGCTGATGATAACCACTCTAGAATCAGACCATTCAATGCATCAGGTCGTTCTTGATGCAGAAAATGGCCCGCTCCTGGTACTCGCTCAAAGCGCACTCCTGCTGGAAAGTCTGCGGGCACTGTCAGCTGTTCAAACACGTCGCTGAGAATGCAGCCATCCAACTCACCGGACAGCGCCAGCGTGGGCACAGGCACCGCGTAATGGGCTTCTTCAGCGCTCTCCAGTAATGCACTCACCGACAACGCGGCGCGATAGTAGCCCAGCGCGGCCGCGCACACGCCTGGTTGAGACAGCGTATCGATCACCCCCTCCAGAATGTGCGGCTCAGGCGCCCAGCCCGGGCTCCAGTTTTGCCACAACCGACGGATGAAGGCGTAGTCCTGCCGACCCACCACCCAATCCGATAGCCATGGAATATTGAAAAAGCCCATGTACCATGAACACCTCAACTGCCGGGTCAACCGCAAACCCTCGCGCGCAAAGCGCCCGGCATGGGGCACTGCCATTGTTGTGAGGCTGCGAAAGCAATCGGGCCGCAAAGCGGCCGCGCGATAGGCGATAGCCGCGCCCCAATCATGTCCTACAAGGTGCACAGAGCCTGCGCCGAGCTGCTCAATGACGGAGAAGATATCCGTCGCGATCGTGTCAACGGCATAGTCTCCGTCTGCAGGAATGGCCCGGGGCTCGTACCCCCTCAAGCAGAGGGCGATTGCCCGGTATCCGTGTTGCGCCAACGCCGGCAACTGAAACCGAAACGAGCTGAGGTTGTCAGGGAATCCATGCAAGCACAGGACAATTGGGCCTGAGCCCATGGCCTGCGCAGAAAACGACAGAGGCCCATGCTGAAAAGTCAGATGTTCGATATCCAACTGCGTCACGATCGTATCGCCCCAGTCACTCTCGCTCTATTGGTGCTCGAAAGTGTCGGCGAAGCGCGCCATACTTTCAATTTTACGGATCTTCGTCATGACAACGACCGTTTGGCACAACCCGCGGTGCTCCAAGTCGAGACTGACTGTGGCGCTTCTAGAAGAGCACGGCATTGAGCCCGAGATCCGGCTCTATTTGGACAACGCACCCACTGCCGCCGAGCTCAGTTCGGTGCTGAGCAAACTGGGACTCAGTGCTTGGGAGCTCCTGCGTCGAGGCGAAAAAATCTTCAAGGAGCTGGATCTCAACCAGCACAGCACAGAGGACGCCATTATCGCGGCGATGGTGGAGCACCCGATTCTGATTGAGAGACCTGTTGTCATCCGTGGTGATGCGGCCGCACTTGGCAGGCCGCCAGAGAACGTATTAACGCTCTTGGACTAACTGCGGTCGCAAGCAGACCCACCTCATCCATCTGGAGGACAGACCATCGATCAGCAGAGACCGGCAAGGCCCGCCAAAGTATTGGAGAGGGACTGAGCTTGGGGCTTAACGAAATCTCTGGCTAACGTCGATCCGCTTATCGAACCATGTCACCCGACTGACCTTCACGACCACAGACGTCCTGAGCGACACGCTGGGCAAAAATAAAATCGCCCAATGCGGCCTGTTGATCGTTCAGGGCAGCCTGACACTGCGTAAAATCCTCGCCTGACTGCATCATGCACTGATTAAAATGATCGAAGTGGTAGCGGACCGCTCCATATTTACTTTTTGCACGATCACGTGCGGTTTCGCAGTCACTCGGAAGATGGTCCGAGGCACTGACACCGCCCACACCGATAATCAGAGCGATTGCAGCCCCATAGCAAGGTCGGGTGAGTAGCACCCTCAAAAAACACAGCATATTGGCTACCTTTACCATCAGTTTTCGAACCGACTCAGCTCCGGATCCAGCACCAAGTCATCATCTAGCTGGACCCCAAAGCTATTCAACATCATAGACACCTGTGTGTATTGCGCCACTGTCATCACCAAGTCCATGCGCTGTTTTTCAGAATAACGACCCAATGCCTCCCAGGTCTGGTCGCTGATAAAAGCGTCAGCGGTCAGCTCGTCGGTGGCCGTCAGCAAGGCGCGATCGTTGTCGCTCCAATCAGGCGCGTCGGGCCCCGTCTTCACGCGCGCTATCTCGGCCTCGGTCAAACCGCAGTCCAAGCCAATGCGCACGTGCTGTGCCCATTCGTAGCCGGATTTCCAATTGAAGCCCGCTCGCAGAATCACCAGCTCCCGGTCTCGGGGGTTGAGACTGTTGGCATCAGACAAAATATAACCGCCCCAGGCCATAAAGCGCTTAAAGGCCTTGGGTGCATGGGCCAGCGTGCGGAAAATGTTCAGCACCGGGATCGCTTTGAATCTTGGCCCCAACAGTGCAAGCAGTTCTGGCGCCATATCGGCCTCTGCCATCGGGGCGATACGCGCCGTTTTCAGTCTCATTACATTCCTCCGACCCCGTCGTGATCCGACGACTGATTCCAGTCCTAACGAAGGCCGATGTTATCTCAACCTCTTGGGTCAATGAGACAGCCCAAGGAAGATCGGCCAGATGGGCCGCGCTGGGTAATCCTGCGGAATATGACCTCCGATATTCTTCGCAACCGTTCGCATAATGCCCACCCACGGGTGGGTCAATGACGGGACTTTTGTTAGGGTGCACCGCTATACAGGTGCACCGCCATTTGTGGTGCGCCGCTGTTAAGCTGTTCCGCATTAGGCCTGCCATGGCAGACGCCGTCGACCACGCGGAAAACGCCGCGCAACAATAAGACCGTGTAATGGACCCACTCAGTCAAGCCGCCATCGGCGCCGCTGCCGCTCAATCAGGGAGTCGGGCAACTGACCTACGCCATGCACTGTGGATTGGTGCGCTCGCGGGGATGGCGCCCGATTTAGATGTATTCATTCGGTCAGATACCGATCCACTGCTAGCACTTGAATACCATCGTCAATTCACGCACTCGCTGCTCTTCGTGCCCTTTGGCGCACTAATTTGCGCTGTTGCGTTCTATCCTGTGGCCAGAAAATATCTGACCTTCAGAATGGTCTGGGTCTGCTCAGTGCTGGGCTATGGCACCCACGGGCTACTGGATGCCTGCACAACTTATGGTACCCAGTTGCTCTGGCCGCTCTCTGACACGCGCTTTGCATGGCATAACGTCTCGGTCATCGACCCGCTGTTCACGCTACCCCTGCTCGCACTCCTGATCATTTCGGCGGCGCGTCAACAACCTAAATGGGCGATTTACGGACTTTGCTGGGCTATCAGCTACCTTGGGTTCGGTTTGGTGCAGCATCAGCGCGCCCTTTCAGCGGCTGAACAGATAGTGGCCAGTCGCGGACATGTCCCGATTCGGCTCGGGGTGAAACCAGGCTTTGCCAATCTGCTGGTGTGGAAAGCCATCTATGAGTTCGAGGACCGCTACTACGTTGACGCCGTCCGCGTGGGTGTCGCGCCAACATTTTTTCCGGGGCAGTCCGCGCAAAAATTGAATCTCAAGCGAGACTTCCCATCTCTGGAGCCATCTTCGCAGCAGGCAAGAGATATTGAGCGCTTTCGGTGGTTTTCCGATGATTGGCTGGCAGTAGACGACGAGGATCCGAGACTCATTGTTGACATGCGCTACTCCCAGATCCCTAACCAAATAAAGGGTTTATGGGGTATCAAAATCAACACGGATGCGCCGGAGGGTGCTCACGTTACCTGGACGAACCAGCGGGAAACCACGCAGGAGCAACTTGGGGTATTCTGGAATCAAATTGCAGGAGTAGATGGCAGGGACATGACATCGACAAATCAATAACAAGCATGTCAGAGATAAGGGACGCTGCTTTGCGCAAAGCCATCCTGGATGGCCTTGTTGTCTACCAAGTTCAACCCATCCTCGACGCCCGGACTGGCAAGTTGATCGCAGGAGAAGCCCTTGCTCGCTGGCAATCATCCAATGCGAAAGACGAAGAAGCCCTGACCACTGAAAATTATTTGAAAAAGCTGTGTCTGCTGGAATGGGAAGAACCTTTCCAGACTCACCTCTGGCGGCAAAAACGAACTATAACGACAGCCTTGCAGCGCGACGCCCTCGCTCAAACCTACCTCAATTTTGTACCTGAGGTGCTATTGGACGAACACCGCTGGACGAATATTCGCAACATTGTTTCAGCCGATCCTGCCTTCTTTAGCTCCCTAGTGATCGAGG
>Ga0181554_1002869_pt1 | contig 14953 bp, 10 predicted proteins | sample 011ome_16_FD_145602 | JGI IMG/M metagenome (GOLD analysis project Ga0181554, IMG submission 145602) | Coastal salt marsh microbial communities from the Groves Creek Marsh, Skidaway Island, Georgia - 011503CT metaG (spades assembly) | ecosystem: Environmental > Aquatic > Marine > Intertidal zone... | reverse complement strand
GACCGGGTGGTTTTTCATCCAAAATGGACACATCCATATCGCCGTATTGTGCCAAGGCCAAAGACCGTGGAATAGGTGTGGCCGTCATAACCAACACGTCAACCGCCTGCCCTTTTTGCCCCAATTCCAAGCGTTGCCGCACGCCAAAGCGGTGCTGTTCATCGATGACCGCCAAACGCAGATCGCGAAATTCGACATCCTTTTGAAACACGGCATGTGTCCCGACCAGAATATGAATATCGCCACGCGCCAATGCACGCAGCTTTCCTGCCCGTTCCGCCCCCTTGTCACGCCCTGTTAACAGGGCCACGACAACACCCGCGTCTTCGGCCAAGGGTTGCAACGCCTCTAAATGCTGGCGCGCCAAGATTTCGGTGGGCGCCATAAGCACGCCTTGTCCCCCTGCTTCGACCGCAATCAAAAGCGTCATGAACGCGACCAAGGTCTTGCCCGCGCCGACGTCCCCTTGCAATAGACGGTTCATTTTTATGGGCTTTGCCAGATCCTCGGCAATTTCATCCATCGCGCGCATTTGCGCCGAGGTCGGGGTATACGGAAGCGATTTCATGACCTTGGATTGGAATACTCCGTTCCCTTGCGTCACTATGCCTTTTGCTTTGCGCAACTGATTTCGGGCCAGTGCAAGGGTGATTTGATGGGCAAAAATTTCGTCATAGGCCAAACGCTGCCGCGCTGGTGCAGATAACGCGGTTTCCATGATCGACGTTGGTCGATGGGCCGCACGCAATGCATCGGCCCAACCCATCCAACTTTGCGCCTTTTTATATTCGGGATCAATCCATTCGTCTAATTCTGGCAATTTTGCCAATGCCGATTGCGTGGCTTTGTGCATGACCTTTTGCGTCACGCCGGCGGTCAAAGGATACACAGGTTCAAACGCAGGAATATCGCCCATCTGTTCGGCACCCACAATATGGTCAGGGTGAACCATTTGCGCCATACCGTCGAAAAATTCGATCTTGCCCGAAACGATACGCTCTTCGCCCACAGGCAAAAGTTTCGACAAATAATCACCGCGCGCATGAAAAAATACCAATTGAAACGCGGTTTTCGTATCTTCGACGGTGACACGATAGGCCCCCGATTTATTGCGCGCGGGTTTGTGCGATAAAACCTTGACCTTCAAGTTCAAAACACTTGGAAAATCAGCGCCTTGTACCGTCTCAACCAAACGCCTGTCGATGCCATTATGTGGCAAAGTCAGGATCAGATCGCGGGGACGTTCGACATTCAGACCTTGGAAATTCTGCGCAATCTTGGGGCCAACACCGTCCAACGATGTCAATTCCGCGAACAGCGGGTATAAAATTTCGGGCCGTGTGCTCATAACCCGTCGATCATGGCAAGCCACGCGTCTTCGTCAATTGTTTCAATGCCCAGCTCGTGGGCCTTTTTCGCCTTTGATCCCGCACCGGGTCCCGCGACCAACAGATCGGTTTTTGCGGAAACCGACCCTGCCACTTTGGCGCCCAAGCTTTCGGCGCGGGCTTTGGCCTCGGATCGGGACATGCGTTCCAATGTACCCGTGAAAACAACGGTTTTGCCAGCCACGGGGCTTCCGTCGGTTTTGGGCTTGGGCGCGTCTTGGATCGACAGATGCGCCATCAAACGATCTATCCCTGCGCGTTCGTGGCCATCGGCAAACGCAGCCAACAGCGAATTCGCCATCACCCCGCCCACGCCATCGATTGACAACAGCTCAGCATAGGCGTCCGATCCACGATCTTGGGCCAGATCAACCGCATGAAGGAACGCGTCCCACGTTGAATAATGAGTCGCGATAAGGTTTGCCGCAGCCTCACCCACATGACGAATACCCAATCCAAACACACATTTAGCAAATGGAATTGATCTTTTTTCATCAATCGCAGCAAAGAGATTGGTGGCACTTTTGTCGCCCCATCCATCGCGGTTTTTCAGACGCGCCAAATTCTTTGCATCACGGTCGCGCAGTGTGAAAATATCCGCAGGTTCGCGAATGGATAAAATCGGATCGTCAAAGAACATCTCGATCTGTTTTGCGCCCAATCCTTCGATATCAAATGCCTTGCGCGACACGAAATGTTTCAATCTTTCAATCGCTTGCGCGGGACAAATCAACCCGCCAACACAGCGACGCACAGCGTCTTCTTCTTCACGGATCGCATGTGATCCACATTCTGGACACAGGGCAGGAAAGGCAAATGGTACCGCGTCATCTGGTCGTTTTGACACATCAACATCGGCAATTTTTGGAATGACATCACCGGCACGATAGATTTGTACCCAATCCCCAACGCGAATGTCCTTGCCATCCCGAATTGGAGCGCCGTTGGAATCGCGCCCCTTGATATAATCTTCGTTGTGAAGCGTCGCGTTGGACACAACGACGCCCCCAACAGTCACCGGAACAAGCCGCGCAACGGGGGAAAGGGCGCCGGTTCGGCCCACTTGGATATCGATCGCTTCCAATCGGGTCCATGCCAATTCGGCTGGGAACTTATGCGCAATCGCCCAACGCGGTGTGGTCGATCGAAACCCTAGCCGTGATTGCAAGGTCAGATCATCCACCTTGTAAACCACCCCATCAATGTCATACCCCAAATCCGCCCGCAGGCTTTCGATATGATGGTAATGCACGATCAATTCATCAACGCTATGACAGGTTTTTGTCAGGTCATTGGTTTGAAACCCCATGTGACGCAGGCGGTTAATCGCGCCCGATTGCGACGTGGCAAGTGGTTCCGAAACCTCGCCCCATGCATAGGCAAAAAACCGAAGCGGCCGATCCGCGGTGATCGCGGCATCGAGTTGGCGCAAGGATCCCGCGGCGGCATTTCGCGGATTGGCAAAGGTTTTGCCGCCTCGTTCCGCTTGGCGTGAGTTCAAGTCGGCAAAATCCGCGTGTGACATATAAACTTCGCCCCGCACGTCAAGGATTGCAGGCGCATCGGTTAGGGTTTGGGGAATATCGGAAATCGTACGCGCATTTTCGGTGACGTTTTCCCCAACTGCCCCATCGCCACGGGTTGCGGCATAAACCAGTTTCCCATGTTCATAGCGTAAGTTTAACGACAATCCGTCAATCTTGGGCTCCGCCGTATATGCAATTGTCTGCCCGTCAAGCCCGAGATATCGCAAGATACGATCATTAAAATCGATCACATCTGCATCCTCAAAGGCATTGCCCAAAGACAGCATGCGCACCGCATGCGTTATCTTTGAAAACCCATCAGCCACAGGGGCGCCGACCTGATCAGATGGGCTATCATCCCGTTTTAGATCGGGAAACCGCGCTTCGATCACGGCATTGCGTCGCTTTAACGCATCATACTCGGCATCGCTGATGCGTGGCGCATCGGATTGGTGATAGTCGATATTGGCCGTTTGCAACACCAACGCAAGGCGCGCAAGCTCTGTCTTGGCGTCAGATGGGCTTAGGTCTTCGACGGGAATACTGTCTGTCACGGGGGCGGCCTTTTTTCAGTGCTGACACAGAAATAATTGCGCAACCCGTCCGCGTCCAGACCTTAATCATATTTTAATCACGCGCTTGCTGCAAACCGCGGGACCTGTCCCATCGGGCTCGGATCTTTTAACACATACCCCCGCCCCCAGACCGTTTGGATATAACTGTCATCACCCGTCGCTTGGGCCAGTTTTTTGCGCAACTTGCAGATAAAGACATCGATGATTTTCAATTCTGGTTCATCCATCCCGCCGTATAGATGATTGTATAAAATTTAAAATCAATTAATTAAAAATAATTGTGTGCAAATTGTGTGCAATTTAACTAAAACGATCCCTACCGCCGGAGCCAGTTAAAACAACACCCTAGCGAATTTTGCGGGGTGTTTTTTTACGCCAAAAAGCTAGAGGGGACACGCTGGGGACACAATTATTTAACTGTGGATAGCCCATGGTGCAGACACACAGCTAAGAATTCGCATCGGATCGCAGGTACAGCCTGAACCTATACGCTCTATAACTGGCGCCACTCAGCGAGAGCGGCAGCGCGGTTCAGCTTAAAATTGAAGCGTGAGTAGAAGTGGCGTTCATTTAGGGCTGTACAATCAACCTAACCCCACACCCAGCCTGTTTAGCGCATTAAGCGGTCCAGAGTGGCGTCAGTGGGAACACAGCATCACAGCCAAGCGGATGATCTCTGGGCTCGTTTTAAAGTACCTGAATGGGGAGTATTTTGTCATACGGAGAGGCTATAAAGCCGCCCTGCCCTTCTTAAGTTAGTTTCTCATGACGGCACCCTTAGCGTCCAACCCAGACATCATACGTCCATTTATGCGCCAGGACGCATGATGAACTATTATCGTTTTAATTAAGAGATTGATGTATATTTTGTCACCCCAAGCCGTTACAATGTGACAATACAGGTTTCCAAAAAATCTGCTTTTATCCAACATGCACCAATTCTCTAGGCTATTACCGTTCTCACACCGCCATCAGTCGCAATCGCGCATGAAGACACTCTTGCGCGTCGCGGGGACCTGAAAAATATGCGGAATCAGCGCGCGTCCAAAGAAATCATAACAACCTGTGTTATCGAAGTCGGAAACACTCTTCAGATTGATATGTCTTAGTATCTTCCACGGCCCTCAAGAACAGCAAGATGGCCTTTCAGCAATGTACCTTGCGCAAACTCCAACGATACATAGCTCTCATGAGCGTGGACACTACCGACACGGCTTTTCGGGGTGTCGGTTTCCAGCTCTAAAACAATCCCGACATACATTGGACGCGGATTGGCACGAGGCGCTTGTTTCAACAAATGTCAGAAGGGCGCATCTATAATTACGTGCAACACTCACTCATGACTTGAGCCCAGAGTGTCGCACACATTGGCGGAATTTCTCGCTCAATCGCTTGCATCGCGTCCACGATCAAATCCTCTCGCCATCTTTGACCAGCGATTTGAACACCTATGGGCACAGGGCCATACGGCAATTGAGCAACATGGGTTGGAATGTTGCCGGCGGGTAGACCAAGGTAGCTCATAACAAACGACCAATGGGCCTGCCCCAAAACCTCGGTCACGCCTTCAACACCTTCGGTATCTCTGGCGGGTGCGAAGAAGGGTTGCAGCAGGAACGGCGACAAAACCAATGAATAGGTTTCCATAAACTCTGCCCATGCCCGTGCGTATCGGGACCGTTGCCCCAACATAGAAACAAGCTCTGTACCTTCAAAAGGCGGAAATACTTTATGGTAATCATCGAATATTCCTTGCAGGATGTCTGATCCATGTTCTTGGATATCCGGTCCAAGCAAGGTTTTCACTTCACCCAACAATGACCTATACCCAATTTCACCAGTTTCACGTACCAAGGGCGGTTCGACTTCTTCGACCACGTATCCAGCATTGGTGAGTGCGGACGCCGCTCGGTCGATGGCGAGTGAGACGTCTTGATGCAGGCCAAAGCCAAAGTCATTTTTGCTGACAGCAACCTTGATGGGCGTCTCTGGCGCCGTCCCAGTCCATGGGAATGGGACATGAAGGGGATCACGTATGTCTGCTGCAATCAGCGTTGGCATCGACAGGTGCAGGTCATCAGCGGTTCGTGCGATGACCCCCTGCACCGACATGGATTGCGCCAATAGGCCCCTTTCGCGGGTTTGGCTTGGGTTCCAAGCGGGCACACGACCAAGCCCAGGTTTGACCGTCACAGCCCCGTTTGCAGAGGCCGGAAACCGAAGAGAGCCACCAATGTCGTTTCCATGCGCCAATGCGCCGATGCCAGCCATCACAGAGGCACCTGCGCCGCCTGATGATCCGCCCGCCGAAACATGGCGGCCCCACGGATTGTGCGTGCGCCCGAATAGCGGATTGTCGGTGTCTGCTCGGAATGAAAATTCTGGTGTGTTGGTGCGCCCTATGATGACTGCACCGGCGGCCCTTAGGTTGGCCACAACGGGAGCATCATCTGGCGCGATTACATCTTTGAAGGCCGCGACGCCATTGCTTGTCGCATGGCCTTTCTGATCGACATTGATCTTGATCGTGACCGGCACACCGTGCAGCGGCCCCTTGGGCGCGTCGCTGGCATCCAACGCTTTCGCTTCGGCACGGGCGGCGTCTGCGCAGACCTCAACAACGGCATTCAATTCGGGGTTCACGGCATCGAGGCGATCCAAGGCAGCTTCCACAACTTCAGACACGCTCAACGCACCTCTGTGTGTCGCGGTCGCAATCTCGGTCGCACTCCATTGCCAAAGCGGACGAGGATCAGAAGACTTATCATTCTGTGTCATATTGTACCCTTGTTTGCGTTTTCTGGTCTTGTGCTGCGCGCATTAAATACAACGGCCGCCGTCCACCGCCATGCAGACGCCCGTAACCATGCTGGCCTCGTCCGAGCACAAGAAGCAAGCGGCATTGCCCATATCGCTTGGCTCGGAAAACCGGCCGATTGGAATTGTGGACAGGAACTTTGCGCGGATTTCCGGTGTGTCTTCACCCATAAAGACCTTGAGCAGAGGCGTTTCTCCAGCGACGGGATTGATCGCGTTCACTCGGATACCTTGCGGTGCCAATTCGACAGCCATCGCCTTGGTTGCCGTGTTCATCCAACCTTTAGATGCATTGTACCAATTCAGGCGCGGGCGTGGGCTGACCCCGGCTGTAGAGGCCACGTTCAAAATTGCGCCCTGGCCCTGCTTTTTCATCACGGGAACAATGTTCTGTGCTGTTAGGAAAACTGATTTGCAATTCACGGCAAAAACTTTGTCAAAGTCCTGCTCGGTCACTTCTTCCAATGGTGCCGGGTAATGCGTGGTTCCTGCGTTGTTTACCAAGATGTCCAAACGGCCATAGGCACCGAGCGTCGCGTCCACCATCGCAGCCACCGAAGCGCCATCTGCGACGTCGACCTGTATCCCAAGGCCTTTGACCTCTGCCGCGATCTCATGTGCGCCATTACCGTTCAAATCCGCGACAACAACGCGTGCGCCTTCTTCTGCGAACTTGCGGACAATCCCGGCTCCAAACCCTGATGCGCCTCCGGTTACAACGGCTACTTTGTCTTGTAATCTCATGTTCTGTCCTAACCGTGATAAGTGGCAACTGTTTTGACCGTCGAGAAACTAAAGAGCGCCTCGAACCCTTTTTCGCGCCCATGTCCTGAATGGCCAGATCCACCGAAGGGGAGTTCAACGCCGCCGCCCGCGCCGTAGTTGTTTACAAAGACCTGCCCCGCGCGCAGCTTTTTCGCCATACGCATCTGACGCGCGCCATCACGGCTCCAGCAAGAGGCGACAAGCCCGTAGTCGGTTCCGTTTGCGATTGCGATGGCCTCGTTTTCGTCCTTGAACGGAATGATAACCTGAACCGGACCAAAGATTTCATCCTGCGCGAGGCTATGGTCGGGCGCGACATCCGCAAAAAGTGTGGGCGCCACATAAGCCCCTGTATCAGGCGCGCTGTCTGAAATCACGCCCTGTGCCGCGATAGTGAGATCGGCACCCTTCTCTAAGAAGCTATTAACGATAGCCTTTTGGCGATGGGACACCAAAGGCCCAACATGTTTGTCTTCTAACGCTGGCGCTGCAATTAGGGCTCCATAGGCCTCGGTCATTCTGGTTGTGACTTCGTCCAAAAGGCTGTCTTGAACCAGTATCCGCGAAGATGCAGAGCACGTTTGCCCGGCGTTCTGGATACCTGCGTTGACAAGGAATGGCAGGGCCGCGTCCAAATCTGCGTCTGCAAAAACGACCTGCGGTGATTTCCCGCCAAGTTCGAGCGTGACTGGTACGATGTTTTCTGCGGCCGCTTTCTGGATTAGCTTTCCAACACCGACGGAGCCCGTGAAGGAAATATGATGGACATCTTTGTGCGTTGAGAGCGCTGCGCCTGCCTCTGGACCAAGCCCCGAAACAACGTTTAGTGCACCATCAGGCAAACCCGCGTCGCGCGCAATTTCGGCAAAAGCGAGTGCTGTCAGGCATGCCTCCTCCGCGGGTTTCAAAACGCAGGCGTTACCCATGGCCAACGCCGCACCAACAGATCGGCCGATGATCTGCATTGGATAGTTCCAAGGGACGATATGGCCCGTAACCCCATGCGGCTCGCGCAGGGTATAGACGGTGTATCCCTCCATGTATGGGATGGTCTGACCATGAACCTTGTCGGCTGCTCCACCGTAAAATTCCAAATAGCGCGCCAAGGCGATAGCATCGTTGCGCGCCTGCGTCAGGGGTTTACCAACGTCCTGCGCCTCAAGTGTCGCCAATAGATCGACATGCTTCAGGACATGCTGGCCGATTTTAGTGAGGATGCGTCCACGCTCCACCGCCGTGGCCGCCCCCCAATCACCGTTCAATGCAGCCTTTGCTGAATCCACAGCTGCATCGACGTCCGCAGACGTTCCGCGCGCAATAGCGCAGAGTGTTGATCCATCAGACGGGTTGAGCAGGTCGAGGTACTCTCCCCCCGCAGGGGGCCGCCACTGGCCACCAATGAGGCACTGATCTGGCGCAATCCCATTCGGCATTTCGATCATCTTTGGGCTTTCCTCTTTCTATCATTCCAAGTGGGCAACACATCACCGGGCCGAGGCGTCGCTTCGAAAACCCCGCGCGCGATGGCCCGGGCGACGCAGACAGATGCCGCATGGCCAAGTTCAAACAACGCCATATCATCCACGACCAGACCAGCACCAGTGGAAACCGCAAACAGCAAGTCGCCGTCAAAGGGTGAATGTGCCGGTTGTATGGCGCGTGCAATTCCGTCATGCGCGGCCACCGCTAGTCGGTGACACTGTGCTTTGGTGAGTGCGGCATCGGTTGCAATGACCCCGATTGTCGTGTTGGCTCGGTCTTGACCCACTGCTGCGATCATCGCCATTTTTTGGCTTGGATCTGGGGTGACCAGATTGCTTCTTGGGTCGGGACCAACGCCACCAAATTCATCGCCCATCTCATGTGGCGCGGCCCAGAAATGATTGCCACCTGGTGTTGTGACCGACCCAACAGGATTAACAGCCATCAAGGCCGCAATGGTCCGTCCGCTGTCCAACATCACAGACGCAGATCCCAGACCACCCTTAAAACAGCTGTCCAACGCACCGGTTCCAGCCCCTGTGGACCCAAGATTGAAGTCCACTCCGGCTGCGTCCAAGGCAGCCCGCCCGAGTTTCGGATAGGGGTTGTCGGCCCAACCTTTGTTCCCACCATTGACCATATCAAAGAGAATGGCACCGGGAACAATCGGTACGGTCACTGGTCCTACGGGGAACCCGCGTTTCGCGCGCCGCAAACCGTCCACAACCCCATCACAGGCCGCCAAACCAAAGGCGGACCCACCTGACAGCACCAAGGCATCAATGCCAGCGACGGTTTTATCCGGTGCCAAAAGATCCGTTTCGCGCGTACCCGGTGCGCCGCCCATAACATGCACACTTGCGACGAAGGGTACATCACTCGTTACAACCGTCACGCCAGATTTCAGATCTTGATCCTCTGCGTTGCCGACCAAAAGGCCGGTCACGTCGGTCAAAAGGTTTCTTGGCCCAGGTTTCATGGTACCACCTCAAGTTCGGGCAGGTGCGGGGCTGATGCGATTAGCTTTCGGGTATAGTCTTGTTGGGGCGCGGCAAAGACGTCTGCGGTGACACCCTCTTCGATGATCTGCCCTGACTTCATCACCATTACCCGATCAGCGATTGCTTTTACAACGGTCAGGTCATGCGTGATGAACAAGTAAGTAAGCCCAAGACTTATGGAAAGTTCAGTTAATAAATCAAGTATTTGCGCCCGAACGGAAACATCCAAAGCAGACACAGCTTCGTCCAAAATGATAAGTTCCGGTTTGACGATCAAGGCCCGCGCGATCGCAATTCGTTGACGCTGACCACCTGAAAATTCGTGAATGAATTTAAACTGATCCGCAGCGGTTAAGCCGACCGACACGAGTGCCTCTGCGATCTCATCCGGCATTGCTTTGCGGCCAAGGCTAAAAAAGGGTTCGGCGATCAGTCGACCCACTTTGTGGCGTGGGTTGAAGGAACCGTAGGGGTCTTGAAAGACGACTTGCATTTTGCGCCGCGCCTCAGCGGAATGGTGCACGCTCTCACCTGCGATTAGAACTTCGCCGCCTTGCAGGTCTTCTAGTCCCAAAATCGCGCGTGTCAGCGTTGACTTGCCGCACCCGCTTTCCCCGACAAGACCAAGGCATTCGCCGCGTTTGATCTGAAAACTCACTTGATCAACCGCCCGAAACACGCCCGGTTTTCCAAAGGGTGTTTTGCGGGGTAATGGGTAGTCGCGAATGGCGTTTTGCACGGAAAGCAGAGCGTTGTCTCCATGCGTCGTACCACGTTCTGGTTGGTGGGCAGAGGCCGCAAACAGCGCCTTGGTGTAGGGATGTTGCATTGTCTGAAACAGCGTCTTGGCCATGCCGCGTTCGACAACCTTGCCTTTGTTCATAATGACGATGGTGTCCGCAATGTCCGTCACAACCGCCAGATCATGGGTTATGAGCATCAACCCCATGCCATCCTTTTCTACCAGCTGTTTCAAAAGCATTAAAATTTCGGCCTGTGTGGTCACGTCTAACGCTGTTGTAGGCTCATCCGCGATCAGCAGTTTTGGGCGCAATGCGATGGCCATTGCGATCACCACCCGTTGTCGCTGCCCGCCTGACAACTCGTGCGGGTAACGCGTTAAAGGGAACTTATCTTGCGGCAGTTCGCACCGTTCTAGCGTCTCGGCCGCGCGTTTCAGCGCCTCAGACTTTGTGACGCGTTCATGAATACGGATCGTTTCAGCCACTTGTTGGCCAATCGTTTGCAAAGGGTTTAACGCGGTCATCGGCTCTTGGAATACCATTCCAACGCTTTTCCCTCGCATGGCGCAAAGCGATGCTTCGTCAGCGTCCAAGACGTTTAAGCCATCCAGCTCAATCGTCCCACGAGATGTTGCACCGTCTGGTAAAAGTTGCATCACTGAGAACGCAGTAAGCGATTTGCCTGAACCACTTTCACCGATGATTCCACAGACCTCGCCCGGTGAAATCTCAATTGACACGGCTTCAAGGATTGACGTTCCATTCATGGATAAATGCAAATCTTGGATACGTAGGATGCTCATCATCGCGCCCTCCGAATCTTGGGATCAAGCAGATCACGCAAGCCGTCACCTGCAAGGTTTAAGCCAAGGACAGTGAGTAGGATTGCGAAGCCGGGGAACAACGCGAGATGTGGTGATGTGTAGATCAGGGTCTGGCTTTCGGCCAGCATGCGCCCCCAGCTCGGGATTGGTGGTTGCGCGCCAAGGCCCACATAGCTTAGCCCCGCTTCGGCCAGAATGCCGAGAGAGAATTGAATAGTGCCTTGAACTATCAGAAGGTTGGTGATGTTCGGCAAAATGTGTTCCGCCGAAATTCTGGGCTGTCCTTTGCCGGCCACTCGGGCAGATAAGATAAAGTCACGCTGCCAAAGCGGCAGTGCCGCGGCACGGCTGAGCCGGGCAAATACGGGTATGTTAAAAATACCAATGGCGATGATCGCGTTCACAGCCGATGGCCCAAAAATCGCAGTGATCATGATAGCTATCAACAACGACGGAAATGCAAAAACCAGATCGTTGCCCCGCATGATGATTTCGTCCAGCCAACCGCCATGGCGCGCAGCAGCGGCAAGCCCGAGCGGCACGCCCAAGCCCATTCCAATCCCGACCGCAATAAATGCCACTGCGATAGAGGTTTGAGCCCCCACCATGATCATCGAGAACGTGTCTCGCCCAAAATGATCCGTGCCAAACCAATGTGCGGTCGAGGGTGTTTGCAGCTTGTTTCCGATTTCCAGCGCAGTGACGTCATGCGGCGTCCAAATCAGTGAAACAAGCGTGCCAATGACAAAGACCGCAGTCAACCCAAGGCCGATCACCATGTTGCGTGAGCGTAGTGCACTGTGAAGGAAGGCGTTCTCGGTCATATTAGCTCCGAACCCTTAGGCGTGGATCGACCCACGCATAGGCGATATCAACAAGGAAGTTCACCAGAATGACCGCAAAGACCAGCAGCATGACAACACTTTCAACGACAATAAGATCGCGTTGCGTGATAGCCTGAAACACCAGCCGCCCGAGACCAGGCAAAAAGAAAACGTTTTCGATAATAATTGCACCGGCGAGCAGGAATGAAAATTGAAGGCCAATGATCGTCAAAACTGGGATCATCGCGTTGCGCAGCGCGTGGCGCCACAACGCTTGCCGACGTGTTAGCCCCTTGGCGCGGGCTGTGCGCATGTAGTCTTCTGAAAGTGTGTCCAACAACGATGATCGCATCACGCGGGACAAGATCGAAGCCTGCGGCAAAGCCAACGCAATTGCAGGCAAGGTCAGGGCTTTCATAGCTGGGAAAATGCCTGCATCCCAGCCGGGGAACCCACCGGCTGAAAACCAACGTAAATTGATGGCAAACAGAATTACCATCAGGATCGCAAACCAGAAATTGGGTATTGCGACACCTAACTGCGTCGCACCCATTACGGTAATGTCAGTGACTGATCCTCTGCGGGCCGCCGCCAAAATCCCAACCGGGAACGCGACAACAACCGTAAGCATCAATGCATACAATGCCAGCGGCAGCGACACCTGCAACCTGTCCGACACAATGTCAGACACCGGTGTACGGTAGGTGTAGGACGTGCCCATGTCGCCACTAAGGAGCCCACCAACCCAACCTAGATACCGTTGAGCCTGCGATTGATCGAGCCCCAGTTCGACCCGCAGGGCCTGAATGGTGTCAGGCTGCGCATTAATGCCCAACATGAAACTAGCTGGATCACCAGGAACAATTTCAATGCAGGCAAAGATGACCAGGCTCGCCACGATCAGTGAGAGGCACAGCGAACCTAGTCGTTTCGTTACATACGTGAGCATTTAGACGCAGATCACTCGGACCAAGAAACCGCAGTCAGGTCAATGGCCTGCGTTGGCGCGTCTTTCCAAATGCCAGTGAGTTTGGCATTTACGACAGAGGTCAGGGCCAGCTGGAACAGGTAGCCATTCACGTAATCCTCAGAGATGATGGTTTGCGCCTGCCTCAACAATTCAGAGCGTGTTGCAGGATCATTTTCAACACCCAATACTTCGATCAGATCTTGAAATTCCGCGTTGTCATACTGGAAATAGTATTCTGGACGCGCATAGATCCCAATATCCATCGGTTCTGTATGGCTTACGATGGTTAGTCCAAAGTCATAGCCACGGAACGCCTGCTCCAACCACTGTGCCCATTCGAGGTTTGAAATTTCCGTCTGGATGCCAATGTCGCGCAACTGGGCTGCGATGATTTCACCGCCACGTCGTGCATATGAGGGCGGTGGCAATTTCAACGTCGTCGTGAAACCATCTGGATAGCCTGCCTCAGCCAACAGCGCCTTGGCCGCTTCTGGATCAAACGGCGCGTTGCCGGTCAGATCAACGTAGTCTGGGTTATGCGGCGCAAAGTGCGTCCCGATTGGCGTGCCGTAGCCAAACATTGCGCCATCGATGATTGCCTGACGGTCAATCGCCATGGACACGGCTCTGCGTACACGGACGTCATCGAATGGCTCCAATTTGTTGTTGATCGCAAGTATGGTTTCACCCTCGGTGTTGCCTGACAAAACGGTAAAGCGAGGATCAGCTTCGAATTGGGCCAGGTTCTCTGGTGCTGGATAGCTGTAGAATGCGTCAACATCTTCGGCCATCACGGCCGCAAATGCAGCGGTCGGTTCTGAAATGTACTTAAACGTTGCGCTTTCCAGTGCGGCAGGTGTTCCCCAATAGCTATCGTTGCGGACCAAAGAGATGCTGTCGCCCTGACGCCATTCTGAGAACTTGAACGCACCTGTTCCCACCGGGTTATTTTTGATGTCTGCAATGCTTTCTGGCGCAACGATCACAGCATCGCCCCAAGCCATATTGAATAAGAAGTTACCCTGTGGCGCGGAAAGCGTGACCTTCACCGTGGTCGGGTCAACGGCTTCTACGCTTTCGATACCATTAAACAGTGCTTTTTGGGCATTGGTGGAATCCTCTGCGCGTGCACGGTCCAATGAGAAGACGACGTCGCTCGCTTCGAATGATGTTCCATCATGGAACGTAACGCCGCTATGCAGCTTAAAGGTATAGACTGTGCCATCTTCAGAAATGTCCCAGCTTTTCGCCAGACCTGGAAGAACAGCGCCATCTGACCCGAAGCGTGTCAGCCCTTCGAAGATGTTTGAGTAGACCACTTGGTCAATAGCGCCTGCAGCAGCAGATGTTGGATCCAGATGCGGTGGTTCAAGCTGTAGACCAATGGTTACATCTGTTTTCGCCGCATAGGCTGACGTTGCGATTAGCAGCGCAGCGCTTGATAGCAAGATTGATTTCATTGTTTGGTTCCCCGTCATGTTTTTCCTGGCCTACGTTTTAGCGGCCTTCGTTAAATTTCATGGCCTAAGCGCTTATGCTCAGCAGAGCTGTTTTAAGGCTCATCTCAGTGTACTTTTTTCAACTACTGTGGCAATACCGTAGTTCTACGGTATCATCCTGCAATGGAAAACTTGACCCAACTTGCATTTGACTCCGGGCCTACTGTCGTCGTTTTGACCAAAAACAGGATCATTCGGGGTGCTGTCAGAAAAATAAGACCACGCATCAAATTGTAGGCATAACATAAATCTACGTGTTCAACAATTGGCGGCACTTTGGTGGAGCGACAAGGTTAAGCTTGAAATTGAGGCGTGATTAGCAGACAGATCCATGTCTGTATCGTAATCCTAACCTCTAACTGGTGTCTAGCCCCAATTTTCTGTACCACTACTTTTCGTTTTCTCTACAATCGTTTCAGGGACGGGCGGTCGCATATTTAGTCCATGATGTGGTCTGATGTGATTGTATTGGCGGAGCCATACATTGATTGCAGTTTGTGCCTGATGGACAGAGTGGAACCATTCTGCGTTTAGCACCT
>Ga0181554_1002854_pt1 | contig 15007 bp, 1 predicted proteins | sample 011ome_16_FD_145602 | JGI IMG/M metagenome (GOLD analysis project Ga0181554, IMG submission 145602) | Coastal salt marsh microbial communities from the Groves Creek Marsh, Skidaway Island, Georgia - 011503CT metaG (spades assembly) | ecosystem: Environmental > Aquatic > Marine > Intertidal zone >... | reverse complement strand
GAAGGTGTCCAGCGTCTCCGAGAACCCGCCGGGGAACGGGCTCTGCTCGGGCGCCTCCAGGTCGTACCACGCCCGCCATTCCGCCTCGTGCGCCTCGATGTGGTCCGCCACAGACGCGAACTTCGAGACGCGCGTACGGGGCGAAGCGCGCGTACGAGCGTTCGCCACCCCCGGAGAGCCGGACTCACGCGAGCCCCCCCCGGGCGAGCTTCCGGTGGTGTTCTCAACGGTGTCCTCGCCGGTTTTCTCACCGGTGTCCTCAACAGTCTCCTCATGAACAGTCTCCTCGACAGTCTCCTCGACAGTCGCTACGGCGGTTTCGCCGTCGTCGGTGGTTTCAGCGCCGTCCCCGGCGTCGCCGCCGTCCCCGGCGTCGCCGCCGTCCCCGGCGTCGCCGCCGTCCCCGGCGTCGCCGCCCAGCTCGGTGAGCCGGACGACATCCTCCCAGCCCTGGTCCGGCCACCACTCGTGCGGCTTGGCGCGCGCCGACTTCTCCAGGCTCAGGTTGCCTTTCAGGAAGAAGTCGAGCTGCTCCATGTTGAGCGCGCCCTCGCCGTCCTCGATCTTGATGGTCATCTGGAACGAAAGCATCAGCTTGTGCTTCTCGAAGAGCCCGAGGCAGGTGAAGTTGTACACGTCGTACGTCAGCGCCTCGACGACGTTGCGCAGGCGCTGCTCGAGGACGGCGTCTTTTTTGGACGTCTCCAGCGTCAAGTGGAACACGGTGAGGTACATGTTGAGCGAGTTCTCGTACATGGTGTTGATCACCGACAGGCCGGACATGACGAAGAACAGGATCGAGCCGCGCTTCGCGACGGGCGCGTACTTGACGCGCGTCGTCTCGAGCTCGACGGCGGTTTTTTGCGCCGCGTCCAAATTCTCAGCAATCTCCACCGCTTTTTTCTTCGTGTTCTCGAGCGTCTCGATGAGCGCGGCGTTGTCCAGGATGTTGCCCTGCGCCGTCGCCAGCTCGCGCAGAAGCGTGTCCTCGAGCTGCTTCAGGAGCGTCTTGCTCTCGCTCATGTCCCTCACCAGGCGCTCGCGCTCCTCCTCCAAATCTGGGCGCTCGTGCTTCACCGTGACGTTCAGGAGCTGCTCCTGCAGCCCTTGCTGCGTGACGGAGTAGTTGATGATCATCGTCTTGCCCGAAACCTCGGGGCCGTAGTGCGGGTTGGGGAGCTTTGTGCACAGGTACATGGTGAAGTTGTCGTCCCAGTCCACTTCTTTGTCCCCGAGCACGATCGTTTTCGCGCCAGTCGTTTCGTTCACCACGATGTTCTTCTCCAGCACCGGGTCGATCACCGGGTCGATGTACTCGTCCAAATTTTCAAACAGAAACGGCAGCCCGTACTGCACGGCGAGCTCGAGCTGTTTCAGAAAGTCCGAGTCATTGAACGTCATCACCTTGCCGTCCAACTTTTTGCCCTCGCGGCGCTTGATCCAGTTCACCGCCTGCATCTGCGGGTCGATGCACAGCGCGAACCGCGACGCGCGCGTGGTGAGGATGCCGTTCTGCACGCTCAGCTCGTCGCTCGGCAGCCCGTCCGAGGACCACTGCCCGGTCTCCACCTCGCTCGTGAGCAAATCCTCCAAGCGGAACGGGCTCGTCATCGGCATGCCGCGCGACGCGATGTCGTCCGCCCAGAGCTCGTACGTCAGACGCCGCCGGAAGTCGAACGTGAACGCGCCCGTGTAGGAGAGGAACGACGACGTCAGCAGACAGTCGCCGAGCAACTTCTCGCGCTTCACCGCCAACGCGGCGAGGTCGCTCGTCCAGCGCACGCGCTCCGACGCTAAGCCGGAGATGAGTTTCTCCGCCGCCGCCAGCCGCTGCTCCATGAGCGCCGCCTCGTCCTTCAGCCTCTTTTGCTCGGCGGTGCTCGCCTCAAACTTCCCGGAGAGCTCCGCGAGCTGCTCGTTGAGCGCAGCCACCGCCTTCTTGGTCTTCGCGAGCTCCTTCTCGGACAGGCGCAGCGTCTTCTCGGCGCTGGCGACGGCGGCGCGCTTGGGGTTCACCGTGCGCGCCACCGCATTGTAGTTGATCATCGCGAACACCCAGGTGAGCAACCCGCCGCCGGCTTTGGAGACAATCGTCACCGCCTCCGGGTTGAAGTTCTTCTCCTTGGTGTACACGCGCAGGTCCTTGATCATGCGGTCCGTGATGGCGTCCTTGTCGTACTGCTGCAGGCTCTTCAGAAAGTCGCCCGCGCCCAGCATCAGCTTCGCGCCCGCCCAGCTGATTTCCTTCTCCTTCTTCAGAATCTGCACGCACTCGCACGTCTTCTGCACCGCCGGTGGGGGCTTGGAGAACGCCTTGATCTCGGTGATGTCCTCCTTTTTCAGGTTCTTGAGCGCCTCCGCAGCGGCTTCGAGCGCCGGGATCGCCTTCGCGAGGTCATCCTCGGCTTCCTGCTTCTCCACGGCGATGCGCGCGGAGTCCACCTTGAGCTGCTCCTCCTTCGCCGCCGCCGCCGTCTGCTTGGTCTCCACCTCGGCGGTGCTCTGCGTGATCACCTCCAGAAGCTCGTTCACCTCCACCGCCTTCGCTTTCACCTCCACCTTCGCCTTGGACAGGTCCGTTTGCATCGTCGAGACGTCGGCGGCGGCTTGGATCAGCTTCTGTAGACCGCCGTCCAGGCGCGCGGAGAAATCCTTGTTTCGTCCTCTCTGCTCCACCAAGCTTCGCTTGTAGTTGCTGATGAAGTCCAGGTAGTTCTTGGGCGTGACGTAGTTGTGCCGCCGCAGCTCGTCGTAGAACTTCGCGGAGTACTCGCGCACGGACTGGTGCGCCAGCACCATGTGCTCGGTGATGGTCTCGCGGAACTCCGACGGCAGGTCCAAGTCGGAGAGGAACACGCGGCTGACGCTGCGCAGCGCATCCTCGGGCCACGGCGTGAACCAGTCGATGACGGTGTTGTTCACCAGCCCGGGGAAGTTGCGGCACCGCGTGCGCAGCACGTCCCCGACCGGGGACATCGCCAGCACGACGTGCAGGTTGTTGCGACACCGGTCGACGTAGTAGCGCCAGCACGCCTCCTTGGTTTCGCCCAACCCGGCGGCGCGCACCTCGTCGCGGACGCCGTTGATCACAACCTCCTTCTCGTCGTCCGCGTAGAGCGCGGGGACCATCCCGCTCGTCAGCATGTTGTTCACGAGCTCCAGGAAGCCCTCATCCGCGACGTGCGTGTCCGTGAAGAGGAACATCACCTTCTCGTTCTTCGCGCCTACGCGCGTGTAAAGCGTCTTGAGGTCCTCCCGAAACGCGGCTTCGTCGTAGCCGCGCGTGAGCGTGATCTCGAAGACGCCGCACCCGGAGGTGAACGCCGCCAGCTTGGAGAGCGACTGCTTCCCCGAGCCGCCCACGCCGACGAGAAGCGCGTTGCCCAGGTCGAGACGCACGATCCTGTGTATGCGCGTGAGGTGCTCGAGCGCGTCCTCGAAGAACACCAGGTTCATCGGCTTGTTCTCGGCGTTGTACAAGCCGAGGATCTCCTCGAACAGAGGCTTGACGTCCGCGTACGAGGCGAGGTCCTCGTACGGGCGGTCCGCCGGGGGCTTCTCCGTGCCTTCTTCCGTCAAACCCACCTCGCTCGAGGCGTGCTTGTAGTCGCCGAACAGGATGGGGTCCGCGAGCACCGCGGTGGCGTCGAGCTCGTATTTCTCCGTCACGAGCTCGGCGAGCTTCTCGATGACAACCGTCTTGTCCTCCGCGGAGATGAGGCGGTCGTGCAGGATGCGCAGCGCCTCGTTGCGCCACAGCCGGATGAAGCTCGCGCCTGTCTCGAACTGCGCCTTGCGCGCGCACAGCAAACCCTCGTAGATGCGCGACAGGTCGCGCAGGTTGAAGATGTAGTGGAAGCGCGACGGCGTCGGCGGCAGCTTCTCCAGGATGTGGTCGTACAGAGCGAGCGTCACGCCGGTGAGCTCGTCCGCCGCCGCCTGCACGCGCGGGTTGAGGGTCTCGACGTGCGACGACAAAATGGAGGAGTAGATGGTGCGCAGGTTCTCCTGATCGGGGAACTGGATCTCCAGCGTGTTGAACAGCGAGACGAACCGCGGGTCCACGGGGTTGCGCGCGCCTCCCGGCGGGCCCATCGCCGCGACGTAGTTAAAGTCGCGCATCTTCTTCCAGTTGAGTTCCTTCCCGCGGTCGTACAAACCCTCGCGCTCGATGAGGGTCTTGAGCAGCGCGATGGGCTGCTGCGTGCCGTACAGGTCAACCTTGGGCATGTTCAGGTCGTCGAAGAAGAGCACTAAGCGTTTCCCGGCCGCCGGGCCGTAGGTGTCCTTGGCGCGCTTCTCCACCACCTCCTCGACGCCGCGCTGCACGTCCATCGACGTCGTGCGCGAGGAGAAGTTCATGCCGAGAAGCACGTTCTTGCCGATGTCCAGGTTGGCGAGGTACTTGGCGATGGTCACCGTCTTCGCCGTGCCGCTGTCGCCGACGAACAGAACGGGCTTGCCCTTCGCGACGAAGCAGTCCAAAAGCCACGTGCTGCGCACGGTGTCCACGGTGGGCACGAGGATGGAGGCGAACCTCGCGCCGGGCTCAATCTCCAGCGGCGTCACGGAGGAGCGCCAGGTGAACCACTTCTTCTTTTCGACGTCGAAGCGGTACTCGTACAAGCTGGCTTTGGGCAAAGTGGTGGGCGACAGACCCTCGCCCTCCTTGCACGAGAACCCGGCAAGCTTTTTTATGAACGCGTCCACGCGGTCGCGGTCGTTGAAGCCGTGCTTCTGGATCACGGACGCGCCCAAGGACCACACCAGGCAAAACACGAACGTCGCCTCGAGCACGGCGGGGTCCACGACGACGCCGTCGTCCTCCTTCTCGGAAACCGCGTCCTTCTCGGTCTTTTCGGTCGCCGTCGCCTTCTCCTCCTCCTCCCCGCCTTCCCCCAAAGGCGCCGAGTCCAAAAGCATGCACTCCAGCATATTGCACAGCTGCGTGACGAGGTTCAGGTTTGTTTGCGGGACGGTCTGCTGCGGCGCCTTGCCGATGACGTCGCCTTCGATGCCCTCGATGCAAAAGTCGACGCACTTGTCCACGTACTTGCTCATCAGCTTGCGAAGAATCTCCGCCTGCTCCTGGTTCACGCGTTTGTTGCACCAGGTCCAGGTGTACGGCTCGTACTCGAGGTTCTTGGGGTCCACGTACACCATGCCGCACCGGGAAACCGTCGCGGGCGAGGCGTACTGCAGGTCCGCCACCTCGAACAGCAGCTTGACGTGGTCCACTAAACGAATACGCTCGCCGTTCGGTAACGTCAGCAGTTTGTTGTCGTCCATCACCGAGTTCATGTTCTCCACCCACACCGCGTCGACGTCGCCGTCGAAGACGATGTACCGGAACTCCTCCTTGTCCGGGGGCAACGGCCGAGTGAGCTCGCGGAAGATGTTCGATAAAAGCCCATCCGTCCAGTCGCGCGTCTCGGGGTCCAGCTCGCCGTACAGCTCAGACACGGTCTGCGCCTTGGGGTTCACGATGTGCAGCTTTGTGTGCACGCCCATCTTCGTTTGCGACCGCGCGAGCGTGTTGATGATCACCGACTTACCGCCGCCGGTGTTTCCCACGACCATGGTGGTGTGCCGCGTGAGCATGGTTTCGTACAGCTGGATCACCTTATCCACCTGCTGCGAGGGGCCCGTCATCACCTTGTACCCGTTTTCGGCGAGGTCGCCCTCCACCACGTCGTTCATGCGCGGGTACCGCACGCGCGGGCAGTCCAGACCCGGGAACAGGTCGGAGATTAAACCCAGGAACAGCGGCACGTCGTCGAAGACGAATTTCGGCAGGTTCATGTCGCGCAGCGCGCGCATCAGGACGATATCCTCGCTCAAATCGGGCGAGCCGCGCTTGAGCGCGCCCGCCATCACCAGCACCGACTTCAACGCGCGCAAACCGAAATCGTAGTGGTACTGCTTCGAGAGCTGCTCCTTCGCCAGCTTGTACAGCACGGTCATCTTCTTCGCCAAGCTCTTTGCGGTGTTGAAACCCTCGGAGAAGAGCATGATCTCGCAGATCTGCTGCAGGTCGGGGACGATCATCGTCACCGGCCGGAACAGCGCCTTTAAATTATCGGGAAGCTCGGCGCGCCCGGCGTAGCCGGGGTTCATGGTGATGAAGATGCCGGTCGTGGGCAGGATGTTGATCTCTTTGCCCTCGAACACGAACTCCTCGAGGCGATTTCGCAGCGCCTCCTGGATGCACTTCACCTGCGACGACACCACCGAAAGCACCTCCACGGTGATCCGGTTGAACTCGTCGAAGCACCCCCACGCGCCGCACTGCACCAGCCCGCTGAAGATGCTGCCCATGGCTTTGTAGTCCAGGCCCTCGCCGCAGTTGAACACCACGCACAGCAACGCCATGGATTTCGCCAGGTCCTTCGTCGTCTCCGTTTTACCCGTCCCCGCGGGGCCGGCGGGAGCGGCGCCGAGCGTGTACGTCAGCGCCGTGGTGATGGTCATGTAGCACCGATCGGTGAGCGCCGTGATCACGAGTCGGCCGTTGAGGCCCATGTACTCGTACCCGAAGTCGAACGTCCCGGTGCACTGGTTTATCTTGATGTCGTCGTCCTTTCTGGACCACACGAACCGCAGCTGGCTCTCCCAGGCGAACTCGCGCGCGTCCAGCACGGAGTCGCGCACGAACGCGTCGATGATGTCGCGCGCGTGCACGTCGATGATGATGAGCTGGTTGATCTTTTTTCGGTTGAGCGAGTTGAGGTCGCCGCGGACCATCGTGGTGAGCTCCATGAGCTGGTCCGTGAGCTTGCCCCCGAACTGCTTCATCGCCAGCTTGTTTCCGGCGCGCACGCGCTCGAACACGTCCGTCACCTCCCAGGTCCACCAGATCTGGCTTCCCACGAGCGCCATCATGCCGAGCTGCTTCAGGATCCACTGCGAGCGCGCCATCTTGGCGTAGTGAAAGACGCCCTCCTTGGCGATGGCCAGCAGCGTCTTGCGCATCTCTGCCTCGACACCCAGCATCCACGTCTCCACGGCGCCCTCCGCCACGCAGGGGTCCTTGAACTCGAAGGATTCGCCCTCCGCGGAGGTCATGCCCAGGACGGTCTTGTTCCCGCGGCCGAACGTGAGCGAGGCGCAGTTGTCGTACAGCTTCAGCATGTGCTCCTGCACGGACGTCGGGTCGGACGTGCCGAGCACCGCGAGCAGCTCGTCGTCGGAGATGAAGAAGAAGCGCGGGAACGCGTTCCGCTTTGAGTCGAGATACTCGCTCAGCGATTTCTGGCACCGCTCCAGGTTCTCGGCTATTTCCTGCAGATTCGCAAGCCGGTTCTTCGCCGAGCAGCACTCCAGGATGTTGACGTTCTTGGCGGTTTCGTTCATGATCTCCGCCCAACTCTTGTCGATCTTGTCGAAGCGCTTCGCCTCCTCGGGGAGCTGGTCGCGGATGTCGTCGCTCCCGATGAAGATGCTCTCGAGGTACATCCACTTGCGCTGCACCGCCATCCACACCTCCAGCACCTCGCCGATCAGGCTGAGCTTGCCCTCCCACTCCTCCACCTCTGCCGTGAAAGGCTTCACGAAGCGGCTCGCCATCATCGACTGCAGCGTCAGGTTCATGTCCTCCAAAATAATCGTGGTCTCCTCCGTGCTCCGCAGGATGAACCCGCGGTCGACGTCGCCGCTCTTGACGTATCGCGCCAGCGTGAACTTCTGCTCGCGCCAGACGAGCGCGAACTTGGCGATGTCGCCCTCGATCTTCAGCTCCTTCTCCGCGGCGATGCACATCTCCAGCACGGGGTCGTGGTGCTTGTGCGTCTCCATCGCCAGCAACGAGCCGAGCGTCAGCGTCGCGGGGTCGAAATCGACGTCGGGCTGCGCGGTGATGCGCATGAGCTGTTGCCAGTGCCTCGGGCGCAGCGCGTCCGATTTCAGCGCCTCGAACAGAGGCAGCGCGTCGGCGAAGGCGGCCAAATTCTCCTCCAGGAGCTCGAAGACGGGTTTCTTGCGTAGGCTCGCGTCTTCGCGCATCGCCTCCAATTTCTCGTCGAAGCGCTTGGCGACGGCGTGCAGTTTCTTGAGGTCCAGGTCCGACCACAGCGCGGCGTCGTGCCTGTGGATGGCCTCCTCGTGCGCCGAGTACACGGCGTAGATGGCGCACAGCTGCTCCATCTCCGCCTCCGCCTCGAGCAAAGTGGGGTAGGACGTCCTCTGCAGGTCGAACAGACGCTCCGACTCGAGCAGGTCCTCGCGCCGCGCGCGCTTCGCCTCCAGCTCCGCCTTGAACTTCTCCAGGAGCACCGCGCCCTCGGCGAGCACCACCGCGGGCAAGCCCGGGCCCTCCGTCTTCAGACGCTCCAGCATCTCGCCGCACTCTTCCTGGAACCGAATCACCTGTTTCTTGGTCACCTCGGTGAAATGCTCGCGCGTCTCGCCCAAACCGTCGTCCACCGTCTCGATCTCCACCCGCAACGCCGCCCAGACGTCGCGAATCGCGTTCGCCTCGGCGGCGTCGTGCTCGCTCGCGCCGACGCCGTACAACGCGCGCGTGCGGTACCGCTCCTCGATGTCCAGGTACGCCAGCTCCATCTCGGCGTGGCCCTCGCGCACGGAGGCGATGATCGCCAGGACGGCTTTCAGATCCTCCAGGGTGTTGCACGCGATGTGCACGCCCAGCTTTTTGTCTTTAAGGTCCGCGCGGATGGACCGCACGCGCTCGGCGTCGGCGCGGTCCATCTCGCGCGCGTACGCCGCGACCCAAGCCAGGCACTCCTCTCGCAGCGACGCGCCGAGGCTCTTGAAGACGACTCGCGCGAAGGACACGTCCCGATCGATTCGGGACGCCTCGTACAGGTCCTCGGCGCGTTTCGCGAACCGCGCGAACACCTTCTCGAACGCCTCGCAGGTGGGCCCGCCGACGGAAACGAGCGCGTCGCTTCCTCCCGGTTCGCCGCAGAAGCGCGCGACGGCGGCTTCTTTGTCGTCGCGCCAAACGTCGGCGTGCGCGTCCCACTTCTCCACTTCCCGCGAAACGCGAAGCACCACGGCGTCGCAGACGGCGTCCAGCGCGCGCGCCGCCTCGACGACGTCGGGGCACTTGGCGACGTCGGGGTGGAACGTGAACGCGAAGGGCTCGTCGTCCCCGACGAGCTGCGTGGGCGCCTCGACGCACGTCCCGTGCGTCCAGCGCGTGAACCGCGACGCGCACGCGACGACGTTTCCGCTCAGCGCGCTGAGGTGTTTCGCCTGGTCCCGCAGCGAGGGCTGGATGACCACGTCGGGGGCGTTGAGAAAAACGCGGATCAGAAACAGCGGGCTCGGCGGCGGGTTCGCGGGCGACACCTCCGTTGTCGGCCCCCGATCGCTCTCGAAACGCCAAGCCTGGACGTCCCGCCGGCTCGTCAACGCGCGCGCCGCCTCGAGGGTGTTGAGCGTCAAATCGCACACCGCGTGGAACGCCTTCGCCTCCCAGTGCGCGTAGTACGACGCGAGCTGCGGACTCGTGCCCGTGTTGGTGCCGCCAACCGCCTCCTCGATCTTCCCCAGCAGCGGGCCGATGGAGCGGTACTTGCGCGCCAGCCGGTCCACGATGGCCAGCCTCGAGGTTTCCAGAAACTCGACGCACTCGGCGAAGTCCATGGTGTCCTCCCCGGCGGGGGGCTCGACGAGCGCCGTCGTCGACGCAATCTCCGCCACCACGCTGGCGACGATGCCGCTGTTCTTGCGCACCAGGCCGACGAGCGCGGCGAACTCGTTGATCGCGCGGTCGCAGTTCTGCACGAACTCCAGAATGCCGAGCGACATCCAGTTCAGGACTTTGAACCCCGGGCTCAGCGAGCGTTTCAGCTCGGCAACCTTCTCGGACAAGAGCTCGCGCTCAACCTCCGTCAAGCCCTCCGTCGCCGCCGCGTAGCGCGCGAGCATATCCCGCAACGCCTCGCGGCACTGCACGAAGGCGTCCTCGCGCAGCGTCACTTTGAGCGCGGTTTCCGGGATGGAGAAGCCCATGCGGTCGAGGTACCGCGACTCGCGCAGGAGCGTGGCGAGTTCGGGGTGGAAGTTGACCACGACGGAGGAGGCGTCTCGCGACGCGGAGGCGTCCTTCTTGGAGGCGTCGTCGCCGCGAGAGTCCCCGGCGCGTTCGGGAGAAACGTCTTTCAGCACGCCGCTCTTGAGATGCCGCAGCGCCGTCTGGTCGGCGCCCTCAACCCAGGCGCCGTGCAGGCGCTTCTCGTAGCGCATGCAGGTCTTGGCGAGATCCGTGTACGCGCGAGCGCACGCGTCCGCGAGGGGCTCGCGCGCCATCGCCTCGGCGGCGTCTGTCTGCAGGCGCGTCATCGTCTTTCGGATCCGCGAAAATAGCGAGCGCGACCACGCGATGGCGCCCGCCACCGGCGGCTGGTTCTTCGGAAGCGGAGGCTTATGCTGCGCGTGGTCGAACATGTTCCTCGTCTCGACGATTTCCCGCGTGAACTGCTCGAGAATGTCGTGGAACTTGGAAGACATCGTGCGCCCAATCGCGCCGGAACTCTCGACGCGCTCGAACGAGGAGAGCAGGTCGAACGCGTCCTCCGCCGAGCGCAGCTTCTTGAACGACTGGTCCACGAATGCCTTGGCGGACTTTTCCACGAGCTCGCGCTCGCGCTCAAAGTCGGATACCACGACTTGCCAGTCCGCGAACCGCTTCGGGTCGAAGATGTCAAACTCCACGCTCCGCGCCGCGCGGGCCATGTCCGTGACGCGCGCGATGACCTCGTCTATCGCCTCGGGCTCGCCAGTCACCGTCTTGAGCTTGCTGCCGAGGAACCGGTGAAACCCGTGCACGGCGTCGAGCATCCGCTCGAGGTCGCCGCACACCGAGGCGACGTACTCCGTCTTCTGGAACAGGCGCTTGCGGTCAAACTCCCAGCGGTTATCGCGGCCGGACTTCTCGATCTTGTCGCGCATCGCCATGTACGAGTCTCGCCAGGTATCCAGCAGACGCTTCGCGTCGCGAACGCGCGACAGCGCCGTCGTCGCGTCCACGGCGAAGACGCCCGTGGCGGGGTTCTTGGCGTCGGCAACCTCCGAAGCGACCCGCCCGATTTCATCCGCGACGCGCCCGAGGAGCCCGCCCATGCGCGTGTCGTCCCCGTAGTGCCTGCTGATGATCCACACCATGCGCAGCGTATTCATCATCGGCGCGACCGTGTCGATCGCCGTGGACAAAGCGCTAGCGTGCGTGTCGCTCGACTCGGAAGAGTCGGCGTTTCCGGATCCGGACCCGGAAACGCCCGCGCCCGCGCCCGCGTCCCGCCGCGGCGCGACGTTCCTGAAGTGCCGCTCCAGCGTGGCGAGGAACTTCCTGTTGTCCCTCGCCTCCACGCGCATGCGCGCGAGCTTCGCGGCCTGCTCCTCGAAGTCGGGCATCACCGCCGGCGACGCGACGGCGACGACGGCGACGGCGTCGCGGATGCGCGGCGCGACGAGCTGCTCGTGCAGCGACGTCAGCGCGATGTCTCGCTCGCGCCAAAACTCAATCTCGTCCAGCGGGCCGGCACCGGCGAGCAACCGCCGCGCCTCCTCGCGTCGCGTCGCGTCGGAGATCTTGACCGTCCACTCCACCACCGCCGCCTCGAGCTTGCGCGCGGTGTCCGCGTCCTCCGCGGACGCGCGCGCGTCCGTCAGGTCCACCGACGCGCTCAGATTGGGGAAGGAGAGCGCGACGTCGCTCGCCAGCCGCCGCGCCGCGCGGCGCACGCGCTCGCCGAAGAGCCCCGCGTCGGTCGCGAGCTCGGCCGCGATCGCGGGGGAGAGCACGGTGGCGCGGAAAGGCGTTCTCGGAAAAGCGCCTTCGCCGACGTTGGGCGTCACGTTCTCCTTCGGCGGCGGCGAAGGAGAACGTGTCTCCCGGAAAGCCGCCGCCGCTTTTCCCCCGCGCCTCGCGCCGCCGCCTTCGGCGTCCGCCCCGTCGCCGTTCGCACCGAGCAGAGGCACGAAGACTTGCTTGATGAGCTGCTCGAGCGCGTCCAGCGACGGGCCCGAGCTCGCGAGCGCGCCGAAGTGCACGCGGGCCTCCATGTCGCCGGCGCGGCGCAGAACCTCCGCCGGCGAATCCTTGATGAAGTACGCCGCCGGCGCCGACGCCGCGCCCGAGGGGAGCGAGCCCGCGGCGACGCGAAGCGCGGGGGCCGCCCCGCCCTTTGATTGATCCGGAATCGAGACGCTCGGTTGATGCGGGGAATCTGTTTTCGGGTCGGCGCGAGCTCGCGGCGACGATGGCCCGTCGTCTTCGCGACGAGACGGGTCTTCGTCGTCGTCTCGCGTTCCATCCATCCGCGAGGCGCCTTCCGCGTTCGGTCCCTGATCACCCGGGGAGGGCTCCGGTCCGTCCCCCTCCGCGAACGCCGCGACATCGTCCCGCGGGTCGTCCGGCGCGCGCGAAGACGCGTCGACCGCCTCCGTCGCGCGTTCCCCGTTCTGTTCCGGCTCCCCGCCCCCGTCCTCGGGCGCGTCGACGGTCGCCTCTGCGTTTTCGTTTCCGCTCGAGCTCTGCTCGAACGGCGTGGACCGCGTTCCCGCGGGTGCGTCTCCGCGCGCGTTCGGCTCGACGTACACCAGGAGCGCCTCGCTCTCCGACGTGCCTGTTCGGTGGGGGGTGGGGGGGAAGGAGGTCAGGAGCCCGCGCGAGCCGTGGATCGAGCCGACCCGGGCGCGTCGCGGGTGCCGTTGGGGCGGAATTCGTCGGGAAAGCCGAGGACGCAACAACGCACCTCGCACGAACGCCTCGACGCGATCTCTCGTCTCGTCGTCGTTCGCCACGCACGAGGCGAACAGATCGACGTCGCATCCGAGGCCGGCGGAGACCTTCTCCGCTAGCCACCGAACGCGCTTATCGGACGCGTCTAGCGGACCGTCATCCGCCAAACGCTCGTCCTCCTCGTCCGAGGACGACATCCCGCCCGTGCGCGGCGATGCCTGATTCGGCCCGCTTCGCGGTGCGCGCTTTGTTTCATCTCAGAAACGCTGAGACGTTCCAAATTTGGACTCGAGCAAGACGAGCGTTTGTACTTTCATTATGAAACGGAGGAAAGGGACTTGTCGTCGTCATCATCATCATTCGACGCTGTCATCATCGGCGCGTGTGCGAACGGCTCGCGCCCGTCGACGCTCTCAGTGATGCGCTGATGATCTCTCCGTCGCGCACGACCATCCCGCCGTCTACGTCCACGATGTCTGACAGCATGTCATCGCCGCGCGCGGTCATCGCCGCGCGCGTTGGCGCTCGCTCGCCGCTTTTCTGATTTTCTCCGCGAGCGCGTCCACCTCGCGCCGCGTCCGCCGCGACGCCGCCGGGTCCACGAACACCGTCTGGCGCGGCGCGTACCGCTTCAGCTCCCGCGCGGTCTCGTGGTCCGTCGCGCCGCGCGACACATCCGTCAGAGCCGCGAGCCGATTCAACGCCTCGGCGTCCCAGTCTCCGAAAACGGCGCCGTCGCCGTCGCGCGGCGCGTCGCCGCGCGACGCCGTTTCCGGCGGCGGTCCGAGCGCGAACAGATCCAGCGTCGCGCGCGCGAGCGCATCCGGGCTTTTCGCATCATCCGGCATCCGGGACGTGTCCAGCCACCGGTACCGACCTTCTTTCTCGCCTCGGAACCACGTGAACTGCCGCTTGGCGAACGCGCGCGTCGCGCGCTGCGTCTCCTCGACGTACGCCAGAAACGCGGCGTGCTCGCACAGACGCGTTCCCGTCGCCGTCCCGTCGTCGTCGTTTTTTTTTTCGCTCAAAGCGCTCAAAGCGCTCTGCTCCACCAAGAAGTCCATGGTTTGCCTGTACCCGATCGCGCGCGACGCCGGGGTGGACCCGGGCTCGATGCCGCTCAGGAGCATCGCCGCGGACTCGGCGAGCATGCCGTCGCGGACCATCTCCTCGACGCGCGCGTCGATGCGACGGTACAGGCGGATGCGAGGCGACGAGAGCGCGACGCAGACAAAGTCGTACTTTTTCTCCCTTCCCGCGAGCGTCGGCGCGCCGAACTCGGTCACCGGCTTCCCGGTGGACGTCACCACCTCCAGCGCGCGCTCGGCGCGGTACCAGTCGTTCCGCGCCAGGCGCGTCGCCGCGGTCGCGTCGCCCGCCTCGGACAAGACGCGCATCGCCGCCCGCCACCCGGCGAGCTCGCCGGCGAGGCGGACCCGCTCCAAAGAGGCGGCGTCGAGAGAGCCTCCTTCGTCCGGACGAAGCGCGTCGCGCGCCGCGCGCTCAGCGACCGCCGCCGCCTCGCCCGCGACGCGACGCAAGGTGGCTCGCGCCAGGGCGCTCGCCTCCGGCGAGCTGGGCGGCGTGTCCGGCTTGCCCTCGATGAGCCACCGCAGGTACATCCCGGTGCCGCCGACCACCACCGGCGTTTTCCCGCGGCGCAGCACGTCGTCCATCGCCGCCCACGCCTTCTCCACGAACTCACCCGCGCCTACGTCCCTCCGCGGATCCGCGATGTCCAGCAGGTGGTGCTTGATGCCCTCGCGCTCCGCCTCCGGGAGCTTGGAGGAGCCGACGTCCAGTCCTTCGAACACCTGCACGGAATCCGCGCTCACAACCTCGCCGCCCAGCGCCCGCGCCACCGAGAGGCTCAGCCGGGTCTTGCCCACCGCGGTGGGGCCGGCGATGACCAGCACCTTGCGCGGCTTTAAAGCCTCGGGGACACTCGATCGGTCCGCGCGCTCTTCGTCCACAGGGGAAGTCGACTCCGCCGGCCCGGGGGGGCCCTCCGCGTGCGTCGGGACGGCGCACCAACGAACCCAGCGATGGGACGCGCGACAGCGCGCGAGGTTTTGGCTGGGTGGCGGCGGTCTCGGGCGCGCGACCTCGCGCCAGACGGAGACGCGCCTCGACGCGGAGACGCACGCCGCGCCGATCGCGCGCGTCATGGCGATGACGCCCGTCGCCGCGCCAGGCGGAGTGACGGGACGATGACGAGTTCATCGGGCGGTCGACGGGCGACGGCGTCGGAACTCGGAAAAAACGAGGCGTGGAATCACGTGCGAGCGGGGGAAACGC
>Ga0181554_1002852_pt1 | contig 15013 bp, 16 predicted proteins | sample 011ome_16_FD_145602 | JGI IMG/M metagenome (GOLD analysis project Ga0181554, IMG submission 145602) | Coastal salt marsh microbial communities from the Groves Creek Marsh, Skidaway Island, Georgia - 011503CT metaG (spades assembly) | ecosystem: Environmental > Aquatic > Marine > Intertidal zone... | reverse complement strand
ATTGTATTCTTTAAGCCAAATGTTGATCGCCACCTGGGCCTGTTTGATGCTGTGGAACCACTCGGTATTGAGGAGCTCTTGACGCAAGATACCGTTGAAGCCTTCATTATAGCCATTCTCCCAAGGGCTACCTGGATAGATTTGGATCGGCCTTACGCCGACCTTTCTTAGCCAATCCTGAAGGTGCTGAGCAACGAACTTCCCGCCATTATCAGAACGGATAAATTCGGGTTTCCCGTGTTTCATTAGCAGGCGGTGCATCCTTTCCAAAACATCGTTGGAACCCATCTTGTCTCGCACCTTATCGCAAAGCGCTTGGCGGGTATATTCACCCAGGACAGTCAGCATCTTGTAGCTGCGCCCGTTACTCAGCTGTCTTGGCCCCCTAAAACTGTGCCAGTATTTGTTGACCAATGGAGTGGCAAAGAATGGCACAGTTTTAGGGGGCCAAGACACCATTGGTTTTGGATCATTAATCAGGCTTCGCACTTGTATCGGGTTCATTGCGCTGACCACGGCAGTTCAGCGGGTCCGGCAAGTATTCGCCATACAAAGCTGCCTGCGCTTCGCCGTTATCCCACTGATACAGCAGACCGATTTCTTCACCTGTTTTGATGCATGAAATACGGCCGATGGCTTTGGCCGTCGTGCGAACACTCTCAAGTTCGGGCAAAACTAGACTCTCTCGTTAAATAGTTCTTTGGGATCGACCTCGAGAGCATGTGCAATCCGCTCCAGAACATCGATCGATGCTGAGAATTTCGCGAGTTCGATCTCGCTGATGTAGCTACGGATCCAGGTCGGCAGCTAATGCTAATTTTCTTGGCTCACTCCTCTGGAATTTCTTAGATTCCGGATATTTAACCCTACTTGTTCCCGTAATTTCATGGCCTGTATTCGGCCAGATCATAGGAACCGCTCTACGGAATATATTCCACAAAACGCGCGCGAACACCATAAACCCTATGCTCGCATATGGTGTGAAGGTTGAGGTTGGGGTTAGTGTATCAATAATTTATTTATGTAATCAAAAGGTATTTATTGATATGCGGTGCAAGCTTATCAGGAATTCAACGGCTGGAGTTGCTTTGGCTTTGCTTTCTACCGTGGCTCCACAAACGGCGAAAGCCTATCAGGTCGATTGTGCCATTCTGCTTTGCCTGGCAGGTGGGTGGCCCGCGTCAGCAGAATGCGCACATGCCCGCGCCGTGTTCATCCGTCGGATCACGCCCTGGCCGATTGAGCCACCGTTGCAAATCTGGCGTTGTCCTATGGGTGTTTCTGAGCCTGTGCCTTTGCGAAGCAATGGCCCCAGGGTCTGGGAGGTCAGCGCCCAAAGGGGTCAGACGCTCGGCCAAGTCATTCTGGCACAGGTGATTGAAGGCGTTGTCGGTATCGACATCAGCGGTCCGGAATTCGATTTTGTGCGGTCGATCCGCGTCTGGGATGTTCGGCACTACAGCCATTACCAACGCGGTCGCGACGATCATTGCTCGGAGAGCTACAACATGCGCCTCGGAACCTACGGTACGCAGGGAGAATTCGGCTGGCAGCGCACAACACCTGCAGCCGCACCGCTTTGGGTTCTGCCCTCACGGCGCTGTTCGTCGTCAAGTTGGCGTCGCGGGGTCGGTGTCGAATGGGAAGATCACGAAGGCAACCATGGATATGAATGGGTGGCCTACTAAGGCTATTCGCCGATATCCTTCATACGTTCCGCGATATCGTCCGCAACGCGCTCATACAGGGCGGCTTGTTTGTCCCTTGGCGTCCCAGGCTTTGGGTTTCTTCGACGGATACGTTTGGCGAGCCAGAACAGCATACGGGCCGCTGGATCGGATGTCGTATCCGGTTCTGCGGCTGGGTATTTCTCCTCAAGGGCGACGACAATTTCCTGGGACAGGCTGCGCCGGTTCAGAGTGGCATGCGTTTCCAGACGCTTCTTGAGCGCGGCGGGAAGCAAGAGTTTGAATTGGACCAAGGCTTCGTCTTTCATAATTTCATTGTGGACAATATTTGTCCGAAATGATATGGACATTTTATGTCCTTTTATTGAGGTATAAATATGAAGACAACCCAGTTCAAACTTAACCTTCCAGCGGACGTGAAGGCCTGGCTTGAAGAGGAATCAGTGCGGAACTTACGCTCACAGGGTGCTCAGGTGGTGTCTTGTTTGCGGGCAGCCATGTCGCGGCAAGTAGCCGTGGGTGAGAGGGCAGAAAAATGAGCCCAAGCCATATTCAGCTGATTCCTACCCCAGAGCTTGCGCTACTCTTCGGCTACAGTGAGCCGAGCGCGTCCTTCTATGACTTCTGCCGTAGGACGGGTATTGCTCCTGTGCCAGGGCGGCGCGGGTGGTATGACCCGAAACTCATTCGTGCGCGATTGGATGCTGTTCAGGGTATCAGCGCGGCAGAACGCGATGCCACTTCGCAACCGAGCCTTGTTGCTCAGCGCAGAGCGCGCCGTGCCCAGAGGTAACCTTCCCAAGGGCGTCCACCGTGTCCGGCGCAAGGTCGTGTCTGGTGTTCGCTACCATTTCTATGCTTGGCGCGGTGGCCCCAAATTTTGGGAAGGGACGAACCCAAACCCCAAAGCCCCGGAATTCTTCCATGCGTTTTCTCAGTGCGGTACGCCCGTGAGCCCGGCCGAATATCTGACGACTCACTTGGTCGACGATTTTCTGTCCAGCGCGTCCTTGCCCAAGGCTGCGCGTTCGAAGGCGGATATTCGCAAATGGCTGGAGTGTTTTGCGAGGAGTTCGGTGCCGATCCTGTCGCGTTGTTCGAAGAGCGCGCCTCAAGGGGGGAGGTCAATAATTGGCGCAAGAAGTGGCTTCATTCGCCCAAGCAGCACGACATGGCAGGCACCCACGCGACACGCGTCCTGAATTGGGCGGTGGAGGAGGGGAAGCTGAAAGAGCATCACTGTCACAAGCTCAAGAAGCTCTACCAATCGAACCGCACAGAGATCATCTGGACAAGCGGCGATATCGCACAGTTTAAGAAACATGCACCCAAGTGGGTCCAAAGGATCCTGACTGCCGGATGCGAAACCGGCCTGCGAGCGGCCGATCTGGTGCAGGTCAAAATGGATCAATTCGAAGACACGTCGCACGGCAAGCGCCTTCGTTTCAGGACCAGTAAGCGCGGCCAGATCGCATATATCCCTGTCACACCGGCCCTTGAGAAATTGATCGCAGAGACGCCGGAAGGCCAAGAGGTGTTGCTGGTGTCAGAGCTTGGCAGACCTTTGACGGCCCGTTGGGCATCGAACCAGATCACCAAGTGGCGGCGCGAAGCTCAGATCCCCCCTTGGATCGATGGGCGAGAGAAGACTCTGTCTGATACGCGCGGGACGGCTGCGACAAGATTGCTGAATGCCGATCTGTCTTTGCGCCAGATTGCGGTGCTGATGGGGTGGTCGGTTCGCTACGCGGCGCAGGTAATCGAGCATTATGCGCAGGTTAGCCCGGACGAAAGCGATGCGGTGCTGCGCCAGCTCAATCGAGCAAAATCACAGTCTCAAGACAATAAAATGTAAACGCCCCTGTAAACGCAGGGCCTCAAACACGGTAAGGAGTTATGTAAGTGATTGTTTTTAAATGGAGGCGGGTACCGGAATCGAACCGGTGTACACGGATTTGCAATCCGCTGCATAACCACTCTACCAACCCGCCTCAATGCCTTCAAACCTTGGTTTTGGGGCGATCACCTGTGCTGCTTTGGCCTTGGTTATGAAGGCGTTTTGAAAGCAGATCGAGTGATCTGCGGCGTTATTGTCTTTTTTACTGCGCTTGTCCAGTCCGCAATTGTGCTCTTTGGAGGCGGAGGGCGCATTCTTTTTCGTCGCTCACTCTGCTCACTGCCGTATGCCGGAAAAGCGTTGGGCCCAGTCATCACGTTGCTCATCGGTGATTTTGGCGAAGAGGTTTTCGGGCACGGTGAACGCATCGCCTGCCGCGCAGCGGGTGAGCGCTTGGGCGAGGTCTTCGGGCCAGCGCGGGTCGGTTTGGCCCATCGCCTGGCCCAGGGTTTGCGCCGCATCTGGGATGAAGGGGGCTGAGAGTTGGCCGTAGAGCGCAATGAGGTTGAGCGACAGGCGGATGATGCCCGCGGCTTCCTCGGGATTGGTTTTATACACGGCCCAGGGTTCTGCGGCTTGCAAATATTCATTGCCCAAGGCCCAGATCGCCCGCAATTCCGCAGCGGATTTGCGCACTTCTACGGCTTCCATATGGGTTTGATAGGCCTCTAGGCGCGTTTGTAAATCCGCAATCAGCGCGGTTTCACGCGGGCCATAGCTGCCCCCCTCTGGCACGGTTTCGCCGAATTTGGAGCGGCAAAATTTGGTGACACGAGAGACGAAATTGCCCAGCACATCCGCCAGATCTTTGTTCACATCCGCTTGGAAATTGTCCCAGGTGAACTCGCTGTCGGAGGTCTCCGGTGCATGGCTGAGAAGCCACCATCGCCAGTAGTCGGGTGGCAGGATCTCAAGCGCTTGATCCATAAAGATGCCGCGCCCTTGGCTGGTGGAAAACTGCCCACCGTCATAGTTGAGGTAGTTAAATGATTTGATGTAATCGACCAGCTTCCATGGCTCGCGAGAGCCCAGAATTGTGGCCGGGAATGAGAGGGTGTGGAAGGGCACATTGTCCTTGCCCATAAACTGCACATAGCGCACGTCCGCAGCGCCTTTATCGGTGCGCCACCAGCGCTCCCAGTCGGCGCCTTTACCGGCATCCACCCATTCGCGGGCGGAGGCGATATATTCAATTGGTGCGTCAAACCAGACGTAGAAAACTTTGCCTTCCATTCCAGGCCAGGGCGCATCGCCGCGCCGGACGGGAACGCCCCAATCAAGGTCGCGGGTAATGCCGCGGTCTTGCAATCCATCACCGTCATTGAGCCATTTTTTCGCGATGGACGTGGTCAGCACCGGCCAATCGGTTTTTTGCGCAATCCAATCACTGAGCTCTTGGCGCAAAGAGGATTGCCGCAGATACAGGTGGCGTGTGTTGCGCACTTCAAGGTCGGTCGAGCCAGATACGGCTGAGCGCGGCTCAATGAGATCGGTTGGCTCCAACTGTTTCGTGCAATTTTCGCATTGATCGCCGCGCGCTTTGTCATAGCCGCAGTTGGGGCAGGTGCCTTCGATGTAACGATCTGGCAAAAAGCGCCCGTCCGCGTGGGAATAGACTTGCTGCTCATCGACCTCGGCAATTAAGCCTTGATCTGCAAGACGCCCGGCGAAATGCTGTGTCAGCTCTTTGTTTTGTGCCGATGAGCTGCGACCGAAGTGGTCGAAAGACAGGCGAAACCCGTCAGCAATCTTGGCCTGCACCGCATGCATATCGGCGCAATATTCTTCAACCGGCTTGCCAGCTTTCGCGGCGGCGAGCTCTGCTGGGGTGCCGTGTTCATCGGTGGCGCAGAGAAACAAGACCTCATTGCCTCGCGCCCGATGGTAGCGGGCAAAAAGATCTGCAGGCAGCTGGCTGCCCACAAGGTTGCCGAGGTGTTTGATCCCGTTGATATAGGGAATGGCTGATGTGATCAGGATACGTTTCATAATGCCGTCCAAATAAAGTTGGCCCTATTTAACCCTGTGCGGCCCGAAAGCCCAGCCCTAAGGCTTAGAAGATGAGCCGGGATCGCGCAGGATTTTTGTCAGCCGGCCAAGCATGAAGGAGGTGCGCGGAGCGTAGATATAGGGTGTTTTGGACAGGGCCGTATCGCCAAGCAGCAACCGCAACCCGCCGATGGCTGCCAAAAGCAGATGTGCGATGGCAATAAAGATGAAAAAAGAGCCGGTGCCAAATGTTTCAATCAATAGCGCGGCGACGATGGGAGAGGCGATGGCGCCGATGGCATAGTAAAACAAAAGAGCGGCCGAGAGTTCAACACGTTCATCGGTCGAGGCGAAATCATGGGCATGGGCCGTGGCGACGGAATAGATTGGCACAGTGATAAAGCCAAACAGGCAGGAGGCTATGATGACTTGCGTGACGCCGAGCGCGAAAAAGGATAGGGTGCAAGATATGAGCGAGGCAATTGAAATGCCGATGACCACCCAACGGCGATCAAACTTGTCTGCCAGCCAGCCCGCCGGATATTGCGAAATTGCCCCACCCAAAACGTAGCCGGCAAGAAATAGACCGATTTGCGAGGCGTTCAAATTGAGCTCTGTGCCATAGATGGGGCCAACCATTCGATAGGCCGCAGAGGTCAGGCCGCTGACCATAACCGCAAAGACGGCAAGGGGGGAGCGGCTAAGCGCCAAAAGAGGCCGTAGGCGCGGGGCGGCTTTCGTAATCGGCGGGCTGGCTTTGGTCAGGGCAAGCGGCAAGAGGGAGGCACAGCAAAAGAGCGTCAGGAGGTTATAGGCCAGATAGGTCTCAACAGAGGCCAAAGCACCAATCATCATCTGCGCTCCAAGCGAGGCAGAGATATCTACCACGCGATAAACCGCCATGGTCCGCCCGCGATTGGCATTGCTGGCTTTCGCCTGTAGCCAGGCCTCGACCACCGTATAGCAGCCCGCCACACAAAGCCCTGAGGCGACGCGCATCACAGCCCAGGCGGTGGGGTCTATGAGCAAGGTATGGCCCAGCATGCCAATGGCGCCCATCGCGGTGAAGACCGCAAAAGCGCGTGAATGCCCCACACTGCCCATCACCCGGGGCGCCCACCAGCAGCCGATGAAAAACCCAAGGAAATGCGAAGAGCCCAAGATGCCGATTTGCCCCTTGGTAAAGCCCTGTTCAAGCCCTGTGAGGGCGTCCAAGGGGCCAACCCCACCGGAGGACAGCTGCAAGAGGATGACGGACAAGAAAAGCGCCGCAAAGGATAAAATGAGTCGCATAGCGCAACCATCTGCCGGCTCTTGCGGAGTGGCAAGTGGGATTTGATCCTTGGCATGGATTTTTCGGGCTTGGTCAGGTCTTTGGTGGTGGCTCTAAACTTGGGGGGGCTGCGTGGCAGAGGTCAGCCGATAGCGCCCTTCATGCCGCGCCACATGCCAGCGGCGCGGGGGCGCGCTGCGGCTGCGTATGCGGGTGAGTTGCCAGTGGTCCATGCCGGCTTGAGGGATGGGGCCCATGTGCCAGCGGCTTTCGATGCCCGGTGCACCGCCCGTGCCGGGGGTGAGCAAAAGAGCCAGCGGGGCACAGCCGCCTTCGCGCGCGCCAGTCTCGGCCGCCAGATGCAGGCGCCGCACAGGGGTTAGGGCGGGCAGGCCAGGCAGATCGGCCACCACAAGCGGCACGGCGCTGCTGCGCAGGATCTCTTCAACGCACCACAGGATATCCTCTGCGCGTTTGGGGCTCACAAAGGTCAGACGCCCAGGAGAGAAAAAAGGGATGACCCCCTCTGCGTGCAGCCGATCTGTGCTCCACTCTGGTGCCACCCAAAACACAGGCCCTTGTGTGTTTTGCGCCACCATCATTGCAAAACTGCGCCGAAATTGGCCGCAAGCCTCATGGGCGCGCGCCAGCGTCAGGCTAATGCCCGGCCAAAGCTCCAATAGGGCCGCCTTCGGCCTGCGGACAGATGAAATCAGATTCGGGGCATAGGGTGTCATCTTTATAGGAGTACATTGTTCCCTATTTGTTCTCAAGATATTTTCAGCTTGCAGCTTAACAACCTTCGGCTAACTTACCTGCAACAAGGGGACTGTAGAATGAAAATGAATGAATTGGGTCGCAGCGGGATTATGATTTCCGACCTCTGTCTTGGGACGATGACTTACGGCACACAGACAGATCAGGCGGATGGCTTTGCGCAGATGGATATGGCTGTGGATGCGGGGATCAATATCTTTGATACCGCGGAGATGTATCCCGTCAATCCGATCACGGCGGAGACCCAAGGTGACAGTGAACGCATGGTGGGCGAATGGTTTCAGGCCAGCGGCAAGCGCAATCAAGTGGTTCTGGCCACCAAACATTCTGGCATGGGGATTAAACATATCCGTGACAGAGCGCCGATCACCGCCCGCTCAATTCCGGCGGCGATTGACGGCAGCTTAAAGCGGTTGCAGACCGATGTGATCGATCTTTACCAATTCCATTGGCCAAACCGTGGCTCTTATATGTTCCGACAAAATTGGAATTATGATCCCTCAAAGCAAAATAAAGCCGAGACGATCCAGCATATGCATGACTGCCTGGGCGCGCTGCAAGACGAAGTCTCGCGCGGCCGCATTCGCGCTTTTGGCCTGTCGAATGAAAGCGCATGGGGCACGGCGCAATGGCTGCGGGCCTCTGAGGAGGGGCACGGGCCGCGCGTCGCATCCATTCAAAATGAATATTCCCTGATGTGCCGCATGTATGACACGGATTTAGCAGAGTTGAGTGTCAATGAGGACGTGGGCCTTTTGGCGTTCTCACCTTTGGCGACCGGGTTTCTAACTGGAAAATACGCCGCCAATGCGGTGCCGGACGGCAGCCGAATGAGCGTGTCGCCTGAACTGGGCGGACGCAATACGGCCCGGGCCCATCTGGCGGCCGCAGCCTATATGGAGGTGGCGCAAAAACATGGGCTGGATCCGGTGCATATGGCATTGGCCTGGTGCGCTGGGCGCCCCTTCATGGCCTCGGTCATCTTTGGGGCCACGACGGCGGCGCAATTGGCGCATATCATCGCGGGCAAAGACATTGAGTTGTCGGACCAGGTGCTTGCAGATCTCAACAAGACCCATCGCGCCCACCCGATGCCCTATTGAGCGGGTTAATGGTGACGGCGCAGGGCGCTGATGGATTGACCAAAAGCTTGACGGAAGGCGCGGGCCAGGCTGGCCTGTGAGGTGAACCCGCAGGCCAGAGCGATCTCTTGCACGTTTTGCGCGCTGTCGATGGCGCGGCGGCGTGCCTCGGACAGGCGCAGCTCCAAAAAATAACGCCCCGGCGCCCGGCCGGTGGCCGCTTTAAATTCCAGTTCCAATTTGCGGGTGGAGATGCCATTGGCGCGGGCCAGGGCCGCGATTGTCGGCGGGCTGTCGATGAGGTTTTCCATCTGCTTCAACACGCGCGCAATCCGGGGATGTTTGCTGGAAATGCGGGTTGTGGCAATCATCTGCTGTGGTGCATCGCCGGTATGCAGCGGATCATAGATAAAGGCCGAGGCCACGCGCTCCGACAAAGCCCGCCCGTGGCGGCAGGTGATGAGATGCAGCATTAAATCAATACAGGGAGATGCGCCGCCTGTCGTGGCAAAGGGCGCGCTGATGGCATAGCGATCTGGCACCAGATTGACAGATGGAAACCGGCGGGAGAACGCCTCTGCATCCTCCCAATGGCAGGTCGCGCGGTGGCCATCCAGCAGCCCCGCCTGAGCCATGATCCAACTGCCCCCATCAACGCCCCATAGCTGGCAACCGTCCGCGACGTAGCGCCTTAGGGCGGCAATCAGGGGCGGGGTGCATTGGGTCTCAAGGCGAAAACCGGCGACAAGGATCAACAGATCCCCTGCAAACCCACGCAGCTCTTCGGTCTGCACCGTCATGCCCGAGGTGAGATGCACAGGCTGGCCCGCTTGTGATAAAAATTGCCAAGAAAACAGCCTGCGATCGGCCCTGCGGTTGCAGGCGCGCATAGGGTCAACAGCTGCGGCAAGCGACAGCGTGTTGCTCTCATCAAGCAGCAAAAGCCCCACATGCAGCGGCTTGCTACCCGCTTGCCAGATGTTATTTGCGTATTTCATCAAAAATCATTCGTATATTGGCAAATTTCCTTTTGCAACTCTCGCAGATTACTCAAGACAGAAGGAGAAGATCATGCCCTTAGAAATGAACCGTGAGGTCTTTATCACTTGTGCCGTCACAGGCTCAGGCGCGACGCAAGACAAAAGCCCCCATGTGCCGCGCAGTCCAAAGCAAATTGCCGAGAGCGCGATTTTGGCCGCCAAATCTGGGGCGGCGGTGGTGCATTGCCATGTGCGCGATCCTAAAACCGGCGCGCCGAGCCGAGATCCGGGAATGTTTCGCGAAGTCACTGACCGGATCCGGGATGCTGAGGTTGATGTGGTGCTCAATCTGACGGCCGGAATGGGCGGTGACATGGTTTTTGGCGACGTTGAAACCCCGCTGCCACCGGTTGCGGGCACCGATATGGCCGGCGCGACCGAACGGGTGGCGCATGTGGCTGAATGCCGCCCGGAGATTTGCACACTCGATTGCGGCACGATGAATTTTGCTGAGGCCGATTATGTCATGACCAACACGCCCGGCACGCTGACCGCAATGGGCCGGATGATGACCGAATTGGGGGTGAAGCCTGAGATTGAAGCCTTTGACACCGGTCATCTTTGGTATGCCAAGCAATTGGTTTCCGACGGGGTGCTTGAAGCCAATGCTTTGGTCCAGCTGTGCATGGGCGTGCCCTGGGGGGCGCCCGATGATCTCAACACCTTGATGGCCATGGTCAACAATATTCCCGACGGTTGGACCTTTAGCGCCTTCGGACTGGGGCGCCATCAAATGCCGATGGTGGCCGCTTCGGTTCTGGCCGGGGGCAATGTCCGCGTGGGCTTGGAAGATAATCTGATGCTTGACCGCGGGGTTTTGGCGCAGAACTACCAGCTGGTTGATCGGGCCGTCAGCTTGATTGAAAATCTGGGCGCGCGGGTCATTGGCCCGGCAGAGGTGCGCGAAAAGCTGGGGCTTGTGAAGCGCGCGCCGGTTGGTAAGTGAGATTTTGAAGTTAATGTAATTAGATAGGGGTTTGCTATGACACAGGTTGCAGCAATCATCGGAGGTGGAGTTATCGGCGGTGGCTGGGCCGCGCGCTTTTTGCTCAACGGGTGGGACGTGCGTGTCTTTGATCCTGACCCCGAGGCTGAGCGCAAAATTGGCGAGGTGCTGGCCAATGCTCGCCGCTCCTTGCCGGGGCTCTATGAGGCCCCCTTGCCCGCCGAAGGGCGCTTGAGCTTTCATTCAGAAATTTCTGAGGCGGTGACCGGAGCCGCCTGGATCCAGGAAAGCGTGCCTGAGCAACTGGCTATGAAGCAAAAGGTCTATCGGGCCATTCAAGCCCATTGTGATCCTGCGGCGGTTTTGGGCTCTTCAACCTCTGGATTTAAGCCCTCTGAGCTGCAAGAGGCGGCCCTGCGCCCGGCGCAAATCATGGTGTGCCATCCTTTCAACCCCGTCTATCTATTACCGCTGATTGAAGTGGTGCCGACAGAGCAAAGTGACATCGCGATTGTCGCGCGTGCGGAGGATATGTTGCGTCAGATGGGGATGTATCCTTTGCGGGTGCGCAAAGAGATTGATGCCCATATCGCAGATCGCTTTTTGGAGGCGGTCTGGCGCGAGGCCCTCTGGCTGATCAAAGATGGCATCGCCACCACCGAAGAGATTGATAATGCCATTCGCTATGGCTTTGGCATTCGCTGGGCGCAAATGGGTTTGTTTGAGACCTATCGCGTGGCCGGTGGAGAGGCGGGAATGCGGCATTTCATGGCGCAATTCGGCCCAGCTCTCAAATGGCCCTGGACAAAATTGATGGATGTGCCGGAGTTTACCGATGACTTGGTGGACATGATTTCTGACCAATCAGATGCGCAATCGGGTATGCATTCTATTCGCGAGCTGGAACGCATCCGGGACAACAATCTGGTTGGTATGATGCGCGCTTTGAAGGCGCAAGACTGGGGCGCTGGAGCGCTGCTCAAGGGGCAAGACCAGCACCTCAGCGCGCAAGCGGGCATGGTGCGGCATGTGGCGGATCTGCAAGCGGGCGGCTTGACCGAAACCCTGCGCCGTGCGGTGCCTTTGGATTGGACGGATTACAACGGCCATATGAATGAAGCGCGCTATTTGCAGGCCTTTGGCGACGCCACCGACCGCTTCATGGAGATCGTGGGCTGTGATGCTGCCTATATTGCCTCTGGCGGCAGTTACTTCACCGCCGAAACCCATATTCGCCATATTGACGAGGTACATGCGGGCAAAGTGATCCGGGTTGAGACCTATTGTGCCGAAGGGGTGGGCAAGAAAATGCATCTGTTCCATCAGATGTTTGAGGGGGACCGGCTTTTGGCCACGGGCGAGCATATGCTGATCCATGTGTCGCTTGAAACCCGCAAGGCCAGCGCGCCATCTGCGCAGGTGGCCCAAAACTTGGAGCGTATTGCAACCGCCCATCGCGCGCTTGCGCGGCCCGAGGGCCTCGGCCGCAGTGTGGGGCGCAAATGAACGGCGTTCTGATTACAGCGGGCGGCAATGGCATTGGCCGGGCGATGGGGCAGGCCTTTGCAGCAGCGGGCTTTCGGGTTTGGGTCACGGATGTGGAGCCCGCCAGTCTGGAGGCCTGCCCCGCAGATTGGCAAAAAAGCCTGGTTGATGCCAGCGATGAGACGCAGGTCGCCCGGCTGTTTGCGGATATTCAAAAGACCTGGGGCCGGCTCGAGGCGATATGTGCCAATGCGGGCATTGCCGGGCCCACGGCGGCGGTGGAAGAGATTGATTTGTCTGCGTGGCAGCGCTGCGTATCGGTCAATTTGGAAGGCGCCTTTCTCGCGGCAAAATATGGGGGGCCGATGCTCAAAGCTGCGCGCGGTGCTATTGTTTTGACCTCGTCGACGGCTGGACTATACGGCTATCCCAATCGGGCGCCCTATGCGGCGGCGAAATGGGGCATCATCGGCTTGATGAAGACCCTTGCGATGGAATGGGGGCCTGAGGGCGTGCGCGCCAATGCGATTTGTCCCGGTGCGGTCGAGGGGCCGCGGATGCAAGGGGTGATGGAGCGCGAGGCGGCGGCTAAGGGCACAGATGTGCAGCATATCTATGACGGCTATGCTTCTGGAACTTCAATGCGCAGTCTGGTCGCAGCGGAAGATATTGCCAATATGGCCGTGTTTTTGTGCAGTGCTGGGGCACGTTTGGTTTCGGGGCAGGTCATCGCAGTTGATGGGCACACAGAAAATCCAGATCCAAAGGTCTAATCGGCCACTGCACCCAGCTCTTGCAACAGGCCGTCGATGACTGCGGGCAGGTCACGCGAGCCTATTTCCGCTTCACGGATGAGCCCGTCGAAATGTTGGCTCAGCGCTTGGATGCGATCAGGCACGCGAAACACCAAATATTTTTGCCCGAGGTAGATCACAGCGCATAAGGGGCCGAAGATGGTAATCGGTGCCGAGTAAATTTTGCGGGCGTCAAATAAAGAGACCCGCATCACCGGGTAAAGTTGCGCGGCCAGACGGGCCAAATGTTTGAGCTGTTCAATGCGAATGTGCCGAGGGCAACCGCTGTAATAGCCTTCGGCACGGGCGAAGGCCTGCAACTCGTGGATGGGCAGGGCAATTTCATAATCTGATTGCGCTTGATGCATCCAATTGAGTCGATCTTCGGCAGAGGCAATTGCGAGATCGATGGTGTGTCCAAGGCTGGGGGCATATTCCCATTCCAGCATCGGGCGAATTTTGACCATATCAGGCAATCCGGCGGGCACATGGCGGATTTTATATCCTGCGGCCTCTTGATGCCAAGCAAAAATCTGTGCGTCGATCAGCGCGCGTGGTGCATCGACCATGGTCATGGCCTGCGCCAAAATTTGTGCGAGGGAGTCCGGTTGATCGGACAGCCCCAAGAGCCAATCGGCAGAAACGCCAAGGCTTTGAGCGCATTGGGCCACCAATTGTCCATTGGGCAGTCGCGCTGTCGTGCCCGACAGGATTTGTGATAGGGTTGAGCGGTCCGCCCCGGTTTTGCGCGCCAGGCTTGACTGCGTCTCACCGCTGAGGGCCATGGCCTGTTGCAGCCGATGGCGAAAGAGATCAGAACGGTCGCGCTTGTCCATATTTATCACTTTTGATGATTTTAATTAACGTACATGATTAAAATTACACAATTCTCTGAATTCCACAAGGAGGCAAAAGGATCTACTCTGCGCCCATGGCACCTATTCAGCGCCCGTCTTTGATCACCGAATGGCCGACATTTGCGACCCTTTTGGGCTGCTATGGCGGATGGATGGTTTTACTCTTCAGCCCGCTGTGGCTGTCTGTGCCGGGTCTGGCGGTCATGATCGCGCTGCAATCTTCGCTGCAGCATGAAATCATTCACGGCCATCCAACAAGATACCCTTGGCTGAATGCGGCTTTGGTATACGCCTCGCTCAATCTTGCTATCCCTTATGGCCGGTTTCGCGACACGCATTTGGCCCATCATACCGATGAGCGGCTGACCGATCCCTATGATGATCCCGAGAGCAATTATCTAGATCCGGCCGTTTGGCACGCTCTGCCGACTTGGCTGCAAAGGGTGCATATGTTCAACGCGACTCTCGCAGGGCGCCTGCTGATCGGTGTATTGATTTCGCAATATTATTTCATGCGCAGTGACGTTCGGGACATATGCGCAGGGCGCCGGGATGTGCTGCGAGACTGGCTCTTGCATATTCCGGCTGCTGCTCTGGTGATCTGGATCGTCATAGCGGCCGGCTATCCGCTTTGGGCCTATTTTCTTGCCGCTTACGGTGGGCTCGCGCTGCTCAAGATCCGTACATTTGCCGAGCACCGCGCGCATGAAGACGTGCAGGCCCGCACAGCTGTCATTGAAGATCGCGGGTTTTTCGCATTTTTGTTTTTGAACAATAACTTCCATTCAGTCCACCATATGTATCCGCATATCTCGTGGTATGCTTTGCCCGGCCTCTATCAGGCACAAAAAGAGACATTCATGCAGCGCAACCAAGGGTATATCTACAAGAACTATCGTCACCTTTTCGCGCGTTACTTTTTGCAATGCAAAGAACCGGTGCCCCATCCGCTCTGGCCTCGCACCGGGGGATCGCCTAAGTCTTGATCCATGTTATGGATTCCCATCACTCTTCTGGCGGCCTTGGCGCAAACCCTGCGTTTTATGTTCCAAAAGCGTTTGCGCATTGCCACGCTGTCAACGGGCGGCGCGACTTTTGCGCGATTTTTATATGCAGCACCTCTGATTGCTCTGGTGGCCGTCGGCTATGCGGTGGTGCGTGGGTATGGTTTGCCTGTGATGGATT
>Ga0181554_1002846_pt1 | contig 15031 bp, 14 predicted proteins | sample 011ome_16_FD_145602 | JGI IMG/M metagenome (GOLD analysis project Ga0181554, IMG submission 145602) | Coastal salt marsh microbial communities from the Groves Creek Marsh, Skidaway Island, Georgia - 011503CT metaG (spades assembly) | ecosystem: Environmental > Aquatic > Marine > Intertidal zone... | reverse complement strand
CGTCGTCACTCTTCACCCGCGCTTCCCTTTCAACGTTTGACCGGTAAGACGTTCGACTGACCGATCGCTTCACCCACGCAGGCGCCGCCGCCGCCGCCGCCGCTCGTCGCCGCGCTCACGAGGGCGCACGACGCGACGCGAGACGACGAGCGCGCGCGCGTGAGAGCCGCGGGCGCGCGCGTGTTGACGATGGATCAGCTCGACGGCGTGAGCCCGACGAAAGCCGCGGAGGAGACGGAGACGGACGACGACGACGACGACGACGACGACGACGACGCTTCCGTCGGGAGCGACGACGGCTCCGTCGACCCCGACGACCCTCCGCGCCTCTGGGCGAGCACCGGCGAGGACGCGTACCCCGGGTGCGCGTTCACTCGCGGCATCGGGTACGCGATCGCGCGAGACATCGGAGTCGTGCCCGAGCCGGAGACGACGGTCGTCGAGGACGTGACGACGCTGTTCCGACGCGGGCGGAGAGGGTGCGTCGTCGTCGGCACCGACGGCGTCTTCGACGCGTTGAAAAACGAAGACGCGATGGAGGCGGTGTTCAGGGCGACGAGCGACGGCGGGGACGCCCAGGACGCGGCGTGCGCGGTGGTCGCGAGCGCGCTGCGGGCGTGGGGCGACGGCGACGAGCCGGGCGTGGACGACATCACGTGCGTCGTCCTCCTGGTGGACGACGGCGCGGCGGTGGACGGCGCGGAGTAATTAGAGCGTTCGGTTGTAATACGAGTAACGTCGACGACTAGTTGAACTACGTACGGTAATAATAGATCGACCTCGACCGCGAGTGGCCCTACGCCGCCTCTTCCTCTCTCTCCGCCTCCGCCGCCTCCCGCCGCAGCAGCTCTCGCTTTTTCTCTCTCATCTTACCCTCTAACTCCTCCGCGCTCAAGCCCAAGATGCTCGCCGCCATCGTCTTGTTGATGTCGCCGCCGTGGACGCAAAATTTCATCACGTTGTCCGACGCCTTCAGTTGCCGCCCCAACACGAACTCGCACGCGCTCCTACGGTTCGCGTACGCGACGCACCTTTCGACCACGTTGCGTCGGTTCGCGCTCGCGAGGAAGTTCACCGTGAGGCTCACCGTGTGCGTCAGCGCCACGGCGTAGTGCGGAAACTTCCGCGGGATGTAGACCGTCTCGCCCTCCTCTGAGGAGCGAACGTCGGGGTAGAGTTGAAAGGCGTCAGGGGTAGAGTTGAAAGGCGTCGAGGTGTGTGCGTCGGGATTGAAACCGTGGGACCCTTAACGGAGAGAAACGAACGAGGGCACAAAAAAGTCAAGTCCTTAAGGATCAGCGTTCACCACGCCGACGCGGTCGTATGGGGACAGGTGTAAAGATAAAACGCGCCTAAGATGAACTCGACGGGCACGGCGCGGGCAAAGTCGGGGAACTTCTCCAGGTCCGGCGCGTGCAGGTCCACGTACGTCTGCGTCCGCTCGTCGAACACGTGCTTCAGGTGCGCGGGGTGGTACATGATGAACTTCTTCCGTCCCTCGATCATCGTCAGCCACGCGTCCGTGTGCCACACGTCCACGTGGAGCCGCGTCCTGGCGCCGCGCGGTCCCAGGAACAGCCACGTGAACGGCGGCTGCCACTCCTCCTTGAGCGTCTTGAAATAGTCGCGAAAGTACGGCGAGTCCGCGGGGAAGCCGTCGAGCATCCCGGGGACGTCGTCGTAGAAGTTCCACGTCCGGAGGTACGGCGGCGTCGCGTCCGAGGCGTCCCCGGAGCCCGCCGCCTGCGTGGGTGAAGCGATCGGTCAGTCGAACGTCTTACCGGTCAAACGTTGAAAGGGAAGCGCGGGTGAAGAGTGACGACGGGAAAAGTCCTTAAGGAACGGCGTGCACATCGCGAACGGGGTCGTATGGGAAGCAGTCTCACCTCCGCCGCCGCCGCCTCCGCGCGATCCGCCATCGCGTCGAACGCGTCGACGTACTCCGCCATCGACGTTCGGAGCTTCTCGCGCGTGCCGTCGTCCACGACGACGTCCAGGTTTCCGTGCGCGCGCTTGAAGTGCTCTAGCGTCCACCGCGCGTCGCCGCCGACGCACGGCCACGACGACGCGACGTCGGTCAGGACGCACGGCATCGCGCGCGTCACGTAGAGGCGCGCGAAATCCTCGGGGCTGATGAGGTGCGTTCCAGCGTGCGAGCGAACGTCGGGGTGGAGTCGAAAGGCGTCAGATGGAGTTGAAAGGCGTCGAGGCGTGTCGGGATTGTGAGCGAGGTGTGGGCGGAGAGAAATAGTGGCAAAAGTCCTTGAGGATCGGCGTGCACCACGCCGACGCGGTCGTATGGGGACCGGTGTGATCGATGAGGACGCGCCTGATCTCGTCGCACGACAGCTTCTCGCACGCGACCGCGTTGGGGAAGGTCGGGACCGCGCGTCGCGCCGCGGTGGTCCCCGACGTCGAGGACGGCGTCTCCGCGTCGCCGCCGGCTCCCATGACGCGCGAGCGACGACTCGACGTTCGCGACGGGGGACCCGCGCTCGCGTCGCGCGGAGGGGAAGTGCGACGACGCGAGCGATATTTTCTCTGTTCGCGCGTCAGAAGTTCGCGCGCGAACGATGAACGACGCGACGGTGGGCTTTTTTGAACTCGACGCGGCGACGCCGCCGCCATTGCGCGCGCGCCATGGCGTCGCCGCGCGTCCGCTCCGGCGCGGAGACGACGCCGCGCGAGACCTCTCCGGTCTCCGTCCTCCCCGCGCGCCCGGCGGCGCCGACGGCGACGCGCGAGGGGTACTACACGGTGCGCCCTCGTCATCATTCATCCATCTCTTCTTCCCCGCATCTCGTCTCAACCCTTCCCTTTTCGTCGCGTCCGACGCGGTCGCGTCCGCGCGGTCGTCCGCCGTCCCCACCGTCGCGCCATCGCGTCCCACCCCACACCCTCTCCGCGCGACGCGGCGTCCTCCAGCGCGTCCTCCACCGCGGTCGCTCACCTCCCCGCTCCTCCTCCGATCGCGCGCGCGTCGTCTCGTCTCGATCCCGTCTCTCCCCCTCGCCGCAGGTCCCGTCGAAGGAGAAGCTCCTCGCGCTCGCGAGATCGCGATCCCCCGTCGTCCGCGCCTTCGCCGTCGGCCGCGTCGGCGTCGGCTGCGTGACGTGGGCGAACCCCGTCGATCTGCGCGACGTCCCGCTCGACGCCCTGGACGACGTCGTGGAGATCACGCGCGGGCAGGTGTCCGTGTACGACGGCGCGTCGAGGGCGACGAAGCCGTCGCGCGGGGTGGGGCTCAACGCGCCGGCGATCGTCGCGCTGGACGGAATCTTTCCGCCCGGCGTCGGCGTCGGCGCCGAAGATGACATCGAGGGGTCCGGATCCGACGTCGTCACCGAGGACGACCGCGTCGACGCGCTCGTCAGGCGGCTGAAACGCGCGCGCGGGACGCGTTTCATCGCGTACGACGCGAAGAGCGGGACGTGGCGGTTCCGCGTGGAGCACTTCACGCGGTACGGTCTGGACGTGGACGCGTCGGACGACGACGACGACGACGACGACTTCTCCGAGGAGGAGGAGGGAGGAGGGCTTGAGGGGGAAGATGGAACGTCGATCGACGCGTACGACGAACGGTACGGCGACGAGAAGGAGAACGAGATGGCGTTCGAGGAGGAGCCGCGGAGGCTGCGGGGGAAAGTCACGTTCGAGGAGGACGTCGCGCGCGCGGAGGAGGAGGAGGAGGAGGAGGACGCGACGGCGTTCCCGGGGTTCGCCGGCGCGGCGCCGCCGCCGCCGCGGACGGCGGCGGCGGCGGCGACGACGACGACGACGCCGCGCGCGACGAAACCCGCGTTCGCCGCGCCCGCCGCCGACGACCTTTTCGCGTCTCACTCGCGGCGGCGACCGAACGTCGTCGAGGACGTGACGTCGGCGCACGCGGCGCGAGAGCGAGCGTTTTACGCGCAGAGCTTCGCGACCGGCGGGGACCGGCGGTACGACCCGGCGACGCAGCCGCCGCCGTTCGCGGCGCGCGAGACGCGCCACCGGCTGCCGCCGCCGCCCGAGCCGCGCACCCCGGGCGGAGGCGCGTGGGGGGATAAAAATACTGGTCTTAACGGCGCCGGCGCGGCGGTTAAGAAGCGCAGCAGAGCGGAGCCGCCGATGGCGACGGCGTACGCCATCGCCGCGTCCGTCGTCGGCGGCGCGAGCACCTCCGCCGCGCGCGCCAAACTCGCGCCGCCGCCGCGCCCTCGAGCGCCCGAACTCGCGACGGACGCGCAGTCCTTTTTGGGCGCGAGTCACCGCCCGAGCTGGGGTCCCGGCGGCGTTCTCGCGCACGCCGCGCGCGTCTCGGCGCGCGTCGCGAGCAGAGAACACGGCGGGTACGGCGCGGTGAAGGCTGCGCAGCTGGCGCGCGGGTCGCCCCACGCGCCGTGGGGCGTCGTGACGACCGAGCGGTTCGCGCTCAGCGCAGGCGGGGGCGATTTTCGCGCGAAACGCGCGGCGTTGGACGTCGCGCTCGCGCGCACGGCGGTCGCGGTCGACGCGAACGACGCCGAATACGACGCCGACGCGTCTTACGGCCCGCGTCTGGTGTTCGAATGCGCGCGGACGGAGCTCCCGTCGCTGTGCCTCGAGCACCTCGCCGCGATCGAGGCAGCCGCGCTCGCGAGCGCCGCGACGGGCGCCGCGGACGGCGCGCTCGACAGCGAAGGGACGTTTCGCGCGCCGCCGGATGAGCTCGCGGCGGAGGTTCGCGCGTGGGACCTCGTGAGCGCGCTGTGGGGCGACGACGAGGACGGCGGCGGCGCGCCCGTCGGGTGCGCCGCGGATCGGCACCGGAGACGCGCGGCGGTCGGCGCGTGGCTGCGGAAGCAGACCGCGCGCGGCGGCGGAGGGGTCATCGTTCCGGACGACAGAAACGCGGCGGCGGCGCACGCGGCGGCGGGGCGGAGCTCGCGGTCGGTCGCCTCCGCGGCGGCGAACAGGGATCCGCGGCTGGCGACGCTCCTCGCGCAGGCCAACGCGGGCGGCGACCTCAGAGCGCTGACCGCGGCGCAGCTCGACCTGTGGCGCGGGTCGCCGGTGGAAAAGTACCTGACGCGCGAGACCTCGAGCGCGTTCGCGCTGCTCGCCGGGGAGGTGTCGCCGCCGGAGGACGTCGTCCGAGGCGACGGCGCGTGGCCGCAGAATTTCGGGCTGACGCAGTGGTTCGCGTCGCCGCCGACGACGACGCTGTCCGCGGTCGTGGAGGGCTACCTCGAGGCTGTCGCGAGGGGCGAGGCGGCGTATCCGGACGCGCCGGGGTTAATCGCCGTCGACGCGGACGCGCGTCGGTTGAAGGACGCGTCGTTTAACCTGTTGATCCTGGGATCGAAAGGGCCGACGGCGCCGTCGGACGCGGACGTCCGCGACGCGTTTCACCCGCTGACGTACTGTGCGAGAGACCTGGGGAACGTGTCGCTCGCGTGGCACTTGTTCGCGACCCTCCGCGCGATCGGGGCGTTACCCGAGACGGTGGAAAACCGAGCGTTGGGAGACGCGTTGCACGCCAACTTCGCGCGGCAGCTGCTCTCGTCGTCGTCCTCCTCCTCCTCCGAAACGAAGACGCGGCGGCAGCAGCGGCACTCCATGATCGAGTGGGCGGTGTTCGTCGCCATGCACGTCGAGGATGGCGCGCGCAGGCGCGACCTCGTGAAGGAGATCATCAACGCCGGGTGCGCGGAGTGGTGCGACGACGACGCGAAGACGACGTTCATGCGAGAGACGCTGCGCGTGCCGGAGGCGTGGACGAGGGAGGCGAAGGAGACGTGGGCGAGGTACAACTGGTGGGAGCCGGAGTCGGCGTTCGCGCCCGCGTAGTGTACTGTAGTGTTCTCGCGGGAAGATGTTGACGGAACGTTCGTTCGTTTACAGCTGTGTCATTCGCTCGTTCGTTAACTCTCTCTCATCGTCATCACGCGGCGTCCGTCTCCGCGGCGGCGGCGAGCGCCTTGGCATCTCTCTTGCGCGCTTCCGCCTGCCGCCGCCGCTCTTTGTCCTCCGCGATCGCCGCCTTCGCCTTCTCTTTCGCGTCTATCATCTCGTTCTTCTCGCGGTTCTTCTCGCGCTCGTACCGCTCCGTCTTTTCGCGCGCCGACGCGAGCGCCTTTTGAAGGACGTCGCGCGCGATATCCAGTCGCTCTCTCAGTGCCGGCGGCGTCGTCGGCGACACGCTCCACCTCCCGCCGCCCTCCTCGCGGACGCCGCAGACGTAGTACACCTCGAGGGTGTCCACCTTTCGCGCGAACCCGGACGCGAGCAGGAACTCCTCGCCGCTCAGGCAGTTCGCGACCGCGGCGGCTACGGTTTTGTTGGCGCACCGAATCTTGCGATACTTGGTGTCGTCCGGACGCGTCAGCGCGTTCGAGACGATCGAGTGGAGCGTCGCGATGCACCGCTCTTGCGCGGGCGGCGCGTTTCGATGCGGGTCGCGAATCGCGCGCGAGATGTCCAGCAGCTTCTCCCTCGCGTCTCGCGTCGCGGCGGACGGTCCCTGCGCTCGTTCGGACGGGGAGGCGAGGGGGTCGATCGAGCTCGTAAAAGAAACATGACGACACCGCACGGCGAAGGGACGTTTCGTCCCTCTCCGTCCGCGCGCCTCTCCGGGACGATCGCTCGACTCGACGACGGGACGGGAACGACGCGCACCGCCGGCGCGGGCGGCGCGGGTCTCGAGGCCGCCTCCGCGGCCGCGGCGGACGCGCGCTCGAACCGCTTCGCGGCGGCTTCCGCGGCGCCCGCGCGCGCGGCGACCGCGGCCGCCTCCGCCTCCGCGGCGCTCTGACGCGCTTTTTGCCGCGGCGTCTCCATGGCCGTCGACGCCGCCTCCGCGGGGTCGACGACGCGCGGGGGCTCGTCGTCGTCGTCGTCGTCGGACGCGCGCTCCTCGGACGATGCGCTCATGTTCGCCGGCGCGCGCGGGACGCGACTCGACGCGCGACGCGACCGGACGCGGACAGATCTGACGAGACGCGCGGAAAAGCGACATCCGCATCCGAGGGTGTCGTCCGGTTCTACCGGTAGTGTACACGCACACGAGCCGCGAAAACGTTTGCAGTTCCAACGATAGCTACACGACGTCCCCGCGCTCGCGGCGACGCCCTCAATACCCCCCACACCTCCGTCCCGCCGATCGCTCACGCCCTGAAGTCGAGCACGGACACGGTGTTGTCGCTGTAACACGCCGCCAGCTTGCTCCCGTCCTTGTTCCAACAAACCTCAAAGATCCCGCCGCCGCCGTCGTGCGTCCGAACGAGCGTCCCGCGCTTCGCGTCCCACACGTGCAGCCGCTTATCGAAGCTCCCGGACGCGACGTACTTCCCATCCGGCGAGAACGCGACCGAGTACACCGGGTCGGAGTGCGCGCGCAGCGTGTGCATACACTTGCCCTCCTCCACGTCCCACAGTTTGATCGTCGCGTCGTACGACGCCGTCGCGAGCGTCAACGGCAAATCCGGATTGTTCGTCCCGGGACCGGTGGGGGACCACTTTATCGTGTAAATCTCCTTCGCGTGCTCCGTGAAGTCGTGCACGCACCGGTCTTGCTTCAGGCTCCACACCTTGGCGCTGTAGTCGTCCGAACACGACGCGAGCAGCGTCCCGGTCGGGTCCCACTTGATGGCGTTCACCTCGTCCTTGTGCCCTTTGAACGCCTTGATCGGCTTCGTCTCGCCGAGCTTGCAGACGTAGATCATGTTATCCATGCTCGACGTCGCGAACGAGACGTTGTTGCGCCAGTCCACGTCCAGCGTCGGCGCGGTGTGGAACGCGAACTGCTGCTTCGCCTCGCCCGTCTTCGCGTCCCACACGATGGCGGTCTTATCCACGCTCCCGGAGAGGAGGTAGTCGCCCTTCTTGTTCCACTTCAGCGAGAAGATGGGCCCCTTGTGCGCGCACAGCGAGTTGACTAAGTTTCCGTTTGCGTCCCACACCCTCGCGAGCCCGTCGTACGACCCCGTCGCGAGCAGAGACCCGTCGCCGTTCCAGTCCAGCGTCGTCACGTCCTTGCTCTTATTGTTCCAGTCGTTAGCGTCGCCCTTAGATTTCTTCTCCGCCCCCGCGCCGCCCGCGCCGTCCATCTCTTCCTTGGCCTCCTTCTCCTCCTCCTTCGCCGAGTCCTTCGCGGAGTCATCCGCGCCCGACTCGTGCGTCAACACGAGCGGCTCGCGCGCCGGTTTCGCCGCGTCGCGACCCGACGGCCCCGCCGGCACCGTCCACATCCTCGCCGTCGCGTCGCCGCTGCCGGACGCGAGGACGTCCCCGGCGGGGCTCCACGCGCAGATGAACACCTCCGACGTGTGGCCCCTGAGCGTCGTCACCTCCTCGGGTTTGATCGCGATCGCCGCGCGCGCGGCGGCGTCGTCGTCGCCGCCGTCGTCGTCCATCGGCGTCGCGTCGTCGCCGCCGCGGCCGCCTCCGGCGTCGGATCCTCCGCCGCCGCCGCCGGATCCTCCGCCGCCGCCGCCTCCCGCGGCGTCTCCGCCCGCGTCCGTCGTCGCGCCCGGCGCGCCCTTGAGTCTCTTCTCCGCCTTGACGCGTTCTTTTCGCTCCTTCTCGCGGTCCGCCTCGGACATCGTTCGCTTCTCTTTCACGATGTTCTTGAGCTCCTCGACCGGCTTCGAGAGCAGGTCGCGCGACGTCAGCATGCTGAAGTTGCTGTCCACGTCCGTGCCATCCTGAATGAATGAAGACGCGAGGAGAGAGGATCGAAGATGAATTCAGAATCGATCGGTCGACCGATCGATCGACCGCGGGGGAAGAGCGACGGGGCGGTCGGCGACCGACGCGACGCGCGGGATGGACGCGACGCGAAGACGCGTTCAATTCGTCGAGGGCGACTCGGGAACGAGCTCCGCGTCGCGGCGCGGGCGGGAAACCCGAGAGCGCGCGCGTCGATCGCGGGATCGACGCGCGCGCGCGCGTCGCTTCGCGCGAACGAAATGGAAATGGAAATGGCGCGCGAAATCCGTCCCGCCGGAGAACGCCGGCGACGACGCCTCGCGACGGACTCGCGAGCGCGTCGCCGGCGCCATCGCGCGGAGGACGCCGCGGACGCATCGACGGAGAGGAGAGAAGAGATCGAAGACGGCGCCGGGGCGTACCTCGTTCAGGTTCGCCTCGAGCTCGAGGTACTGCAATCCTTTCTGTATGAACGACACGAGCGCGCCGGGCGGGAGCTCCGTCCCGCTCGCGATGGTCGTCTTCGCGACGTAGGACTCGTACCCGAACGTGTACGCCGCGTGCGTGAACCCGGACTCTTGCAGGTACCGGTACACGAGGAAGTTCACTTCGTCGCTGGAGATGCTCATGTTCGCACCGTCGGCTGGGCGCGACGCGCGACCGACGCGCGCGGCGGCGAATGCGATCCTTTAGGGCTAATTGCCGGGGGAAATGCGATCCTGACGCGCGCTTCGCGCTGATGATAGCGCGTAGCGCGCATCCGTAGCGCGTGTCAGTACTGTAGTTCCTCACAGCGCGGACAGGACCTCGATGAAAGCCGTTACCGCTGCCGAGCACCTTCGTACCACCGACCCTTCCGACGAGGCGCACACCTCGGGACGCGCGGTCGACGCGCGGCGCGCGCGTCGCCCCGCCGCCGACCGGAACCCGCGAGCCCGCGCCCGCGCGCGCGCGCGCCGCCGCCGTCGCCGCCATGCCGCTCGTGCAGGTCACGGACGTGTTCAACGAGCCCCTCGACCTGTGGCTCTCGCCCAATCATCAGGGCACGCGTCGGTTCGTTCGGAAAGACGATCTCGACGCGCTGAACGCCGCGTCGAAGCGCGCGGCCGAGCGCGCGTCCAAGTCCGTGGAAGCGCGCGAGCGCGAGGAAGAAGCGGAGAGGGACGCGCGCGCGAAGCGGGACGCGCTCGGCGACGACGAAGGCGGCGGCGGCGACGACGACGACGACGACGACGATGATGTCGTCCTGTGCGGCGTCGTCCCGCGCGACGACGGCGACGGCGACGGCGCCGTAGTAAACACGGACGCGTCGCTCGTCCCGCGCGTCGCGCTCCCCGCGCCCGTCGGCGTCCTCGGCCTCCTGTGCCCGATACCGACGGTCCAGCCTCTGCCGGACCGCGGCGCCGACGCGCTCGAGGCCGCCGCGGAGGCGTCGCGGCTGTTCGAATCCGAAGCGGGCGCGCCGACCGTGTTCGTCAACAGGCCGTCGCCGAACCTAATCTGCGGCGCGTGCAGGGACGTGTTTCGCGACCCGGTCATCGCGAACGACGGGTTCACGTACTGCCGCGACTGCGTGCCGTGCCTGGGGGAGCTGGACGAGGGGGAGAACTACGCGTACGACAAGGCGAACCTCGCGCGCGACCACGAGATTTACGAGAAGATCGCGTCGCTGCAGATCTTATGTCGGCACGGCTTGACCTTCTTGGACACCGTCGAGGGCGTGAACCGCTGGGTGTACAACCCGGAGGGATGCAAAGAAGCGCTGACGTACGAGAACAGGGTGAAGCACGAGGAGTCGTGCGCGTACGTGCGCGCGAGGTGCGCGCTCCCGAGCGGCGCGGGGGAGAACGACTCGTGTCCGATGATGGTGTACCGATTCGAACGCGCGTCGCATCAGGCGTCGTGCCCTTTCCGTCTCGTCCCCTGCGACGTCCCGGGGTGCTCGACGCGCGTGCGGTGGAACCGCAAGTCGCGGCACGCCGCGACGTGCGAGTACAAGACGACCGAGTGCGCGAACGGATGCCGGTGGCGCGGGCGGAGGGACGAGCTCTCGCGGCACCGCGACGCGTGCGTCCTCGAGGTGCGTTCTATACACTGGTTCCCATACGACCCCGTCGGCGTGGTGAACGCCGATCCTTAAGGACTTTGCCCGGCGTCTCTCTCCGCCCACCCGTCGCTTTCAATCCCCGCCCCCGACGCCTTTCAACTCCACCTGACGCCTTTCAACTCCACCCCGACGTTCGCTCGTATGGAACGACCCTGAGATGGTCACCTGCGGGCTCGCGGACGCCGAAGACGCGTCGATCGCGTGCCCGCACCAGTGCGAGCGCAGGCACCTCGCCGCGCACGAGGAGACGTGCGAGTTTCGCGCGATCGAGTGCGAGCGCTGCGACGCGCGGATCAGCGCGAGGCGCGCGAGGGATCACGCGCGGGTCTGCCCGAAGCGCGCGGAGCGGTGCGACGGCTGCGGCGTCGAGATCGCGGCGTCGAAGATGGAGACGCATCAGAAGTACCACTGCGGCGCGGACACGCTCGCGTGCGAGTACGCGCCGTACGGCTGCGCGGAGTGCGGATCGCGAGAGGAGCTCGCGGCGCACGTCCGCGAGGACGCGTCGAGACATTTGCGGCTCGTGATGTTGCGTTTGGACGCGACGGCGGCGGAGTTTAAGGCGTACGAGAACGAAGTCGTCGGAGTGAAGGCGGCGATGACGGAGCACGTGCGCGTCGGCGCCGCGGACGTCGAGGCCGTCGGCGCGGAGGTTCGGAGGATAGACGAGACCGCGACCGCGGAGATCGACGCGCTCAGGGAGGGTTTGGGGGAGTTGCGGGCGTTTTACGAGGAGGAGGTGGATCGGTTGGAGAAGCAAGCGGAGCGGGCGAAGGCGTTCAACGACGCGCGCGTGAAGGATTTGGAGAGCGAAAACGCCGCGCTTCGGGCAGTTTTAGAGAGCAAAATGCCGCGCGAGGAGTGCGACGCGTTTGTCCAGGAGATGACCGAGGCGAAAGAGAACGCGACGGCGGAGACGACGCGCGTGAACGAAGCGGTGGAGACGCACGTCGAGCGGTGGAAGCGCGACGCGAAAAAAGTGCGAGACGAGGCGTCGACGGCGACGCGCGAGTGCGCGGACGCCGTAGCCGATTTGAAACGACGCGTCGACGGCTTGGACGCGAGCGACCAGCACAGGTTCGAGCGCGCGTGGGAGAGCGTGCAGAAGACGCACGACGCGTTCGCGGCGGAGATTCTGGACGTCGGCCGCTCGCAGCGCGCGCTCGAGGAGAGATGGCGAGAGTCCAACGCGTCGCTCCGCGGCGACGTCAGAGCGCGGCGGTCGGTCCTCCGCCCGGACGCGAAGGCGCCGTTGGAGCCCGCGAACGCGCGCGAGGAGAAAGCGCGCGTCCGCCGCCCGACCGAGATCGGGACGGCGCGAGACGAGGGCGCGCTGTCCAAGTTCAGAGCGCAGGGCGCGGCGAAACTTCTCTTCGGCTCGGGCGCGAAGCTCGGCGGGAAGCCGGCGTCGCGCGGAGAGGAGAACGTCGGAGGACGCGGGACGGCGCCGGGCGGAAGCGCGAGGCGCGGCGGCGGCGGCGGCGGGCCGACCGCGTTTCGATGACGCGACGGACGCGATATCTTCTGTAGCTTATTAGTCTATCGCACGACCCTCCTCGCGGTAGTCCTCCGCGCCCTACCCTGTATCTCATCAGCTCGGTCCGAACGCCGCGAACCGAGCGAGCAAATCGGGCGGGCACCGCCTCGGTCGCCCGTTGTCTCTCCCGAGGCACACGCACGTCACCTCCGCGGTCGCCGTCGCGGTCTCCGTCGCGGTCTCCGTCGCGCGCTCTCCCTGCCCGCCGCCCTCGAAGAGCGTCTGCGCGAACACGATCTCGAGCCCGCGACGTCTCGTCTCCACCGTCGACCGCACGCGCGCGACGCGACGCGAGTCGTCGCCGCCGACGCCGACGCGCGGCGCGAACCGCGCGTTCGTCATCTGAGGTGAGCAGAAAGAAAGCGTGCACGTCGGTCAGTCGAAAGGCGGCGCGATCGATCGAACGTTAAAACGGTGCGACCGAGTGGAGCGGCGGGCGAAACGCGCGCGTCGAGCTGGGCCCCGCGGTAGTTGTACGAGGAGAACGCGCCTTGCTCACGACGACGACGACGCCGTGCTCGTCCTGCAGCGCCTTCAAGCTCGCGCTTCCGCCGATGGCGTCCGTGCGGTTGCGTTCGAACCATCGCAGCACGTCCCACTCCCGCGCGCCGTCTCTCCCGGCGCTCAGTTCGCTCTCGAACAGCTCGACGGTCGTGATCGCGCCGCCAGATTCCGATTCCGTAGCGTTCACGACGCTCGGTACGTCGCCGTTATTACTACGAGTACCCGGGGTTATATCGTCGCCGGGGGTCCACGTCTCGAACCATCGCGGCCGGTCGTCTCCGCCGCCGCCGCCGCCGTCGTCGTCGAACGCGCGTCCGCGGCTCTGAGCGAGACCGTAGAACGCGCGGATCGAGTCCGGGACCGGCGCGACGACGCCGTCGCGCGTCACCGGCGCGACGGAGCACGCGGCGGAGAGCAAAATCTCATCGTCGTCGTCGTCGTCGTCGTCGTCGTCGCGTCGTCGTCGTCGGACGACGTCCTGACGCAGCGTCAGCGTTCGCTCGCCGACGTCGACGACGCGCGTGCGCACGACGAGGTCGTCGCCCAGGACCGCGGGGGACGCGAACGCGACGTCGTCCACGGCGACGACGCGCGCGCTCGCCCAGCCGAGACGCCTCGCGAGCGCGCGCGGGGACGACGACGTTGACGCGTCGTCGTCGTCGTCGTCGCCGAAGAGAAACGCCTCGCGCGCGCGCGCGAGGAACTTGAAGTAGTTGGCGTGGTACACGACCTGGTAAGCGTCCGTGTGCTCGATGTACACGCGCGCGCGGAGCAGATGCGGCGGCGAGGGCGTCGACGCCGACGACGACGCCGAGCCGGCGGAGGCGTCTTCGTCGACGATCGACGACGCGACGACGACCCTCCTCTCCCCTCGCGCGCGCGTCCGCGTCCGGCTCCGCGTCGACGCTCGGCCGCCGGGACGGGACGCGACGCGCGCGAGCGCTGCGGCGGGCATCCGCGCGCGCGACGTCGCGGCGCGCGACGCGACGACGCGCGGGCGATACTGCGAGGCATCGATGCGATGCCTCGTCAGCGTCGTCCAGTCGTCGGACCGTTCGAGAGCGGTGCTGTTGTAGTCCTTCGCTTCGTCACAAACGCGCGGCACCGGCGCCGCGACCATGACGCGTCGCGAGTTCACGTAGTCGTAGAGCGCGGCATGCGCCGTCTCCGCGCGGACGACCCGCCGAGAGCGGACGCGCGCGCGTCCGCCCCGGGCGCGGTCCTCCCCCTCGCGACGACGACGACCGAGAATCTACTACTCGGCACCGTCGATTCGAGCGCGACGACGAAGCGCGACGTCGCGGCGCGACGGTCCGAGCCCGCGCCGTCCGCGGCGGCGGCGGCGGCGTCGTCGTCGCGTCGTCACGACGCGCTCGTCGCGCTCGCGCCGCGCGGCGACGAGAACAAGAACAAGATCTCGCGCGTGCCGCCGAACACGGTGGACGAGGCGCGCAGGAGGGACGCCGCCGAGCGCGCCGCGAGGGCGAAACACTCGCGCGACGTCGCCGCGCGCATTCTCGCGGAGACTGAGGCGAAGAAGCGCGCGAGAAAGGACCGCGCGAGGGCGCTGTGTTCGGCGGCCGCGGCGGACGTCGCGAACGCGCGCATCGCCGTCGCGGCGGAGGCGAGGGCGAGGGAGGACGCGGCCGTCGCGCGCGAGGCGACGGAGACGCTGTGGGCGCTGGAGGCGGACTACGCGGCGTCGGCGCGCACGACGCGAGAGCAGCTCGCGGAGGCGAGGCTCGCGCGCGCGTACGCCCGCGCGCAGATAGAGGCGTGCGAGGGACGACGGTGCGACCTGTGCGACCGCGGCGAGCTGCACGGCGCGCGCGAGTGTGGGATATTGAGGAAGCGCGGCGGCGGTACAGCTGGCGGCGGCGGCGCGGATTCGGCGGATGCGACCTCGACCTCGATCGCGACGTCGGCGACGTCGTCGACCGCCGTCGACGTCGCCCCGCCGGAGATTCTCGCGCGCGGGGCGCTCTTGAGGTGCCACGGCGACGTCGAGGTCGAGGACTGGGCGCGGTGGACGCCCCGCGAGGCGAAGATCGCGTTCGACGAGCTCCCGCTCTCGCGCAAAGGCCTCTCAGCGTTGCCGAACCTGTCGCTCTTTCGAGGAGGTGAGACTGCTTCCCATACGACCCCGTTCGCGTGGTGCACGCCGTTCCTTAAGGACTTTTCCCGTCGTCACTCTTCACCCGCGCTTCCCTTTC
>Ga0181554_1002842_pt1 | contig 15046 bp, 8 predicted proteins | sample 011ome_16_FD_145602 | JGI IMG/M metagenome (GOLD analysis project Ga0181554, IMG submission 145602) | Coastal salt marsh microbial communities from the Groves Creek Marsh, Skidaway Island, Georgia - 011503CT metaG (spades assembly) | ecosystem: Environmental > Aquatic > Marine > Intertidal zone >... | reverse complement strand
CCGCGGAAACCCAAAATCCGCGAAGGCATACGCCATCAAGTCTGTCGAGGAGCAACCCGGCAATCCGTTGTGCTGGGGAAACCTCATCGCGCTGGATGCGGAACTGGGAGCCATTGACCACATGGAGCAGCACGCCCAACAGGCCATGGACTTGTTTCCCTTGGAGGCGGACTTTGCGTATTACGCAGCGATGGCGGCCCTCGATCTCCAGGCATTTGATCGGGTGGTGGATTACCTGCAACGCGGACTGGCCGTGGTGTTGGATGCACCGGAAATGGAGGCGTTAATGCAAGGCATGTTGGGGGATGCGTTGCATGCCGACGGACGCGCCGATGATGCATATTTGGCCTATGAGCGCAGCCTGACTTTGTACCCGGATAATCCGTTGGTGCTCAACAACTACGCCTACTACTTGGCCGAGGCCGGCTTGCATCTTTCACGGGCGTTGGAATGCAGCAGCCAACTGATGGAACTCGCTCCCATGGATGCCAATTTCATGGACACGCACGCTTGGGTGCTGTATAAAAATGGCCAATTCGCTGAGGCGCTGGACTTCATCACGCAAGCCCTGTTTCAAAGTGAAAATCAAGGCGCCACATTTTGGGAACACGACGGAGACATCCGATGGGCCATGGGCGATGCGGCAGGGGCTGTCGCTTCTTGGCAGCGGGCCATGGAATATGGGGGTGAATCCGAACGCTTGCAGACGAAAATCAACGGAATTCCATGATGCGTTGGTCCCATATCACGCGTGGGTCATTTTGGCTTTTCATCGCAGGTGGAGTGCTCATGGGCTGTTCCAATACAACGCGCATTGCTCGAGGCAAACCGCTCAAAAACCTCAGCGTGAATCAAATTTTGGAAGGGTACGCGACCAACGCTCCGGAATGGGAATGGATTGGGATGAAGTTGGATGTCGAAGTGGAGAATTCTGTTCAATCCGAATCGTTCAAAGCCTCCGTTCGCATCGCTCGGGACAGCGCGATTTGGATGAGCATCTCCCCGGCCCTTGGGGTGGAGGTTGCCCGGATTTTGCTTGAGCCCGATTCGGTACTGTTCATCAGCAAGATCCCCGGGAACAAATTTTACTATGCTGGCAACTACGAAGCGCTGAGCGAGTGGGCCGACACCCCGTTGGCCTTTTCTGATGTTCAAGCCATTCTCTCTGGTCAACCGATGAACCTCGACCCCGAGACCAACAAGTTCATCTCGAGGGTGGACGGAAGCGAATACGCCTTGATTGGGAAATACAAGCGGCGGGTGAAGCGGTTGGTGGGCGTCCAAGACAACGACCTGGCCCCGGAAGATTCCCTCGACATTCAATTGCCCATGCGCCGATACGAACGCTTGCGAAATCGGGCTGAGGATGAAGAGTTATTGATTCAGCGCCATTGGTTCGACGGCATCACCTTCGACCCGGTGCGCGACCAATTCGATGACTTGTACTACCAACGTTCCCTCACCCTCGAGCGCCAGCGGTATGAGCTCACTGAAATTGGCCGATTTCCAAGTACGACCCAAGTCACCATCTCCACCACCGAAGAATTCGTCGAAATGGCGTGGGAAGTGATGCGAAAGCGATTCGGACGTCCGTATGATTTCCCATTCGAAATCCCAGAAGGCTATGAGCAGCGCACCGGTTTTTAAGTTGTGGCTCCTGCTGGTGAGCGTGAGTGCAGTGGGCTTGGTATTCGGGCAAGACAAAGCTGCGCTTCAGCGCGAACGCGACGCCATCCAAGCGAAAATTGCGACCACAGAAAAGCTCCTCAATCAAACCGCTTCGAACAAGCAAAACGCCGTTGGGCAATTGCGCCTCATCAACGAGCGGATGAACTTGCGTGAACAATTGATCCGGCACCATGAATCCGAAATTCGTTCCCTCGAACGAAACATGAGCAACACGGATTCAGAAATTCGGGCTCTCGAAGGGCACATCGCGGTCCTGAAAGAAGAGTATGCGCGCATGATCCAAGCGGCACACAAACAATCTCTTAGTCACAATCCCTGGATGTACCTGTTTGCAGCGGAAGATTTCACGCAAGCCGTGATCCGGTTTCAACTGCTGCAATCGTATAGCTCCTTGAGAAAGGAACACGTCCAACAAATTGAAGCCTCGCAATTGTCTTTGGCGGAAAACCGCACCTCGCTCGAATCCAAAAGAGCCGAGCGCCAAGCGGTTTTGGCGGACGTGAAGGCAGAGCGGGACAAGTTAGCAGGCGACCGCAAGACGCGTTCAGCCCTCGTCGAATCGCTGAAAGGTGAGGAATCGCGATTGCAAGCCGAAGTCCGAAAAGCGGAAGCAGAAAAACAACGCCTCAATGATGCGATCCGTAAAATCATCGAAGCGGAGCTGAAAGCAGAGCGGGAAAGTTCAGCCGGTGAGTTTGCCCTCACACCGGAAGGCAAGATTGTCTCCGCCGCATTTGAAAGCAATCGAGCCTCCCTCCCCTGGCCCGTGATGCGCGGGGTGTTGACCGGTAAATTCGGTCGCCAACCGCATCCCTCACTTCCCGGCATCACCATTGACAACAACGGCATCGACATCTCCACCGAATCCGGAAGCTCCGCCCTCGCCGTATTCGGAGGCACCGTATCCAGCGTGTTCAGCATCCCCGGCGCCGGCCAAACCATCATCCTCTCGCACGGCGCGTTTCGAACCGTCTACAGCAACCTCGAAACCGCATCCGTCAGCAAAGGCGACCAGCTCGAAACGGGAGAAAAACTCGGTACGGTGCGCACCCAAAACAACCAAAGCATCCTGCATTTCGAAGTTTGGCAGGTCCAAGGAAATTCGCAAACCCCTCAAGATCCCGCACGGTGGCTCGTTCGGCATTGAATCCCGCTTTTGTGGGATAGGACAGACTCCATGAATCACCGAAATTCGCTCTGTGAAAATCGCGCTCGTCGGAAATCCCAATTGCGGTAAAACCACCGTTTTCAACCGGCTCACCGGTCGGCGCGCGAAGGTGAGCAACATGCCCGGTGTCACCGTCGAGCGGTACGAAGCCCCTTGGAAATCCCGTCCTGATACGCAACTCATCGACTTGCCAGGAACGTACAGCTTGTTCGCGACTTCGCGAGACGAACAAGTGACCCAACGGGCTTTGTTAGATCCCCGCGAAACACCGGATGCCGTGTGGATTGTGCTCGACAGTTCCCACGTCCGAAGCAGCCTCTTTCTCGCTTTGCAGGTATTGGAAATGGGATTGCCTGCAGTGATCATCATCAACCGCACGGATCCGACGCCTGTCAACCTCGAAGCGATTCAGGCTTGGCTCGACGTTCCGGTGGTCGCCTACAATTTCGAGAAAGACCGAAAAGAACACATCGATGAAGGCTTGCTCAACGTGACTGCACGTTCGAGCAACCATGCCGACGCGCGCCTCGTGCCCGAGGCTTGGGCAGGAGCCTTCGATCTGCTCCGCGGAGCCTTCCCGGAGTCCAATCCCGTGCAGCTTGCTTGGCATTTGCGCTCGAAGGGCACACCTCATTGGTTGGATGCGGGACAGCGTGCCGCATTGGATCTGGCACGTGATGAACTGGAATACACCCCGGCGGCGATGCAATTGGAAGAAGCGGGTTGGCGCATGGAGCACATCCGGACGCATGCGGTGGAATTGATTCCCGATGGGCCCGACTTTCCCTGGGAGGAGGCTTCCCGACGCACGACTTCCATCGACCGCTTTTTGACCCATCCCGTTTGGGGAAATGCGGTACTTGCGTTGGTGTTTTTCGGCATTTTCCAAGCGGTATACGCATGGTCAGAAGCACCTATGGACGCAGTCGATCGGGCATTCGGTTGGCTTTATCAGGCGGGTGATGCAGCCATTGCGGGTGAAGGCTGGTGGAAAGGGCTATTGCTCGATGGATTGCTCAATGGCGTGGCGGGGATTGTGGTGTTTGTGCCGCAGATCATGATTTTGTTCGGACTTACGAGCGCTTTGGAAGCCACGGGGTACATGGCGCGGGTCGGGTTCCTCGGAGATCGCTTGTTGCAGCGTCTGGGGCTGGGCGGGCGATCGGTGGTGCCGCTCGTGGGCGGCATGGCGTGCGCTGTGCCGGCCATCATGGCCGCACGGACCATCCAGGGCAAGCGCGAACGCTTGATCACCATTCTCATCACGCCGCTCATGACCTGCGCGGCACGGCTCCCTGTCTATGCGTTCCTCATCGGATTTGTGGTTCCGAATGAACGGGTCCTTGGGGGCCTGTTCAATTTACAGGGGCTGTTTTTGTTTGGCTTGTACCTGTTCAGTTCGTTGTCCGCATTGGGTTTGGCTTGGGTCTTGCACCGCGGATTACCCAACAAAACCGAAGGCCAATTTACCATTGAATGGCCCGCTTATCGTTGGCCTAAACCATTAGAAGTTGGGCGCGAAATGTTGAGTAAAGGCTGGGATTTCGTGGCTAGCGCAGGACAAGTCATTCTGATCATCTCCCTCGTCATTTGGGGCTTAGGACAATTCGGGCCCGCGGAAGAAATGCGCGCCGTGCATGCGACTTATGCCGATGTCCATACGCCTGAAGCCGAGGCCGAGCGCGATGCTGCCTTGATGCAAGCCTCTTGGCTGGGGCATCTCGGGCAATGGGTAGAGCCTGCCGTGCGACCCTTGGGATACGACGGCCGCATGGGCATCGCCATTTTGAGTTCTTTCGCAGCTCGGGAAGTATTTGTGGGCACCATGTCTGCCTTGTTCCCTGAAGGCCAAAATCAAACGACAGATGAAGGTCGCATACGCCAATTGCAGCGCCGACTTTCTCAAGAAATCCATCCGGCCACCGGAAAGCCCTTGCTCAATGTGGCATCTGCTACCTCGCTGATTTTGTTTTACATGTACGCCATGCAGTGCATGAGCACGATTGTCATCGTCCGGAAAGAATTGAACAGTTGGCCTTGGGCGTTAAGCCAAGCCATCGGATTTACCTTGTTTGCTTACGGATTGGCGCTGTTGGTCTATCAGCTGCTGAGCTGAGGCAATCGGCGGATTAGCCGTTGACCAATTGCATGACTTCTTGCGGAACCTTTTCCATGGTCGACTGCACCGCAACGGGCAGCATCCAAAGCATCTCCGCGGCTTTGCGTCGCAACGCAACTTTTCGTCCTCCCGAAGTGATCGCCATCGGTCCGTCTCCGGGTGCGACATGTGCTACCGTCACCTCCTCTCCAGGCCAACAACCCATTTCCACCAGCGCCATCGCGGCTTCAGGGCTATCGATATGGCCGATTACACCGCGCTCAGCGGGCTTCATTTCGGAAAGGCGTTTCGCTTTCATCGTTACAAAATTACTTCCCCGTACCTTTCAAACACATCACCTAAAAAGGGTATTTAGAATGAATTCAAATAACACCCGCCTGTGGACGGCCGGGGTTTGCCTGCTGTTGTCAGGCATGCTCGGCGCACAAAACCTCGTGTTCATGCCCGACAGCGAACCCATTGAAATCGCGCCCAATTCCTATGGAAACAAGGCCATTCGGATGGCGATGAACGCATCCGGCGAGCCTGTAATTGCCTTCGGGAGTAATGGTCACCTCTATGTCACCAAATGGGACGAAGCCACGACTGGCTTCGCGGATCCGCTCGAAATTGACCCCGGTTCCAACGTTTTCATGTCCGATGCTGAGGGACCACGGTTGGCCGCGCAAGGCGACTACCTCATCCTCACCTATCAACTCTCCGGCCAATGGGCCAATGGCGGCCGAAGTGTCCATTCGGTTGATGGCGGAATATCCTGGTCTGAACCGGTGGCCATCGTTGACGCGGCGACGACCGTCGATCACTTCATGCCTTGTGTTGGCATCGATGGCAATGGAAATCCGTTTGCAGGGGTCAAAGTCGGAAACAACCCAGCCATCATTTACGAGGGCATTCTGCGTTCACCGGACGGAGGGGCCAGCTGGCTTCCTGCTGTGAATGCGAGCGACTTGGCGGATGGCAATGCCGTTTGTGAATGCTGCCCGTCTCAGCCATTTTTCGCAGAAGGCCGCTACTACGACCTCGTCCGAAACAACAACAGCAACCTCCGGGATTTTTGGTTGATGAGCTCGCCCGATGGTGAAACTTGGGATGCGGCCATCGATGTGGATCCGCTGGATTGGATGATCAGCAGTTGTCCGGAAAGCGGGCCCAGTGTGACCGGGCCCATCGGCAACGCGCAGTACCTCGTCGCCTTTATGTCGGCGGGTGGCGCCTCAGGCCAATCCCGGGTGTATGTTTCGCAGGTTGATTTGGGTGCCGATGGAGGTGCAGGGGAATGGATGCTCACCGAGGCCGCGACCGTAAATCAATTTGAAAACGCCACCCAAAATGTGCCCGTTCTCGCCCAATGGAACGGTGGCGACGAGCCTTTGATCGCGCTGGCGTGGGAACAAAACACCAGCGGCTACGACGTGCAGTTGGCATTGAGCCAAGGACCCGAGGTGCAATTGACCGATGTGGCTCAAAACCTAACCGGCGCTTGGACCGGTCAACACCGGCGACCGGCCATTGGCTTTTCCACCGGCGATGCCGAAGAGCCGATTCTACACATCGCCTGGCAACACAGCACCAGCGGAACGGTGCATTACCAGCGTGGCACCGTGACCGAGCCGACCGTGGTTATTTGTTATGCCGCCCCCGAACCGCAATTGATTCATGGGCTCGACGGCGTGCGCATCGAGTTGACCATGGGATGGTACGGTGCCGTTTGGAGCGTTTGGGACATCACCGGGCGACTCATTGAAAGCGGGATCTACGACGGGAATTCCGACGTCTGGATCTCCGACTCGGTGCTGCCAACGCACGCCATCATCGGGATCGAGCAGCCAGACGGTGCGCGTTGGGCGCAAGCCGTGCGACGCTGATTTTCAGCTCCAAAACATCCCGTACAGCGCCGCCAAAACCACCATCACGGCAAATGCGCCGATATTGAAGATGGGGCCGGTTTTGAAGGTCGCGCTGGAAATGGCGATGCCTTTGGCATCATCGCGGCCTGCGCCTTCTCGCATGCTCACCCATGCAATCACTGCCATGGTGAGCAGTGTGGTGTAACCCATTTGATCGAGGAAGGGCAAATCGAGGAACAGTCCGCTGTCAGACCAACCCTTTGGTGCCACTTTGAAATACATGGCAATCGGAATGGACACCAACGCCCCCACGATCGCCCCGCGGTTGGTGGTCTTCTTCCAAAACAAACCGAGCAGGAACACCGCCAAAATACCTGGGCTCACCACGCCCGTGTATTCCTGAATGAATTGGAAGGCTTGATCGATGCCTCCAAGTAGCGGCGCCATCACGCACGCAATCGCCAAAGCCACCACCGCCGAAATGCGGCCTGTGCGCACCGTCGCGCGGTCGCCCGCATCCGGGTTGATGTACTGCTTGTAAATGTCCATGGTGAAAATCGTGGACGTGGAATTGAGCATGGAAGCAAGCGAGGACACAATGGCCGCAGTCAACGCGGCGAAAGCGAGGCCTTTGAGCCCCGTTGGGAGGAATTGGAGGAGCCACGGATACGCCTTGTCCGCTTGACTGGCGGACGGCATGTTGAGTTGGCCCGCCTCTCCGAGGCCCGCCATGATGGCCGGATCTTTGATCATCACGAAGGCCGCGATGCCCGGGATGACAACGATGAGCGGCAGGATGAGCTTGAGGCCGGCGGCGAACAGGATGCCGTTTTGGGCTTCTTTAAGGGATTTGGCGGCGAGCGTCCGCTGGATGATGTATTGGTTGAAGCCCCAATAGTAAATATTGGCCACCCACATGCCGCCGACAAGCACCCCGATGCCGGGGAGGTTGTTGTATTCGGGATGGGATTTGTCGAGGATCATGGCAAATTTGTCCGGAGCTGCTGCGTAAATCGCTTCAAACCCTGCCCACATGCCTTGGCCACCGGACACCGTGTCGAGCGCCAAGTACGTCGTCACCATGCCCCCGAAGATGAGGAAGACCACTTGGATTACATCCGTCCACGAAACCGCCGACAACCCGCCATACAGCGAATACGCCACCGCAAAGAGTGCAAGGCCCACAACCCCGTACACCATCGGAATGCCCATGATGGTCTCCAACGCCAACGAACCCAAGTACAACACCGAAGCGAGGTTCACGAAGACATACAGCGCAATCCAGAAAACGGCCAGGATGGTTTTCAGTTGCGTCGAAAACCGTTGCTCCACGAATTCCGGTATGGTGTACAAGCCCTTCTCGATGAAAATGGGCAGGAAAAACTTGCCCACGATGATGAGGGTGAGCGCGGCCATCCATTCGTAAGAGGCAATGGCCAGCCCGAGGCTGAACCCCGAGCCCGACATGCCAATGAACTGTTCAGCGGAGATATTGGCGGCGATGAGGGAGGCTCCGATGGCCCACCATGGGAGGGATTTGCTGGCGAGAAAGTAGTCCTCGGCGCTTTTCTCTTTGCCATCCTTGCTGCGAGAAACCCACAGGCCAACACCCAGAATGAGCGCAGCGTAGACGAAAAAAATGATGTAATCCGTAAGGGCGAATTGTGCGGTCATGTCGTGCAAAATAATTGTCCCACAAACACGATTGACAAACCGGCTTCATCGCTTTCCAATTACCTTGGGCACATGTCGCTATTTCGTTCCATCATCGCTTTCGGTTTTCTGTGGCTGCTGGCCGGCCATTCCATCCTCACTGCTCAAAAAACCCCATCCCCGGTGGATTGGGAAAACCCTGCGGTCGTTAGCCGCAACAAACTCGACCCCCGTGCCGATTTTTTTGGCTTCGAGACCATCGAACGCGCCCGCACTGGGGATCGCTCGGCTTCGGCCCGGCACCTCAGCCTCAACGGCACCTGGAAATTCCATTACGCGGCCACTCCGGAAGAGCGGCCCGCGAACTTTTTCCGCGAAGACTTCGACGCCAGCGGTTGGAACGACATCCCGGTACCGGCCAACTGGGAAGTCGAAGGTTACGGCACGCCGATTTATGTGAATCATCCTTACGCATTTAGTTTTCACGAGCGTCCGAATCCGCCCAGCATTCCGCCAGGCGACAATCCTGTGGGTTCCTACCGGCGTTCGTTTGAATTGCCCGATGCCTGGAAAGGCGATCGGATTATCGCACATTTCGGCGCGGTCAAATCCGCCTTTTACCTCTGGGTCAATGGCGTCCAAATCGGTTACAGCCAAGGTTCGAAGCTCCCCGCCGAATTTGATATCACCGAGGCCGTGCGCCGAGGCGAAAACACCATTGCCCTTGAAGTATACCGCTGGTCGGACGGCAGTTACCTCGAATGCCAAGACTTCTGGCGCATCTCCGGCATCGAACGCGATGTCTACCTCTACGCCCAACCCCGTGCCCACATCGAAGACTTTCATGTCGTCGCCGAAGCGGTAAACAACTACACTGATGGTGCTATGACAGTGGATGTTTTCTGGACCAACGGTTCGTCGGAAAAACGCGCGGAGGTGAAAGCGGCGTTGAGGAGGGACGGCGTGGACATCGATTGCGCGTGGACGCGCGAGCCCATCCCCGGTGGCTCGCGATTCCGAACGGAGGTCGGCAACGCGGCTCTCTGGTCTGCGGAAACGCCCAACTTGTATGAACTGGACTTGGTATTGGACGACGGCACGGGCGACGTGCTCGATGCGGTGAGCAAACGCATCGGCTTCCGTACCGTGCAAATCGCAGGCGGACAATTGCTCGTCAACGGGAAGCCCGTGCTCATCAAAGGCGTGAACCGCCACGAGCACCACCTCGAAACCGGACACGTCATTTCGCGCGAAGCCATGCTCGAAGATGTGCGGCTCATGAAGGCCCACAACGTCAACGCCGTCCGCACCTCACATTATCCGAATGACCCGTATTGGTATGACTTGTGCGACGAATACGGCCTGTACGTGTACGACGAGGCCAACATAGAATCGCACGGCATGGGCTACGCACTCGATCGCACCCTCGGCAACCAACCCGATTGGCTCGACGCCCACATGGACCGCATGCAGCGCATGGTGGAGCGCGACCGAAATCACCCGAGCATCATCGTTTGGTCGATGGGCAACGAAGCCGGAAACGGTTACAATTTCTACCAACTCTACCTCTGGACGCGCGGCGAGGATTCCACGCGTTTCGTGGCGTACGAGCGCGCTGTGCACGAGTGGAACACGGACATCATCGGCGACATGTACGCGCATTACGACGCGCTCGAACAATACGCATTGGACTCGACGCAAACGCGGCCCTTCATTTTGTGCGAATATGCGCATGCGATGGGGAACAGCTTGGGCGGCTTCCGCGAGTACTGGGACCTGTTCCGCGCGCATGACAAACTGCAAGGCGGCTTCATCTGGGATTTCATTGATCAGGGGTTGCTCGCCGAGCGCGACGGCCGGGAGTACTTTGCGTACGGCGGCGATTTTGGACCGGCGGACGTGCCGAGCGATCACAACTTCCTGAACAACGGACTCGTGCGCGCCGATCGGGTGCCGCAGCCGCATTTCGAGGAGGCCAAATACGTCATGCAGCCGCTGCAATTCTCGCTGGAAGGCAACGCGCTGGTCGTCCGCAACGAGCATTTCTTCCGAGATGCTGACAATTATCGAATCGATTGGGCTTGGTTGGTGAATGGCGGCGTGGCGAAGCGCGGCGAATTCCCACCGCTGCGCTTGGCTGCCCAGTCGGAACAACGGTTTGCGTTGCCAGAGATGCCTGGCGTTACCGGCGGCGACGAGGTGTTTTTCAACGTTTCCGCGAAATTGATCGAAGCCGAACCCTTGTTGCCCGCGGCGCACGAGGTGGCGCGCGCACAGTTCTTGAAACAAGCCCCTGAGGTGCTGGCCCGGGCCATTCGCTCGGGAAATGCGGGATTGACGGTGGAGCGCGGACGCCAGCAATGGGCCGTGCGTGGTGAAAACTTCGACGTGGCGATCGACGTGGTACACGGCCGTATTTTGACGTACCGAGCACAAGGGGTAGACCTGATTTCGGAAGGAGGTGATGTCGGATTCTGGCGGGCACCGGTGGACAACGATTACGGTGCCGGCACGCCAGTCCGTTATGGCGAATGGCGGGATCCCTTTGCCCCCAATGCGGAAACGAAATTCGAGGTACTCGAGCGATCTTCTTCACGCGTGGCCCTCCAATTCACCCGGACCATGCTGGGTGGAGACGCTTCGTTTACCCAGACGATTGAAATCGGTTCGGACGGTACCATCGAGGTTCACAACGATCTCCGGGCGTTGGCGGGAACCTCGGTCACTGAGGTGAATCGTTGGACGCGGGAATTGGAAGCCGATGAACACACCAATTTCTACCGCTTCGGCAATGATTTCGCCTTGCACCCATCGCTCGAGAGCGTCGCGTGGTACGGCCGCGGTCCCGGCGAAACCGCGCCCGATCGAAAATCCACGGCGCACGTGGGGCGTTACACTTCGACGGTGACCGACCTGTTCACGCTATACGCTCGGCCACAGGCCAACGGACTCCGCACCGACGTACGGGAGGTGCGATTTCAAAGTCCATCGGGCACCGGATTGCGTTTCACCGGCGACGTGCCGTTTCACTTCAGCGCCTCGCATCACCCGATGAGCGCCATCGATTCCGGCCCGGACAAAACCGCCACGCAAGCCCACGTGCGCTTGCTCGACCCCGAACCGGAGGTATTCGTGCACATCGATGGATACCACGCGGGCGTTGGATGCGTGAACAGCTGGGGGGCGCTGCCATTGCCGGAATACCAGTTGCCTTTTGGTGATTACGCGTTTGGCTACCGGATTGAACCCATTTTTGGCATTCTCAAATGAAAATCCCCCACCGCAAGGATGAGGGATTTCAGAAGAAGTGGGCAATACTGGATTCGAACCAGTGACCTCTACCATGTCAAGGTAGCGCTCTAACCAACTGAGCTAAATGCCCTTGTTTTTTACCCCGCTCGCTTGCGAGGACGGCGAAGATACGAAAATCTTTTCGTGGACTGTTTATGCCCTTGAAAAACTGCACATCAACATTCTCCCCTATCTTCCCGCCTGAAACCAACCGTGAATACCTGCTCATGCAAATTCCGATCGTCCGATTTAACCGGAACCCCTCCGACTTTAGCAAAGCTCTGAAAGAGCGCGTCGACGCCTACTTTAAAGAAACCGGCAAATCCCGCCAAGGGGATTGGAGGATGTACCTCAAAACAGCGGTGATGCTCGCCCTGTTTTTCGTGCCTTGGGGCCTCATCACTTTTGGGGCAACCGGCGGTGGTTGGATCTTCTGGGTAACGGAAATCCTGATGGGCTTCGGATTGGCAGGCATCGGATTGAATGTGATGCACGATGCCAATCACGGGGCGTTTAGCAGCAACAAACGCGTCAATGCAGTCATCGGCAAAGTACTGGATTTGGTCGGCGGCAGTTCGGCCATGTGGAAAATCCAACACAACGTCCTGCACCACAGTTTCACCAACATCGAAGGCCTCGACGAAGACATCGACACGCCAGGCATCCTCCGTTTCACCCCAGACCGTCCGCTGCGTAAAGTCCACAAACTGCAATTCATTTACGCTTGGTTCTTCTACAGCATCATGACGCTGTTCTGGATGACTGCGAAGGATTGGCTCGCGCTGGCACGCTACCGTAAAAAAGGCCTCATCAAAGGCTCTGGTTCAACCGTTCCCGAACTCGTTTGGGAAATGATCGTCAGCAAAACCGTCTACTTCAGCTACATTTTGTTGCTGCCTGCCTTGCTCAGCGGATTGCCGTTTTGGCAAATTCTTTTGGGCTGGGTCGTCATGCACGGTGTAACAGGCTTGTTGCTCGCGAGCATTTTCCAACCAGCGCACGTGCTGGAAGATCTGCAATTTTCTCAAGCAGAAACTGGTGCCAAAATGGAGGACGACAACTTCCTCCACCAACTCAAGTCTACGGCCAACTTCGGCACGGGTTCCGGCATTTTCACTTGGATGTGCGGCGGACTCAATCACCAAATTGAGCACCACCTCTTTCCGAATGTTTGCCACATCCACTTCCGTGATCTCGCTCCCATCGTGAAGCGCACGGCGGAGGAATTTGGGTTGCCGTACCGCGCGTCAACGACGTTCTTCGGAGCGCTGGCGCTGCACGCCCGCATGCTGTGGCGCCTCGGTCGCCAAGAACAGTGGGCGTAAAGGAAAAGGGTTAGGTCATCTTGAGTTTGGCTTGTTAGGAAATCAGGTCTCAATTCAATATATTGGTTATCAAATCCTTGAGCCAATGTTTCGCGGCCACCTACTTTCTGTCTTTCTTCTTTTGTTGACTTTGTGCGCCATGCCTTCATTGACCATGGCTCAACGTTCCTGTGCTACAGATTCCATCCATACCCAAATGATGGGCCTCGCAGGCTACGCAGATATTTTTCAGAATAAGGTCAACCTGGTCAATCAAGCCGCGGAAAACAATGCGATGGATTGCGCAACCCCCCTCATCATTCCGGTGGCTGTGCATTTCCAGAACACGGGGATACCAGAGGCCTGCGCCATTGACATGGCGCTCGATCAGATCGAAATTTTGAACGAAGATTTTGCGGCCATCAACGCCGACATCGACGAATGGTATACACAGCAGCCTACCATATGGCCGAACATCAACAATGCAGAATCGTGCATTCAGTTTTGCCTCGCGACTTCGGACCACCCATCCGGGTTTGGGTTGGCCGAAGGCGATTACGCGGTCACCATCGACGAGACCACCGGTGACTTCAATTCGGCATGGAGCGGTTATTTAAATATTTGGGTGCGGGATATTGGACCACTGGGCTACTCGCCCCTCGGCGGAAACGGCAACGGGGATGGGGTGACGTGCCATCCTTCGGCGTTTTCGAGTATTTCCTGCGGCGGCAATTCGCTGTACGGTGCGTATAACCTCGGCCGAACCATCACCCACGAAGTCGGGCACTACCTGCTGTTGAACCACCCGTGGGGAGGTGGCGGATGCTCGTCTTCCGACAACGTCGCCGACACGCCGGTGACCGATGCACCCGTTTTTGGTTGCCCTTCAGGCCAAAGCATTGTCAACTGCACCGAACCGGTTTTGTGGCCCTCCTACATGGACTATTGCGATGATGCTTGCCTCTTCATGTTCTCCGCGGGCCAGGTCACGCGCATGGAAAACTACGTGACATCTTCACTGCAAAACCTGCTGAACAACTCGGTCACGGCGTGCCAAGATCCCTGCGAAACCGCTTGCGGCTGCACCGACCCGGACGCATGCAATTTCGACGCTTCGGCCGCCAATGACGACGGTTCTTGCGACTATTCGTGCCAAGGTTGTACCGACGAAACTGCATGCAATTTCGATGCAGATGCGTCAGTAGATGACGGCTCCTGCACATTCCCGGAACCTGGATTCCCCTGTGACTGTGAACTCGAAGTGGCGTTCGCCCTGACCAACGCCAGCACAGGTGAAGGCGACGCCGCGACAATCGCCGCGACCGCCAGTGGTGCGATTGGTGTGTTGTCGATGGCACTCGATTACTCTGACGTTGTGGGAGGGAGTTGGGCAGGCGATCTGCTGCTGGGAATTTGCGATCCGTCCGGTTCGTGCATCGAAATCGGCGGATACAACATGACGTATGGATACACCGATGCAGGCGGTTGGGGTTCGGGTTGGAATTCCGAAGCTGCTGGGGCCTACACCGCCACGATCGATTTGACCGGTTACGGCTTGACCGGTGCCGGCGACTGGACGTTTGAATTCGTGAACGGCTGGAGCAGTACGACGGCGTCCGCCTCTTGGGCGGGCACCATTGCAGTGGAAGGCTTGTGCGCCGGTCTGGCGGGTGAGGATGTCGAGGGCTGCACGGATTCCGGAGCTTGCAATTTTGACACCGCGGCGACGTTGGACGACGGCTCGTGTGTTTACGCTTCAGGCTGTGATTCCTGCAGCGGGGCGACGGACGGTACCGGTGTGGTGATTGATGGCGACGCCGATGACGACGGGGTGTGTGACGCCGACGAGGTCGCGGGTTGCAGCGATCCGGAAGCGTGCAATTACAACGCGGATGCCACCGATCCTGGCACGTGCGAGTATGCGGCCGATGGGTTCGATTGCGACGGAAACCCTACTGGCGGTTGCCCCGAAGAC
>Ga0181554_1002838_pt1 | contig 15056 bp, 19 predicted proteins | sample 011ome_16_FD_145602 | JGI IMG/M metagenome (GOLD analysis project Ga0181554, IMG submission 145602) | Coastal salt marsh microbial communities from the Groves Creek Marsh, Skidaway Island, Georgia - 011503CT metaG (spades assembly) | ecosystem: Environmental > Aquatic > Marine > Intertidal zone... | reverse complement strand
ATAAATTGTTCCGAATAAAAACTATCTGCAAGTAATTGGCTTAGTTGGATTTAAGAATCGATTCAAAACAGGTTCAACTCCCGATTGAACATTGCCAAACGGTCCCGCTCCCTGTTAGACAACCCATTCGCTTTAGTTGGAACTCCCAATTCGAGCGATCCGCAATTTCCAATAATTCCAATCAAATAATACCATGACTATTAGACCCGCGCTACTTGCTATCGCACTGCTCATAGCCACCCACAATCCACTCAGAGGAGAAATGATCTACGACATTACCGCCACCGACATCGACAACGAAACCAGGAAGCTAGAGGAGTTCGCCGGCAAGGTATTGCTGATTGTGAATGTCGCTTCTAAATGCGGCTTTACCGGACAGTACGAAAACCTGGAATCGCTGTATCAAAAGTACAAAGACGACGGCTTGGTTATTTTAGGATTTCCCTGCAACCAGTTTGGAGGGCAAGAGCCTGGGACAAGCGAAGACATTAAGTCCTTTTGCTCGCTCACCTACGGTGTCACTTTCCCTATGTTTGAGAAAATTGACGTCAACGGACCCAACCAGCATCCCCTCTACTCCTTCCTCACGGGAGACGGTTCTCCTTTTAAGGGCAAAATAAAGTGGAACTTCAGCAAGTTTTTGGTTGGCCGCGATGGAAAGATCCTGGAGCGGTTCGGCAGCATGACGAACCCCGAATCGAGCAAAATCACGAAGGCGATCGAGGCAGCGCTATAGAGTCGGCCTCACTTTTGACACCGACCGACCGAATCTAAAAGGTTCGCGATGAAGCGTGGATTCCCCTGATGGTCTATGTGGGTAGCGAGCGATCTCCGAGCGCCCACCAAACGGATCAGCCAATGGGCGCTCGGAGATCGCCCGCTACCTAATGCACCGACGAAGCAAAGAGTGCGCTGCATAAACGTAATCGTTCGGCCTAGCCCCCTACCTTGTACGCTTACCCCTCCACAGCCCCCTATTCTGGCTCCAATCGCTCATTTTTATAGACTTCGCGGGATCATTTTAGGAAAACGCACGATCTGCAGCCTCTAAGGTTGCTCCTGACTGATTTCCCTATCACCTGTTTCAACACAATATGAACGAAGGCAAAAAACCTGTTCTCCTCGTCATTCGCGACGGCTGGGGAGCGAACCACCACACAGAGCAAGATGCATACAACGCTATCAAGCTCGCCGACACACCGATTTCGGACAATTTGAGCCAAAACTGGCCTCGGACAGAGCTTGCTGCCTGCGGTCTAGACGTAGGCGTCCCCCCAAGCGTAATGGGAAATAGCGAGGTCGGCCACCAGAATATCGGAGCCGGACGTATCGTTGATCAGGAGATCGTCCGCATAAACAAGGCGTTTGAAACGGGATCGATTCGAGGCAACAAAGTGCTCGAGGGGGCATTCGACAGAGCTAAGGGCGGCGGGAAGCTGCACTACATGGGAATCGTTTCAGATGCAGGGGTGCACGGCCTCCTGGAGCATCTCTACGGGCTATTGGGAGAAGCAAAAAACGCTGGTATCGAGCAAGTCTACATACACGCCTTTACAGATGGCCGCGACACTCCACCGCACAGCGGTAAAGGTTTTATCGAGCAAATCGAAGCGAAGTGTTCTGAACTCGGTATTGGAACGATCGCCAGTGTATGTGGCCGATTCTGGTGCATGGATCGTGACAACCGCTGGGAGCGAGTTTCCAAAGCCTACAATATGCTCGTTGGCAAAAGCGCGGAAGGAACATCACGGAGCGCCTCCAAAGCCCTATCCGACTACTACGAAAGTCCCACCAACGACTCTTCTACCGGAGACGAGTTTGTTCCCCCAACCTGGGTTGTGGACGAGACTGGCCAACCGGTTGCGACCATAGGGAATGGTGACGCGGTCGTCTTCTACAATTACAGAGGTGACCGCCCCCGAGAAATCACCCGAGCTTTTATCGAGGACGGATTCAGCGAATTCGAACGAGGCGAAAAACTGGATCTTTACTACGTCGCAATGACCGAGTGGAAAAAGGGTCTTTGCGAAAATGTCATCTTCCTGAAGCCCGAAAAGATGAGCAACATTCTCGGTAGCTTTCTTTCGAGCAAGGGCCTGACTCAATACCGCTGTGCCGAGACCGAGAAGTATCCGCATGTCACGTTTTTCTTCAACGACTATACCGAAGAACCGTTTGACGGTGAGGAATGGGGACTAGCGAATAGTCCTAAAGTGGATACTTACGACAAAGCTCCAGAAATGTCTGCCGAGGAAGTCAAGGAGCTTACCAAGAACGCTATCCTGTCCGGGAAGTACGATTTCGTACTCGTGAATTTCGCCAATCCGGACATGGTCGGGCACACCGGCAATATTGAGGCGGTCAAGCTGGCCTGCGCAAAAGTTGATCAATGCATCGGAGAATTGCTGGAAGCGATTGACCAGGTCGACGGAGCCGCGTTGGTGACCGCAGACCACGGCAACAGCGACCAAATGTGGGACCCCACCGTCAACGGTCCTCATACGGCTCACACTCTCAATCCGGTCGAGCTGGTCATTTATGGGAAAGGTTGCGAGAATCTAAGCCTTGTTCAGGAAGACCGTCGCCTCGCAGACATCGCTCCGACCGTTTTAGAGCTTATGGGATTGGAAAAACCTGCTGAAATGACCGGAATCTCCTTAATCCAGAAATAGCTCCGGCATGACCCCCTCGAGGGCTCCACGCGAAACTTGAGTTCGCGCGGACCCTCTATCAAATCCTCCGATTTGATTTCTCCTTTAAGGACCGTACCCGTAGTCGCTATACGCGTGCTCGGGAATCACCACTTCGTACCGAGCCTGTAGGAACTCTGCGATGTCGATCATTTGCCGCACCGTCATCGCTTCTGAAAAGTCCGGCATCATGGAATTGCCTTCGCTATCCGTATAGTTGGCTGCCGGTTTCGCGCTAATGACGTGTGACGGATTGATGATCGAGGTAACGAGTTGACCATAGGTCTTGACCCGAGTCACCTCGCCACCGAGCACGACATGAACCTTTCTCGGTGTCGTGATCTCGGGAATCAGATCCTCATCAACCACAGAGTGGCACTGGATGCACCCGAGCTCGACAAACGCCGTCTTACCTTTCCAGATACTGCCTTCCGGCAACCGGAACCCTAGGGGCGATTTTTCACTCATCGGGCAACCGACAAGGAGTAATACCGCCACAAGGCATGTGAACCATGCCACGCCTGAATGTTTTAGGGGCTGAAGTAGCTAAGAAAGCCAATATGGTGTATGCTGCTTCACGTGTATAGTAGAAAGAGTCGGTTGTCTCCTCGCAAACAAGGCAAGCTCATCGAGCTCTTCGTTGCGGGCTCGACAGCTAGGGCCGCTGCGGAAGTGACTGGCGTCCAAGCCAACACTGCGATCCGCTTCTTCATGGGATTGAGAAAGCTGATCTCCAGCAAGCTTCCCAGCTACGAGCTCGGTGGAGAAGTCGAGGCGGACGAGAGCTACTTCGGAGGCCGTCGCAAGGGCAAGCGAGGTCGAGGAGCCGCAGGCAAGGTTGCGGTCTTCGGCCTGCTCAAGAGGGGCGGAAGGTCTACACGGCCATCATTCCAGACGCCACTACAGCTACTCTCCTGCCGATCATAGAGGAGAAGGTCCAGCCCGACAGTATCGTCTATACCGATACGTTCAAGGCCTACAATGCTCTCGACGTGAGCGATTTCCGCCACATGCGAATCAATCACTCCGAGCTTTTCGCAGATAAGGGAAATCACATTAATGGGATTGAAAACTTCTGGAATCAGGCTAAGCGTCATTTACGTCGATTCAATGGTATCAAAAAGGAGGGCTTTTACTGGTTCCTGAAGGAGTGCGAATGGCGCTTCAATGGAGGCAACCATCAACAGCTCCTCAGACAGCTTAAACAGTGGTACAAACGAACAAAACATTAAACGTTAGCTACTTCAGCCCCTAAGATTAAACTATTTTGGGCTGGCGAAAACCGGCTAAATCCACCGTGGCGTGTCGAACTCAAGGCATAACCAACCGATTGAGAGCGATTATTTCCAGCTTTAGTTGAGTCGGGCGGTGACGTTGGGATTCTGGAATCTAGAAAACTGTTGACGAAGGGGTAAATAGGCGCCTTTTTACGCGTCTTTCTCTGAAAACACATGGCAATCGAAGTTAAAATCCGCAAAGGCGAGCCCGTAGAACGTGCGCTGCGTCGACTCAAGAAGAAGCTCGACCGTGAAGGCGTCATTAAAGACGTGCGCGGCAACCGCTATTTTGAAAAGCCTTCGGCGACGAAACGCCGCCAGACCAAGGTCGCGAAGTTTAACGACATGCTTCGTCACAAGTGGGACAACTAAGCTGCCAGGGCTTATAGATTAAGGAGTAAGGCTGAATTTTGCCGCTCCTTGCGATTCGAACTTCCTCTGAAATTGAGGAAGTTTTTTTGTTCCTGGAGGGAATTTGGCATTTTTAGATGGGTCTCATCTGCTTGTTCATTCCCGATCCCCAATTCGGCCTACTCGGCTCGATGAACGTTCAATATTCAACTGACGCGGCGTTGCTCGAGCGCTAGCCCTACGCCATTTGCGGCACGCCGGGCCGTCGAGCCCTACCTTTGCGAGGAATGCCCTAAATCGATCAGCTCTTCGATCCATTTGCGGTGGGGGCCGGAGAAGGTGAGAGAAGCAATTGAATCGGGATTGGCCCAGAGAAAGTGATCGGGCAGGCCGCCATTGAAGGCCTTGTCCGCTGGGATATCGTGGAAACGTTCCGTGATGCGGTATTTAGTGATGGAGCGTTTGCGTTCGATGAGGGGGCTCGTTTTTGGGGTTTTGAGATTGAGTGCTTCGAGTGAGGGTATCTCGTGCAGGCCCTTCATGCGGCTAGCGGTTTGCGGGATCCGGTACAGGAGAACTCCTTTGGAACTGACGATCCAAGCGCGCTCAACCGTTTGCTTCACGGCCTTTGTTTTGTTGAAGCGAGGGATTGCGGTTTCAATGCCCTGGGCTCTGGCTTGGCAGAGTGACTGGACGGGGCAGACGAGGCACTGGGGCTTTTGCTTTTGGCAGAGGGTGGCCCCGAGTTCCATCATCGCTTGGTTATGGTCACCCGGCCGGGCGTGATTGAGAAGGGCGGTGGCGAGGGACTGGTAGCTTTTAGCGGCGTCTGTGGTGGTCCTGTATTCAGAGCGATCCCCAACCAGACGCGACAGAATCCGGACCACGTTGCCATCGACCACGGCGCTGCGATCTGAAAAGGCGATGCTGCAAACAGCGGCAGCGGCGTAGGGGCCGATGCCGGGGAGGGCGAGCCAGCTTTTGGCGTCGGTCGGTATGGAATCGAGATCCGCAACGATCTTGGCCAGCTTGTGAAGGTTTCGGGCCCGCGAGTAGTAGCCGAGTCCCTCCCACTGTTTCACGACGGCCTCTTCGCTAGCGGATGCTAGCGCTTCGAAATCGGGGAAGATTTGGAGCCAGTTGTGGAAGTAGGGCAGAACGGTTTTCACCTGAGTTTGCTGGAGCATGAACTCGGAAACCACCGTTTTGTAGAGGCTCGGTTGCGAGCGCCAGGGTAGGTCGCGAGCGTTTTGATCGTACCAATCGATCAATTGGGCCCGAAAGTCTGCGGCGTTGGCTACGAGGGGAGCGTCGTTCATGCGGATGGCAAGTGGCTGGGAAAAGGGAGTTTGCGAGGGAATTTAGCTAACCGAGGACGGCTCTTTATTTTGGTTGATAGGAAGGGCGGGGAAGCTAGCGTTTGAGGCACCTTGGCTAAACGCAAAAAGAAAATCGATATTCCCGAAGAGCCGAAAAAGAAGACGCTCTACACGAAAAAGCTCTCTGACGAGCAAATGGAAAAACTGGAAGGCGTTTGCGCAATGAAGAACTGGGAGCCGTATGAGGTGGAGTATGCCCGTTTCGCGTTCAAGGGTGAGAAAGTGAACGTGGTCGCCTATAACAGCGGAAAGCTCGTGGTGCAGGGCAAAGAGATGGAGGATTTTGTCATCAATATTCTCGAACCGGAAGTACTCGGAGAGGCTAGATACGGATATGACGAGATTTATCACCCAGAGTGGTTCGAACTTCACGCGGGCATGGACGAGAGCGGCAAGGGGGACTTGTTCGGACCGGTCATTACCGCGTGTGTCATCGCGGATAAGCCGCAAATCGACGAATGGGTGAAAGAGGGAATCCGGGATTCCAAGAAAATTACGGACGGCCGTATCCTCAAATTGGATAAAATTATCCGGGAAACCAAAGGTATCGCCGTCGAGACCTGCTTTTGCGGAATGCGGAAGTACAATGAGCTGATGAGTAAGCCGCGGGCGAACCTCAACCTGCTTCTCGCCTGGCAGCATGCGAAAAGTCTGACCGCCGCTCTCAAAAGAAAACGAGCCCCTTGGGGCATGCTGGACCAGTTCAGCAAGCAGGATCTAGTGGGCCGCTATTTTAAGGACCCGAAATTCGATCTGCGCATGCAGACCAAGGCGGAAGAGGATCCTGTGGTCGCGGCCGCTTCTGTCGTTGCCCGTGCGGAGTATGTTCGCTACATGGGTTCGCTCTCCAAGCGATTTGGAGAAAATCTGATCAAGGGAGCCAGTGGAGAGACAAAGAAGCAGGCTACCCAGATTCTGGAGCGGTTTGGTCCCGATTCTTTTTGCGAATTTGCCAAGCTCCACTTTCGCACGGCGTACGAAGTGGTATCCGATGCGGGGATGTTGGACAAGTTGCCATTGAAACCTCCGCCGGCAAAAAAGGAATGGCGAAAGTAGTCAAGGATAGCCGTACGTTTAGAATCTTAACGAGTGTCTAGTATTTCGATATTTCAATTTTTAGTTGTTCGTAGGAGCCCCGATAGGCCGGGGCCATATTTCTCTTCTATCTTTTATAAGACTTCTCAGTGGCGGGATAAACTCGCTCCTCTACCGACATATGGTATACTTGCGGAGAGGATAGCTCAGGAGAAGTCCTGTGGCGAAGGGCAGTTAGAGCGATGAAATCCAAGCGGCTGAGAGCATTCGATCGAGCTCGAATGAAGGGGCTGTCTGGTTTGATTGGAATCGATGAAGCTGGGCGGGGCGCACTAGCGGGCCCGGTAGTGGCGGCCGCGGTTGCGGCCCGTAACGATTTTTACGATACGGAATGGTGCAAGCGTAACGCGTCTCGCATCAATGATTCCAAGCTGTTGAGCAAGGAGGACCGAGAAACTCTCTACGAAAAATTACGTTGGCTAGAGCGAAGCCAGCGCATTTGGATCGGCGTAGGCTGGGGCACAGTGGAGGAAATCGAGGATCTCAACATTCTCGGGGCGACTCAAGTGGCCATGCGCCGAGCGGTTGAGAAAGTTTTTTCCGGCGCTCGAATCTCCCCGCATGAGCCCGATCCGCTTTTTGAGGCGACTACCGTTGCCGAGACGAATGGAAGCACGCTGGCACACTGGCAGATATTTGTGGATGGTAAGCCGATGAAAAAGCTGGGCTATCCGCATCGGGCATTTGTGCAAGGGGACTCAAGATCCCTCTGCATCGCCATGGCCTCTATTATCGCTAAAGTGGCCAGGGACCGAACGATGCTGGCATTGGATTGTGAATACCCTCAATACGATTTCGGATCCAGTAAAGGCTATGCGACCCCGTTGCACAGAGAGGCGATTAAGAGCCTTGGCCCCACGCCGATCCACCGTCCGCTCTTTCTGCGTAAAATTCTCGAGAACGACCCGAATGACGACCAAAGCGAATTTGGATTCGGATAGAGCCCCCACCTCCCATTGGATTTGCTTTTTCTATAGGGCCAAAAAACTTTAGAAGGTTCTAAAGTTTTTTGGCCTTATAGAATGAAAGGTATGCTTGGGTTTGGGCAGTAAAAAACCCTCGAGCGGTTAGGCTGAGGGCAGTTGGAAAATGGTTTTGGGAAATATGAGTTAGTTATTCTCTTCCTTTTCTTGCTTCATTTTTTTCTGGTGAGCGAGGGTGACCTTGAACATCTGCAAGCAAAGCCAGAAAGTAGCGGCTGCCGGTAGGGCGGTGAAGCCGGCCCAGAAGAATACGGTTCCGGGATCGTAGCTCATCACATGAGGGCGAAACCAGATGGTGAACAAAAACCATGCGATGAAGGTGAGTCCCGCATCAATGACGGTAGATTTGGCAGTTACTTTGTATCCGCTATCAAGTTTTGACATAACGATGCGGTTTCTAGGCGTTTGTCAGCTTCTGTCGAACCAATTTTCCAGGAAAACCGCCAAGTTGGTTCCGTCGTTCGCATCTATTTTACGGAATCAGGCCCAAATGGGGTGTTTCACGCATGAAGTTTGCGGAGATCCGCGTGAAATTCGGTATGCATCACGGATTGTTTTTAAACGCCGCGTTTGATAAACTATGGGCACAGTCGAGATCGCAAGAAAACGACAAACAAATTTCAGGCAAAGCGAGAAAAACACAATTTGACTTTAGTTCAAAAACTGAGTCGTTGCTTGGCCCGGCGGATGTGGGACCGCCGGGTCTTTCTCGTTTCTGGACCCGACGCTCGGAGAAAGTCCACGATTTTGTAGCGGGAAAAGACTGGAAAAGTCGGACGGTTCATAAGCTCGTCAGCGTATCCCCTAGCGGCGTAATCAGGGAACCTTATAGGCCTCAAGATAATTGATTTTAAGTGACGTTTTTAGGTCGATCAGGGTTGACCTCGGAGCGGGTTTTCGTAGGCTGAGCGTACAAGATTTTAAGACGCGGTGCCTGGCTCTACTCGAAAGACTATCCAGGGAGTGATAGCGTCAAAGGGCGGCGAAACGGCCGCCCTTATCTTTGGTAAAGTGGGACGAGACTTCGCGAATGAACAGAGGCCGTTCCTGACCTTTAGGAAGCGATTCCGTATCGCGGAGTGACCTAAATCTTATAGCTGATTAGTCAGTCAGCGATTGAGTGGCTAGATGGTAGCCTCTCAGGCCAAGCCCAGCAATTACACCTTTCGAAACCGCGCCGGTATGGGAATGGTGGCGAAAGCGCTCGCGAGCGTGGATGTTGCTGATGTGAACTTCGATGGTTGGAATCTTGGAGCCGCTAATGGCGTCGCGTAGGGCGATACTGGTGTGCGAGTAGGCGCCCGGATTGAAAACGATTCCATCGCTACCATTTTCAGCTAGGGCGGATATCTTGTCGACGAGGTCTCCCTCATGGTTGGATTGATAGAATTCGAATTCAACGTCTGAAAACGCAGCCCTCAGGCCATTAGCCAAGTCGTCTAATGTATCGGTGCCATAAATCTCGGGATCTCGTTTTCCGAGGCGATCGAGATTGGGGCCATTCAAAACAGCGATTCGTTTCATAGATTTACTTGTTAGCTAGTTGCTCGCGAATTGCACGAATTTTCACAGGGTCGGGTTGGGTGTCAAAGTCGGTAGCGAGTTAGAGGGGGCAATCGGTTTTTAAGAACTGATAGGGGAGGTCGAATTTCGCGGCGGCCTCTTTGGCGAGCGATTCAACGCCGAAGGTTTCGGTCGCATAGTGACCGCACACGTAGAGGTTGATTTTCGCTTCTTGGGCAATGGTGAAAAAGTGTTGCTTGAGTTCGCCCGTGATCAAGGTGTCGGCGCCCGTGGCCTTAACTTGGTCGACTGCACTGTTTCCGCTACCTGTCGCGATACAGATTTTTTCTGGATTGGCGGAGCCGTACTCGATGGATGCGATGTGGTCTCCAAAAGTTCTATTAAGGGAATGGCGCAGCGCTTCGCGATCCTGGAGCCAATCACAGACCAACCCCAAATCGGTTCCCTCGTAGGGAAGAAAGGTGCCCTGCTGAGTGGCTCCAATCGCTTTGGCCAGTCCTGCAGCATTTCCAATTTCAAGATGAGCGTCTAAAGGTAGGTGGCAAGCGTAGACGGCAAGGTTTCCTTCGATGAGCGATTTGTACTTTTCGTACTCTGGGCCAACGATCCGGCAAGACCCGTTCCAGAACATCCCATGGTGGACTATGAGAAACTCGATCCCCGCCTCGATGGCAGATTGAAAGGGAAGGAGTCCGGAGTCCACAGCAGCTCCGATTTTCGATACGGTGCCGTTGTTCGCAAATTGAAGGCCGTTGAGGGCTTCGCGGAAGTCGACCACTTCATGCGTTCGGGCGCGTTGATCGCAAAACGAGACAATCTCTTGGAGCTGAGCCATGAGAGAAATAATTTTGGCGAATTGCCAATAGTCGATCTTTTAGCCAATCTGGGATTGAAGTTTCACAAATCTTAAGAAGGTTTTAATAGAAATCATGTTGCCTGAAGGGTCAGACGAATCGCCGAGTAGTATTGCGGGATCGCTAATGTTAGCGCATCCGCAATTAAAGGATCCCAATTTCGTACGAAGCGTGATTCTGATGACGGCCCATGAAGAGGAAGGCTCGCTAGGCGTCGTTGTGAATAAGGCGTCCGGTTTGGTACTAGGGGAGATTGACGCGGCCTTTGCGGATTTTGGGCTTGAGCAGGTGCCTCTCTATATCGGTGGGCCAGTTTCCAGTGACCAAGTACTGCTCGCGGCGTGGAAATCGGATCCCAACTTTGGTGAGTTTCAGTTGTTTTTCGGTCTCGATCCGGCGTCGGCAAAGGCGAAGCTAGAAGAAGATCCCCTTTTGAGTATTCGAGCGTTTCGCGGCTATGCGGGCTGGGGAGAGGGTCAGCTAGAGAGTGAACTTTCGGATAATGCCTGGATTGTCTCGGAGATGGACGGTCCCGCTCTTTCGGAACTGGAAGGGGATTTCCTTTGGCGACACGTTATCATGAAGGCCAACTTAGAGCTCGGTCTGATGTCGCTTGCTCCGGATTGCCCAGAGGAAAATTAGAAGATTTTGAGCAATTTGATGGGTGAACGTTTCTGACTTTTTGGCGAAAGTGTTGTTGACAGGGGTGTCGGCGAAGTATCTTTTATCGCCCCTTATGAAAGTAGTCTCATCGCTTAAGTCTGCGAAAGCGCGCCATCCGAACTGCCAAGTGGTACGTCGCAAGGGTCGTGTTTACGTGATCTGCAAAACGAATCCTCGCTTCAAGGCGCGGCAGGGCTAAATCCAATTTATTCAAAATCGTGAAACAGGACATACATCCCGATTATCACCCAACTGTTTTTGTCGACGTATCTACAGGGAAGAAATTCCTGACTCGGTCGACCATTAAGACTGGGCAAACCGAAACGATCGACGGCGTCGAGTACGTCAAAGTGATTCGCGATGTGACTATGGACTCACACCCTGTTTACACGGGTGAAAAGCGCTTCGTTGATACTGCGGGTCGCGTAGAGAAGTTCCAAAACAAGTTTCGTCGCCGCCGGGCGTAACGCTTTTTACAAGCTTCGTCAGGTGACATTGAATATCGGAGATATTCAATCGGCATGAATTTTAGGGCAAAATGAGTACAACTGACTCGTTTTGCCCTTTTTATTTAGAACTATAGAATTTCACTATCAGGGTTAATTATGGAAGAAGAAGACATTGGTCTCAAGGTGCCAAACATCTTACTCCCGGCGAAGGGAATCGACTTAAGCAAGTGGGCGGTGGTTGCCTGTGACCAATACACCTCGCAACCGGAGTATTGGGAAAACCTCAAAAACCTAGTCGAGGGCTGTCCCTCGACGTTGAATGCGGTCTTTCCAGAGGTTTATCTGGAAGCGGGTGATGGTCAGGAGCGTATCGAGCGCATCAATGGAACGATGGATGCCTACCTGAAAGAGGGTGTGCTGGAAGATTTGGGTCCTGGTTTTGTGCTGCTTGATCGCAAAACGAGTCATGTGGCTTCCCGTAAGGGTCTTGTGGTTGCCCTCGATTTAGAGAAATACGACTACAAGGTGGGTTCGCAAAGTCTGATTAGAGCGACTGAGGGAACGATTGAGGATCGGCTTCCGCCAAGGGTTAAGATTCGCAAAAACGCCAAGATCGAGCTACCTCACATTATGGTTCTGATTGACGATCCGGACCGAACGGTGATCGAGCCGCTTTTTGAGAAGGAGCTGGAATCTCTCTACGATTTTGAACTTAACAGTGGAGGAGGGCACCTTAGAGGCTGGCGAGTGGATTCGAAAGAAGATATCGATTCGGTGTATGAGTCATTGGGAGTACTGAGCGAGCAATCTGTTTTTGACCAGAAGTATGGGGTATCCGGGAAAGGGGTGCTGCTTTTTGCGATGGGAGATGGAAACCACTCGCTTGCTACGGCAAAGAACATTTGGGAGGACTTAAAATCTCGGGCGGACAATCCGGGTGACGTAATGGATCACCCTGCTCGTTACGCTTTAGTCGAACTAATGAATGTACACGATGAAGGATTGGAATTCGAGCCGATCCATCGCGTAATTTTCAAGATCGATGTCGAAGATCTGCTGAAAGAGCTGGAGGCCTTTTTCAGCGAGGAAGGATCTTCCGTGACTTTGGAAAAATTCGAGACTTTCGAAGCCGTGCAGGATCGGATTGCGAACTTGGGTGAATCGGACCAAGAGCATCGTATTGCCTTTGTGGCGAGCACGGGATTTGGGCTGATTCGACTCAGCAATCCAAAGCGAAATTTGGAAGTGGGTAATCTCCAGGCCTTCATCGACAATTATGTCGAAGGCAGAGAATCCGTTGTGGATTATATTCATGGTGACGACGTGGTCATCGATCTTGGATCCAAGCTCAGCAACATTGGCTTTTTTCTGCCGACGATCGGTAAAAGCGCTCTGTTTAAAACGGTGGTTCTCGACGGCGCTTTGCCGCGGAAGACCTTCTCCATGGGGGAGGCGGACGAGAAACGCTATTATCTCGAAGCCCGTCGTATCCAGTAGCCTATTCACCAGTAGGATTTCAGGAATCTCAACATGGGGCCTTTCGCTAATTGGATCGCGGCATCACGACCGAAGACGCTTCCGGCCGCAATTGCTCCGGTGTTGGTTGGTTCGGCGGAGTCCGCTCGCCAAAACGAAATTGAGTTTTGGCCTGTCCTCATTTGCCTCGTCTTTGCGTTGTTGATTCAAGTAGCCACCAATATGGCGAATGACTACTTCGACTATATCAGAGGAGCGGATACTAAAGAACGAATAGGGCCGGAAAGGCTTGTTTCGAGCGGGAGAATTCAGCCTCAAGCGATGATTAGGGTAGCGGTCGGACTATTTGCCTTAGCGTTTTTCGTAGGTCTTACCATGGTTAGCTACCGAGGAGGTGAAATGCTGATTGTTGGGATCCTGGCCATTGTATTTGGTTACGGTTATACAGGTGGACCCTATCCGCTCGCGTATCATGGTCTTGGTGACGTTTTTGTCGTGTGTTTCTTCGGAATCGTGGCGACGGTTGGAACCTATTATGTGATTGTGGGAGAGGTCACGTTTTCCGCTTTTCTCTTGGGGCTGCCTTTGGGGTTACTGGCTAACAACATTCTTGTAGTTAATAACTATCGGGACTTGGAAACAGATGAAGCTGCCGGCAAGCGTACGCTTGTGGTACGATTCGGTAGAAGTTTCGCGCGCAGACAGTATCAGTGGCAGCTCGTGACTGCATTTCTCTGCATTAGTATCTATGTAGGCATGACCCGAAATTTCTGGGCAACCCTTGTTTTCTCGACGATTCCAGTTGGGGCAGGATTGGTGGTCGCCTTACGAAAGACGGAAGGAAGCGCATTGAATCAGCTTTTGGGAAAAACCGCCCGATTGTTGCTTCTATTTAGTATTCTTCTAGCAGGAGGGATCTTCCTTTCAGTCATAGGCAACTGAAATTCTCTACCAGCCTGGATACAAAAAAGCCTTCCTGCGAAAGGAAGGCTTGAAAGAGACAAATTAGGAAAACCTCTTATGCGTGAGCTTCGAGCTTAGCCTTGAGATCATCTTTCCCTACCATGCCCACGAACTGGTCGGCAAGTGAGCCGTTCTTGAACAAGAGAAGCGTAGGGATCGCGCGGATATTGTACTCGGCTGCAATGGCGCTGTTCTCGTCGACATTGACCTTTGTTATTTGAACTTTTCCATCCAGCTCTCCTGAGAGTTCCTCTAGAATGGGAGCGATCGCCTTGCAAGGTCCGCACCAGGGCGCCCAAAAATCGACGAGTACCGGCACGGCAGCAGAGCTGATCGTGTCTTTAAAGTTCTGTTCGTTCAGTGTAGTGATTGCTGACATGTTATTATAGCGTTTTGAAAATCATTAACGCAAAACTGATGGAAATGGCTGCGCACAACAAGGCGAGCAGTGCCGAGAGCTTACTTTTGCTGGCGTTCTTCATGGAGTACTCCTCCAGCAATGTCAATGAGCTGCCATCGGATCCGCTCGAGAGCACAACTTCGTCGCTTTTTTCCTCGGTCTCGACGAATAGCGTTTCGCTCGCCTGGCTTCGATCCAGCGTGAGTTTGCACTCAGCGGATTCGCTATTGGGTGCTTGGTTTGAGTCGGACATACCGGATCAACATTCTTTCGGGTCCTAGGCAGGACTGTTCTTCTGGATAAGGTCCGAAAGGTGTTGTGGTTCAATAGTGCGGAGGGTCTCTCCCTTGTTCTTGATGTCCTCGAAGGTCTTAATGACGGTTTCGGTCATTTTGTCGTGGGTATCCTGAGAACCTCCAACGATGGAAAACTCCTCTGCTTGAGTGATTCTTTTATGGCCGTCGTCGTTGTCTAATCCGACTCCCAAAAGGTGGGCACGCTGTACATCTTTCTTTTGCACAGCTTCAAACTGATTCAATTGGGGCTCGTTTCAAGCTCGTTTTCCAATCCGCCATTAGCCGATGTCTCGGAACTTGGTGATTCGACACGGTCTACTTGGAAATCGGAAAAAGACTGGTTTTGAATGATTGTAAGTCGCTTTAGCCGAACCAGCTCGAGAATCGCGATGAACGTGACGACGAGCAGTTTCAGGCTGCACTTGCCCGGGAAAAGGGAGGAAAACTCGAAGGATGGCTCGGATTTCATTTTCTCGATGAGCATCTCCATTTGATCGACCACGGTGAGTGCGTCGTCCTGGATCTCTCCTAAAATGAGCTTTTCCGAAAGCCTCCTCAGAACAATATTGTAGGAGTTCCATACGGAAATCTTGTCTTCTGGCTTCAGAGGCCGAACAGGGCCCTCTGCCTTACCGACGGCGTTGTAGTCTCGGGTG
>Ga0181554_1002835_pt1 | contig 15064 bp, 13 predicted proteins | sample 011ome_16_FD_145602 | JGI IMG/M metagenome (GOLD analysis project Ga0181554, IMG submission 145602) | Coastal salt marsh microbial communities from the Groves Creek Marsh, Skidaway Island, Georgia - 011503CT metaG (spades assembly) | ecosystem: Environmental > Aquatic > Marine > Intertidal zone... | reverse complement strand
AGACCGTTCGCCTCCGTCCCGGACCTCCCGCCGCTACGGCCCACCTCGCCCGCAACCCTGGGGCGCCTGGTCGTGGCCGTCGTGATCGCCTCCGTGGCCGCGATTGCAGCGACGGCCTGGGCGATCGGCTCCCACCTCTCGTTCGACCGCCAGCTCGCGCGCTGAGGCGCCGGATCACGGCACGCTCCACCGCAGTGAGACAGGGACAAACCTGCCGATATGCGCCTGATTCGCCGCACATCTCACCGCTTCTCCCACTAAGCGGGACGCACGCAGGCGTGCACGCGACTAAGCGCCCGCGGCCGCCTTGAGCGCGGCAGCCCGATCGGTGCGCTCCCAGGTGAAGTCGGGCAACTCGCGGCCGAAGTGGCCGTACGCCGCGGTCGGCCGGTAGATCGGTCGCAGCAGGTCCAGGTCGCGGATGATCGCGGCCGGGCGCAGGTCGAAGACCTCGAGCACGGCCTCCTGGATGCGCTCGTCGGGCAGCACTCCGGTGCCGAAGGTCTGCACGAAGACACCGACCGGGTGCGCCTTGCCGATCGCGTAGGCGACCTGCACCTCGCAGCGCTTGGCCAGGCCTGCGGCGACGACGTTCTTGGCCACCCAGCGCATGGCGTACGCCGCGGAGCGGTCGACCTTGGACGGGTCCTTGCCGGAGAACGCGCCGCCGCCGTGGCGGGCCATGCCGCCGTAGGTGTCGACGATGATCTTGCGGCCGGTGAGCCCGGCGTCGCCCATGGGACCGCCGACCTCGAAGCGGCCCGTGGGATTGACGAGCAGGCGGTAGCCGTCGCTCGGCAGGTCCACACCCGCGAGGATGGGATCCACCACGTACCGGCGGACCTCGGGAGCGAGCTGGCCCTCGAGATCGACGTCCTTGGCGTGCTGGCTGGAGACGACGACGGTGTCGATGCGCACCGGCTGGCCGGCATCGTCGTACTCGATGGTGACCTGGGTCTTGCCGTCGGGACGCAGGTAGGGGACGGTGCCGTCCTTGCGCACCGCGGTGAGCTGCTCGGCCATGCGATGCGCGAGCGAGATGGGCAGCGGCATGAGCGTGGGCGTCTCGTCGGTGGCGTAGCCGAACATCAGGCCCTGGTCGCCCGCGCCCTGACGGTCCAGCGGGTCCGAACTGTGCCCCTCGCGCTCCTCGATCGCGTCATCGACGCCCTGCGCGATGTCGGGCGACTGCGCGCCGATCGACACGGAGATCCCGCAGGAGTCTCCATCGAAGCCCTTGAGCGAGGAGTCGTAGCCGATATCGAGGACGACGTCGCGCACGATGCGCATGACGTCGGCGAAGCCGTCGGTGGTCACCTCGCCGGCGACATGCACCTGACCGGTGGTGAGCATGGTCTCCACGGCGACCCGCGAGCGAGGGTCCTGGCGCAGGAGATCGTCGAGGATGGCATCGCTGATCTGATCGGCCATCTTGTCGGGGTGACCCTCGGTCACCGACTCCGAGGTGAAGAGTCGTCGTGCCACGCGCATGCCTTCCGTTTAGGGGTCTGTCGACCCGCGCTTGCCCGCGACAGCGGGCCAGGTCCTCACCCGGGGCACCCCACCGCGGCGCGAGGGTTGCCGGCCAGCGAGCCGGGGCTTGATGCTGGCGCTCTTGACGCAGGCGACCCTATCGGATCGGGGCCGTGTCGCCCGTGAGGGGCGGAAGCATCTTGGCGACCTCGTCGAGCACGGAATCGGCCGCATCGGCCTTGGCTCCGGAGGCCTCGGCGAGCACCTGGCCGCCCGTGGACATCACGCGCACCGCGGTGTCGTCGCGACCGAAGACGCGCTCGCCACCGACGTCGTTGACGACGAGCAGATCGCAGCCCTTGCGCGCGACCTTGGCGCGGGCCAGGGCGAGGAGTTCGTCCTCCGAGGTGGCCGTCTCCGCGGCGAAGCCGACGATGACCTGGCCGTCGGGCCGGTGCGCCACGAGGTCGGCGAGGATGTCGGGATTGCGCACGAGACGGATCGGCTCGGGCTCGTGATCGTCGGACTTCTTGATCTTGGTGGCGGAGGCAGCATCGGGCCGGAAGTCGGCGACCGCCGCGGCCATGACGATGGCGTCCGCGCTCCCCTGCTCGTCGCGCATCACGGCATGCATGCGCGCGGCGCTCGTGGCCTCGATGACGCGGGCACCCGAGGGCGCAGCGACTTCGACGGTCCCCACGACAGCGGTCACCTGGGCACCGCGCGCGAGCGCGCGCTCGACGAGGGCGAAGCCCTGCCGGCCACTCGAGCGGTTGCCGAGGAAGCGCACCGGGTCGAGATCCTCGCGGGTGCCGCCCACGGAGATGAGCAGGCGGCGCCCCACGAGATCGCGGGGCACCGGCTGCAGGGCCTGCTCGACGTGGCGTGCGATCTCCTCGGGTTCGGGCAGGCGCCCGGCGCCGGAGTCGGCTCCCGTGAGCCGGCCGACGGCGGGCTCGATGACCTGCACACCCCGGGCGCGCAGGGTGGCGACATTGGCGCGGGTGGCCGGGTGCTCCCACATCTCGGTGTGCATGGCGGGGGCCATGAGCACCGGCCCGCTCGCGGTGAGCAGCGACGCGGTGAGCAGGTCGTCGGCCATGCCCGCGGCGGCACGGGCGAGGAGATGGGCCGTCGCCGGCGCGACGACGACGATGTCCGCCCAGCGACCGAGGGTCACGTGGGGTACGTCGGGGACGTCAGACCACACCGAGTCGCTCACGGGATGACCGGAGAGCGCCTCCCAGGTGGGAGCGCCGACGAAACGCAGGGCCGAGGCGGTCGGGACGACGCGCACCTCATGACCGGCCTCGCGCAGGATCCTCAGCAGGGTGCACGCCTTGTAGGCGGCGATGCCCCCCGAGACGCCGAGGAGGATGCGCGCGCTCAGGTCAGCTCCTCCTCCACGACCTCGACGGCAACCTCGGCCGCGGGGTCGTAGGGCTCGGAGGTCACGAGGCCGGCGTCGATCTCGCGCATCGCGATGGACAGCGGCTTCTCCTGCACGTGCGTCTCGACCAGCGGGCCGACGTACTCGAGCAGGCCCTCGCCGAGCTGGGAGTAGTAGGCGTTGATCTGGCGCGCGCGCTTGGCGGCGTAGATGACGAGCGAGTACTTGGAGTCCGACTTGGCGAGCAGGTCGTCGATGGGCGGGTAGATGATGCCCTCGGGGCGCGCGGACGCTGGCATGGTGGACCTCTCACCGATGGATGTTGCGGATGGGACGGGTGCACGCGGATGCACCGAGGGGGAAGTCTACCCCCCGATCAGAGGGAAGCGACCGGCGCAGCCTGGTCCAGGAGGGCCAGGATGGCCTCGGCCGCCTCGTCGACGGAGGCATTGACGACGGTGTGGTCGAACTCCCCCTCGGCGGCCAACTCGACCCGCGCTGTGGCGAGACGACGCTCGATCACCTCCGCTGACTCCGTGCGGCGCCCCTGGAGTCGCTCCACCAGCACCTCCCAGGACGGGGGCGCGAGGAAGACGCGCGTCGCCCCCGGAGCGCTGTCGCGGACCTGGCGCGCGCCCTGGAGCTCGATCTCCAGGAGTACGTCGTGCCCCCCGGCCAGTGCCTGCTCGACCGGGCCGGACGGGGTGCCGTAGAGGTGACCGGCGAACTCCGCCCACTCGAGGAGCTGGCCGCGGGCGATCATGGCCTCGAATCCCGCGCGGTCGACGAAGCGGTAGTGCACGCCGTCGACCTCGCCTTCGCGCGGGACCCGTGTCGTCGCCGACACGGAGAAGACCAGGTCGGGGCGCATCGCACGCAGGCGCGTGACGACGCTGGACTTGCCGACACCGGACGGCCCGGAGAGCACGAGCAGTCGTCCGCGCGCGGGACCCCCGCGATCGAGCGCTGCGATGAGCGCGGCCACCTGATGCTCGCCGAGTCCGCGCAGGCGACGCGACTCCGCGACCTGGGATTCCTCGAGGATGCGCGTCGCGCGCGCGGGGCCGATCCCCGGGCACGACTCCACGAGGTCGCGTGCCCGCATGCGCGCGACGGCGGGGTCGGTGTCGCGCAGGGCGATGACGTCGCGGACCGACGCACCCTCGGCGAGATCGCGCTTGATCTGCGCGCGGCGGCGCCGCGCCTCGAGCGCGAGGCGCCGACCCCGGGCGCGGGCGTCCTCGTCAAGCGGGGTGAGCGGCGCCGCGGGCCTCGGGGTCTCGGGCGCCTCGGGCGTGTCAGGCATCGCCGAGATCCGCGGCGATGGCCGCGGCTGCCGCGGCCACATCGGGGGCGCCGGTGATGGGACGGCCGATCACGAGCAGGTCGGCGCCCCGGGCGATCGCCTCGCGGGGCGTGGCCACGCGACGCTGATCGCCGACGTCGGAGCCGGCCGGGCGCACCCCCGGGGTGATGAGGACGACGTCACGCCCCTGCAACGCGGAGCGGATGGCCCCCACCTCCTCCGGGGAGCACACGACGGCGCGTGCCCCGGCGTCGACGGCGGATACGGCCAGGCGCACCGCGAGCTCGCCCGCCGAGGAGGACCGGGCACCGAGCAGATCGAGCTCGCGCAGGTCGTCGGTCGTGAGCGAGGTGAGCACGGTGACGGCGACGACACGCGTGTCCGGCAGCGCCTCCGCCGCCGCGGTCACCATGGCAGGTCCCCCGGAGGCGTGCACGGTGAGGTAGTCCGGCGCCATGTCGGCGACGGAGCGCGCGGCACCGGCGACCGTGGCGGGGATGTCGTGGAGCTTGAGGTCGAGGAAGAGCGCGCACTCGGGTGCCGCAGTGCGCGCGGTGGCGACGGCAGCGCGTCCATCGCGCAGGTACGTCTCGAGTCCCACCTTGACGGTGCTCACGTGCGGGGCGACGGCGCCCGCCCATGCGCCCAGGGTGGAGAGGTCGGGGGCATCGAGGGCGACCGCGATGGGGGCCCGGCTCACACCCACTCCGGGAGCGCGATGTCGTCGGGATCGCCCTCGGGCTCCGCGTCGGGATCGCGGTGCGCGTAGGACACCGCATCGCGCAGGCTTGTGAAACCGCGTTCGGCCGCGATCGTGGCGAGCTCCGCCTGCACGCGCGCGGGTGCGGATGGGTCGTGGAAGGTCACGGTGCCGACAGAGACGGCATCGGCTCCGGCAAGGATGAATTCGAAGGCATCGGAGCCGTTGCGGATGCCCCCCATCCCGATGAGCGGGATCTCGGGGAGCACGTCGCGCACCTGCCAGACGCAGCGCACGGCGATGGGGCGGATCGCCGGCCCGGAGAGCCCGCCGGTCACCCCGGCGAGCGCGGGCCGCATCGTGTCGACGTCGATGACCATGCCGAGCGTGGTGTTGATGAGCGACAGGCCGTCCGCGCCGGCGCGCACGCAGGCCAGGGCGATCGTGCCGATGTCGGTGACATCCGGCGAGAGCTTGGCGAAGACGGGGATGCTCGGATCGGTGGATCGGCGCACCCCACCGATCACCGCGGCGGCGGTGTCGGCACGGCACGCGAAGACCTGGCCGCGGTCGGCGACGTTGGGGCAGGAGATGTTGACCTCGAGGGCGTCGAAGCCGCCGTGGTCGCGGAGGATCTTGGCGATCTCCTCGAACTCCTGCGTCGTGCCCCCCGCGATGGAGACGATCACGCGGGCTCCGCGCTCGCGCAGCCACGCCAGATCCTTCTCGAGGAAGGCGTGGATGCCCGGTCCCTGCAGGCCGATGGAGTTGAGCATGCCGCTCGGCGTCTCGGCCATGCGCGGTGTGGCCCGACCCGAGCGCGGCTCGAGCATGATGCTCTTGGTCACCACGGCACCGATCGACGTGATGTCGAAGAACTGATCGAGCTCGCGCCCCGAGGCGGCGCACCCGGAGGCGGTCAGCACGGGACTGGGCAGACCGACGGAGCCCAGGCGCGTCGACATGTCGATGGGGGGCGGCGACGCGTCGGAGCCCGAGCGGCGCACCACGGCGCGACTCATCGGTCCCTCCCCTCGACCACGGGGGCACCCAGGGCATCGGGCGGGATGGTGCCGACGTCATCCCACCGCACGCGATCGCCGCGGAAGATAGGCCCTTCGACGCATGAGCGGAGCATCCGCGTGATGCCGTCGTCGCCGATGACCGGGAGCACGCACGTCATGCACACGCCGATGCCACAGGCCATGGACTCCTCGACCGCGCACTGGCTGTAGACCCCGGCCTCCGAGGCGATCTGCGACACGGCCGCGAGCATGCCCATGGGGCCGCAGGCGTAGATCACGTCGGTGGCCGCACGGTCGATGGCAGCACGCAGCTGGTCGGTCACGAGACCCGTCTCCCCCAGCGATCCATCGTCCGTGGTGATCGTCACCGTGGACGCGATGCGCTTGGCCTCGAGCACACCGAAGAGCTTCTCCTCGGTCGACGCTCCCAGCAGGATGTCGACGCGACAGCCGCGCTCACGCAGGTGCTCGGCGAGGAAGACGAGCGGGGCCGCGCCATAGCCGCCGCCGACCAGCAGGCAGGAGACCGGATCGCGCGGCAGGGCGAAGGGGCGTCCGAGCGGCGCGACGATGTCGAGCACGTCGCCGCGGCGCCGCTGCGTCAGCCAGTGCGTGCCCGGCCCCGCATCGGCGATGACCACGTCGATCGTGCCCCCGTAGATGCCGCGCGACTGCACGCCGTGGATCGAGAACGCCCTGCGCAGGATGAGCCCCGACGAGTCGAGGTCGCCGATGGCGAGGGTCGCGAAGTTGCCCGGCTTGGTGATCTCAGGCACGCCGGGCGCCGTGACCGTGAGCACGTGGTACTGCCCGGCGCGGCGTACGGAGACGACCTCACCCCTGACCTGGACGGGCATCAGGCACCTCCTGCCGCGCGCAGTCGACCGAGATCCTCGGCGTACTCCTGCAGGGACCGTACGCCCAGGACCCGCGCCGCTGCCGGGGGCTCGCCCGATGACGTCCACTCGGCCGTACGGGTCGGCATGAGGGACTCGATGCCCAGCACCGTGGCGGCCAACCCCTGGATCGTGGTGATGCAGGGGACGCCCTTGAGCACGGCGGCGGTGCGGATCTCGTAGCCGTCCAGGCGGGGGCCGACACCGAACGGCGTGTTGATGATGAGGTCGATGTCGCCGGACATGATCGCGTCGACGGTCGTGGGCTCGCCGTCGGGTCCGGTGCCCTCACGCTGCTTGCGGAGGAATCCCACCTTGAGTCCGTGTCGGCGCAGCACCTCCGCGGTGCCCTCCGTGGCGACGATCTCGAAGCCGAGGTCGGACAGGCGCTTGATGGGGAAGATCATCGAGCGCTTGTCGCGATCGGCGACGGAGACGAAGACGCGCCCGCGCGTCGGCAGGCCGCCCGCGTACGCCGCGTCCTGGGACTTGGCGAAGGCCGCACCGAAGTCCACGTCGATGCCCATGACCTCGCCCGTCGAGCGCATCTCCGGACCCAGCACGATGTCGACGCCCTGGAAGCGACCGAAGGGCAGGACCGCCTCCTTGACAGCGATCGGCGTGCCCGGGGGCAGCGTGGAGCCGTCGCCCTCGGCGGGCAGCACACCCGCGGCGCGCAGGCTCGCGATGGACTCCCCCATCATGATGCGCGCGGCCGCCTTGGCCAGGGGCACCGCGGTCGCCTTGGACACGAAGGGGACGGTGCGCGAGGCACGCGGATTGGCCTCGAGGACATGGAGCACTCCTCCGGCGAGGGCGTACTGCACATTGAGCAACCCGCGCACCCCGATGCCGTCGGCGAGGGCACGCGTGGAGACGCGGATGCGCTCGATCTCGCTCGGTCCGAGCGACACGGGCGGCAGCGCGCATGCGGAGTCGCCGGAGTGGATGCCGGCCTCCTCGATGTGCTCCATGATCCCGCCGACGTAGAGGTCCTTGCCGTCGTAGAGCGCATCGACATCGATCTCGACCGCGTCGTCGAGGAAGCGATCGACGAGCACCGGGTGCTCGGGATTGATCTGCGCGGCGCGCACGAGGTAGTCGCGCAGCATCTGCTCGTCGTACACGATCTCCATACCCCGGCCGCCCAGGACATAGGAGGGGCGCACGAGGACGGGGTAGCCGATCTCGTCGGCGATGCCGCGCGCCTCCTCGAAGGAGAAGGCGGTGCCGAAGCGGGGGGCCGGGAGCGCCGCGCGAGTGAGCAGGGCGCCGAACTCCGCACGATCCTCCGCGAGATGGATCGCGGCCGGCGACGTGCCGACGATCGGGACGCCGGCGTCCTCCAGCCCCTGGGCGAGCCCGAGGGGGGTCTGCCCGCCCAGCTGGACGATGACCCCGGCCACCTCGCCGCTGGCGGACTCGGCATGGACGACCTCGAGCACGTCCTCGAGCGTGAGCGGCTCGAAGTAGAGGCGATCGGAGGTGTCGTAGTCGGTCGAGACGGTCTCGGGGTTGCAGTTGACCATGATCGTCTCGTAGCCCGCCTCGCGCAGCGTGAGCGACGCGTGCACGCACGAGTAGTCGAACTCGATTCCCTGGCCGATGCGGTTGGGACCCGAGCCGAGGATGATCACCTTGCGGCGATCACTGGGCTCGACCTCGGTCTCCTCGTCGTACGCCGAGTAGTGGTAGGGCGTGCGCGCGGCAAACTCCGCCGCGCACGTGTCGACCGTCTTGAAGACGGGCCGGATGCCCCAGTCATGGCGCTGCTGACGCACCGCACGCTCCGTGATCCCTAGGAGCCCGGCGATCTGCGCGTCGGAGTAGCCGTGCCGCTTGGCCTCGCGGAGCAGATCGGGATCGAGCGCGCCCGCCTCGCGGATGCGATCGGCGAGATCGTTGATGATCTCGATCTGCGCGAGGAACCACGGATCGATCGCGGTGGCGTCGTGGACCTCGTCGAGGCTCGCGCCGGCCCACAGCGCCTGCTGCACCTCGGCGAGGCGACCGTCATGCGGGGTCGGGATCGAGGCCATGAGCGCGGGCAGATCGACATCGGCCGGCCACGCGAAGACGGCCTCCGGCCGCTCAAGGGAGCGCAGGGCCTTTTGCAGGGCCTCGGTGAAGTTGCGCCCGATCGCCATGGCCTCGCCCACTGACTTCATCGTCGTCGTGAGCGTCGGATCCGCCTGCGGGAACTTCTCGAAGGCGAAGCGGGGCACCTTGACCACGATGTAGTCGAGGGTGGGCTCGAAGGATGCGGGCGTCTCGCGGGTGATGTCGTTGGGGATCTCGTCGAGGGTGTAGCCGATCGCGAGGCGCGCGGCGATCTTGGCGATGGGGAAGCCGGTCGCCTTCGACGCGAGCGCGGAGGATCGCGAGACGCGCGGGTTCATCTCGATGACGATGAGGCGTCCGTCATCGGGATTGACCGCGAACTGGATATTGCACCCGCCGGTGTCGACGCCGACGGCGCGGATGATGTCGATGGCGACATCGCGCATGCGCTGATACTCGCGGTCGGTGAGGGTGAGCGCGGGAGCCACCGTGATGGAGTCGCCCGTGTGCACGCCCATGGGGTCGAGATTCTCGATCGAGCACACGACGACGACGTTGTCGCTGCGGTCGCGCATGAGCTCGAGCTCGTATTCCTTCCACCCGAGGATCGACTCCTCGAGCAGGACCTCGTGGGTCGGGCTCGCCTGGAGACCGGTGCCGGCGATGCGCCGCAGGTCGGCCTCGTCGTAGGCCATGCCCGATCCGGCGCCACCCATGGTGAAGGACGGGCGCACGACAACGGGATAGCCGAGCGACTCCACGGCGGCGAGGCAATCCTCGAGGCTGTGGCAGATCGCCGACCGCGCGCTCTCGGCCCCGACCTGAGCCACGATCTCGCGGAAGAGCTCGCGATTCTCCCCGCGCTCGATGGCATCGACATCCGCGCCGATGAGCTCGACGCCGTAGCGCTCGAGGGCACCCGAGCGATGCAGGGCCATGGCGGTGTTGAGCGCCGTCTGGCCACCGAGGGTGGCGAGCAGGGCATCGGGGCGCTCGCGCTCGATGATCCGCTCGACGTACTCCGGGGTGATGGGCTCGACGTACGTCGCGTCCGCGAACTCCGGGTCGGTCATGATCGTCGCCGGATTGGAGTTGACAAGGATGACGCGGATGCCCTCGGACTTGAGGATGCGGCAGGCCTGGGTGCCGGAGTAGTCGAACTCGCAGGCCTGCCCGATGACGATGGGGCCGGATCCGATGACGAGGACGGATGCGATGTCGTCGCGGCGGGGCATCAGCGCGCCCCCGCCATGAGTGCGGCGAACTCATCGAAGAGATCGGCGGCATCGTGCGGTCCGGCCGCCGCCTCCGGGTGGTACTGGACGCTGAATGCCGGTGCGTCGAGGCAGCGCAGCCCCTCCACGACGTTGTCGTTGAGGCAGACATGGCTGACCTGGACGCGGCCGTAGGGAGTGTCGACGATCTCCCCCACGGGTGCGTCCACGGCGAAGCCATGGTTGTGCGCGGTCACGGCGACGCGGCCGGTCGCGAGGTCCTGGACCGGCTGGTTGATCCCGCGATGGCCGAAGCGGAGCTTGTAGGTGCCGAAGCCCAGTGCGCGGCCCAGCATCTGGTGACCGAAGCAGATGCCGAAGACGGGGCGCCCTGCCTCCAGGGCCGCGCGCACGAGCCCGACAGCATGCTCGGCCGCCGCCGGATCTCCCGGACCATTGGAGAAGAAGATCCCGTCGCGCCCGCGCGCGAGCATCTCCTCGGCACTCACGTCGGCGGGGAGCACGTGCACCGTCATGCCACGCTCGGCCATGCGCTGCGGGGTCATCGACTTGATGCCGAGGTCGACGGCGGCCACGACGAACTTCTCCTCGCCGAGTGCCGGGACGATGTAGGACTCGGCGACGGTGACATCTCCGGTGAGGTCGCTGCCCGCCATGGGCGGTGCGGCCAGGACGCGTGCGACCAGCTCGGACTCGGGTGCCGCGGCCGCGTCGCCGCTGAAGATGCCCACGCGCATCGCGCCGCGGTCGCGCAGGTGACGGGTGAGCGCGCGGGTGTCGATGTCGCGCACGCCAACGACGCCTGCCTCGACAAGCTCGTCCTCGAGGCTGCGGCGCGCACGCCAGTTGGAGGCCACGGGCGAGGGGTCGCGCACGACGTAGCCGGAGACCCAGATCCTCCGGGACTCGGGATCCTCGTCGTTCATGCCCGTGTTGCCGACATGGGGCGACGTCATGACGACGACCTGGCCTCGATATGAGGGATCGGTGAGCGTCTCCTGGTAGCCGGTCATCCCCGTGGAGAAGACCGCCTCGCCGAGGGCCTCGCCCACGGCGCCGAAGGATCGCCCGCGGAAGATGCGACCGTCTTCGAGGACGAGGACTGCGGGCGCGGTCATCGAATCCCCTCTCCTGCTCGTCCCTGGTCGGCCGGGAGCCCCAGGACGGCATCGCGCAGGGCGCGCTGCTCCTCCGCGACATCGGCCCGGAATCCGGTGTCCACCAGCCTCCCATCCAGGTCCCACGTGATGACGAGGACCCCGTCGCGCTCGTAGGCCTTGCCTGCGATACCGCGCGCCATGGCGGCGCCGCGCACGGTCGGTGCCGGGATGAAGACGTCGCGCGCCCCCTCTCGGCGCAGGGCGATGCCCTCGGCAGCGACCTCGGCCGTGGCCCGGCTGCGCACTCCGAGGTCGTGCACGACGATCCGGTCGAGCCAGTCCCCGTGCTGCGTCGACCCGAGGTAGACACCCGTCACCGGACCGCACGCCACATCGGCGAGCGACGCGGGTGGCAGCGGCGGCTCGGGGATGTCGGCCTGCCGCCGTGCGCGGCCGCGCCACCCGGCCCGCATCGCGAGGAGCACGAGCGCGATGACGCCGACGACGACGAGCACCAGGAGGATGCGCAGTGGCCACTGCGTGACGGGCGCGGAGGCCGGATCCGACGCCGCGACGAGCAGGACGCTCACGCGAGGACTCCATCGACGACGGTGGGCCGGCCGCGCAGCACGGTGTGCACCACGGCACCGCGCATCTGCCGCCCGAGGAAGGGCGTGTTGGCGCTGCGGGACGGCGAGCGCGACGGATCGACATCCCACACCGCATCGGGATCCACGACGACGAGATGCGCGGGCTCCCCCACCGCAAGGGGACGCCCCTGATCGGCCAGGCGGCCGATGCGCGCGGGGCGCACGGACATGCGGTCGGCGACGGCGCGCCAGTCGAGGCGGCCGGGGACGACCATCGTCTCCACGACGACCGGGAACGCCGTCTCCAGTCCGAGCATGCCGAAGGCGCCCGCGGCCCATTCGCAGTCCTTGTCCTCGCGCGCGTGGGGCGCATGGTCTGTCGCGACCGCGTCGATGGTGCCGTCTTCAAGTCCTGCGCGCACGGCCTCCACATCGTCGGCCGTACGCAGCGGCGGGTTGACCTTGTAGCGGGGGTCGTAGGTGCGGGCGAGCTCCTCGGTGAGGATGAGGTGATGCGGCGTGACCTCTGCGGTCACGTCGACGCCGCGCTCCTTGGCCCAGCGGACGATGTCGACCGAGCCGCGCGTGGACAGATGGCAGATGTGGACGCGGGAACCGACGTGCTGCGCGAGCAGGAGATCGCGCGCGATGATCGCCTCCTCTGCGACCGCGGGCCAGCCGCGCAGGCCGAGCACGCCGGAGAGCGCGCTCTCGTTCATCTGCGCGCCCTCGGTGAGGCGCGGGTCCTGGGCGTGCTGCGCGATCACGCCATCGAAGGCCTTGACGTATTCCAGGGCCCGACGCATGAGCACCGGGTCGCTCACGCAGACCCCGTCATCGCTGAAGACGCGCACGCGCGCGGCGGAGTCGGCCATGGCCCCGAGTTCGGCGAGGCGCTCGCCCTGCAGTCCCACCGTGACAGCCCCGACCGGATGCACGTCGCAGTAGCCAGCCTCCACGCCACGGCGCCAGACCTGCTCGACGACACCGGCCGTGTCGGCGACCGGGGTGGTGTTGGCCATGGCATGCACGGCGGTGAACCCGCCGAGGGCCGCGGCCGCCGTGCCGCTCGCGATCGTCTCGGCGTCCTCGCGGCCGGGCTCGCGCAGGTGGGTGTGTAGGTCGACGAAGCCCGGCAGCACGATGAGGCCGCGCCCGTCGAGCACGCGAGCCCCCTGCGGAGGCGCGGACGCACCCGTGGGGCTGATGCCGGTGATGACGCCCTCGCTCCAGGTGATGTCGACAGCGTCCTCGCCGTACGGGCGGACGTCGCGCAGGACCGTGATCACTCTGCAGCCTCCTCGGGGGCATCCGCGACACCGAGCAGCAGGTAGAGCACCGCCATCCGGACGTGGACACCGTTGGTGACCTGCTCCACGATGACCGAGCGCGGGCCATCGGCGACCTCAGCCGTGATCTCCATACCGCGGTTCATCGGACCGGGGTGCAGGACGATGCCGTCGTCGGCGAGCAGGCCCGCACGCCGTACGTCGAGGCCGTAGCGCCGCGAGTATTCGTTGCTGGTCGGGAAGTAGGCGGCGTTCATGCGCTCCGCCTGCACGCGCAGCATCATCACCGCATCGGCGCCGGGCAGGGCCTCATCAAGGTCGTAGGAGACCTCGCACGGCCAGGAGTCGACACCCACGGGCATGAGCGTCGGCGGAGCGACGAGCGTCACCTCGGCCCCCAGGGTGTGCAGCAGCAGGACATTGGAGCGCGCGACGCGACTGTGCAGGACATCGCCGACGACGACGACGCGACGTCCCTCGAGCTCGCCGAGATGTTGGCGCAGGGTGAAGGCGTCGAGCAGTGCCTGGGTGGGGTGCTCATGGGTCCCGTCGCCCGCATTGATGACGACGCCCTCGATCCAGCCGGAGTGCGCGAGCCGATGCGGCGCCCCGCTCGCGCCGTGACGGACGATCACGGCATCGGCGCCCATCGCCTCCAGGGTGAGCGCCGTGTCCTTGAGGCTCTCCCCCTTGGAGACGCTGGAGCCCTTGGCGCTGAAGGTGATGACATCAGCCGAGAGCCGCTTGGCCGCGGCCTCGAAGGAGATCCGCGTGCGCGTGGAGTCCTCGAAGAAGAGGTTGACGACCGTGCGCCCGCGCAGTGTGGGCAGCTTCTTGACCGCACGATCGGTGACACGCGCCAGCTCGGCAGCCGTGTCGAGGATGGAGAGGGCGTCTTCGCGAGTGAGGTCCGCGGCGCTGAGCAGGTGCTTGTTCATCCGGACACCACGACCTCATCGACTCCATCGAGCTCCTGCACGCGCACGCGCACGGACTGCTCGAGCGACGTCGGGATGTTCTTGCCGACGTAGTCTGCGCGCAGCGGCAGCTCGCGGTGCCCGCGATCGACGAGGACGGCCAGCTGCACAGCGCGGGGTCGCCCGATGTCGCTGAGCGCGTCGAGTGCGGCGCGCACGGTGCGACCGGAGAAGAGGACGTCATCGACGAGTACGACGAGCCGGCCATCGACACCCTCTGCGGGGATGTCAGTCGCATGCAGTGGACGGGCCCCGCGCAGGCTGAGGTCGTCGCGGTACATCGTGATGTCGAGCGCGCCCACCGGGACCGGCACGCCCTCGATCTCTCCCATGCGCGTGGCGATGCGCCGGGCCAGGGGGACACCGCGGGTCTGGATCCCGAGCAGGACGAGGTCGTGAGCGCCGTGGGCGCGCTCAAGGATCTCGTGGGAGATGCGACCGACAATGCGGGAGATGTCATCCGCGTCGAGGACGCGGGCACCGGCGGGGGCACCCGTGCCCTCGCCATGAATGTCGGCAGCCGTCATGGCCGACCTCCTTCCCCGCCTCGCCGGACGGGTCGTTAAAGGATGTCGGGGCCGACCCTAGCCGAGACGCGCGCGGGACAGCGCATCGCCACGACCCTGTGACGAGTGAGGCCGATGCGACGGCGGATCAGCCGCCGGCGGCCCAGGTGAGGATGGCGGAGAAGACGAAGCCCGCGGCACCGATGATGCCGGCCCAGCCCTTCACGGCGCGCACCGCGATCGGGATCATCTCGTTGATGACCACGACGAGCAGGGCACCCGCGGCGATGGACTGGATGATCGCCTGGAGCGAATCCGACGCCCCGTAGAGGACCTGGTAGCCCACGGCGGCGAAGACCGCGCCGATGACCACGATGAGCGAGAAGCGCAGGAGGACCTTGCCGATGACCATGCCGCCGGCGAGGAGCGCGGCGGCGATGCCGATGGCCTCGGGGATGGCCGCGATGAAGATCGAGCCGACGAGGGCCGCGGAGACGCCCACCGAGGCGGTGTGGA
>Ga0181554_1002834_pt1 | contig 15065 bp, 8 predicted proteins | sample 011ome_16_FD_145602 | JGI IMG/M metagenome (GOLD analysis project Ga0181554, IMG submission 145602) | Coastal salt marsh microbial communities from the Groves Creek Marsh, Skidaway Island, Georgia - 011503CT metaG (spades assembly) | ecosystem: Environmental > Aquatic > Marine > Intertidal zone >... | reverse complement strand
CGTTCACCACGCGAACGGGTTCGTATGGGAAGCAGTCTCGCCTTCTCTCTCCGCGTCAGCTCAGCCTCCGCCTCCGCCGCTCGCCGCCCCGCCTCCTCCTTGATCAGGCGCGCTTCTTCTCTCGCGAACTCCCGCGCGGCTTTCGCCTCCGCGCGCGTTTTCGTCGCCTCCTCCTCGGCGTCGCGCGCGTCCGCCTCCATCCGCTTCAGCCGCTCTTCTTCCGATCGCAACGCGTTTTCCTTCTCTTCGTTCTTTCGCCGCGTCGCCTCGGCGTCGTCGAGCTCTCGCCGCGCCCGCCGCGCGCTCGCCTCCGCGTCGTGCCTCTCCGCCGCGGCTCTCGCCTCGAGATCTCGCGCGCTTCGGTCCTTCGCGGCCACCTCCGCGAGGAGCTTCCGCGTCTCCTCCTCCCGGCGCGTCACCTCGGTCTCTTTCCTCGCCATCTCCGCCGCGCGGTCTCTCTGAGGGTCGCTCCATACGAGCGAACGTCGGGGTGGAGTTCAAAGGCGTCAGATGGAGTTGAAAGGCATCGATGGCGGGGATTGAAAGCGGGGGGTGGGCGGAGAGACACGGCGGGAAAAGTCCTTAAGAAACGGCGTTCACCACGCGAACGCGGTCGTATGGGGACCAGTGTATAGAACGCACCTGAGTCTCTCGCTCGGCGCGAACGGCATCCTCACGCCGCTTCTCCTCCCTCTTCGCCGCCTCCGCGCGCTCTCGCGCCTCGCGGTCGCGCGCCGCGGCGCGCGCGCGCTCCGCGTCGCGGCGCGTATCGTCCTCGATCTCGCGCACGCGTCGCTCGGCGTCCGCGGCGGCTTCCGCGACGGCGCGCGCGGCGGCGGCGGCGGCGGCGGCGGTTTCCGCCTTCTTCAGCTCGCGCTCGCGCCGCATCACGGAGTCCTCGCGCACGCGCGCGGCGAGGACGACCGCGTCCGTCGCCTCGGCTCTCTTCCTCCGCTCGTCCTCCGCCGCCTTCAGCGCGGCGAGGACGATCGCGTCGTCGGCCCTCGCCTCTCTGCGCGCGGCGTTGCGCTTCGAGGGCGTGCCCAGATCCTCGGACGCGGCGACGGCGCCGCGGTCGAGCCCGCGGAGCGCCGCGCCCGTCATCTTCTTCACCGGCGACGGCGCGGGCGACAGCGACAGCGACCGCGCGACGGCTTTCTTTCCGCCGTCTTCGTCGTCGCGGCGCGGCAGACCCGCGGCGATCCACGCGGCCGCGCCGGCTTTCCTCCACTCCGTCTGCTCGTCGAAGTCCAGGTCCTCGTCCGCGTCCATGCCGACGCCGACGCGCGCGACGTCGCCGGCGACGCGCCACCGTCGCATGATGTCGCGCTTTAAGTGAGACGGGAGGTCCATGCCCTCGAGGTCCGCCTCGGACATCATCCCGAGGGTGGACGGGGAGTCGTCGTCGTCCGACGCCATCGCGTCGTTCTCGCGCGGTTGGATTCTGTTTGAAAAACGCGCGCCGTCGATGTCTGTACCCAGCTTTCGCACTGCGATGGGTACGTGTACGTGCGAGCACGGTTTCAGGGTGTCTGCGCATACGACCACGAAAAGTGCATGTACGTTTCGGTTTCTCGTTCTGTTCGTCCCGAGAATGTGCCGTCTTTTCCCCGCCGCCGGAAGCCGTCACTCTCCCGCGCGCGCGGTCGACGCTCTCCTCCCGCGGGCGCCGGGATGTCATCCGCGCCACCCCCCGCGGCGCCAGGGGGCAAGCGCCCGCCCGCGAGCGACGCGAACGCGAACGCGGGCGACGACGCCGCGAAGAAGCGAAGGCCAGACGACGATCTCGGCCATCTCGACGTCGACGCCGCCGCCGCGGACGACTCGCTCGCGCACGTCCGCACGGACGTCGACGACGTCCTCGCCGCGGGCGGGACGCGCATCCCCGCGAGTGGCGCCGGCCACGGGTGCCTGCACGACGTCGTGTACCCGCCGGACTGGCGCCCGAACCCGAAGGCGCGCGCGTACGACCCGTCGAACCCCGCGAAGCATTACAAGTTCGAGCTCGACACGTTCCAGAGAAAGTCCGTGGAGGTGATGGAGATGGGCGAGAGCGTGATGGTCGCCGCGCACACGTCCGCGGGGAAGACCGTCGTCGCGGAGTACGCGATCGCGATGGCGCTGCGGGATCGCCAGAGGGTCGTGTACACGTCCCCGCTCAAGGCGCTGTCGAATCAGAAATTTCGAGAACTCCGCGACGAGTTCGCGGACGTGGGGCTGATGACCGGGGACACGACGATCAACACGGACGCGTCTTGCCTCGTGATGACGACCGAGGTTCTGCGGTCGATGCTGTACAAGGGCGGCGAGGTCATGCGCGAGGTGGGGTGGGTGATCTTCGACGAGATTCATTACATGCGCGATCCAGAGCGAGGAGTCGTCTGGGAAGAAACCATCGCGATGCTGCCGTCCGCGGTGCGATACGCGTTCCTGTCCGCGACGATCCCGAACGCGCGGGAGTTCGCGGAGTGGATCGTGAAGACGCACGCGCACCCGTGTCACCTGGTGTACACGGACTTTCGACCGACGCCGTTGGAGCATTACGTGCACCCGTCCGGCGGGGACGGCGTTTACCTGTGCTACGACCGCGATAACAAGTTCCGCGCGGATAACTTCGTGAAGGCGATCAACGCGGTCGCGCCCAAGGAGGACGGGTACGCCGCGGGGAGGACCGCGCATAACAAGACGAACGCCGGCGACGGTAGCGGCGGCGGCGGCGGCGGCGGCGGGAACAACGGTAAGGCTGGCGGCGAGGACACCGCCGCGAACAGGGACATCCACAAGATCATCCGGATGGTCGTCGAGAAGAACTACGACCCGTGCATCGTGTTCTCGTTCAGCAAACGAGAGTGCCAGAGCATGGCCGAGTCGCTGCACAAGTTAGACCTGTGCGACGAGAACGAGAAGGACGTCATCGACACGGTGTACTGGTCCGGTCTGGACGCGCTGAAGGACGAGGACAAGCGCCTGCCGCAGGTGCAGAACTTGCTTCCTCTGCTGAAGCGAGGCATCGGCGTGCATCACAGCGGGATGTTACCCATCCTGAAAGAGACCGTCGAGTTGCTATTCCAAGAAGGCTTTCTCAAGGTGTTGATCGCCACGGAGACGATGAGCACGGGGCTGAACATGCCCGCGCGGTGCGTCGTGTTCACGTCCCCGCGGAAGTACGACGGCGCGGGATATCGGTGGATCACCAGCGGGGAGTACGTGCAGGTGCGTTCTATACAAACGTTTTTCACCCATCTCTCGGTTTCAACACTTGATCGCGTCTCCTTTCAACTGACCGATGGGTGAACTTTTTTTGTATGGAACGGCCCCGCAGATGAGCGGACGCGCGGGGCGCCGCGGCCTCGACGACCGCGGGCTCGTCGTGCTCATGATGGACGAGCGGATGGACCCCGCGGTCGCGAAGGATATGCTGCACGGTCGGTCTGACCCGCTGAACAGCGCGTTTCACGTGACGTACGGATCGATGATCAACATGATGCGGATGGAGGGCGCGGAGAACGTGGAGAATTTGATCTCCAAGTCGTTCGCGCAGTTTCAGGTGTGTCATCGCGCGCGTTTGCTTCACCCGCGGCTCGGTTTCAACGCTCGATCGCGTCCCCTTTCGACTGACCGATGAACGAACTTTCTTCGCACGCACACGGCGCGCCTCAGAACGACCGGAAGGTGCCGGAGCTCGAGGCGAAAGCCGCCGCGCTCGCGGTCGAGCGCGACGCGGTCGCGATCGAGGACGGCGACGCCGTCGCGGAGTACGTCAACCTCGCGGACACGCTGTCCGTGTTGCGTGCCGAGCGGAGGGACGTTCTGAACCTCCCCGCGCACTGCGTGCCGTTTCTTCAGCCGGGACGACTCGTCCGCGTGTGCGCGAGAGACCCGAAGCGCGTCGCGAGCGCGGCGACGAGAGCGGGCGAGGACGGGGGCGCCGCGAGCTTGGCCGCGGCGGGGGTTCAGACGGAGTGGGGGGTCGTCGTGAAGCACGAGCGCGACGGCGGCGAGTACGTCGTCGACGTCCTCTGCGTCGTCGAGGAAGAGGATCGCTCTGTTGCGTCGGAGTCGCGACGAGACGACGAGATGGGAAGCGCCGCAGGAGCGAAGAGACGGTGGAAGATCGTGGATATCCGGTCGACGATAACCCCGACGCGAGAGCCGAGAGTCGTGCCACTGCGCGTGTCGCAGATCGACCGCCTGTCGAGCGTCAGGGTGTACCTCCCGAAGGACATGCGACCGAGCGACGCGCGCGCGAGGGTGCAAAAGAGCGTCGTCGAGATGTTCAAGCGGGACGCGTTTAAAGGTGCGTTCTATACACTGGTCCCCATACGACCGCGTTCGCGTGGTGAACGCCGATCCTTAGAGACTTTTGCCGGCGCATCTCTCCGCCCATCCCTCGGTTTCAATCCCCGACCTCGATGCCTTTCAACTCCATCTGACGCCTTTGAACTCCACCCCGACATCGCTTTGTATGGAACGACCCAAAGACGGCGTTCCTTTTCTCGACCCGGAGAGCGACATGAAGATCACGCACGAGTCGTTCAAGAAGCTGACGCGGCGGATCACCGCGCTGGAGGGAATGCTTAGCGCGCACGCGCTGCGCGACGACCCGGACTTGACCGAAAAGGTGGCGTCGCACGCGAAGCGACGCGACCTGTCGTTGCGGCACAAGATCGCGAAGAAGGAGGCGAAAGCCGCGGCGGGCCTGTGCTTCCGCGACGAGCTCAAGCAGCGCTTACGCGTGCTGAAACGCCTCGGGCACGTCGACGACGACGGCGTCGTCCTCACGAAAGGCCGCGTCGCGTGCGAGATGACCACCGCGGACGCTCTGGTGACGACCGAACTCGTCTTCGACGGCGCGTTCAAAGAGCTCCCCGCGGAGCTCTGCTGCGCCGCGATCAGCGCGCTCGTCTGGCGCGAGGCTGGGCCGGATATCCAGGAAATCAAGCTCTCGCCCGCGTGCAAGGACGCGCACGCGAGGATACGAGAGGTGGCGCGCGCGGTCGGGAGGCACGTCGCGGAGTGCAAGCTTGAGATGGACGTCGCCGCGTACGCGGATTCGTTCCGGCCGGATCTGATGGATCTGACGCGCGCGTGGAGCACGGGGACGTCGTTCGTGGACCTGATGAAGATGACGAGCTTGCACGAGGGGAGCGTGGTGCGCGCGATTCGGAGGATGGAGGAGGTGATGCGGCAGCTGGCGACGGCGTGTCAGAACGTCGGAGACGCGGAGCTGCGAGAAAAGTTTGAGAGCTGCCGCGAGATGGTGAAGCGCGACATCGTGTTTTGCCCCAGTTTATTTTTATAGACGCGTACGTGTATCATAGTGAGCGGGTACGCGTAGTGCAACGAGGCGTCGCGAAAAGAGACGAAAACGAAAACGATAACGATAGCGGCTCGCGTGTCGTTACATCATTCGCATCTTCCGCGGCGGCGCGCGACTCTAACAGTCGTCGCCGCCGCGTCGCCGACGCGTCCTAAACGACGCCGTCGCGCGAGCCTCCACCCTCTCTCGCCGTCTCGTCGACCAACCCCCCACACCCTCTTCGCTTTTGACCCGCTTCAGCGCTGCTCACGCGTTCGTGGAGCCGTTGCGGATGCGAAGGCGCGCGGCCTGCTTCGACGTGACCCTCGGCCCGCGCACGTCCTCCTCGCGCTTCACCGGCTCCGTCTTCTCCGATAGGATCACCTCGACGTGGCACGGCGAGCTCATGTACGGGTTGATGCGACCGTGCGCGCGGTACGTGCGGCGGCGCTGCTGGATCGCGCGGTTGACCTGGATGTGCGTGATCGCGAGCGCCTCGGGGTCCAGTCCCTTCACCTGAGCGACGAGGGAGAGGAGGAGGGAGGTCGTCAGGGCTGGGCCGACGAGGGAGAGAAAAAAGAGACCGCGGACGGGAGCTCGCGACGGCGAAACCCTAGGAAACCCTCGCGTCGATCACGGCGCGCGCGACGCGGCGCGGCGGCGCGAGCGTCGCGGATCTGCCGTCGTCGACGCGCGGGGCGCGTCGAGGACGCCGTGATGACGCGGCGCAACGGGGCGCGGCGCGGAGGCGACGGTCGACGCGGCGCGGCGCGGCGCGCATCCGCGCGGCCGCGAGCGCCGTTGAGAGGAAAAACCACGTCGCGAGGAAAAATACGCCGCGAGACGCACCTCCGCGTTCGACTCCGCGTTCTTAAGGATGCCGAGGAGCATCTCGGCGGACTTCTTCGGCCACCGACCCTGCCCGTTCGTGGACCCCTCGTTCTTCGCCTGCGCGGTGCGGCCGACGCCGCCGCAGAAGCGGCGGAAGACGACGCACCGGCGCATCGCGATGACCTCCTCGAGGTACGTCTTCGCGGACGTCAAATCCATCTTCTTGATGGCCATGGCGGTCTCGCGCATGTTCTTGAAGTGCGTGCGCAGGTCGGAGCCGCGCGCTTTGCACGACTTCGTGGCGTCGCCCTCGGGCTCGCGAGCGTATTTCACCATCTCGCGTTGCTTACCGCGTGCGTGCTACGGCGCGCGTTGAAGAGGGCGAACGAGTCGCCGGGGAAAGGCTCTTTCTGCGCTTGCGGGAGAAATGTTTTTAGCGGCAGGGAGGCTGAAATCGAGCCGACGCTTGAAAGGAGCTCGATTTCGATCTTCGAAAGCAAAGACGGGGTCAAAGAAAATGTTTTTGTGCTTTGAAAAAACGAGTTTCACCGACGCTCGAACCGAAATAAGACGCCCGCCACCTTCTTCTCTCCCAGCAGCGCGTCCAGCTCCCAGCAGCCCCCGGGTGCGCGCACAGTGCTCCGCGCGCACGGGGTCGGGCGGCGTCACCTCCCCCGCACCCGCGCGCACGATGGCCGCGACCGCGGAGTCCGTCGCGCTGCACCGCGCGGTCCGTCTCTTGGACGCCGAGACGCCGCCGAGCGACGTCGACGTCGAGGAGTGCCGCGTCGCGTTCAAAGCCGCGCGAGGCATCCTCGCGAACGCGCTCGCGTACCCGCCTCGCCGCGCGGAAGATCGCGCGGCGGTGAGAACGACGACGGTGGAGTTGCGAGGCGGGAAGAGCATCCGATTGGACGGGACAGACATCGAGAACGCGCTCACGCTCAGGTGCGCGTCGATCCCGTCGATCCCGTCGATCTCGTCCGCGCGGCGGCGGCGGCGGCGGCGTGCCAACTCCCTCGGCGCGCTTTTTTTGAAAACATCCGCCGTCCCGTCGCCGCCGCCCTCGCGCTCGCGGCGCGCGACTCGACGATCCGCGCGCCCGCGCCCCTCCCTCCCCCGCGCGCGATCCCTCCCCCCGCGCCAACCCTCGCGACGTCGCGACTGACGGACGATCGTCCCCCGCCCCCGCCGCGCGCCGCGCGAACCCGTCCTCAAACATCCAATCCACCCCGCGTCCCCCGCAGCGACGCGCTGGATCTGAACGAGGTGGCGTGCGTCGAGCTGCTCGTCGCCGCGGTCGAGCGCGGGCATCCCCCGGACGACTGCGCGCGCGCGGCCGCGGGGATCTACCTCCGCGAGCGACAGCGCGCGGTGGAGTCGCTGCTGCGGCTCCTCCGCGCGGTCTCCACCCCGGAGCTCGCGGCGCCGCGCGATCCCGCGCTCGCGTCGTTCGTTGAGACCTTCGTGCGCGATCTCCTGAGAGGAGGCGACGGCGGCGGCGCCACGCTCGTCGGCAGGCTCGTTGAGATCTTGAAGAAACCCGCGCCGGGGACGTTCCCGACCGCGGCCGCGAGCGGCGCGACCGCGGCGCCGTACGTGGTGCAGACGCCGGGCGGCGCGACGTCGACGCCGGGGGGGTCCGCGTTCGGTGGCGGCGGCGGCGGCGGCGCCATCGTCCCGGCGCAACAGCAACTGGACCCGTTCGCGGCGTCCGCGGCGCTCGCGCACGTCCACGACGAACGAGGGCGACCGTGCGATAGGAACGAGTGGTTCGCGCACGAGCGGCGGCTCGTGGCGGAGTGCCTCTTCCACGCCGCGTTGGCGAGCGGCGGATTCGGCTTCGGCGGCGACGACGGCGACGGCGGCGGCGCCGTCTCGTCCGCGGACGCGCTCGCGATCGTGGATCTGTTCGTCGGCGTCGCCGCGCCGACGCTCGCGCTGTTCGCCGCGGACGCGAAAGTCCGCGAGCTCGACGAGGACGCGGCGAGATCGGGGGCGTACGGCGACGCGCCGCCGCCGCCGCCGCCGCCGCCGTCGGATGAGGAGAACGAAAGAGATCTCCCGTGCGCGTACACCATCTTTTTCGCGATGCACGCCGCGCTGACGCCGTCCACCCCGGGCGCGAACGGCGCGCGATCGCACGCGGCGATCGTCGACGCGACCGGGCCGAGGTTGAAGGAGGCGGTGGAAGCCGCGGCGAAGCACCTTCCGGACGTCGGCGACCTGGGCATCGCGGGCATCTTGCGCAGATACGGCGACGTCGGCGGCGCTCCGGGCTACGACGACGACGCGATGGACGGATACGGATACGGCGGCGCGATGGACGGATACGGATACGGCGGATACGGCGGCGGCGCGAGCGGCGATCTCTTCGCCTCGCGGTCGCGGCGCGGCGGCGGCGGCGAGGAGGAGGCGACCCGCGCGCCGGCGACGCGCGACGACGTCTACGCCGCGTCCCTGGTCGCCGTCGTCGAGTGCGCGCGCTTCACGTGGGGGCTCACCGCGCTCGATCTCGGGCGCGCCGGCGCGGAGGACGTCGTCGCCGACGCCGCGAACGCCGGCGCGCTCGTCGCGTGGAGGGCGATCGCGCAGACGGGGTCGTTCCAGGACGACGTCGACGCGAGCCGGCGGCAGAATTTGGAGTCGACGCACGGGACGCTGCGACGCGCGATCGAGACGATGTTGAAGAATCCGGTCGTGGGGGAAGCGCTCGCGGCGGTGATGCCCGCGCCCACGGCGGCGCAGACCGCGCGCGAGGGCGCCGCGGGCGTGGGCGGCGGCGATGGAGGGGACGGCGGCGGCGACGGCGACGACTATTACGGCGGCGGCGACGGCGGCGGCGACTTCGACGGCGACTTCGACGGCGACTACGGCGACTTCGCGCGCGCGGAAGAAGAGGCGCGCCTGCGCCGGTTGAAAGAGGAAGAGGACGCGCGACGCGAAGCGCCGTTGACGTCTCTTTGCGCGCTCCTCGCGGAGTGCTACGCGCAAGCCCCGGACTTGGTGACGACGGCGTCGGGCGTTCTCCCCGGGTTTTTAGACGCCGTCGTCGAGTGGGAGCACGGCGTCGAGTCCCTCGTCGGCGTCGTCGGGCTCCTCGCCGCGATCGCCAGCGCGGGCGGCAGCGCGGGCGCGTCCGTGTGGAGCCGCATGGAGTCCCCGGCGCAGGGCGCGGCGGTGACCTGGGACCACTTTCTCAGCGCGCTCGTCGGGTACAACCGACGATTCGCCGACGCGGCGGCGGGCGTGAATGGCGTGAGCGGCGGCGCGCGCGCGCTCGACGGTCTCGACGACGACGACGACGACGACGACGCGCTCGGCGGCGACGCGCTCGACGGCGAGATGCCCGACGCGGACGTCCAAGGCTTGCGCGCGTACCTCGGCCTCCTCTCCGCGCTGCTCGCGGGCGCGTCCCCCGCGGAGTCGCGGCGCCGCGTCGCGTGGATCGAGAGCCGGTACGGCGTGTCGTTGCTCGATCAGCTCTCGCGTCTGCGCGCGTGCCCGCTCGCGCCGCCGACGCTGAAAGCGGCGTTGCTCGACGCGCTCGGCGCGCTCGCGGGGAGCTCCGAGGCTGCGAGCGTGGAGCTGTGGCGCGCGCTGGAGGACGGCGGGTTCGACGGCGGCGACGGGTTCGGCGGGTTCGGCGTCGACGGCGACGATCGAGACGTCGACCGTCGCGATCGCGTCGGCGGGGTTCACTCTGTGGGCGGCTTCGGCGGTCCGTCGTCGTCGCCGTACGGCGGCTTCTCTGGCGTGGGCGCCGCGCACGGCGTGGATCCGCGGCCGGGGGCGTCGATTCACGGCGGCGGCTACGGCGCCGCCGCCGCCGCGAGGCAGGTTCAATCGTACGCGTCGCGCGGGCACCGCGCCGCGCGCGATTCACTGGCGTCTCGATGCGCGCTTCAGATTCCCGGGATCGACGCGTTTCACGACCCGAGCGCGATCCGCGAGGCGCAGGCGCAGTCGTACCCGCACGCGCGCGCGTACCTGAAGCTCGCGAACCAGCTCCTGGAGCGGTGCGCGGGCTCGAGGGTGGGCCCCGCGGCGGGCGCGGGGCGCGCGTCGGCGGCGGCGTTTCGGTTCGCGCGCGACGACGTCTTCGCCGGGCTCAAGCGACGCGCGCACCGCGACGCGACGGAGCGATGGGAGATGGCGCGAGACGCGATCGAGCACTTCCGGATTCAACTCCGCGTGTACCGCGACGCGGACGACGTGGATAAGGTTCGCGCGCACGCCGTCGTCGACGCTTTCGACGCGACGATTCACGGCGCGAAGCGTCACCGCGTTCACGGCGCGTCGAGCTCCGCGGGGCCCGACGTGACGCACCCGCCCGGGTTTGAGCTCATGGTCGACTTCCTCTCCGGCGGTCCGATCCTGAAGCTCCTTCTCGCGGTGTTGTCCATCGGCACGGAGCGCTTGGCCGTCGAGCGCGCGAGCGCGCACGGCGAAGCGCTCGAGTCCGCGGTGCTCGCCGCGCTTCGGTGCCTGCGCGACGCGCTCGCGATGGACGTCGACGTCGTCGCCTCGCTCAGAGACGGCGCCGGTCACGGCGTCTCCGGCGCGACCAGCGGGAATAATCATTCGGGAATCACGACGGGAATCGCCGGCGGCGTCATCGCCGCCCCGACCGGAGACACCGCGCACGTGTTCCACGACACGATCGACGTCGCGATGATGCGACTCTCCGCGGACGCCGCGCGCGCGGCGCGATTCGATCGCGATCGCGATAATCGGTCGTCGCGCGCCGTCGACGACGACCGCGCGAACGATCTCGACCAAGTCGCCGCGGTGCTCGGCTACGCGCAGTATCGCTTCAACCCCGAGCTCCCTTCTGCGTCGCTTCGCATCCTGAGCGTCCTGAGCGACCGCGTGGAGAGGCTCGTGGACCTCCTCCCTCGCCGCGCCGCCGCGGCGCTCGTGGAAGGCGCGGCGTCGTGCCTCGAGCTCGCGGTCCTCCCGAGCGCCGGCGTTAGCGACGGCGCGGGCGACGCGGACACGGATCGCGAAGCCGTCGCCGCGCAGAACGGCTCGCTCGTCCTCGACGTGCTCCTGGATAACCTCCCGCGACCGGCGCCGAACCTCGCGCACCTCCTCCTCGGCTTCGACGTCGCGCGAGAGACGGAGAGGTGCCGTCTGGACCCGTTCGGGGAGTTCAACTGCCTCACCGTGCTTCTCGAGCTCCTCGAGGCGTGCGCGCCGTCCTACGCCGCGAGAGACGTCGGCGACGCGGACGCGGAGCACGAGGCTGGCGCGAGGAAGGTGGCGGAGGCTGCGGAGGCGGCCGCGCGGCTCGTGTACGAGCTCGTCTCGAACGCCAACACGCGCGACGCCGCCGTCGCGTTGCTGACGAACTGGCCGCCGGGCGCGCCGCGCGACCGGCAGCGGCTGCCGCTGTTGCTCGCGGACGCGCTGCGCGCGTCGCCGCCGAAGTCGAGGGAACGCCGCGCCGCCGCCGCGCACCACCGCGCGTGGATCGCGCGAATTTCCGCCGCGGTGCTGGACGCGACGTCGCCGCCGAACGGATCGTTCCCCGCGGCGGCGATCGCGGATCTGCCGCCGCTCGCGGGCGCGATCGCGGCGAATGCGCTGTACCGAGAGGGCGCGGAGGAGGGTTCAGGCGGCGCGAGTCGAATGAATGGACTCGACGGCGACGCGACGACGATCGAGAGGCCGCGGATCGCCGCGCTGGAGCTCCTCGCGACGCTGCCGCCGCCGCCGACGCCGCCGCTCGCCGCGGCGACGCTCGCCGCGGCGACGCAGTCCGCGGAGTCGCGCCGGTTGCAGCGCGACATGCGCGTGAGCGAGCTCCTGTCGGATCGACGGCCGATCGAGAGCGGCGGCGTGCTGACGGTGACGTCGCGCGGCGACGCGATCGTGCATCTCGAGACGCTCGGCGCGAAGCTCGCGGCGGAGTCTCGCCGCGTGTTGGCGTCGCGCGGCGGCGTTCTCGGCAGCGGGAACTTTGGCGGCGGGTTCGGGCACGGCGAGAGCGACTCTGGCTTCAGCGGCGGGCCAAACTTCGGAGGCGCGGTCGGCGGTTCGAGCCCCGGCGACGTCGGCGCGGGCGGCGCGGGCGCGCTGAGAGACGCGCACAAGGAAGCCGTGCAGACCGCGGTGAAGATGGCAAGGGCGTTCAACCACGCGGTGGAGGAGCAGTCCGCGCACGTCCACGTCGTCAGCGCGTGGGCGGACCTCATGGCGATCGTCGCGTCGCGGTGCCTCCCCTGCGGCGGCCCGTCGACGAGCCCGGAGGAGGACCCGCAGGACGCGCTGTTCGCGTTGTCCGACGGCGTGTTGGGCCACCTCTCGTCGCCGCCGTCTTCCGCGGCGGCGGCGGCGGCGGCGAAATCGCGCGGGTCCAGCGGGTCGGGCGAGAACGGCGGCGGGTTCGACGCGCTCGACTGGTCCCTCTTCGAGGGCGGCGGCGGCGGGCCGGAGTGGTGGGACGCGCGCGAGGCCCCGCTCGCGAGGCTCGCGCGCACGCTCCTCGAGCGCCTCCGTCTGGTCTCCAGAGGCGGCGCGTACGGCGGGCCGCCCACCGCGGAGGCGGACGGCGTCGGCGGCGGCGACCCCGCCGCCGGCGTCGCCGCGGCGACGTCGCGAGTCGGGATGGACGCCAACACGCGGTTCTACGGGCCAACGCTCGGGGAGATCCCTCCGCTGCCGCCGTCGCGGTGCAAGGCTCTGCTGCGGTCGCTCCTCGGCGCGCTGCTGCGCCCGCCCGCGAGCGCGGTGGGTCGGTCGATCGCGCCGGGCGGCGGCGGCGGAATTGGCGGCGGATCCGCCAACGCGCCGGACGCGCGCGGGAACCTCTACGCCGCGCTCCTCGCCTTCTTGCAGTACGTCCGACCGAACCGAGCGGCGCAGCTGCCCGCGAGCGTGCTCGCGATCGCGCGCTCGGGAGGAGGCGACGCTAGGAACGGCCGCGAAGCGTCGCAGGAGTCGTTAAGGCATCTCTCCGGGGGAGGTTTCCTCTCTCCCGCGGAGGCGGCGAACGAGGCGGCCAAAGCTCAGGACGAGATCGAAGCCGGGACGTCCGCGCTGATCCGCCGCGACGCCGGGCCGCTCGTTGAGCTCCTCGCCAGGGACGTCGTGGACGCGAACGCGGACGAGGGCCTGCGCGCGACCGCGCTGTGCGCGATCGAGGCGCTCGTATCCGCGACGAGCGCGGCGGCGGCGGCGGTTTCCGCGGCGGGCGCGTCGACGGCGAGCCCGTCGTTTGAACGCGCGCTCGAGCGACGCGCGGGTGCGACGCCGACGCCGACGTCCGCGTCCGCGTCCGCGTCCGCGTCCGCGGTCGGCCGCGCGTTCGCGGACGAACGCGGCGGATTCGGATTCGGCGCGAACGCGCCGTCCACGCCGACTGGGACGCCTCACGGAGGCGCGCCGGGCCGCGCCTTTGGCCGAGCGGCGGCGTCGCCGTTCGCGCCCGCGTCGTCGGCCAACGCCGGCGCCGGCGGCGCGGCGTCGCCGTCGCCGTTCGTCGGCGCGGCGCGGCCGGTCGACTCCGCGGTCGGCGCGCTCGGGCAATCCCTCGCGCGCAGCGGCGTCGTCCGTCACTGCCTCGCCGCGGTCGAGCGCGTGGACCTCGCGGAGTTGATCCTCCCCACGGAACGCGCCGAGGTGAGACAGACTGCTTCCCATACGACCCCGTTCGCGTGGTGCACGCCGTTCCTTAAGGACTTTTCCCGTCGTCACTCTTCACCCGCGTTTCCCTTTCAACGTTTGACCGGTAAGACGTTCGACTGACCGATCGCTTCACCCACGCAGGCGGCGCTCGCGTCGGTTCGCGCGGCGCTCTCGTTGCTCATGCGTCTGGCGCAACTCCCGGGCGGCGGCGCCAGAGCGCTCGCGTCCTCGGGCGCGATGCACGCGCTGATCAACTGCCGCGCGATCGACGCGTACGCGTCGGACGCCGCGGGCGACGCCGCGGCGGCGGCCGCCGCGTCGGCGGTCCACGCCGCGGCGGCGAGACGCGCGGAGCGAGAGCGCGAGTACGGCGTCGTCGCGGGCGCCGACGGGATCTATTCCATCGCGTCCTACGACGGCGACCTCGACGCGTTCGACCTCCCTCGAGACCCCGCGGACGTCGCCGCCGCCGCGGCCGCCGCCGCCGCGTCGCCGATCGCGCCGCTCCCGCTGCCTCGCGCGCGGCACCACGCCGTCCTGGTCCCCGTGTTGCGGCTGGCGGGGACGCTCGTCAACGCGCTCGCGGATTCGCCCGAGACGCGCGCGCAGGGCGTCGCGTTCGTCGCCGCGCATCATCGCGTCATCGACCGCATCCTCGCGGACCGCGCGTCCAGCGCGCACCTCGCGGACCTCGCCGAGCTCGAGGCGGCGGTGACGCTGTGCGCGCGGCTCGTCACGCGGCGCGTGCCCGCGGGCGCGGCGACAGGCGTCGGCGCCGACGGCGCGACGACGCGCGAACGCGCCGCCGTCGTGGAGACGCTGACGCCCAAACTGGACGACCTCACGTCGCGGCTGTGCGAGGGCGACGGCAAGTACGACGCGTTCGTCGCCGCCGCGTCCCCGGAGGGCTCGCCTAGCGCGTGCACGAGCTCGAGCGTCGTGACGCGAAGGGTCGCGATCGCGACGAGAGGCGCGCGCGCCGCCGTCGGCGGGCTGTCGCCCGCGGCGGCGGCGGCGGCGGCGGCGCGGATGGAGCGATCGCTTCGCGCCGTCCGCGCCGCGCTCGTCTCGACGCAGCTCTCGCTCGCGGAGCAAGGCCGCGCGACATTCGCGGCGCTGCCGCCTCCGAACGCCGCGGCGAGCGCGTTCTGCGACGATCGACGCCCGACGCTGTCGTTGTTCGCGCGGCTGACGGCGCGGTGCGCGGAGGAGACGCGAGAGGAGACGGAGGCGCGCGCGCGGCTTCTGCGCGGGCTCGCGAGCGACGGCGCGTCCGCGGCGTCCGCGGCGGTCGCCGTGGACG
>Ga0181554_1002831_pt1 | contig 15067 bp, 11 predicted proteins | sample 011ome_16_FD_145602 | JGI IMG/M metagenome (GOLD analysis project Ga0181554, IMG submission 145602) | Coastal salt marsh microbial communities from the Groves Creek Marsh, Skidaway Island, Georgia - 011503CT metaG (spades assembly) | ecosystem: Environmental > Aquatic > Marine > Intertidal zone... | reverse complement strand
TCGGGTCGTCGTCGTCGTCGCCGCCGCCGCCGCCGCCGCGTCTTCATTCGCGTCTTCGTTCGCGTCGCCTCGCGCGCGCGCACCGTCGCCGCGCTCGACGCGCCGCTTCGAAGCTCCATCGCGCGTCGGCGCGTCGCGCGCCGTCGTCCGCCGTCGGTCGGCGCGCGCGTCGCGCCGTCGCGCCGTCGTTTTCAACGACGATTCCATCGATCGCGCGCGACGCCGGCGAACCTCGAACCGTCGATCGACGCCGCGCGAACGAACCTCGCGTCCGAGGTTCGAGCGCGCGCGTTTTGGATAAAATCATCCGACGCCGCGCGAAGAACGACGCGCGCTCGAGAGACGGCGACGCGCGACGCGCGAGCGAGGCGACCGAGCGGGAAACGACGCGAGCGGGAGCGATGCGCGCGACGGCGGGCGCGCTGGGCGGCGCGCGCGCGCGGTACGAGCGCGCGATCGGCGCGCGATCGGTGACGAAGACGAGAAGCGCGCGACGGGGGGGGCGCGCGATTCGCGCGGCGAGCGCGGCGGAGCTGGCGAGCGAGGAGAATAAGGACGTCAAGGTGCTCGTCGTGGGGGCGACGGGGTACATCGGGAAGTACGTGACGCGGGAGTTGTGCGCGCGCGGGTACGACGTCACGGCGTTTACGCGGGAAAAGAGCGGCATCGGCGGAAAGACGAACGCGACGGACGCGAAGGCGTTGTTCCCGGACGCGAAGGTGAAGTTCGGCGACGTTGGAAGCAAGGAGTCGATCGAGACGAAGGCGTTCGATGAGGGCGCGTACGACGTGGTGGTGTCGTGCCTGGCGAGCCGCACGGGCGGCGTGAAGGACTCGTGGGATATCGATTATCGCGCGACGAAGAACGTGTTGGACGTGGCGCGCGAGCGCGGGAGCAAGCACTTCGTTTTGTTGAGCGCGATTTGCGTGCAAAAGCCGACGCTGACGTTCCAAAAGGCGAAGCTTAAGTTTGAGGCTGAGTTGCAAGCGGCGGGGGATATTTCGTACACCATTGTGCGCCCGACGGCGTTTTTCAAGTCTCTCGCGGGGCAAGTCGAAGTGGTGCAAAAGGGCGGCCCATACGTCATGTTCGGCGATGGACAATTGGCTTCGTGTAAGCCGATCTCCGAGAGCGATTTGGCCAAGTTTATGGCGGATTCTATTCGCGAGCCGGAGATGTTGAACAAGGTGCTCCCCATCGGCGGCCCGGGCGAGGCGATGTCGGCGCTTCAGCAAGGCACTATGCTTTTTGAACTCCTCGAAATGGAACCAAAGTTCATCAAAGTGCCGATTGAAGTGATGGACGTCGTTATCAAGGTTCTCGATGTCTTCGCTGGCTTCTTTAGCAACATGAAGGATGCGGCCGAGTTCGGCAAGATTGGTCGATACTACGCCGCCGAATCGATGTTAGTGATGAACGATGATGGTAAGTACGACGCCGCCGCGACGCCGAGCTATGGCTCGGACACACTTAAGGAATTCTTCGATAAGGTGAGCAAGGAAGGTCTCGCGGGCCAAGAGCTCGGCGACCAGGCCGTTTTCAAGTAAACGCTGTTTACTCGCGAAGAATTTCATTTATTTTAATGCAACGTGCGCTTTCTTTCTATTTTCCATCGTATCATCTAAGGCTACCCTACTTTTTCGCCGCCAGCGGTCCTAGAATGTTCAACGCTCGCTCTAACGCCTCCACCGCGGTGTTCACGTCGTCGAAACCCAACGCGCTTACCGCATTCTTTGCGTGTCGCTGCGCGTCGGCGATGCTTCCAACGTCGATCTTCGGCGGTGTGACCCCAGGCGGCGCTCGACCGCCTCGAACCACCGGCGTTTTGCTCGTAGCCTTCGATGGGGCGCCCGTGTTTACACCAGCTGGTGGTCCACTGGCCACGTGTGGCGGTGGAGGTGGCGGCGGCGGCGGTTGATGCCTCGGCGCCGGCGGCAATTCCACCTCTGGCTCCGCCGACGACGCCTCCGCCTCGACGCCTATCTCGCTTCGCTCTTCGCCCTCATCATCTGCTGGCGGTGCGGTCGCATTTCGACCCTCTCTACACGCTTTCGTTATCTCCGCCGCACGCCACTCCGCGTACCGCTGCTTGTTCTCTATATCTGCGTCCAATTTCCCGTCGGCGTCAAACTGTCGCAAAACGTTGAAGAAGATTGATGACGCGTAAAACATTTTTGCCGTGTTCATCCCTCGCGAGCCACCCCGATCGGCCCGATCGGCCTTTACGAATATTTGCAAAGCGAACGACTCGCACTCCAGCTCATCGTGTTCCTCGTTCAGTTCGTCTTTCATCTTCGCCTTGGCGCGCTCGAGCCGTTCCATGGCGTCCGACAGCGCCTCGTTAACCTCCGCCGAGCGATAATCGAGTTTCAGCCCCTCGCGCACGGCATGCATGCGGCAGTAATACGCAATTTTCGGTTTCGCCGCGTCCAACTCCTGCGCACGCTTCAGAATCGGCGCGATGAGCTTCAACTGTTTGACGAAGCGAATCTCTCGACGTGGTCAGTCGCGAACTTTGACACGACGATTCCGCGCGTTGCGGGACGTAAACGCGCGATGACGCGTTCGAGATCATGGTGTCATGTGCGTTATAGGTCGGAACGCGGTCACGCACCTGGTCAGCCATGGATACGCGTCGAGAACGCGAGTCGCGTTGTGAAGGTGCCTCTCGAGTCGAACGCGTGGAGCGCGGAACGGATCATTCGAGCCGAAGCTTCGTGCGCGCTAGTACTACTGTAGGACTAAATCACCGCTTGCGTAAGCGATGGACTATGTGTGCTATGGACGCATCGTCGGTGGCGTTCGAAGCGAGAGCTTCGCTCGTGGCGCATTTGCAAATACGCCGATATTCATCCTTCGTGACGTCTCCGGCGGCGTAGAGCGGACGCAAGACGGCTTTGACGCGATCGGCGATGGCGAATTTGAGTGATTTATCCGGTGATGATGCGGCGGGCAGTGGCCGAGAGGTGTGAGAGTTCGACGGTGCGGCCCGTTGCGGAACGGGCGTCGCTCGCGCCGTCTCCTCGCGCGGTTTCCACGCCGTAGCCGACATGCTCCAACCGGGAGGCTCGCTTCGAATGGATGGACGTTTGAGTTTCGGTGCACTGGTGCTAGCGACTGCGGTTGATGCTTTGTCCGATGTTGACGCCCGCTTCTTTTTCTTGTCGTCTGCGTGCATCGCCTTTTCAAGAACGTCCCACGCTTCGTCCACGACGTCCTTCGGTCCGTCTTCATCCGTGTTCGATCCTACCCGACGCGGTGCCGACGGCACCGACGAGCGAGGCGACGAAGGTGTGTTTTGTATCCGCGTCCAGCCCGGAAACTCGACTTCCCCGCTTTGTAACATTTCCCAGGCTTCTCTCAGTACGTGAACTCTCGAAATCTGCTCAACTCGAGCGTCGTCGCCGCCGCCCGAGCGACTGCGCATCACCGATCGCTCGCCGCCGCCCCCGCGTCGACGTATTTCCCCACGTTGACGCGCTCTCACCGCGCGACGCGCGCGATCCGCCCTGCGCTCTCTCGTCCGCACGGCTTCGACGCCGCCATCCGACCGTAACAAAATGTCCCGAGCGCGCGACTCCGCCTCGGCTCGTCGTCGGCGTCGACTCGACCCACCATCGCGCGCTCCCGCGAACTCTCCCTCCATTCCTCGGCATAGTTCGCAAAACCATCTTCCACGCGGCACGGACTCGAGTCCGACGCAAAACGTGTGCGCCCCGATGTCGCACGCGTCGCACAGCAACAGCGACGCCTCGTCGTCGCCGCGTCGGCACACGTCGCAAAAGTACCGCTCCGCCTCGTCCTCCGATTCTTCCTCCGCCTCGTCCGGGCGTTCGTCGCCTTGATTCGTCTCTCGAAACTCCATCACCGGCCCCGCGCGCGCGCTCGTCGACGCGTCCTCGGGCGTCATCTTTGTGAACCTTTCCTTGCACAGGGGACATTTCGTCTCAATCGAAGCCCAGCGCACGATGCACGGGACGCAGAAGAGATGACAGCACGAGTCTAACCTCCCTCTTTGCTCGGGGATGGCCAAACAGACAGCGCACACGTCGGCAGCGGGCAGCGCGGGTGCCGGCGTCATCTCGACGCCGGCGAGCGGGACGGAGAGTGCGGCGCGACGAAACAGTTACACTATCGGTACTCTACGCGTGACGAAACGAATCGATCGCGGGTTGCGTGCGTAAGGCATAAACGTGACCACTTTCGGCCCAGCCCGCGAGGACGTCGCCGCGGCCGCACGCGGTCTTGCAGGAGTGCAATCCCATCCAACGCGTGTCGGCTCGAAAGGAAAATCCGCCGTCGGATTTTTGCGTTCGCCAACTGCCACACATGCACTCGTAATCTAACCCGGCCACGTACGCAAATCCTGGGCTCGATGTGCTGAGTTCGAGCTGGGTGATGTCGAACTTGGCGGCGTTTCTCCAGCGTTCCATGGCGCCCCATTTGCGGATGTCGAGGACGTGCACGACGCGCTCCGCTCCGCCACACGCGATGACGGATTCCAATCCCGGCGTTCGAGACGTCGACACCGCGTACAGCGGCTTATTATACCCTAATGATATTCTATTTGCGCACCCGCCCCTTTCGGCGATTCGATCGTCGTACACCGCGAGCTGATGTCCCTCAGCGACGACGAAGACGTTGCCTCCGTTCCCAACCGCGGTGAGCTCTATATCGTACGGCGCTAATAACGTGCGAATCCGTCGCACGCGTCGATCAACGTCGTACAAATCCACCACACGCTGTGAACTCTTTGCGACGTATATCTTACCGTCTTCGCCTCCTCCCGTGACGGCGCCGCACCATCCGCCGACGCCCTCGACGTCGTTCGCGCCCACCGCCGCGAGCCGCGAGCCGTCGCCGAATTTCCCTCCCCCGCCCACATCGCGCGTCATCACGTCCACGACACCGAAATTATCCACCATCAACAGTTTTCCCGCGTCCTCGCTCAACGAAATCGATTGAATCTCCCGTTTTGTCGACGACGATTCCAGCCGTCGCCGTCGCGCCGCCGTCTCGCTCACCGCCGTCGGTCTCAGCGCGTTTTCCTTACCTCTATCGACGTTCGAGTCGCTCAAGTTGATCTCACACGCGAGAACATCGCATCCCGAAGCTATGATCACGTCGTACGTCTCTTCATCGCTCGCGCGCGCGTTGTACACGCACGCTCTCGACGCGTGATGTTCACCAGGGCTCGGGTGACTCGGTGACGGAAAAACGACGCGCGCGTGCGCGAACGCGCGAACTTCTAACGCTGATGGACCGTGCGCTATGGATTTGGGTAAGTTAGCGGGCGCCATGCCGCGAGGGCGCGCGCGAGGCGACGCGCGAAGGTGTGCGGCGCCGCGCGCAGGCTCGGGACAGCGGGACGACGCGCTTCGGTGAGAAGAAGAATTTACACTATTTATTAGAACTTCCAAATCGCGCTTGCCCACGTGAGACCGGCGCCGAACCCCGCGAAGGCGATAATGTCGTCCTCCTTGATCGCGCCGCTCTCGACGGCTTCGCACAAGGCGATCGGAACGGAGCCTGCAGAGGTGTTGCCGTACTCGGCGATGTTACTAACTACCTTGTCTTCGCTCAAACCAAACCTTTGCGCCGCGCTGTCTATGATACGCTGGTTGGCTTGGTGCAAGACTAACTTATCGATGTCCTCGGCGGTCATGCTGGCCGCCGCGAGCGACTTGTTCACCGTCATCGGCACCGTGCGCACGGCGAATTTGAAGACGTCTTGACCGCTCATGGAGATGTTGCAAAACGCCGCCGTTTTCGACGCACCATCGCTCATCGGCTTACCGTTATCACCAATATACTGTGCTACCAGATGATGATTTTGGCTTCCGTCTGAGTGCATGTCGAACCCTTTTAACGAACAATTCGCCGCATCCGTTGCCGTTAACACCGCCGCTCCGGCGCCGTCGCCGAAGAGAATGCACGTCCCTCGATCGCGCCAATCCACGTATCGGCTCAACACATCGCCTCCGATCACCAGTACATTCTTATAGCCCCCCGCTCGAATAAATTGCGCGCCATTCACCAACCCAATAACGAATCCACTGCACGCCGCCGTCAAATCAAACGCCAACGCATTTTTTGCCCCGATCGCCGCCTGAATCGTGCACGCGCTTCCGAATATATCATCCGGGCTCGACGTGGCCAAAATGATCAAATCCAAATCCTCAGCTTTCACATTCGCTCTTTCAAGCGCTTGTTTCGCCGCGTGCGCCCCCAGGCTCGTCAGCGTTTCATCCCCCGTAATCACGTGTCGCTTGCGAATGCCCGTGCGCGTCGCAATCCACTCGTCGTTCGTCTCCACGAGTTCGCTCAGATCGTCGTTCGTCAGGAATTTCTCCGGTATCGCCTTACCGACGCCCGAGATCTTCGCCCCCGCGACGTCGAACGCGCGCGCCACGCACAGACCGCGCGGCGTTCGTTTCGCCGCGTTCGCTTTCGTCGTTTCGCTTCGACCTCGCGGCGCGCGCGACCGCGACGGCGCGCGCGCGACGGCGGACGCGAGAGACAGCATGACGCGACGTACGCTCGCGCAGGTACGTGCGCGCGGTCACGCGAACGCCTTGACGCCGACGGACGCCCAGACGCCGACGGACGCGCGCGTCCAAGACTGCCGATCGACCACTGGACCAAGGTTATCCAAAAGCTGTACACGCGAAGGCTTTGACGCGGGACGCGAGAGGCGAGCGGGACGAGACCGCGAGGCGAGACCGCGAAAACGCAGAGATATCTGAGATGCGCTAGGAATGACTAGGCTAAAATGACTATCGCGATGAATGCGTGCCGAGTTCAGGAGCGAGACGCGCGACGCGCCTTGTCGACGGCGTATTCGGCGACGCGGAGCGCGTCCTTGGCTTGGATGTTTTTGGGATCTACGCTGAGCGTGCGCTCGAACGCGAGGACGGCGTCGGTGAATCGTTTTAAGGCGTGCAACGCGAGACCGCGGCGGAAGTGGGCCTTGACGTAGTCGGGTTTCACCGAAAGAGCGGCGTCGGCGTCGGCGAGGGCTTTATCGTGCTCGCCGAGCTTTAAAAAGCACTGCGCGCGGTTGCACAGAGCCACGACGTGCGATGCGTCGAGGTCTAGGGCTTCGGTGTAGTGCAACACGGCTTGAGAATAATTACCATCCTTGAAAGCGGCGTTGCCTTTGTCTTTGCGCAGCTCCGCGCGCGCCGGAGCGGTGTCCAAATGTTCCGCCGCGAGCGCGTCGCCGAGCGAATCGCGAAGTTCGCGTTCCGTCGTCGGGTACTCATCTTTCCCACGAATCAACCGCTCGGTGAGCAAATCTCCATCTATCACTCGCGTGATGAACTGTGGAATCTCTCTGTGATCACCGGGCGCTAAATCTTCCGAATCGAGCCTTTGAGCGTCGCTTCCGAAATCGCCAAACGCCACGTCGACGCCGACGCTCGTGGCGAATACCACCGCTCCCATGAACGCCCGTACCGCGTATTTCAACCGCACACCGCGACACTGATCGATTTGAGTCGTCCCGAGCGCGCTCTCGTACCTCACCTCACACCGCACGCAGTCCCAAATCTCCAAGTGTTCGCTCAGCACGCGTCCCGCCACGACGATTTCGCACCCCTCGCACCGCTCCACGAACACCTTTGCGCACTCCACGCTCGCATCGATCGTCACGCGGCTGTCTTTACACCCCACGACGTGAATCGCACGTTTTGCATCGCAGTCCGACGCTCGCACGCGCGCGTGCGATCCATCCACGACGTCACCGACGACGAAACGCGACGCTTTCTCTCGCGCCAAAGCGCGCGCGATGGCGATCGTTTCCGTCGTTTTATCGCCGTTCGCGGGCGCGTTCGAGCGCGTTTCGGCGTCGTTCGCGGGCGCGGCGTCCGGCATGTCGTCGCTGCGCCGTCGACGCGACGGCTCGACGCGTCGACGCGTCGCGAGGTGACGCCGACGATCGTTCGGTCCGTCGATCGACGTCGCGCTTCACCGTCAGTCGAGACACGCCGACGCGCGACGACGCCGACGACGCCGACGACGCGCCCGCGAACGCTCGATCGTCGCGGAGGGAGAATTTGCGGAGAAGAATCGGCGCGCGCCGTCGGAGAGCGACGACGCGCGATCGCGAGCGACGCGGCGCGCCGACCGAGACGACACGAGACTGGTGATATCAACCGACATGAGCGACCCCGCGCCGAGGCCGACGACGACGACGACGACGACGACGACGTTCGTGAAGCTTCAACAGACGGTGGACGAGCTCGAACGCGAACTTGAGACCGCAGAGAGTCGATTAAAAACGCGCCGGAGCGATATCGTCACGCTCGAGGAGAATTTGGACGCGGAGCGCGCGCTCGCGAAGCGCCTCAGAGGCGAGTTTGCCGACGTCTTGGCGGAGATTGCGACCACTAAGGCGGCTTTGATGAAGTCGAACTTCGAAATCGAGGATGTGTTGCGCGAGATCGAACCGCATCGCCGACACTCGATCGGTGAACCATCGCCAGGGGCGCCAGAGACGATCGAAGAAACCGACGCCGAGGCGCCGGATCCCGAGCGGCGCGCCGCCTCGCGACGCGCCGCGCGGCTCGCGGCGTGCGAAGAAGGCTTCGAGCGCGAAAAGGCGCGCACCGCGGACTTTTTGAAGTCACTTCGCGCGTACGAGAATCGTCTCCAGGCTGAGCGTCGACGCGACGCGCTTCAGCGCGCTCGTTGACGCGCTCGTCGTCGCGCGAGAGGTCCCGAGCCCTCCGTCACCGTGCAATCACTCCTCACATTTCGCCGCGCAATAACTCCGCGCGTCGCTCGAGTGTCGTCACGCGTCGCGCGCGCTAGTGCACCGCAGTCGGTCGTTCATCGCGGTCGTCGATCGCGCGCGTCGCGATCGAGCGCATCGCGCGCGTCGTCATCGTTTGATCGAACGCGTTCGGGCCCTCGATCGAACTCTCGACTCTCGCCGCGCGCGCGTGACGGCTCCGCGGCCGGCTGCCGACGCGACGAGCGGGCAAACGCGCGATGTCGTGTTGGTGCTGCTTTAAGGGCGCGCGAAAGCTCGATGTCGCGAGTTGGCGCGCGCGGTTTCAACCCGGGGAGGATGACATGTGGTTCGACGCGCGCGAAGAGTTACACTACGGCGACGAGGATGATGGCCTGGATGATTTGACGGATGAGAATATCTCCATTGAAGCGAACAGTGAGTTCCCGTTCACGCTTGGCAAGGTTTGGGAACAGGAGGAACATCAGAGCTACGTGGCGACGGCGATTCGGGAGATGAAGGGCAAGGTGCGACACGTGTTGCGAAAACAACACGAGGAGGCGGTGAGACAGGCTGAGGAAGAGGCGGCAGAGTTGGAACGATTGGGTTTGATGACGGCGGAGAAGCGAGCGATGCATGAACGCATGACTTCGGGTCAAGGTACGCAAGAGCTGGTGGGAATGACGAAGCACTTGAAGGTTGGTCAAGACTTGACGGATATCGAACTGCCGCCGACGTTCTTCGTGCCGTTTAGTACGATTCAAGTCGCGGAGGACGTCGTGTACGTGATCGAAGGCTGCAACAATGATTGGAGCGACTTAAAGCATCCCGATCCCGAGCGTCGGATCGCACGTTTGGTGAAGTTGTACCTAGACATGAGCGCCATTCGAACGGAGCACGGCTCGAGCGCTGGGGTCAAGTCAGCGTACACGTTTGGAGCCATGAAGAAGCCTTTGAATCCGATTTTAGGCGAAACACATCGAATTAAAAGTGGCAACACTGAGTATTTAGCCGAACAGGTGTGTCATCACCCTCCCATCACGACGTGGGACTTGAGAAATGAAGAAATTGGTTTGCACCTGTCGGCTGACGTCAAGGCGAAACCCGTCTTCCGAGGAACATCGGTGCAAGTGCTCATCGATGGCGAGATGCGATTCGAAAATTTACACACGGGTGAAAAGTACGTCATGGATATGCCTTCGTTATTTATTCGATTTTTTGGACTGAGCGGGAGCTATTCCGAAACGGTGGGTCACATCACACTCAGGCGCGTCAGCGAGGGTCCGCCTTTGTGCGCGGAGTTACACTTCAAACCGCGAGGCACGACTGGCTTGCGCAGCCATGCGAATAAGGTTGAGGGATCGATTAGCTCTGAGACCACCACATTCATGCACTTCAAGGGTAAATTCAACGACGCCGTGGACGAGGTCACAGAGAAGAGGGAGTTTGTGCGACCGTTTTGGCGTCCTGCACCTCCAAAATCGTCCAAAGCACCGAGAGCGGTGACGCGCCCGCTCAACGGATTCACAGACAGTCACTGTCTTTGGGGAGAGTTTTTCCAAGCTCTCATTGCCAAGGACATGAAAACTGCGAGCAAGGCGAAAAAGAAAGCTGAGCGTGGGCAGCGCAGCCTTCACAAAGCGATGAAAACCGGCGAACTCCCGCCGTGGGAGCCGACGATGTTCGCCACCGAGGACGGCAAGCGGTGGCTGCTGAAGCCCAATTTCAACCCCAGCGTGCAGCCGTCGTGGTTGAAGTACATTGGCTATAGAATTTATGAATAGTAGAAGACCGCGCTAGAGCGCGCGCGTAGACTTGTGAAATAGAAAATTTGTTGCACTTCTTCCGCTACGTCACTTCGCCCCTCGCCGCCGCTCCGCGTCACGGTCATGCACGCGAGCGCTCGAAGAACCGCCCTCCGCGCCCTCGCGCGCGGTGTATCCTCCAGCGCCTCCACCAACGCCTGCGCGACGCGCACGAACGCGACGGCGTTCCTCGCGAGTCGCGCGTCGACGTCCCCATCCCTCCCCGCGCGCGTTCGCGCCGCCTCGCGCGCGCGACGCGCGTTCGCGTCCGACACGCACGATGATTTCAAACCCAAAGTCGCCGATGCCTCGAGCGAGGACGTCGAACGCGCGATCGAAAGCGACGTGCGGTCGAACGCGGTGCTGATTTACATGAAGGGGTCGCCGAGCGCGCCGCAGTGCGGGTTCTCGAACATGGCGTGCCGCATCCTCGATCATCACGGCGTGGAGTACGCGTCGAGAAACGTGCTCGCGAGCGAGGAATTGAGAAATGGTATCAAGGCGTACTCGGCGTGGCCGACGATCCCGCAATTGTACGTCAAGGGAGAATTCGTCGGGGGCTCGGACATCATGATGTCGATGCACCAGAGCGGCGAGCTCGCGGAGTTGTTCAAGGACGTCGCCAAGCGCGCGGATTGATGCACGCATCGCACGAGTAGGTTTGTCTATTTTACTTAGTCTAATTCCCGAGGCGTGCGATCGCATCGCGTTCGCGTTCCCATTCGGCTCGTTCCGGGCGCGACGCGTCTCGCTCCTCTCGCCGCGTCACGACGCCCAGTCTCGCGCCATCTGTTCGCTCTTGCGATCACCGTGCGCGTCCCCGCTCGTTCTCGCGGCCGCCGCCTTGGACGCGCGCACTTTACTCGCCATCGCTTCGCTCTGTCGTCGTCGCGCGTCGTCGTCCTCGCCGTCAGTCGCGTCGTCACGCCGTCTCGAGCCAACCGTCGCGCACCTTGATCCCGCGCATCTCGCTTTGCTTATTCCGCGCTTCCGCGGCTTTCAGCGCCATCGCTCGGCGCTCTTCGACCGTGGCGAGATCGTCGTACGGCGCCGAGGCGCAGCATCCCATCGGACGCGATCCCAGTCGGCGGCGTCGACGTCGCGATGTGACGGGCGCCGCCGCGGCGACGCGAGTGAGTTGAAGCAATGAATCGATTATTATTACATAACCTCGTAGTCGTATATGGTGGACGCGAGCCCCTATCGCGCGTTTAAAAACACGCGAGTTTATGGTATAGTTCGTTTTCACACCGCAGAAAGCATAGACTCGTCGAAGCGATATTTTCCATCGCTCGACGACGCTGCGTTTTTGCGAGCGCGCTCCTCCGTGGAACGCGCTCGCAGAAGACATTTTTCATATCATGATTTACATCATGATTTCTCTGTACAGAGAAATCATCACCCTCTCACCCATTTCACGATTTTGACTCTTGGGAACAAGTAAAAAATGGATCAACTGTTTTACTTCTTGTTCTCCAGGAGTAATCGCAAAATCCGTTTACCGAACGGACTATTTTTGATCAATGGCAAGTGTGGTCTGATACGCTCGACAAGTTCGGTGTGAAGAACACCTTTTGTGACAGTGAGCGTTGACTGCACGACGTAGTTACCGTACGGATCCATGAGAAGACGGTCCAACAGGGGCGACTGCATGATTTCACGCACGACCGTGTTGCGATTCTTCTCGAGAGACGCGTCGGCGAGTTTGAGGCACTTCTCGACAACGTTGGAGCTGAACTTCTGCATGGAGAGTTCGGCATAGTTGCCGAGGAGCTGCGTCATAACTTCTCCGTTGGCCCAAGACAATCCGAGGTCCAAAATGTATTGAACGACGTAGTTTCCAAAAGGATCTTGAGAAAGCACGAGCGCTTGAGAGGCGATTTCGAGCACCAACGGACGACGTTGTTCATCAATGGCGTGGTCGATGCAACGCTGAAGAACGCAACAACCGTGTCGGTGAGTCGCAATCTCAACACAGTGCACCTTGGCCGCGTCATAGATGAATTGGTTGTCTTCAGACGACAATCTTTGAAGGCACCGCTGAATTACGTGGTTACCATTCAAGTCCTTGATCAAAGTAACGACCCCAGGTCGTAATGCGTTCGTCGCCAGAGAAACCTCTTCGGGAGAGTTGAGCATCTCGATCAACTTTTGAACCGCGCGAGTACCGTGCGTGTTCAAAGCGATAGTGACGAGCTCAGGCAACCCATCAAGTGAATCATCCTTGACGACAGAAACCGCGCGTAGAACTCCAGAACGTTGTTCGTCGCTGCAGCACTCGATCAACTTTTGCACCAAATAGTTGCCAAAGGGATCCATCATTAACTCGACGGCTTCGGCGATGATTTCATCGTAGCACAAGTCGACGGCTTTGGCACCTTCTTCATCAAACTTCCGTTGTAAGAATCGGCAACCGTGTTGATCGCGCGCGAGCACAGAAATCTGTCCGACGCAGTTGTCGACGGAGACGAAACGACTGTCCATCTCCGCGATTTCAGCCTCGGACGGAGGAGAATCAGATCGCGCAACCGAACCGGAGAGCGACTGTGAGCCACCCCCATTTCGATCGCCTCGATCACCCGCACGATTTCTTCCCATAGTTCTACCAACGCGAGAGCGATCGTCTCGACCGCTCATGCGCGAGCCGTAGCCACCGTTATCGCCCCCGGCCATCCCGCCGTCGAGACCAGAGAATTGCTGAAGCTGTTGCGCAGTCAAGTTCTGATGCATAAGTCCAGGAACTTGTTGCTGCATGCGCATCAAGTTCTGCAACTGCTGTTGCTGAGCGTAGAAAGCGGCAGCGTACGCAGCTTGGTAGACTTCAGCCATGGATTGCGGTTGACCATTCGCGCCGTAACCCGCACCGCCGAGCCCGCCGCCGAGGTTCGACGCGAGAAGCTGCGCCATCTCCGGCGTTTGGACAGGCATACCGCCCGACATGCCGCCTAAACCGACACCAGCACCCATCCCAAAAGCATCCATGCCCGCCATGGACGGCGTGCCTTGGAGCTGCTGCATTTGCTGCAGCTGCTGCAACTGGAGCTGGAGCATGGCGGCGTTATCCATACCACCGCCGGCGCCCACGGCGCCGTAAGCGCCCATGACCGGTGCCGGAGAGGCACTTTGCGAATTCGCTTCAGTGCTAAATCGCGATGAGTTACCCACAAAGCTCGCTTGCTGTCCCTGAGGAGCGGCGTGCGAGCCGTGCGGCGGAAGCGGCGCGGTGGATGGCCGCAGCGGCACATCCGTCCCTAACCCGAAGCTGGAGAACGCGCTCACGACATCCGTCGTGCCTTGTCCCAAACTACTACCCCCCATATTCCCCATACCATTCAGATCGCTCGGCAACCCAAACGCGCTCTCGTTGAACGCTCCGTTTGACACCGAGTTCGACCGCCCGTGGTGCCCCGACGGAATCGCCCCGTCGTCTCTCGACGCCCCAAACAACCCACCACCCTTCCCGAACCCCGCGGCGTGTCCGAAGTGTCCAGAGTTGTGCGCACTATCGGTATCACCCGCTGCCGTCTTCCCGTACGACAAATCTACCGCCGACGCGCTCCGCACGAGGTCATCCGTCGCCCCCTCGCCCGCGGCGCGCGTCTCGTCCCGCAGTAACCTCGAAAACGTGCTCTCGTACTCCCTGCGTCCCGCGCGAGCGCGCGAAATCCGTCAGTCACCGAAGCGCGCGTGCGTTTCATCTCTCCTTCCTCGCATCGTCTCGTCTCGCGCGCTCCCGCTCGCGCGGACGTCGCGCGACGCGTCCAGAGTCACGCCGCGCGGATGTCTCGAGTCGCGCCGCGCGCGCGCGCCGCGACGAAACCGCGCGCGTTCGAGCGCCGCGACGCGCCCACGCCGCGTCCGCGTCCGCGCGCGACGCGCGACGTAAATTCTTCTTCCGGATTCTCGCCGCGCGAATCCCGCGTGCGAGCCCTCGACGACGACGACGCGTCCCATCGCGTCGCATCGCATCGCATCGCATCGCGTCGCGAAACCCCCGCACCTCCACGACGGTGACGTCCCCGCGATGTCGTGCGCGCCCTCGCTCGCGCTCGCGCTCGCGCCGCCATCGCTCGATGGTTTAAACATCTGCGTCCTCGCGGCGCGTTCGCGCGTCTATCGCCCGCCGCGCGGACGAGCGCGTCGTCGATCGACGCGCGGACGCGCGCGGATGTCGAGCGCGACGCGCGCGGCGTCGGCGCGTTCGAATCGATCGTCGCTCGAGCGCGCGATGCGAATCCACCGAGCCCGCGACGCGGGCGTCGAGCGACGGCGTTCGAATCGATTCGCGCGCCCGCGTCGCCGTGCGTCGCGAAGCGCGCGCCGTGCGACCTCGACGACGGCGCGTCGAACGCGACGCCCGAGCGTGCGTGTGCGGGCGCGGCGGCGGCGGCGAGGCGCCGCGCGAACGATCGAACGATCGATCGATCGATCGATCGTTCGAACGATTCGCGAACCCGATCGATCGATCGATCGCGCGCGCGAACGATCGATCGACGTCGATCGAACGATCGAACTCTCGCACACCCGG
>Ga0181554_1002825_pt1 | contig 15102 bp, 10 predicted proteins | sample 011ome_16_FD_145602 | JGI IMG/M metagenome (GOLD analysis project Ga0181554, IMG submission 145602) | Coastal salt marsh microbial communities from the Groves Creek Marsh, Skidaway Island, Georgia - 011503CT metaG (spades assembly) | ecosystem: Environmental > Aquatic > Marine > Intertidal zone... | reverse complement strand
ATGGCTGTTCGATCTCACCTTTCGCAGGTCTCAGCTCCAACCACAGAACGGGCGCACAGCGACGAATGGTTTTTGACATGCCGCGCAGAACGGGCATTTGCATGCCTTCAACGTCAATTTTCACACCCGTCACATGTTCCTCGCCAACAACATCATCGACAGGCAACATATCAACTGGCAGGTCGCCAGCCCCTGGCCGAAATTCAGCCATGCTTGAATTCTCAGCATGGGTCCACTTCAAATGCGCCTTTCCCAGTTTTGCGCCCGCAACCGCATGATGCAACGTCACATTATCTATCTGATTCAGCTCTAATGTCTTTTTAATGACATCAATCAAATGTGCCTGAGGCTCAAATGAATGCACCCGCCGAGCCTTCATAATGGCTGCAAAGTAGACCGTATGGGACCCAAAATTAGCCCCTAAATCACAGATGGTTCCAGCAAAGAACGTTCGTGATACTGCCCAAGCAAAGGTGCCAATTGCATTTTGTCAGTCATTGCGTCGGGGATATAGAACTTGAAACTGGCATCCCGATAAGCCACCGCCGCAACGTTTGGGGGAGTCAGGGCGTCAAACTTTTCGCGCAACCCATGCTGCTCGATAAACTCCTTAATTGGACCTATGCCCCATTTCCTCTTGCCCTGAACCATTTGTACATTCCAAAAATCGATTTCTTTTTAATGTCTTGAGAAAAATTCCTGCTTATCCTCAACTGCTAACAATGAACACACAAGCCGTGGAAGCCAGTGATCACATCTGCGCCAAAAGCTCGGCATGTTTTACCGTAAAGTCTTGCCGCACCTCCAGCGGGGGCCGCAGATGGAGGGTTAGGCTGCCGGCAAGATTGGCATCCACCTTGCCAAACAGCCGATCCGCTTCCGCCCGTGAAAACCCTGCCAATTGTGTGGCTTCCAACCACGCGCTAATTTTGTCGGCTTTTTTAATCTGCTTTTTGAGCGCTGGGGCCGTGACAGCCGGCAGACCAAAGCGGATATGAATAGCGGCGGTTAATCGTTTGTCGAGATCGTCGTATCCTGGTCCAACTGATGCCTTTACCGGTGAGATCATATCCCCAATCACATATTCGGGCGCGTCGTGCAGCAGGGCGGTCAACCGCTGCGCTGGAGAGGCCTTTGGGTGCAGGTGCAAAAAAATTTGCTCAACCAACAAAGAATGTTCCGCAACCGAATAAGCAAAATCTCCAACAGTTTGGCCGTTCCACCGTGCAACAAAGGCCAACCCATGCGCGATATCTTCCACCTCAATATCTACAGGTGTAGGGTCCAGCAGATCCAGCCTACGACCAGACAGCATCCTTTGCCATGCGCGGGGTTGTTTCATAAGTGCTTGACCTTTTTCGCAGCAGGTTATCTTGCACCCTGCCCTATTGTCGAGAGGACAAAGCAATGTTATGGCGGCAGAAATCTTCAAACCCATAGACGTTAAAACCCCGTAAGGACCGATGAATGGCACATGATTATATTGTAAAAGACATCTCTTTGGCTGCGTTCGGCCGCAAAGAATTGGATATCGCTGAGACCGAAATGCCTGGGTTGATGGCGCTTCGAAAAGAATATGGTGCAGCCAAGCCATTGAAAGGCGCGCGCATTGTTGGCTCATTGCATATGACCATCCAAACGGCAGTCCTGATTGAGACACTTGTAGAGCTTGGTGCGGATGTGCGCTGGGCCTCTTGCAACATTTTCTCCACCCAAGACCACGCCGCCGCGGCAATCGCCGCAGGCGGCACGCCAGTTTTTGCGATCAAAGGTCAGTCCTTGGAAGAGCATTGGGATTACCTCGACCGTTCTTTCATGTTCCCAGAGGGCGCAAACATGATTCTTGATGATGGCGGCGATGCGACGCTCTATGTGCTTTTGGGTGCACGGGTGGAAGAAGGGGAAACCGATCTTATCGCCGTTCCAAAATCCGAAGAGGAAGAGGCCGTCTTCGCACAGATCAAAAAACGCATGGCCGAAACGCCCGGTTGGTTCACAAAAACCCGCGCCGCGATCCAAGGCGTGTCCGAAGAAACCACCACAGGCGTGCACCGCTTGTATGAATTGGTCAAACAGGGCCAGCTGCCCTTCCCAGCAATCAATGTGAACGATTCCGTCACCAAGTCGAAATTCGACAATAAATACGGCTGTAAAGAATCTCTGGTCGACGGCATCCGCCGCGCCACCGATACAATGATGGCTGGTAAAGTGGCGGTGGTTTTAGGTTATGGCGATGTGGGCAAAGGCTCTGCGGCCTCCCTGCGCGGCGCCGGTGCGCGTGTGAAGGTCACGGAAGTTGACCCCATCTGTGCCTTGCAAGCGGCCATGGATGGCTTTGAGGTTGTGCTTCTTGAAGATGTTGTCTCCAGCGCGGATATCTTCATCACCACAACAGGCAACAAAGATGTGATCCGCATCGAACATATGCGTGACATGAAAGATATGGCGATCGTCGGCAACATCGGTCACTTCGACAATGAAATTCAGGTCGCCAGCCTCAAGAACCACAAATGGACCAATATCAAAGAGCAGGTCGACATGATCGAAATGCCAAATGGCAATCGTTTGATCCTGCTTTCGGAAGGTCGCTTGTTGAACCTGGGCAATGCTACGGGCCACCCCTCCTTTGTGATGTCCGCCTCCTTCACAAACCAAGTCCTGGCGCAGATTGAGCTTTGGACCAAGGGCGATGATTACAGCAACGAAGTATACATCCTGCCCAAACATTTGGACGAAAAGGTCGCGCGTCTGCACCTTGATCGTATTGGGGTGAAGCTGTCGAAACTCAATGACGAGCAAGCCGCCTATATCGGCGTGAGCTCCGAAGGCCCATTCAAGCCAGAGCATTATCGCTACTAAAAAAGACCTCTGCATAACGCCGTTTCACCACGCAATGAGGGCAGCGCCGGCCTGGGCGGGCGCATATGTCGAGTGGTGAAGTCACTGCAAAATTTGAGCAATAGCCATATATATCAGAATGCCCAGATGGTGAATGCGCCTGCCGGGGGGCAGGCAGGCGCAGCCCGGCATTAACCGCCGGGCTGTTTTTTTGGATCACAGTTTATATTTCAAGGATGGCCCGCAGCACCACTATCGCGGGCTGCGTTTGGCCAGAATACGCTGCAAAGTCCGACGGTGCATAGACAGGCGCCGCGCCGTTTCGCTCACGTTGCGATCACAAAGCTCAAACACCCGCTGAATATGCTCCCAACGCACGCGATCCGCAGACATTGGGTTCTCAGGGGGCGGCGGCAATTCATCCCCAGTGGCCAGAAGCGCATTTGTAATGTCTTTGGCATCGGCCGGCTTTGACAGATAATCCGTCGCACCGATCTTTACAGCCGCGACCGCCGTTGCAATCGCCCCATAGCCCGTCAGAACCACAACCCGGCAATCGGGACGCTTCGCGCGCAGCACTTCCACAACATCCAGACCGTTGCCATCTTCCAGCCGCAAATCCACAACCGCAAAGGCCGGAGGACGCGCCGTCGCAATCGCCCGACCAGCGGCCACTGATCCAGCTTGCTCAACCGAAAATCCGCGTTTTTCCATCGCTTTTGCCAAACGCTTTAGAAACGGCTCATCATCATCCACCAAAAGCAAAGATTTATCTTCACCGATGTCTAGCGGCTCATTTGCCATGATCTGATCCTTCCGATTTTCTCTAAGTTAACAAGATGGTTCGAATATGGCTAGTATCAAGAGGCCTTCAGCACACAAGCCACACGATCCGCAACCACCTCTGGAGGAAGATCACTGCGCAAGAAGTCCACAAAGCCGAAGCCTGGAACCATCAGATAGGAAAAGCTTGAGTGATCCATCAAGTAATACTCCTCATCTTGGCTCGGTTGTTTTCGGTAATAAACTTTATAAGCCCGGGCTGCTTTCGCAATCTGCTCTGCTGTGCCGGTCAAGCCCACCATTTCGGGATGATTATTGGCAACAAAATCTGCCAAATACTCAACCGTATCGCGAGCTGGATCAATTGTTATGAACACCGGCTTCACCGTGAGACCCGCATCGGCCAAAATCTCAACCGCCACCACATTGCGCGCCACATCCATAGGGCAGACATCCGGACAAAAGGTGTAACCAAAGTAAACCAAAGCCGGTTGATCTAACACCTGGGCATCCGTCACCATTTGCCCCCTGTGATCCATGAGCTCGAACGGTCCACCGATACTGCCACCTGCAACAGAGCCTTCAATACAGGCTTCAAATCGCTGTGCTGGCATCATGATCTGGGTAATCGCAAAAGTGACCGCCAGCGTCACAACCACCGCGGCACCAGCAAAGGCTGCAAATTTCGTCACTGACATCATGGCCCCCTTATCGTTTCTGGGGTACTCCTATGACATATCTTCTGAATGTGCAGCCTCAGATCGTCACAGGAACATAAAATGTCACAGTCCAGAATAGGCTATATTGACCAAAATGCCCGCAGCAACTGGATGCGCTTGCGCACATTGGTGACCGTGCGTTGGGTGGCGATCACCGGGCAAATATTGGCGCTGGGTGTTGGGCACGAGCTTTATGGCCTCTCCTTGGCCCTTGGCCCCTGCTCTGCGGTCATTGGCCTGTCGATCCTCGCCAATATTTTTGCGGTTCTCATCTTCCCTGACAATCGTCGTCTGTCTGAAGCGGAAACGGTTTTAACCTTGCTGTTCGACACGCTGCAACTCTCGTTGCTTTTGGCTTTCACCGGCGGGCTCAACAATCCCTTTGCCCTTCTCATTCTGGCCCCCGTCACCATCGCCGCCACGGTTCTACCCACCCGCTCAACGCTTCTTTTGGCCTTTTGTGCGGTGGTCATGACCACCACCGTTGCATTGGTTCACCTGCCCCTGCGCACTGCGAATGGGGGGCTACTTGAAATGCCTTTGGTGTTTGTGTTCGGATTTTGGGTGGCCATTGTCACAGGTATCATTTTTATCTCGATCTATACCCGGCGCGTGACCACAGAGATGACCTCGATGTCAGAGGCCCTTCTGGCCACGCAGATGGCCCTGGCGCGGGAGCAAAAGCTCACCGACCTGGGCGGCGTTGTGGCAGCCACGGCCCATGAGTTGGGCACGCCGCTCGCCACGATAAAATTGGTCAGCGCCGAATTGATGGAAGAATTGAAAGACACAGAACCCCTGCATGCCGACGCCCAGCTTATCCGAGAACAGGCCGAACGATGCGGCGCGATTCTCCGATCCATGGGGCGCGCGGGAAAAGAAGATCTGCATCTGCGCACCACGCTGTGGTCTGCTCTTGTTCGAGAGGCCGCAGAGCCGCACCTGGACCGCGGAAAGACCGTCACCTTCGCTTTTGAAGACAACCTTGAGGCCGATCCTGATCAACCCCAAACCTTCCGCAAACCCGAGGTGATCCATGGCCTGCGCAATTTAATTCAAAACGCAGTGGATTTTTCCCAATCCCAGGTGCGGGTGGACATCCGTTGGAGCAAGGACAGTTTGGCCGTGAAAATTTCTGACGACGGTCGCGGATATGCGCCACAGGTCATCAATCGCATTGGCGATCCCTTTGTCCGCCGCCGCAATCGAACTTCTACGCATGGTGCCCGCCCCGGATACGACGGCATGGGGCTTGGATTGTTTATCGCAAAAACCCTCCTCGAAAGATCCGGCGCAGATTTGGAATTTTTCAATGGCACAAAGAGAGATCCCCTTCGCGGGGCCATCGTGACCAGCACCTGGCCGCGCCACAAGCTGGAAGCCAAAGACGAACCAGTCGGCGAAAATCAACAGATAAAAATTGAATGAGCTATTAATTCGGAATTAAGACACCTGCGCAACACTGCGCCCGAAAGGGTTTTAATGTGTTGGGAATCGTAGAACAAAATTTGCTGATCTCGGGCTTGGTGTTTCTTGCAACACTTATAGCAATGTCGTCAGGCTATGCCTTGCTGCGCAACAACCTAAGCGGTGCGGCGCAGGCCTTGCGAGCCTACCACACACCCCGAAGCAACACCCCACGCTCCGACAGCTCAGATGACCACCGGCCCGATCCAGCCGAGCTGCATCCGCACCCCATCTGGATTACCAGCCATGATCGGCAGGTCACATGGGGCAATAACGCGTTTAAAACCAGCGAATCAGATTTCGTGGCTACCTGCAAACATTGGCTCTCAATCGGCCAAACCGAAGGGCGGATACAAGCACACAGCGGCGCGGGGAGTATCTGTTGGTACGACATCACCGCCCAACTGCAGGATCATGAAACCCTCTGGTTCGCCAGCCCCGTTGACGGTGAGGTTCGCGCCGAGGCATCACGTCGCGAATTCATACAAACCATGTCTAAGACCTTTGCCCAGCTCTCAACGGGCCTGGCCATTTTTGACCGCAAGCGCACGCTCATCCACTTTAATCCCGCGCTTTTGGATATCACCGGTTTGGATTTTGAATCGCTCAGCTTAAAGCCCGATTTGGCCACTTTCCTTGATACACTCCGCGGCAAGGGGTTTTTGCCCGAACCCAAAGATTATAATGATTGGCGCGACCAGCTGGCCAAGCTCGAATCCGCCGCTGAAAACGGCAGCTACCGCGACGTTTGGGAGCCAAGAGACGGAGTCACCTATCGCGTTTCGGGAAAACCACATCCAGACGGGGCAATTGCGTTTTTGCTCGAAGACATCAGTGCCGAAACCGCGCACGCCCGCGAAGCCCGTGCGGAGCTCTGCCTTTTGGAAAACGCACTCAATGCGGTCACCACTCCTCACGTGATTTTTGATGGGCTTGGCGCCTATGTACGCTCGAACCCCGCATTTCAATCCATTTGGCCGGAACTCGCACACAAAAAGAGTGCGGAAAAGTCCCTGTCCGGCTGCCTTCCGCTTTGGCAAAAGCAGATGTCACCGCATGGCGCTTGGGAAAAAATGCGCGCAACGGTCCTGGGCTGTGGCGATCGAAAGGGTTGGAAAGCGGTTTTATCTTCAAAAGAGGGCCGGCCGTTCGAGCTGCAATGTACGCCGCTGGCCAATCGTCACACGCTCATTGAACTTGGACCAAGCAATAAGCCGGCGATCGTCACCCATCAGCAATCAGTAGCCTAATTTTCGCTTGCAGCAGCGGGTGCCCACCGTATTGTAACCCCATGCACGCTCCGCCCTTGCCTCCCCAACCAAAAGCCACGCACAGCAGCTCAACGGCGCAATCTGTTGCTCAGCTCTTTAAAGCCGCAGCGGCGGAGAGTTTGGCATGAACCGCAGCGCAGATATTCATGCCTTCCTAGAAGCCGCCGGTTGGGGCATGGCGCAGCGCGCGCCATTGGCTGGAGATGCCGGCAATCGAAAATATGAACGCCTGAGCCACCCCCAAAAGGGCCTGTCCATATTGATGGATGCTGACCCTGCCAGTGGAGAAAATATCAGGCCTTTTCTGAACATTGCCGCGCATCTGAAAAGCTGTGGCCTTTCCTCCCCTGAGGTTTATGACGCGAATCGCGATCTAGGGCTTATCCTCCTGGAGGATTTTGGCGATCAGCTGCTTTTTGATGTCGCCATTGCCAGCCCAGAGCTCGAATACCCACTCTACAAAATGTGCCTCGACGCTCTCGAACGACTGCACCAGACGCCGCCACCGCCGAATGTTGGATCCTATTTTCCGCAAGATATGGCGCAGGCCACTGAGATCACCCTACCATGGTATTGCAGCCCGGACCTCGCGGCGGCCATTACAGCTGAACTGATCAATCAATTGAACAGCCTTGACTGGACACATCCCGTGCTCGTCCTGCGTGATTTCCATGCACAAAATATCGTCTATCGACCCGAGCAATCCGGACTGGCCCAAATTGGGCTCTTGGACTTTCAAGATGCCCAACTTGGCCACCCGCTGTATGACGCCGCTTCGCTCATCCACGATGCCCGGCGCAGTTTACATCCCGACGTTGAACGTCGGCTGAAAGATGCGCTGGCCCAAACCTACGCGGGTTCTGATAATTTTCATCATGCATTGTCCACCCTCAGCGCCCAGCGCAACCTCAGAGTCCTTGCCCTATTTGCACGGCTGTGTCTCAGAGATGGCAAGCCCGGTTACCTTAAGTTGATGCCACATGTTTGGAACAACCTTTGGCGCGATTTATCCCATCCGCATCTGTCCAATCTGTTCCGCATCTGCCAATCCCTTCCCGAACCCACACCAAAACGACAATCAGAATTGAGAGCAAAATGCGCCAGCCGCCCCACGAGCTGATGCTATTTGCTGCCGGTTTTGGCAGTCGCATGCAGCCACTCACCGCTGATCTCCCAAAGCCGCTGATCACCGTGGCTGGGACAAGCCTGCTTGATCGAACATTAAGGCTCGCGGAGGCCGGCGGGATCACCAAAACCGTGGTCAACACCCATTATCTTGGCGAAAAGATCGCAAAGCATTTGGAAAATTGCCCTGTTCAAGTGCTGCATGAACCCAATATTCTCGACACCGGCGGTGGGCTTAAAAATGCCAGCCCATTATTTGATGGGCCAGCAGTTTTCACCAGCAACAGCGACGCCATATGGTCTGGCCCCAATCCTTTCGCTCACCTCGCTCAAAATTGGCAAGACGACTGCGATGCATTACTGCTCTGTGCACCCGTAAACCAAATCATCGGCCGCGCGGCACCGGGGGACTTCTCCATTTCTCAGGATGCAATAGTGACCCGAGGCGGGGATTTTGTGTATCTCGGCGTTCAGATTATCCGGCTGGAGACAGTCCAACATATTCGTGAGCCCCAGTTTTCGCTCAATATCATTTGGGATGCGTTAATGGCGAAGAATACTCTACGCGCCTGCCTCTATCCTGGGCAATGGTGCGACATCGGCAAGCCTGAGAACATCGCCCTAGGTGAGAAATTGCTGGGCACCAGCCATGTTTGAGGATCGGCCAAAATTTCGGGTTTATGGCACCTATGCAGGTCAAGCCTTCCCCGACACATTGCTTGAGGGGTTAAGCACCCGGTTGCAGGGGGCCGCTCCAGAAGACTGGGCGCGGGTTGAGGTCTATGTCAACACGCGGCGCATGCAGCGACGGTTGGCCGAGCTATTTTTGCAAGGCCCAGCGCGCCTAATGCCAAAGTTTCATTTGGTCACAGATTTGGCGCATGACCCGCTGTTGACAGATCTACCAATGCCAGTTCCAACTTTGAAACGCAGGTTGGAAATTGCACAGCTGGTACGCAAATTGATTCAACGCGTTGAAGGGCTGGCGCCCGCAAGCGCAGTCTTTGATTTGGCCAATAGCCTGGCGGGTTTGATGGATGAAATGCAGGGGGAAGGCATCGCCCCCGACGTCATTGAGGGTCTCGATATTTCCGATTTCTCAGGTCATTGGGAACGCGCTCTGCAATTTATCTCTATCGTACAACGCTATTTTGAGGGCGGCGAAGCTCCAGATGAGGAAGCTCGACAGCGGGCCAGTGTTTTGGCCCTCACCCAGCGCTGGCAAGAAAACCCTCCAGATCATCCGATCTTAGTGGCGGGCTCAACCGGGTCCCGCGGCACGACTTTTCATCTGATGACAGCAGTGGCCGGGTTGCCGCAGGGCGCCGTGGTCTTGCCAGGATTTGATTTCGACATGCCGCGCCGGGTTTGGGCCCAGCTGTCTGATCCGAAAACCAGCGAAGATCATCCGCAATATCGATTTTCGCGCCTGCTAAATGCCTTGGAGCTCACATCGGATCACGTCATCCCCTGGACCGCAGCGGAACCACAGGCGGCCGCGCGCAATCGGCTGGTGTCCTTAGCTTTGCGCCCTGCTCCTGTGACTCATCACTGGCGACAAGAAGGGCCACATCTGACAAAGCTTGATCAAGCCACGCAAGACATCACCTGGCTGGAAGCGCCAAACCAAAGAGTCGAGGCTAAGGCCATTGCGCTGCGACTGCGGCAGGCCGCCGAATTGGGGCAAACCGCTGCGGTGATAACCCCAGATCGTAATTTGACCCGGCGAATATCAACAGCGCTGGCTGCATGGAACATCACTCCAGATGACAGCGCTGGGATTCCCTTGAACCTCACCGCGCCGGGGCGGTTTTTGTTGCATGTGTTGGATCTGGCACAATCACAACTCACCTCGGAAACCCTATTGGTTTTGCTGAAACATCCGCTCACCCATTCTGGTTCAGAACGCGGCCAACATCTGCGCAACACGCGCGAACTCGAGCTTTATCTGCGGCGCAGCGGTCCGGCCTTTCTCACAGCGCAAGCGCTCTTACAGTGGGCAGAAAAAGAAGATCATTACCGCCCATGGGTGGATTGGATCAACGCCAACGTCTTTGATCAATGGCCCCAAGGACCGCAGCCGCTGGAAAACTGGGTCACGCACCACCGCAAGCTTGCAGAGGGGCTGTCCGCTGGTCTTGTCGGAGAAGATGGCGAGCTGTGGGAACAAGCGCCCGGGCGCGACACGAAAGCCGTAATCGAGAACCTCACAAGATATGCCCCGGCCGCGGGCGATGTAGAGCTCATAGACTATACCGCCATTTTGCGCGGTGTTTTGAGTGCTGGTCAAACCCGCGACCAAAATCATGTGCATTCAAATATCCTAATTTGGGGCACGTTGGAGGCGCGCGTGCAAAGCGCTGATCTTGTAATTCTTGCGGGATTAAATGACGGCACCTGGCCCGAGCCCCCTGCTCCAGATCCCTGGCTCAACCGCAGTTTGCGGCTGCAAGCCGGTCTGCTTTTGCCCGAGCGCCGAATTGGTTTGTCAGCACATGATTTTCAACAGGCCATTGGCGCCAAAGCCGTTTGGCTCACCCGATCCTTAAGATCAGATGATGCGGAAACCGTGCCCTCCCGCTGGCTCAACCGCATTGAAAATCTGTTGAACGGGCTTGAGAAACCAGATGACGCCTCTTGGATGGATCACATGCGCGCCCGAGGCAATGAATGGCTTGGAAAAGTTGAAGCCCTGGAGGAGCCGCAAGTTGCGCCGCTGAGCATCAGACCTTCGGTTGCGCCACCGGTGGCATCCCGGCCCGAAAGATTGGCCGTCACAGACATAAAGCACTTGATCCGTGATCCCTATGCGATCTATGCCAAGCGCGTCTTGAACCTACGGCGCCTAGACCCGTTGACCAAATCTCCCGATGCCCCGCTGCGCGGCACACTTATTCATGACCTTTTGGAAGCATTTTTGAAAACCGGCCCCTGGACCAATGCGGAGGCTGCCAAAGCCACTCTCCTAGCCCTAGCGGAAGAGCGGTTTCAAAGCACCGTGCCTTGGCCCGCCGCGCGCAGAATGTGGCTGGCCCGAGTGGTCCGATTTGCTGAGTGGTTCGTGACACATGAAATGAAGCGCCAGGCGCGCATCCTCTCGACCAAGACGGAAATTGAGGGTGACGTTAATTTGCCAGAGCTCAATTTTACCCTCGCAGGCACGGCCGATCGGATTGACCTCTTGAACGATGGCACCGCCCATATTTACGACTATAAAACAGGCAAGCCGCCAAGCCCGGCACAACAATTACATTTTGACAAACAGCTCCTACTGGAAGTTGAGATCCTGCGGCGCGGTGGATTTCCTGGATTGGGACCGCTCAAAGTGGCTGGGGCAACCTATATCGGCCTTGATAATGCGCCCAGTGAGCTGCCTGCACCTATAGATGAGACTGACGTGTGGTCGGATTTTTCCAAATTAATCCGCGCCTATCAATCTCCTGAACAAGGCTATGCCGCGCGGCGCGCGATGCTGAAAGCAGATGATGCGTCCGATTATGACCACCTGGCCCGCTTTGGTGAATGGAGCACCAACCAGCGCGCCACAGTCATCAAGGTGTCAAAATGAAGTTGAGCGATGCAAGCCTCCGACAAATCGAAGCGGCCCACCCGGGGCGCTCAACATGGCTCGCGGCCAATGCCGGCTCTGGAAAAACGCGCGTGCTGACAGATCGCGTGGCGCGGCTCTTGCTCGATGGGGTGATGCCGCAAAATATTCTTTGCCTGACCTATACAAAAGCGGCGGCGTCGGAGATGCAAAACCGGCTGTTCAAGCGGTTGGGGCGCTGGACCATGTTGGACGATGTCACGCTTTTGGACGAGCTGGCGGCCCTTGGCGTCGAGCGCGACCTCGGGCCCGACGACATTGATCGGGCCCGAACACTCTTTGCCCGCGCGGTAGAGGCACCCGGTGGCCTGAAAATTCAAACCATCCATTCCTTCTGCGCCGCAATCCTTCGGCGATTTCCCCTGGAGGCGGGAGTAAATCCACAATTCGTCGAGATCGACGAACGCGCCCAAAATCTTCTTCTTGATGAGGTGGTTGAAGCCATTGCAGATGGCCAGGGACAATCCAGTTTTGACGGTATCGCAGAACATTTTACGGGGCCAGACTTACAAAAATTTCTGCATGCAATTTTAAATCTGGATCATCATTTTGACAGCCACCCCGGCGCAGATGGTATTTGGAAGGCATTGGGGCTGCCGGCTGGGTATGATGACGCATCTCTGGCCCAAGAATGTTTTCTGCCGGGCGATTTCCAACATATTGAAGAGCTTAAAGCGCTCCTCATGACCAAAGACGAGAATAGCAACGACTTTAAGGCCGGTCTGCGATTGCAAGCCATCCCCGGCCCAGAGCTCACCACGGCCGACCTGCCAACATTGGAATCCGTATTTTTGAACAAAACGGGCAAAGCTCCGGGCTCGGCAAAAATAGGATCGTTTCCCACGAAAGCCACGCGCGCTGAGCTGCCGGGCATGGCACAGGTTGAGGCCCTTATGTTGCGCGTTGAGGCCGGGCGGCAAAGCCGTCTGAGCCTGAATGTCGCCAGACGGAGCCTGGCGCTCTATAATTTTGCAGCGGAATTTCTCGGCACCTATCGCGCAAGAAAACAGGCGCGGGGATTCTTAGACTTTAATGATCTCATCATGCGCACGCGCCATCTGCTGTCGGATGAACGCGTCGCCACTTGGGTCTTATTTCGCTTGGATGGTGGCATTGATCATATTCTTGTGGATGAGGCCCAAGACACAAGCCCAGCGCAATGGGATGTGATCCGCCTTCTCGCTCAAGAGTTCACATCAGGTGAAGGCGCACGGGCAGATGTGCCCCGAACAATCTTCGTTGTGGGCGATAAAAAACAGTCAATTTATTCCTTCCAAGGCGCAGATCCGGATGGTTTTGATCGGATGCGTGACCAATTTTCCCAGAAATTGCACGAAATCGATCAGCCTTTTCAATCGACCACTTTGGATTATTCCTTTCGCTCATCTTCGGCAATCTTGGGTGTCGTGGATCAGGTCTTTGCCAATCGCAGCGGACTTGGCTCTGGGTCCGCACATTTGGCATTTAAAGCGGATCTTCCAGGCCGCGTTGATGTTTGGCCTGTGTTTCAAGCCCCCGACAAGACAGAGCCGCACCATTGGACGGATCCCGTGGATGAGGTTTCAACAGATCATCAAGACAAACAATTGGCCGATGCTCTGGCCGGACATATCTGTGATTTGATCGAAACTGAGACGCTCACGCAGCTGGATGACACGGGTGCCGCCTTTCAGCGTAAAATCACAGCAGGTGATTTTTTGATTCTGGTTCAGGGCCGTCAAAAATTGCTGTTTCGCGAAATTCACCGAGCCTGTAAGGAAGCCGGCCTACCAATCGCTGGGGCGGATCGTTTGAAAGTTGCGGCCGAGCTGGCCGTTCGCGATATTCGCTCCTTGCTGGCCTTTTTGGCGCTGCCGGAAGACAATTTATCTTTGGCCGAAGCGTTGAAATCACCACTTTTTGGATGGTCAGAACAAGAGCTTTTTGATCTCGCGCAGGGTCGAGACTCACCCTTTTTGTGGCGCAGCTTGCAAAACCGAGAAGAGGAATTCCCAAATACAGTGCAACGGCTCACTGAGCTCCGCGATCTTGCAGATTTCAAGCGCCCCTTTGAGCTGATCGAACATATATTGACAACCCGCGGCGGGCGGTCAGCTTTACTGGGCCAATTGGGACCAGAAGCAGCCGAAGGGATTGATGCTTTGGTCAGCCAATCTCTGGCCTATGAGCGCAGCAATATTCCCAATCTCACCGGGTTTCTCGTCTGGCTGGATGCCGACGATCTGGAGATCAAACGTCAGATGGACAGTGTTGGCGACAAAATTCGTGTGATGACAGTCCATGGCGCCAAGGGCCTGGAGGCGCCTATCGTAATTTTGCCCGACACAGCACCACGCAAAGCCCCCAAACTGCCAGAGGTGGTGCCCCATAACACGATCGCGGTTTGGTCTCCAAACAAAGATCTTATACCGGCCGCACTGCAATCCAGCCTTAAAGACAAGCAGCGACAGCAAGAGGAGGAGCGTGACCGTCTACTCTATGTGGCCATGACCCGAGCGGAGAGCTGGCTCATTGTTATGGGCTCAGGAGATATTAAAGAGGGGAAAGAGTGTTGGCATAACGCCATACAGGATGCGATTTCTGCCCTTGGCGCTGCGCCGTTGAACACCGTCGCCGGTTTGGGATTGCGGTATGAACCGATGCAATGGTCAGCGGGACCGCAAAGTGATCCTGTACAGCCTCAGGTCATGAAGCAATCCGTGCCAAGCTGGGCAATTCCCTATACCAAACCAGCCCAAGCCCCCGCAGCCCCCCGCTCGCCATCCGATTTGGGGGGCGATAAGGTTTTGCCCGGTGGCGCGCCGCAGGACGCTAAAAATGCAAAACGACTGGGAACAGCGGTGCATCGGCTCTTGGAGGTCTTGCCCAATGCACCGCAAGATCAATGGGGCAATATCGCACAACGTTTGGTTGAAGCAGACATCCAAGCCGCTGCTTTCCAAGAGGCCCGCGCGGTGCTGCAACAACCAGAGCTGGCCTATATTTTTGCCGCCGAAAGTCTGGCTGAAGTCAATATAAGTGCCCATTTGCCAGAGCTGAACGGTGATCCAATCCAAGGGTCCATAGACCGGCTGCTTATTTCACCAACGCGGGTATTGGCGGTCGATTTCAAGTCCAATCAAATCGTGCCAAGCGAGGTTGCGCAGGTTCCGAGCGGGCTTTTAAGACAGATGGGGGCCTATGCCGCCGCCCTTTCACAAATCTATCCCCATCATGACATCGAAACCGCAATTTTATGGACAAAAACCCTTGAGCTCATGCCGCTGCCGCCAGATCTTGTGATTTCATCCTT
>Ga0181554_1002817_pt1 | contig 15118 bp, 16 predicted proteins | sample 011ome_16_FD_145602 | JGI IMG/M metagenome (GOLD analysis project Ga0181554, IMG submission 145602) | Coastal salt marsh microbial communities from the Groves Creek Marsh, Skidaway Island, Georgia - 011503CT metaG (spades assembly) | ecosystem: Environmental > Aquatic > Marine > Intertidal zone... | reverse complement strand
CGTGAATGAGTAAGCGGTCATAGAGGTCGAGGGCTCGGCGCAAGACTTCGTCGGAAGCCCCGTCAGGCGCGGATCGTTCGTTCTGATGGGATTCCGCCTCCACGGCCATGCCTTTCACGCCGACCTCCTGTATCAGCGTGGCCACCACGTCCGTGGGCCTAGCGCAGTAGCGGTCGTAGGAAAGTAGAAACATCTGGTCGTTCCGGAGTGCCAGCACGCGCTCATAGTAGGCAATCCACCGTTCGAGCCAGTCGTCCAGGGTGGCGGGTGGAATGGCCGGCATTCCACTTCCATCTGACCAGGTAAACGCTTTAACATTTTGGCCAAATTCATAATGCCCCAGCCAGTTCATGTACGTCAAGAAGAAGGGGTCTTTCTCTTGTTCCGCGGTAAAATGCTCGTGCATGTCCAAAAGGCTGGAGGCGTGGAATATGGGCTGCCGAAAGAGCACCACCGTCCGCATGGCCGGGAAATGCATTGAAAGCGAGGCGTAGCGCAGGAGAGTATTGTTGTTTTTGGCCAAATACAGTCCTCCGCCTTGCGCAGCGCAGACCAAAGCTCGATAGTTCCGATAGTCCGTCGCACGCTCCGCCGAGAGGGCATATTCTTTTAGCGTGGCTTCCTTCACATAGCCATCGTATGCACTGAAAAAGTACTCTTCGAGGGCTTCATTGGACTCCAGGCTCACCGCAATGCCGTCGCCATGGCTCCGCTCTTGTGTTGGGACGGATGCCGGTTTGTGCCATCGTGCCCATGTGCCCGGCGCCATGAGAAAAGGCATGTGGCGGTAGTTCAAGGAGGCAAAGGCACCTGTTTCACTCAGGTGGTTAAGCAGACTGGTGGTCCCGGCGCGGGCCAATCCGGTAACAATCAGAAAGGGTTGGTCGGGTGCAGTCTTTTCTTGAAGGACCCGTTTTACCTCACGCTTGAAAAGCATTCGTCCCACGTTGGGGTGGTCCAAAATCAAATGATGAAACACCTGCTGGGTAGGGCTGTAGGGGCCCTCGTTGTTGGACCGACGCAGGAAGGGAAGGGTGGCGCCCAAGGAAAAAAGGGCCCATGGCCAAGCAGTCCAAGGGGCCTTCGAATCAATAAAAAGGTCACCCGCTTGCACCACCGCCCAGCCAGATGCAAGAGCCAGCCCGATGAGCAGGGAAAAGCGCCCGAGTGCCGCGAGGAGGAGGAGGTTTCGGCGTTCGACGAGGGGGAGTTTTTGGGCTTCTGGAAGAGGGCTCAGGAGGGCATCTACGACGCTGACGGCGGAGCGCGCGAGGGCACTAAGCCATTCGGCCCGCCAAAGGATCAGACGAACCAATAACCAACCCGAAAGGAGCGCCGCCGCGAGGGAGATGAATTCGGGCACCCTTTATTTCTTAAAAATGCGCTTGAAACGCGCCCACAGGGTATACCCCAGAGCTAGAAGGACGATGCCCGAAATAAGAAGAACAAGGATTAAGGTACCTACGCCCATGCCGGGCCCGATATATAGAAAGGAAAGAACCATGGATCAGAAAAATGTAAGCCACAAAGATACCCCCGATTGAAAAAATGGACTTTGTCTCGGTTTTCAACAAAAAACCGCCTCGACGCTTGCGCGAAGAGGCGGTCTTGCCGGAGAGATGCATCGCATCTCGGAACTGTAGCCCCGGCAGGAATCGAACCTGCATCTTAGGCTCCGGAAACCCACATACTATCCATTGTACTACGGAGCCAAACCAGGCAGCAAAAGTAGTTCTTACCTTAGGAAAATGAATAAGAAATCTCGCCCATTGCTGGGACTTGGCCTCTTGGTCCTTTTCACTTCGTGTCAAGCCCCCTCTTCCTCCGATTCCGCCGTAGTTCCGGGTGAAGAAGCCATACATGCCACCATGGATGCTTGGCACCAAGCTGCCAGCGAGGCCGACAGCCTAACCTACTTCGGATCGATGGCCAGCGCCGAAAGCATTTTTATCGGAACCGACGAATCAGAACGCTGGAATACCATTGAATTCAAAACTTGGAGCCGGAAATTTTTCCAACGTGCTTCCGCCTGGACCTTCGTTCCTGTTCTGGGTGAACGCCACGTCTCAATCCGTGGGGATGTGGCCTGGCTGGATGAAAAGCTGGACTCGGAGCACATGGGGCGATGTCGAGGAACAGGAATTTTGGTCTACGACGGGGACGCGCAGGCGTGGAAAATTGCCCACTACACGCTGTCGTTTGCGGTGCCCAACGAAGTGGCGGATGCCGTGATTGACACCATCGCCCATTGGAATCGCTCTAAATTGCCAAAGTGACCCCGCCCATTCGGGTATTCGGCATAGATTTTGGAACTTTAAGGGTAAACCCGCTCACTATGCGCCAGTTCTTGGTTCTCCCCACCCTGCTATTCACCGGACTCTTCTTAACGGTCCGCTGCACCCATGAGCCATTGAATCCCATCGATCCAAATCCCATCGACTCCACAGGCTTAGGAGGAAACTGCGATCCCGATACGGTGTACTTTCAACAGGAGGTCCTTCCCCTCATTGTTTCCAGTTGTGCCATGAGTGGCTGCCACGATGCGGCTTCAGCCCAAAACGGGGTAGTCCTAACGTCCTACTCGACGATCATGAATACGGGGGATGTGAAGGCCGGCCAGCCTAACAACAGTGAGTTGTATGAGGTCCTCATAGAAACGGATCCCGACAAAATCATGCCGCCTCCCCCCGCTTCCCTCACCGCGGCCCAAATCCAACTCATCAAAACTTGGATAAAACAAGGCGCGCGAAATAACTCCTGTGAATCAGGCTGTGACACCACGGCGTACACGTTTAGCGGCACCATTCAACCCATGTTGCAGAATTTCTGCGTGGGCTGCCATGCCGGAGCGAGTGCCTCTGCCTATGTCCAACTAGATTCCCATGCCGGCGTGGTGGCCGCTACGGGCAACAACCGCCTCCTGGGAGCAGTCAAGCACCAAAGTGGTTTTGCGGCGATGCCGCCCAATGGCAATGCCCTCACGGACTGCCAAATCCAACAACTGGAAAAGTGGATTGCGGCCGGAGCGCCGAACAACTAAGACGTCGCCTATATTCGTGCCCATGACACACTCACTGGGCCTATTTCTGCTGCGCGCAGGTACCTCCTTTTTGATGATTCCCCATGGATGGGCGAAGTACGAACGGCTAAGCCACGCATTGGCGGCAGATGAACCTGTGAAGTTTATGGACTTTTTGGGCCTCGGTACATCCGTCTCCCTAGCCCTGACCATTTTTGGGGAGCTCATTGCTCCGGCGCTCATTTTGGTGGGCTTCAAAACACGCTGGATGGCGGCACCCGCCGCTTTCACCATGTTGGTCGCTGCCTTTGTGGCGCATGGTTCAGACCCCTTGGCCGACAAAGAACACGCCCTCCTCTATGCCTTGGCCTTCTTAGCGGTACTGCTGCTAGGCCCCGGTCGTTGGAGCGTGGACACTTGGTGGGCGGAACGGAAAGTCTAAAGGCCCCATTGGCTTCGCATTGGGGATGCTTCTTGAAGAGTACTAATGGCTACGTGGGCTTTGACCCCAAGCGATCAAATGCGTTCGAGAGCGAGAGCATCATGACCCCAAAATCAATCGCTGCATCATCCATGCCTGTCAACCATGAAATAACGGTGCGAAGCTCGGCTTCTGTTCGACCCTTTTTGACCACTTTAGTCACGTAATGCGGATACACCGATGCAAAGGTCATCTGCGCTATACGGGCATCGTGGTGAGCAGTGGAAGACGCCATGGTCAACGCAATATTGCTCGGAGCGTTTTCTCTCCCTTTTGCGTTTGGATATAGAAATAATATAAGCCCGGTTTCAATCCCTGCTGTTTGATTTCCCCAGCATGCCATTCCGCTATTTTTTGACCCAAGGCATCATACAGTGTGACGGATTGGTAGACGTCAGATCCTTGCAGGTGCAAGGTTCCTGAATGTCCCGGATTTGGCGAAACACGCCAGTAATTCAAACCGCCCTCATCCAGCCCAATACCCGTGACATTCACGCACCGCGAGGTGTCCATGCAGCCCTGAGCGGAGGTGAAGGCACACGCAAACTGTCCATTGCTGGTGGGTGAAAAGCTGTAGCCACTTCCAACAACCGAGCCCGAAGCGCAATCAAACCATTGATAGGAACTTCCCGTTGTATCATTCATGCTGAGCGTGTAACCCACTTGTGTCAATGCGGTATCGGCCTGCAACAAGGTTAAATACAGATTGGAAATATGTAGGCAGCCTGCTGAGGTATTGGTGGTATCTGAATACGTTCCTGAGGCGGTGTAAAGGGTGCCCGCAGAATCCACATACAAGCCACAAGCCTGGACTGTGTCATGGGTCATCACATCTCCCGGCTTACTCGTGAAATTGGACAGGGTTCCTGTCATGTCAAAGTTGTAGTATGTGCCGTTTGTATTTCCGGTCAAATCAATGGCGGTAGACACTCCCACATTATTCCCCCCAGGTATTCCTTCATTAAATCCGTAGTGCAATTTCAATCCTGCTGAGTTGTTTGGAATGGAGCAGCCAGAGGCCAAAGCCGTGACTTCTGCTTGGGTCAGCGCACGGGCCCATAGGCCGAATTCATCCATTTGTATCGCCGAATAAAACGGTGTGGGCGACCAATCTAATTTACCGAGATGCAAGGGTGCGAACGCATTGGTAATCGTTCCTGTTGCGGTAACCGATTGGACGAATACGCCATTGTGATAAAGCTTCAACGTAGACTGATCATAGGTGAGCACGTAGTGGTTCCATTGATTGACGTTCAAAGCCGCCGCATTGATATCGTAGTTGACCCCCGAGCTATTTCTAAAGCGGGCCTCCACATTGGTACCCGACAATTGAAGGATGTAGAAGTCTGCATTGCTGTTGTTCCGAAATCCCGCAAATCCGTCAAAGTTGGGGTAGCCTCCCGTGGTATTCGTTGGGAACACCCAAAAAGCTATGGACATGGATTTATTGACAATATGCTGAGAACCTGACAAGACCTCTGCATAGTCATTCGAGCCGTCAAAACTGAGTGCTGCCTGGGCGTTGGCTTTCTGGGGCATGGCCACCAATAGCAGCACGCCGAAAAAGGAAAATACGAACTTCTTCATAGCAAGGGATTTAACCTAAAAGTAGGCACAGTTTGGACTCGTTGAGTCGTCTACTTTTTCTTTGACCGTATCAAATACTGAATCGTAAAGAAATCGCGTAACACCCCTAAGGTTAGCGCATTTAAGATATGGCCTTTGCTTCCCATTTTAAAGGGTGAATGGCACCATTTGTCTACATAAAAACCTCCGGAGTTCATGAGTGCCTGAGCGGATGTCCGCGTGAAAAAACGGAGATGCGTCCTATCCATAATTCCGTCCTCTGCATACTCAAACCTACCTCTAAAAGCCAGATTCCAAAGTACTTTCCAGCGTCGCAGATTGGGAATGCTTGCAATCAAACAGCCATGGGAAGAAAGTTTAGGATGCAAGCACGCTACAAAACGCCATGGATCCGCTACATGTTCCAAGAAATCCAAGCATAAAATCACATCATAGTCTCCATCCTGTAGGTCATTAATGGCATCGGTTGCATCACCCCAAAACCATTGATCCACATGTGGGTGCGCTTCATCTAGTTTCACCCATTCCATGCCATGCACTTCCTTCGCCAGCCCCAACGACTTTAAATGCACCAAAGTAGCTCCTGTCCCACAGCCTATCTCCAGAACTTTATTCGCTCCTTTGGGGATGATCGGTAAAATATCGGATCGTGATTGGTCAAAGTATTTGAGGTTCTTGGAGAGGTAATCGTTGGCATTCATAGCGTCCCTAAGGTACTTACCAGGAAAGATTTTTTTGCGATTGTGCACAACAAAGGACCCCAATAGACTCACTCCTAAGAAGAAGACTTGAGTATCTCTCCTGGTATATTAGCCACGTGTGATTTCCTCACTATTTAACGTAACATTAATTCCTAAAAACCATCAAACCACATTCCACCTTGACTATTGACGAGTACCACCAAAAGCTGCCTAAAGAAGAGCGCATGCTGTGTGAGTTTTTGTTTGAATGTATTGAAACAGGAGCCTTCCCTTTTGAATCCAAGGTGTGGCACGGGCATCCCGTTTGGTTTCACCATGGAAATCCCATCCTAGGCTACAGCCATCAGAAAAAAGGCATTCGACTGATGTTTTGGAGTGGAGCGGACTTTAAGGAGGAACGATTGAATGTTCTTGGCGGGAAATTCAAAGACGCCTCCATTTTTTTCACGTCTATGGACCAAATCAATCCGGAAGAAATTGCCCATTGGCTCTCAAAAGGCTTGGCCATACAGTGGGATTATAAAAACATAGTAAAGCGCAAGGGACAGCTCATCCGGATTTAAATCGGGCAATTTGGTATCGCATGGCAAGTGTGCTGTCCGACTACTCAATTACTCTTGTGCATTTGTAGCCCCGCCGGGAATCGAACCCGGATCAAACGTTTAGGAAACGCTTATTCTATCCATTGAACTACGGGGCCAGAAGGCAACCGCGTCACCTGATGGTCGCTCCCGCCGGCAATGCGGCGCCGGGCTGAAGGAATTCCAGTTTTCCTGTTTCAGGGTTTTCGGCCATTAAAATCATGCCTTGAGACTCCACCCCGCGAATCGTACGAGGAGCCAAATTGGCTAACAGCACCACTTGGCGACCGACCACATCTTCGGGTGCAAAGTGCTCTGCAATGCCTGACAAGACGGTGCGTCGATCGACGCCTGTGTCCAGAGTCAATTGGAGCAAGCGGTCCGCTTTGGGCACCTTGGTAGCCTCTAAGATGGTGGCAACTCGAAGGTCTAACCCAGCAAATTGATCGTAGTCGATATTGGCCGCAATGGGGGGAATAGCAGAGGTTTCCACAGGCTGAACAGGGATTTCAACAGGTTTGACAAGCTTGGCGCGCTGGGCGTCCATGGCTTCGTCTTCAATCTTTTCGAACAAGAGGGCGGGCTCTGACAGGGTCTGACCGGCCGGCACCAGGCTCGTCCCAGCCAACAGCGACCAATCTGCCAACTCCATCCCCAGCATAGCGCGAATTTTCGCGGCACTAAAAGGTAGGAAGGGTTCAAAAACAACCCCTAAAGCAGCCATAATTTGTGTGGCCGTTCCGAGGATTTCTGCCGCACGCGCGGGATCCGTTTTAACCACTTTCCAAGGCTCCGCATCGGCGAGGTATTTATTCCCTACACGGGCCAAATTCATTGCCTCCGTCAATGCCTCACGGAAGCGATAGGCCTCCAGAGCAGATGAAACTTTAGCCGTTTGAATGGCGATGGCGCCAAGCGCTTCCAAATCTTCCGGCGCAGAACCAGAAACCGGCACCTTGCCCTCACAGTACTTGTGATTCAAGACCATCACGCGGTTCACGAGGTTGCCCAAAATGGCGACCAGCTCCGAGTTGTTGCGCTGCTGGAAGTCGGCCCACGTAAAGTCGTTGTCCTTCGTTTCGGGCATGGTGGCACATAAGGCGTAGCGGAGCGAATCTTGCTTGCCGGGAAATTCGGCCAGGTATTCATGCAGCCAAACGGCCCAATTTCGGGAGGTAGAAAGCTTCTCGCCTTCCAAGTTCAAAAACTCATTCGCAGGCACGTCCTGGGGTAGAATATACCCGCCGTGCTGCATCAAAATAGCTGGGAAAATCAGGCAGTGAAAGACGATGTTGTCCTTGCCAATAAAGTGCACCAAACGCGTCTCCTCATCCTTCCACCAGGTTTCCCAATCGGCTCCAAAGAGCTCTTGGGTGGCCGTGATGTACCCAATGGGAGCGTCAAACCACACATAAAGGACCTTGCCGTCTGCCCCTTCCACGGGAACGGGAACGCCCCAGTCGAGGTCGCGGGTCATGCTCCGGGGCTGCAAGCCATCGCCAGCATCCAACCAGGATTTGCACTGACCATAAACGTTGGACTTCCATTCAGGATGGGACTCGATGTAGGTGCGCAATTCAGGCGCCAACTTGTCCAAAGGCAAGAACCAATTAGTCGTCTTGCGCATCTCCGGTGCCGCGCCCGAAAGCGTCGACGTCGGGTGAATCAAATCCGTGGGATTCAAGGTCGACCCGCACTTCTCGCATTGGTCGCCATAGGCCCCGGCCGCCTGGCACTTGGGGCAGGTGCCGGTGATGTAGCGGTCCGCCAAAAACTGCTCCGCCTCTGGATCATAGTATTGATCCGTTTCACGGGCTTCAAACACCCCTTTTTCATAGAGAGTTTGGAAGAAATTGCTCGCCACCTCCGCATGCTTGGGCGACGAGGTCCGCGAGTAAATGTCAAATTGAACGCCAAAGCCCGCCAACGCGTCGCGCATCATCTCGTGGTAGCGGTCCACAATTTCGCGGGGGGTGACGCCCTCTTTGCGGGCCTTCATGGTAATGGCCATGCCATGCTCATCGGAGCCGCAAACAAAGGCCACCTCCTCGCCGCGCATTCGCAAGAAGCGCACATAGATGTCGGCAGGAAGATAGCATCCGGCCAAATGGCCAATATGAATGGGGCCATTGGCGTAAGGCAGCGCAGCGGTGATCGTGGAACGTTTGTAGGACTTCATGTACGACAAAAGTACAAAGGGCTGTACCTTGGTTTCGTTCTATGCCAGAATCCCTTTCTCCCCCCTTCTTAGCCCCCGGCGATGGCATCGCTTTGGTGTCCGTTTCGCGCTTTGGTGAGTCTGCTGTCATAGAACAAGCCGAATCATGGATTCGCTCCCAAGGGTTCACGCCTTTCCGCGCGCCGAATTTGGGTGCCCGCTCCCATCAGTTTGGCGGCGACGACGCCACTCGAGCGGCCGACGTCAACTGGGCCATTGCGCACCCCGAGGTCAAGGCCATCTGGAGCATTCGGGGCGGGTACGGGGCGGTCCGTATGGTCGACGCCATCGACTGGTCCAGCTTGAAGGCCCAGCCCAAATGGCTGATCGGCTTCAGCGACTTCACCATGCTCTTAGGCCACGCCTACCAACAAGGACTTTGTGCCGTACACAGCTGGATGCCCATTCAGCTCCCGACCAGCACCCCAAAAAGCGTCGATAGTTTGGCCGATCTCCTTCGCGGAAGGCCCCATGTTCTGCGCGCCCCCGCACACCAACTCCAGCGCTCGGGCCAAGCGGAAGGTCCCTTGGTGGGCGGAAACCTCTCCGTCCTCTACTCCATGCTGGGATCACCTAGCTTCCCCAACTTGCAAGGCTGCATTCTGGCCTTGGAGGATTTGGACGAATACCGGTACCATCTGGACCGCATGTTCTGGGGCCTAAGGCGCGCGGGAGTTTTGCAGGGCCTTGCTGGCGTGGTGGTGGGCAGCTTCTCGGACATGAAGGACAATGCCTTGCCCTTTGGCAAAGAGCCGCTCGAAATCGTCTCGGAGGCCCTCCCTGGGGCCGTTCCGGTGGCCATGGGCATGCCCTTTGGGCACGAAAGTGCCAACGAAGCGTTTATTACCGGCTACCGCTACCGCTTGGTAGTAGATTCGGCTGGTGGACATCTTTCTCCCCTCTAAACGCCGCTGGGCGGGCTACCTCGCGGAAGCAAAAGCGCTGATGTACTATCAGCAATTGGGGTATATCCTATGTCTTCAAAATGGACGACATTTTCGCGCCGAAGTGGATCTCCTTCTTTGGCACCCACGGGAAAGACATCTGGTGGCCGTCGAGGTAAAATTCCGATCCCAAGACCCTGAAATTCTGCCACTTACTTTGCGTCAAGCTCGACGGATTTACCGAGCCGCATGTGCATTGCGACCCTTGCCCTTGAAGGATGAGGAGGTCGAGGTTCAGCTCTGCCTGATCACAGGAAGGTTGGAATCCCCACAAATTCAAGTATTTGCAGAGTTTTATACGCCTTGGGAGTGAAGTTTTGCGGCACGGGAATTGCCTACCTTTGCAGAAATATTAGAACCTGTGAGAGAACAGCGCCCTTCGCGTGGGGGAAAACCTTCGCGTCCGACCAATAAACCGTCTCGCCGTGAGGGCGACGCCGGTCGACCTTCCCGAGCCTCCTTTAGTGAGGAACGCAGCCCTGACGGCCGGCGAAAATTTAGCCTACCCTCCTCGGAAGGGCAGTCATCACGCGGTCCCCGCGAAGACCGCCCCTACGGCGACCGCCCGCAGGGAGATCGTCCTGCACGCTCATTTGGCGATAAACCAGCTTGGGGTGACCGCGCCAAGAAACCCTACGGCGACCGCCCGCAAGGGGATCGTCCCGCACGCTCATTTGGCGATAAACCAGCTTGGGGTGACCGCGCCAAGAAACCCTACGGCGACCGCCCGCAAGGAGATCGTCCTCAGAAAAACTTTGGTCCCCGCGAAGACCGCCCCTACGGCGACCGCCCGCAAGGAGATCGTCCCGCACGCTCATTTGGCGATAAGCCTGCTTGGGGAGATAAGACCCCGAAATCCTTCGGCGCCGGACCCAAGCGCGGAGTTCGAGGAGACCGCGAATACTGGGAAAAGAAGCAGCAACAGCGCGGCAAACCCCGTTACAAGACCGCGGAAGAGTTTGCTCCATCCACGGACGACATGCGTTTGAACAGATTCCTGGCGCACGCCGGCATTTGTTCGCGCCGTGATGCCGATGCATTGATTGCGGACGGTATGGTCACTGTCAATGGCAAGATCATCACCGAAATGGGCTTCAAAGTTGGCCCTGGGGATGATGTGCGCTACGCGGGCGAGCGGTTGAAGTCCGAACGCAAAGTCTATGTCCTACTGAACAAGCCCAAAGGATTTATTACGACCGTGGACGACGAGAAGGCGCGCAAAACCGTGATGGATTTGGTGGCCAATGCGTGCAAGGAGCGCATTTACCCAGTTGGTCGTTTGGACCGAGGCACGACGGGCGTCCTCTTGTTGACGAACGACGGCGCGATGGCCAAGAAATTGACGCACCCCAGCCACGGTGCCAAGAAAATCTACCACGTCACGCTGGATAAACCCCTGACCCCTGGGGACATGGTTGCCCTCAAAGAAGGATTGGTCCTGGAGGATGGCCCTGTCATGGTGGACAAAGCAGAATTTATCACGCCAGACGATTTTTACAATTTGGGCGTTGAACTTCATGTGGGCCGCAACCGAATTGTGCGTCGAATTTTTGAACACATGGGCTACGAAGTCGTCAAATTAGACCGCACTTCCTTTGCGGGCCTCACGAAAAAGAGCCTGGAGCGCGGCCACTACCGCCTCTTAAACTCGAAAGAGATTTCATTCTTGCAAATGCTGTGATCCGCAAAATCCTCCTTGCCCTCGCCGTACTTCTTGGCCTGGTCATCCTTGGGCTCGGAAGCGTTGTAGCATACTTGCAATCGGATTCGGACAATCTGAGAATTCGACTTCTCGGGGTGGTCAATGAACCGTTGACTGTTCCGGTTCAAGCAACGGGATTGGCGCTCGATATTTTGGGGCAATTCCCAGATATTTCCTTGCGGCTTGACGATGTCTTCATTGAAGACCCATTGCGGCCAGGCACAGGCGATACGCTGCTTTACTTTGAAGAAGTCTATGCGCAATTCGGGCTGTTTAGTGTCCTGCGGGGCGAAACCGTTCTGCGGCGTGTCACCGTCTCGGATGGGGCCCTTAAACTTCGCTGGGAAGCAGATGGCCGAACCAATTTTGACATCCTCCAAGCAGATAGCACCCAATCGACGAGCTACGTCGATCTCCAAGGCTGTACGCTGCTCAATGCGCGCATCCACTTATCCGGGTATGGAGAGAGCCCTTGGGAATTCCCCTTCATTGCAGAGCGGATCAAACTCTCCGGGGTCCTCGATGCCGAACAATTTGATGCCCAAGCCACATGGGAACTTCTCATCCCTCGTTGGAACGACCAATCTGTTCGCATTGGCGGATCGACTGAATTTTATCAAAACAGCGAGGTGGACCAAATTTTGGTCGACCAAGGCCACGTGACAATCAACGACTGGGAACTTGACTTGGAGGGAAGCATTCAACAAGGCATGGGCCAATGGACGGCGCGCGCGCAAGATTTGGACATGGGGGATGTGATGGCCCTACTCCCTAAGGCTTTGGTTCCCGATCCCAGCACCGTGGTAGCAGATGGAACACTGGACTTGACGGTGGTGGCCAGCACCACCCCCGCTGGATCCCGAATTAAAGCCGAAGGCGATTGGAAGCAAGGCAGCCTGAACGCCAGCAAGGGCTGGATTGTCGGCGAAGAGGTCAGCGCACACGTCGTCTTTGACAACGGGCCACAAGCCCGACTAGAAACAGCCACTTTGGACATTTCCAGCTTTGCCTTCCGATCTCGGAATTCGACGCTCAGTGGGAGCTTTCGGATGGACAATTTGGTGCACCCTCGAGCGCAAGCCCGTCTCAACATTCAGGGCCAAGACAACATTTTGGACATCATGCACTGGCTTGAATATCCCACCTGGGAAGGCAGCCATGGCAGTGTGCAAGGCAGTATTGGTTGGAAACAAACCTTTACTTCACTTGATGCGCTCGCTACCCAGGGGCTCTGGCTAGGGCAATGGTCCGGTTCCCTCGAGGTGCAAAAGGGGCATCTGGTCATCCAAGGGGTGCCACAACCCACCAAGCTTCCTTCGGCCCGACTTGAGCTGCGCGGACAAGATCTCTACATCGCGGAAGCAACCGTTCAAACAGGGAGCACTCAGGCACGTCTTCAGGGCACTGTGCACAACTTCCTAAATGATGACCTCTACCACTACCAGCTGCGTATTACCGGCCGTGATTGGCGCATGGAGGATATTACTGATTGGGAAATTTGGAACGGCAACTTCACGGGAGCCCCTGACGATGGGGAGGAATTTGCCGACACGTACGACCTCGAATTGGCCGTGGACCGCATGCGTTTCGGCACATTTTCCGCCACCGACGTTTCGGGGCGCTTCTCCGGCAAAGGGCTGCATGTCGAATCAGACAACGTATTTCTGCGCCATTCAGGGGGTAGCCTCGCCGGCCGAGTCGAGTGGTTGCCCTTGCCTCAGGACCGTGCGCAATTGCTCTTAGATGGCCGCATCCAAAAGGTCGACTTGAAGGCCCTCATGCAATCCATGGACAATTTTGGCCAAACCCAATTGACCGACAAAAACCTATCTGGAATCTTGGATGCGCAATTCCGCATATCGGTGCCCTTTGACGCCGACCTGAATGCACAATCCGACGCCCTCTTGGCCACGGTGGATTTTCAAGTCAACAAAGGCCGAATCACCCAGTTTGATCCCCTGCTGGAACTGTCTCGCTTTGCTGAAGTCGAGGATTTGAAAGATGTCCGCTTCGGCACGGTCCAAAATCAGCTTCGCATCGCCAACGAAATCGTTTTCATTCCAGAAATGACCCTCGAAAACAATGCACTGCTTCTCAAAGTGGCGGGTCAGCACCGCTTTGACAACGTCATGGATTTTACGCTCCAAATGCAATTGCGCGATCTCGTGGGCGGCAAAAAGACCCCCCGATCCAAAGACCTCGATGCCTTTATCGCCGAAGAATCCACCCGTGGACCGGTGTGGATCCCAATTCACATTTTTGGCCCCGCCGATCATCTCAAGTTTTCCCTCGACCGGAAAGCGCTGACCCAAGACATCAAGTCGTCCGTCCAAGACGATTGGAAAAAGCAAGGAGAAGACCTTCGCAACCTCTTTCAGAAGCCTGTTGAGCGCCCACTGGTACCCGAGAAAAAATACCAGTTTGAGTGGGAAGAGGAGCCCGATACAAATCGTTCGTTCAGCCAAAGAGTGCGTTCGTTCAGCGGGCTCTAAAGCTTCGTCAAGGAACTTGTGGCGGGTGAATTTTTCTTCTACATTTGAATCATGCGACGTACACTATTTGCATTGGCTTTCATGTTGTTGGGTTTTGCCGGACAGGCACAAACGAATCCCAACCCCAACAATGAATGCGGTGTTTTCGCCCCCAATGCCTTCACGCCCAACCGCGACAATACCAACGACGAGTTCCGTGTGTTGGTTACGGAAGCATGTGAGCCTTTGGAGTACCGTCTGCGCGTATTTGACCGCTACGGTCGCCTCGTTTTTGAAAGCATCAATCCGACCGAATCCTGGGATGGCTCATACAATGGCCGTCAACTCAAGGAAGGGGTCTACCTCTGGCACCTTTTGGCGCTCTACACCGTACCTAGCGGCCAAGAAACCACTCGCCTTGAAGAAAAAGGCAGCGTGGTCTTGATGCGATAAACGTTTAGACTTTACCTATCCAACCGGAGCGCTGTCTCCGGTTTTTTTATGCCCAATGCCTAGGAACTTTTCACGCTTCCCTGCGTTTTCCTCCCATGCGTTCGTTCCTCCCATGCCTTCTTCTCCTCTGGTCCGCCAGCCTGTTTGGACAATCCAGCCAAATGGTCTTTGACCTCTCGGCCCCGGAGGTGGAGAAACTCCCAAAAGGTGCCCAATGGATGGTCTCCCTTCACGATGCGAAGGGAGCCCTGATCCAGCAATTCCCCTTTCCGGCGAGCGACACAAAGCAACGCGTGGTCATTGGCCCAAAAAAAGTAGGCACCTACACCGCCTCCTACTACCTCGACCTCAATGGCAATAACGAATTGGACAAAGGGCTTTTTGGGCAGCCTTTGGAGCCTTATGCCTTTTCCAACGGGGCGCGGAGCATGTTTTCCAAACCGAGCATAGAAAGCCAACGTTTTCAGTTTTCAGGCACGCCCATTCGCGTGGAGCTCCTGTTTCATTTTGGGGGTTGAGGGCTAGAGGGCTGGGCAAAACTCCGAAAAGTTCCGGCGCGCAGCGAAGGTCCGCACCACGATTCAAGGGTAAAAGAAATGAAACGTTTAAGGGATTAGGCTTCAGCGCGAAGCGCGAGCTCTCTAGCTTTCTCGCCACCTAGCCTCAGCGCGAAGCGCGAGATCTCTAGCCCTTTAGCCCTCTAACAAAAACGGCAATACCGCGTCTTGAAAAGGCTGCGGTTGCTCCGCATGCACCCAATGGCCCGCTCCTGGGACGGATTCCAACCGAGCCAGGGGGAAATGATCCATGATGCCACTCCAATCTTCATCCAAGATGTATCCACTGCGTTCGCCCCGAACGAACAAGGTCGAGCCAATGAAGCGGTCTTCAGCGGCCAAGGGTTGGCCTATCCGACCCATTTGACCTTCGAGGACGGGCAGATTGAATTTCCACCCCAAAT
>Ga0181554_1002808_pt1 | contig 15140 bp, 17 predicted proteins | sample 011ome_16_FD_145602 | JGI IMG/M metagenome (GOLD analysis project Ga0181554, IMG submission 145602) | Coastal salt marsh microbial communities from the Groves Creek Marsh, Skidaway Island, Georgia - 011503CT metaG (spades assembly) | ecosystem: Environmental > Aquatic > Marine > Intertidal zone... | reverse complement strand
ATGGGCGGATCCTCCGTGTATTTTCGCTCGACGCTCGGCGCGTCCGACGGCGCGCGCTCGCCGTCCGACGTCGCGTGGTCCCCGCCCGGGGCGCTGAACCCGCTGGATCCCGCGTGCGCGTCGCCGGTCGTCGCCGTCGCGTTCGACGACGGCGCCGTCGGCGTCTACACCGGTGCGTCGCGTCGATCGATCGACGGCGGTCGACGTCCGCGTCCTCTCGTCGTTCCTCCCTTCCGTCGTCACACGGCACCTTCTGTTCGCTCCTCGGGCCGCGTCTTTTCTTCGTCTCTCGTCCGCTCGTCGCTCGTCGCTCGTCGCGCGCGCCTTCCTGATCCGTCCACTCCCGCGACCGACCGACGTCGTCCGCGCAGAGGAAGGCGAGCCGTTAGACGCGGACGTCGCGCTGATCGTCGAGCCGCCGTCGAGGAAGAAGACCAAGCCGAGCGCGCGCGACGACGGCGACGACGACGACGAACGATCGAAATCGAAATCGAAGCCGACGTCGAAACGGGATCACGTCGCGTGGCACCCCTCGCGGCCGCTGCTCGCGTGCGCGTCCTCCCGCGGCGTCCTGCACCTGTGGTCGCGCCCGGACCGCCACCTGAGCAGAGTTCCCGCGGGCGATAACCTTCACGAGTCGTCGGACGCCGCCGCGGTTGCGAACGGCGGCGGTACAGCTGGCGGCACAGCCGGCGGAGCGCCGATCACCGCGCTGGCGTGGAGCGACGACGGCGCGAGGTTACTCTCCGGCGACGCGCGCGGCGTGATCGTCGCCTGGCGCGTGGACGACCGCGGTCGTCTGAAGCGAACGACGTCGGTGTCCGTGGAAGGGGTGGTGATAACGCACGTCGTCGCGCCGTCGTCGCGAAGTAATACTTCCGGAAGCGCGGCGTCCGCGCCGACGCGGTATTACTTCGCGACGAGGGACGTCGACGACGCCGGGCGAGGCGCGGTGTACACCGCGCGCGACGACGCGGACGACGGCGGCGACCCCGCGCCGTCGATGCTGTTCGAGCTGGACGCGGGCGTCTCCGAGCTGTTGCATCGTCGCGTGAAAGCGGAAAAAGAAAAAGTAAGCGGCGGCGTTTTCGACGGTGAACGGCTGGTGACGGTGCGTTCTATCTCACACTGGTTCCCATACGACCGCGTCGGCGTGGTGAACGCCGATCCTTAAGGACTATTGCCGGCGTGTGTTTCTCTCCGCTCATCCCTCGCTTTCAATACCCGCCCTCGGCGCCTTTCAACTCCACCTGACGCCTTTCAACTCCACCCCGACATAGCTCTGCGTCGACTGCTCGATGAGCGCTTTTACGCCGTCCCCGGGGTCGACCGGCCCCTGGAAGCGGACGTGGACGACGCGGCTGCCGTCGTCTTCCGACCCGGGCTTGGGTTTAGGCGCCGCCGGACCCCGCGCGGTTTGGACGTCGGCGGCGGACGGCGTCGTGGCCGTCGTCAACGCCAAGGTGAGACTGGTCCCCGTACGACCGCGTCCGCGGGGTGAACGCCGTTTCTTATTAAGGACGTTTCTTCCCGGCGTCGGCGTCGGCGTTTCGTCACTCTCCGCGCGTCCATCCCTCCGTCGGTTTCGACGCTCGACCCATGGGTCGCCTTTCATCGACTTCATTCATCGACCGACGCCTTCCGACTCCGGCTTTCGACTCCGCCCCGCAGGATATCGCCGGCTGCGTCCGCGTGTACGACCTCGAGAGGGACGGCGCGAACTACGCGCTTCTGCCGCCGTCGTCCGGCGCGGGGTCCACCCCGGACGTCGCCGCGCGACGGCTGACGTGCGTCGCGTTCGACCGAGGCTCGGGGGTGCTCGCGTGCGGACGCGCGGACGGACGCGTCGCGATGTTCCGACGCGACGCCGCCGCGACCCGGACGACGACGACGCGCGGGCTTGACGCGAACCGTCGCGGAGGATCCGAACCGTCACCGGACGAAGACGCGACGTCGTGGACGCGCGTCGCCGGCTTCGCGACCGCGTCCGGGCTGCGGGAGATCGCGTTCGGGCCCGACGGCGCGCGATCGATGAGCGCGCGCGGCGACGAGACCGCCGCGGCGATGACGCGCGCGACCCTCGACGACAAGACGCGAGACGGCGTCTCCATCTCTCGCGTCAGCGCGTCGGACGTCGTCGTCGAGGCTCTGGACGGCTCGCGGCTGCCCGCGTTCCTGCGCGCGGACATGAAAGTCACCGGCGCGGACGCGACGGCGACGCACGCGCTCGTGTGGAACTCGCGTCGAGCGAAGACGTACGAGCTCGCCGGCCGCGGCGCCGGCGTCGGCGGCGGCGACGGCGGGTACGTCCACGTGGCGTCGTTTAAATCCTCGCGCGCGATGGCGATGCACCGCGAGACCGTGTTCGCCTCCGGCAAAGCGCGCGTCGAGGTGTGCACGCTGAGCGGCGTCGTGAAGGACGCGCTCGCGTACGAGGCGACGCACGGTGCGTTCTACTTTACACTGGTCCCCATACGACCCCGTCGCCGCGGTGAACGCCGATCCTGAAGGACTTTTCCCGTCGTTTCTCTCCGCCCACCCCCCGGTTTCAATCCCCGCCCGCGTTGCCTTTCAACTCCACCTGACGCCTTTCAACTCCACCCCAACTTAAGGTGACGTCATCGCGTTCGACGCGCGCGGGAATTTTCTCGCCGCCGCGACGGAGAAGGGGCGACTGAAGGTGTGGAAGTGTCAAGGCCGGACGCCGAAGCCGCACGGGCCGACCGGGGGGAGACGGATCTGCGGCGGCACCGGCGGCGACGATTCGTATTCCGCCGCGTATTCCGGCGGCGATATGAACGGGCTCCCGCGCGGCGCGTGCGTGAGCGCGCTGCGGGTCAACGGCGACGGCTCGAAGATCGCGGCGTCGTTCGTCGCGTCCGCGTCGGGCCCGAGGCGCGTCCTGGTTCCTCGCACTGGTCCCCATACGACCGCGTTCGCGTTGTGCACGCCGTTCCTTGAGGACTTTCTTTCCCGGCGGTCGTTTCTCTGCGCCCATCCCTCGCTGCTTTCAATCCCCGCCCTCGGCGCCTTTCAACTCCGCTTCTGACGCCTTTCAACTCCACCCCGACGTCCACCTTCAGCGCGCCGCTGGGCGTCGTCGCCGTCTGGGACGTCGACGCCGACGTCGTCTTATCCTTCGACTTTTTGAGACGGTGCGGACGCGTGCCGGAGACGTTCGGGTGGGACGCGCGCGTGGGGTCGCTCCTCGGCGTGCAGACGGGGAAGGCGGAGAAGACGGACGGCGGTGACGACGACGACGACGACGACGCGGGAGAGGATAAAAAATTGAAAACGTTGGAAGACCACCGCGACGACGACGACGACGAGGGCGGGTTCGACCTCTCGCGCGACGCGGACAACCCCGGGGTCGTCGTGTACACACTCTTCGCGACCTCCACCGCGATCGCGCCGCAGGAGACGCACCCGCTGCCTCCCGGGTACGAAGCTCTCCTCGGTCTGCGCGCGCCGTCGTTGTACGTGTGCAAGAAAAACCGGGACGAAAACGTCGCCGAGGCGTCGTCGTCGTCGTCGCCGTCGCCGTCGAGATCGGGGGGGGGCGCGAAGACAGACGGCGTGTGCTTCAGCATCACGATGCGCGACTTCGCGGGCGTCGAAAGCGCTTCGTCGGAGACGATCGACGCGTTGATCGCGTTCGCGATGAAACTCGCGATGAAGGACCACGACGGCGCGTACAAAGCGGTGAAGACGATGACGGGCGCAGCGGCGTGGAGAGCGGCGGCGCGCGGGTGCATCCGCAACAAGCGCCTCGAAGCCGCGGAATTTTGCCTCGGGAACATGGGCCACCTGCGCGGCGCGCGCGCGGCGAGGGACGCGAGGAAAGAGCCCGAGCTCGACGCGCGCGTCGCCGCCGTCGCCGTGCACCTGGGTCTGGTCGAGGAGGCGGAGCGTCTGTACGAACGCTGCGGGCGGCACGACCTCCTGAACGAGCTCCTTCAGGCGTCGGGACGATGGGACGAGGCTCTCCGAGTCGCGTCCGCGAGGGACCGGATCCACCTCAAGACGACGCACTATAACCGCGCGAAGCACTTGGAGACGACCGGGGACGCGCGCGGGGCGATCGAGGGGTACGAACGCGCGGGGAGAGCCGCGGACGAGGTGATGCGACTGTTTTTTCAACGCGGCGACGTCGACGGCGCGGAGGCGTACGTGACGTCGCGGTCCGGGCACGACGCGAAGCTCCGCGGTGGTGGGGGAAGTACTGCGAGAGCGTCGGCGAGACCGAGCGCGCGATGGTCGCGTACGAGCACGCGAAGGATTACCTGTCGCTGACGCGGATGTACGCCGCGGCGGGGGAGTGGGACGCGGCGGAGAAAATCGTCAAGGACGCCGACGACGCGGCGGCGGCGTTTCACCTCGCGCGGAGTTTCGAGGCGCGAGACGCGACGAGCGAGGCGCTGGAATTTTTCGAGCTGTCCGGACGCTACGGCCACGCCGCGCGGCTCGCGCGATTGAGGGGCATGGACGGCGAGCTCTTCGCGCTCGCGCTCAAGTCGAGACAGCGACGAACGATGCTCGACGCCGCGGCGTACTTTCTCGAGAGCGGCGACGTCTCTAAGGCGGCGACGTTGTTTCACGCCGCGGGGTCGCGCGAGCGCGCGATCGAGCTGTGCTTCGCGAGCGGCTTGCACGATCAACTCGCCGGGTTCATCGACGACGTCTTGGCCGCGGGGAAGACTTCGCCCGGGGAAGACGGAACGTCAACCGACGCGGGAGGAGGTGTGGTCGACGCGGCGCTCTTGGCGCGCTGCGCGGAGTACTTCGCCGCCAACGGGCGCGCGTCGGAGGTGCGTTCTCTCTCACACTGGTCCCCATACGACCGCGTCGGCGTGGTGAACGCCGATCCTTAAGGACTTTTGCCGGCGTGTGTTTCTCTCCGCCCATCAGGGTCCCTCGCTTTCAATCCCGACACACCTCGACGCCTTTCAACTCCATCAACTGACGCCTTTGAACTCCACCCCGACGTCGCTTTGAACGATGGAACGACCCTATCAGGCGTTTTCGCTGCTCGCCAAATCGGGCCGTCTCGACGACGCGATCGCGCTCGCGGAGTCGACGCCGTCGGTGACCATCACCGACGAGCTCGCGGACCTCGTGACGCCCCAGAAGAAAGTCGACGGCGAGTCCGCGCTCGAGGAGGAGCGACGCAAGGCGATCACGTGTCGCGTCGCGAAGCTGTGCAAGTCGCGCGGCGCGTATCATCTCGCATGTAAAAAATACGCGCAGGCGCGTTCTATACACTGGTCCCCATACGACCCCGTCGGCGTGGTGAACGCCGATCCTTAAGGACTTTTGCCGTCGCATCTCTCCGCCCACCCCACGGTTTCAATCCCCGACTTCGACCCCTTTCAACTCCATCTGACGCCTTTCAACTCCACCCCGATGTCGCTTTGTATGGAACGACCCTCAGGCTGGCGAAAAGGTGAAAGCCGTCAAAGCGTTGCTGCTCTCCGGCGACCGCGAGAAGATCGTCTTCTTCGCGGGCGTCAGCCGCGCGCGCGAGGTGTACATCCTCGCCGCGAATTATCTCCGCACGCTGCCGTGGCAAGACGACGCGGACCTCGCGAAGCAGATCGCGACGTTTTACCAGAAGGCGAAGGCGATCGACCACCTCGTCGCGTTTTACGAAAGCGTCGCGCGCGCGGAGATCGACGAGTTTCGCGATTACGACAAAGGTCTCGCCGCGCTCGAGAACGCGATCGCGGCGCTCGAGAAGGCGGGCGGCGGCGGCGACGCCGCCGCGAACGCGAAGCTCGCGTCGCTCCGACAGCGCGCCGCGCTCGTCGGTCGGTTCGTCGAGACGAGGGCGCGGCTCAAAATCGCACCCGACGCGCAGGCGTCGCTCGCGGCGGCGCGCGACCTCCTCGCCGACGCCACCGCCGCGGCGCGGCGCGACGGCGACGCCGCCACCGCGAGCGTCGCCGTGCGTCCCGGGGACGTTTACGCGATGATGATCGAGCACGTGTACGCGCGCGGCGACGCGAACGGCGCGTGCGATTTACTGGAAGAGATGTCGCGGGAAGGGGTCGTCGTCGGTCCGTACGTGGACGATCACGTGGTGGCGGCGGTGACGAGAGACGCGGGGCGGACGCTGAGCTTTTTGAAGGGAGGCGGAGTTCGCGATTCGGGGTTGGTTCAAGGGGTCACCCTCGGTATTGACGGCGGAGTGGTCGACGAGGAGTGGTCGCCGCCGCCGCCGCCGGAAGACTTCGACGACGACGACGACGACGACGCGTGACGTGACAGTCGTCTGTCGTCTGCTTTTCCATCTCAACTTTAATCGATCGACGACGTTAACTGAATCATCAAATGATCTCTTCGCGTGTCGTCCGTCCGTCCGTCCTCGCGCCGACGCGGCGACGCGCGCGAATACACCCTCTACCTCGACGCCACTCTACACCCACCACTAAGCAGCCAAATTAATGCCACGAATGACACTTTCTTCGTTTACTGACCGCCGGTGAGCGCCTCGAGCGGGGAGAGGCCGTTCTTCGCCGCCTGAGGGTCGTTCCATACAAAGCGATGTCGGGGTGGAGTTCATTGGCGTCAGTTGGAGTTGAAAGGCGTCGAGGGCGGGGATTGAAAGCGAGGGATGAGCGGAGAGATGCGCCGGGAAAAGTCCTTAAGGAACGACGTTCACCACGCCAACGCGGTCGTATGGGGACCAGTGTATAGAACGCGCCTGGGAGGCGATGCCGAGCATGCCGATCATCGCGAGGCGGCCGTGCTTGAGCTCCGCGGTTTGGAGCTTGAACAGCGCCTCGGCGTCCGCGGACGCCGCGAGGCCTGAACGATGATTAATAACGATTCATGGATTCGGGGGTGGGGTAGGGTTAGCAGATGGTTTACTGGGGTGGGGTTTCGTCGGCGACGAAATGTCCGCGGAGAGAACCGAATTATGTATAGGTTCGCGGAGGCGCGAGGAAAATGAAGAGCCGCTTCGACGCGTATACGCGGTACGCACCGAGGGGATCGAAGTAGCCGCCCGGGTAGCAGCGCTTGTTGGAGTCGAGCTCGGACGAGCGCTTCACCTCCGCGAAGCCCATCGTCAGCACCTCGATCCACACGAGCGTCGTGACCGGGACGTTGATGTCGAAGCCGAGGTACTGCGGCTGCTCGTTCAGAACCTTGCCCGCGTCGACCCAGGAGATGCCAGTCTCGGACTCCGCGACGACCGCGCCGACGAGGCCGAGCATCGCCCAGCGGGAGTGCTGGAGCTCGCACTCGCGGAAGCGGACGATGTCGAACGCCTCGTTGAACGGCTGTGTTATCGCGTTGTGCGTTGGGGTTGTGAGACGAGGGTGGGGGGCGGGGCGGCGTGAGTCGTCGGGTGGGCGACCGGCGACCGATCGATTCGATCGGGAAAACGTCCTCCGCTCGCGGCTCGCGGGGAAAAACGAGCGATCGGAACCGCGGTCGATCGCGGCCGGATCGATCCGGAGTCGCGCGACGCGCCCCTCGCCGCGCGTCCGCCCGCCGCGCGTCGAGCGGGGCGCGGGGTATCGCGCGTAAACGAGAGAGAGAGTGCGCGACGCTTCCGCGCCGCGCGCGGACGCCGACGGCGCCGCGCGCGACCCGTCGTTCACGACGAAGGCGATAAAATGAAGCGTGTCGCGGGGTTTGTTTGAGGAAAAAAAGCGTACCACGATGGTGCGCTCCGTCGGCTTGTTGTCCACCTTCTTGAGCTTGCCGATCACGTTCCCGCTCGGGTTGATCGCCGCGCTCTGGTTGAGCGCGTCGAGGTCGAACTGAAGGTACTCGACCGGCTTGGAGAGCCCGAACGGGTCGAAGCCCGCGTCGCCCGGGAGCGTGCCGTCGAGGTACGCGGGCGGCTCCGGGTTGGACTCCCAGCCGTTCCACAGCGTGCGGTTGGGTCCGATGTTGCCCTTGCGCGCGCCGGAAGACGCGCCGCGCTTCGCGGGCGCGGACTTCTTCTTCGGCGCGGTCTTCTTCACCGGCGCGGCCTTCTTCTTGCCGAAGGCGGCGGACACGTTGAGGGAAGCGATGCAAGCCATGGTAAGGGTCGCGGTGTTATCCGGACGGAGGCGGAGCGTGTGCGGGAATGAAGCGGTCGCGCGAGACGCGAGCGCAGATATCGAGCGAGACCGCCGCGGCTTCGGCCAATGAGATTTCCGCGCTGGCGCGCACGCGATCTTCTCTGTCGTGCTGACTGATTGCGCGTACGGCGAGTACGCGCTCGCGTAGTACGCGAGTGCCACTTGTCAGGAATCAGGTCTCGTCGCGGGTTTTGGTTTTTTTTGGCAGCGCCCGCTCGAGCGAGAGTGGGCACCGAGCCCTCTGTCATTTCGACGCGCCGCGTCGCTCATCTCTAGTAGTCCTCGTCGTCATGCCCGCCGCCGCCGCCGCCGCCGCCGCCGCCTCCGCCTCCGCGGCATCCCGCGCCGCGCCGCTCTCGACGCCGCGCGCGTCGCGCCGCGCCGCGCCGCGCGCCGCCGCGCGGTGCGCGGCGTCCAACACGACGAACGCGCGATTCGCGCTCCTCTTCGACTGCGACGGCGTCATCGTCGAGACCGGTACGATCGTCCCTCCCCCTCCCTCCCTCCTCGACGAACGAACGCGGATCGAACCATGACCCCGCCGCCTGGGTTCGAGCCCGAGGGTAGCGGCGACGGCGCGCGTCGCGTCGCGTCGCGCGCGGCGTCGCCCGACGCGCGCGCGCTTCTTCGCTTCCGTCGTTCGTCCGGCCGTCTTATCCTCCGCCCCGCTCGCATCTTGTTTATACATCGACATCGCATCTATCGACGCGCTCATCGTCGTCGCCGCCGCCGTCGTCCGCGCAGAGGAGCTGCACCGCCGCGCGTACAACGCGTCGTTCGAGCACTACGAGCTCACGATCGACGGCGTGCCGCTGAGTTGGAGCGTGGAGTACTACGACGTTCTCGCGAACACCGTCGGCGGGGGCAAGCCGAAGATGAAGGCGCGTTCAAAACGTTTTTCACCCGCACCTCGGTTTCAACGTTTGATCGCGGCCCCTTTCAACTGACCGACGCGACGTCGAACTTTTTTCGCACGCAGTGGCACTTCGGGAAGAACGGTTGGCCGAAGTCTCCGCGGTTCTTCTCCGGCGCGCTCCCCGCGTGCGAGGACGACGAAAACGCGCTCGTGGACGCGCTGCAGGATAAGAAGACGGAATTTTACAAGAAGATCGTCGAGGAGACCGCGGAGGCGCGGCCGGGGGTGTTACGTTTGATGGACGAAGCGATCGCGGACCCGTCCATCGCTGTCGGCATCTGTTCCGCCGCGACGAAAGCAGGTAGGTAGACTGGTCCCCATACGACCGCGTTCGCGCGGTGCACGCCGTTCCTTAAGAAGAGCTTTCTTTTCCCGCGTCCTCGTCCATTTTCACCCACACGATGTGCCACGTCACCGAATCTGATCCCGCGCCGGCCAATAGGCTTCGAGAAAGTCGTCAACAGCGTCGTCGGGCCGGAGCGCCTCTCCAAGCTCGACGTCATCATGGCCGGCGACGACGTCACGCGGAAGAAGCCGGACCCTCTGATATACAACCTCGCGCGCGAGAAAGTGGGTCTCCCCGCGTCGAAGTGCGTCGTCGTGGAGGACTCGCTCGTGGGACTCCGCGCCGCCGTCGGCGCCGACATGCCGGCGCGTTCTGTACACTGGTCCCCGTACGACCGCGTTCGCGCGGCGCACGCCGTTCCTTAAGGACTTTTCCCGGCGTCTCTCTCCGCCCACCCCCCGCTTTCAATCCCCGCCCTCGGCGCCTTTCAACTCCAACTGACGCCTTTCGACTCCGCCCCGACTGACGCCTTCCGACTCCGCCCCGTTTTCCCTCCTCAGTGCTTGATCACGCCGTGCCCGTCTTCCGACGTCCCGGACTTTAAGAAGGAGGGCGCGATGGCGGTGTGCGACGACAGGAAAGGTTTGGAAGGGCCGCCGCGGGTGACGGTGAAGGGGTTGTTTCCGGAGGGCGCGGAGTCGCCGTCGTTCGAGGGGCTGTGAGAGCGGGCTCGGAGCGGCGGCGCGCCGCGGTGGTTTTATTATTAAATTATTTTTTCTGTGCTTTTTATTTTCTCTTCTCGAAAAAAAACGCGCGAGATATTTCGCTCATCACAACCGACGCCCGTCGCGCCTCCTCGGTCCGGCCGGCGCGGCCATGATCCTCCGCGGCGTCGCGCCGAGCGCGTCCGCCGCGCCGGTCGCGATCCGCGCGTCTCGCCGCGTCGTCGTCGCGCGCGGCGGCGGCGGCGCGACCGCGTCGCGACCGCGACGAAGATCGTCGTCGTCGAAATCGTCTAAGGCGCGTTCTATACACTGGTTCCCATACGGCCGCGTTGGCGTGGTGAACGCCGATCCTTAAGGACTTTTGCCGTCGTGTCTCTCCGCACACACCTCGGTTTCAATCCCCGCCTTTGACGCCTTTCAAATCCACCTGACGCCTTTCGACTCCACCCCGATATCATCGCTCGTATGGAACGACCCTCAGATGAAAGATTCGCGACGACGCGCGACGCGCGGGAGGATCTCCCTCGCGGCGTCGCGCGCGTCGCCCCGAGACGACGACGGCGGACCGTCGCCGCCGCCGTCGCCGTCGTCGTCGTCGTTCGCGGACGACCTCGCGTCCGCGACCGGCGACGTCCCCGACGACGTCGAAGCCGCCACCGCGACGCGCGACGCGAACGCGCGATCCGAAGCGCTGCTCGCCGCGAGAGCGGTCGACGCGTCGCGCGAGCTCCCGCCGGACACGATCGCGCCGATGCCGGAGTGGCTCTACGACCGCCGCCTGGACATCGTGCCCGCGGTCTTCGGGCGTCTGAACCCGTTCAGCGGCGTGCTGGTGTACTACACCGGCGCGGTGTTGGGCGAGTGCGGCGGCGCGCCGCTCGTGGCGCTGCAGTGGATCGCGTTCGTCTTCGCGCCCGCGTTGGCGGCGACGGCGTCGTTACGGTGCGCCACGTGTACCAACCGCGCGATTTGATTGGCCGTTTGGCTTCCTCGTTTTCCACGTGTCGATTCGTCGGCGAGCATCGCGCGTCCATGTCATCGCCACGTCAGCACCGACCGACGCCCACCCGCCCTCCGCGTCGTCGCCAGGTACTTTTGGCGCGAGCGGCGCATCCGGCGTCGACGCGAGAGAGCCGCGGCGAAGGGCGCGTCGCCGCCGCCCCCCGAGTACCCGTGGGCGCGGTCGTGCCGCCCCGCGTGGCTCGATATTCACTTGGGGTACGCGCTGCTGCTGCCCGCGGGCGCGGCCGGCGGCGAGGGCGCGAGCTGGTGGCTTCTATTGGCGCCGGCGTTTATGGCGATTCGATTCGTCGGCGGCTTGAGGCGCGTTCATATTTACACCGGTCCCCGTACGACCGCGTCGGCGTGGTGAACGCCATTTCTTAAGGACTCACTTTATCTCCTCGCGCCGGCGGTCCCGGACATCTTTGCCTTTCTTTGAACTCCACCCCTGACGCATTTCGACTCCGCCCGACGTTCGCTCGCGCAGACTCGGAGGCGGCCGACGGTTCGCGTTCGGCCGTCGCGTCTTCGCGATGGCGAAACGCGTCGTCTGCGTCGTCGGCGGCGCCGCGTGCCTCGCCGCGCTCCTCGCGAACGCGTCCGCGACGCTGAAACTCGCGCTCGCGGGCTTGGAGGGCGGCGGGTGGGTCGCGTACGCGCTCGCGCCGTTGGCGTTTCTCGCGACGTTCCTCTTTTACCTCGCCCCCGCGGCGTTATTACCGGGCGCGATATCGCGCGCGTGGCGAGGCGAGGGGTTCGATAAACCTCGCTTGAAAGACGAGGACGAGACGGCTGCGATGCTGCTTTCGCTCACGAAGGATTCGGGCACGGGTTCGAGCACGGATTCGAGCACGGATTCGAACGCCGTCGCGCGGTCGGTCGCCGCCGCGAAAGAGGCGGACGAGAAGCGGAAGAAGAACGCGTGGACGGCGATCGGATTCGTCGCGATGGCGGTGCGACCCCCGCCGAGACCTTCGAGCCGCCTTCCCGCGCCGCCCTCCTCCCCCCGTCGCTCTCTCTCGTCCAACGAAACGTCCACGTCATCAACACACTCACCAATCGCATACCTTCCCGCCCCAATCACAGGCGTCGATCGCGTCCGGCAGCGACGTCCCGATCTTCGCGTGCTTCTTCGCGCAGCTCTTCTTGAAAGACCCGACGAAGTTGATGCAGGTGATGATAGACAAGGGGGACCCGAGCCGCGCGGAGATGGACGAGAAGCTCGCGGCGAGCGTGGGGGGGGTATTAGGAGGATGGGGAGGAGGGCGCCGGCGGGAGAAGGAGAAGGAGAAGGGCGACGGCGACGGCGCGGCGGCGGCGTCGTCGTAGCTCGTGCCTACGAGGCGCTGAGGCAAACGCTAGTCTAACTACCCTGAATTCTGAACCTAGCTAGTCTACCTACCTAGCGACGGCGTCTTAAGTTATCTTCTACGCGCGCGCGCGGACGACGCTCGCGTCTCAAACCAGTCGAAGCTCGAACACGCGGACGAGCTCCTCGCCGTCCTTTTTGTCGAACGCAACGTCGCGGACGGCAAACCCGTGCGGGCCCGCTTTCGACAGAAACGCCGCCAGGTGCGGATCCGGCGACAGCGGCGGCGTCTCGCCCGTGTTCTCCGGGCGGGGCAGCGGCGGCCGGCGCTCCGTGTGCGCCATGATGAAACGCCCGTCTCTCGCGCGTTTATTACTATTTTTTTGAGCGAGGTCGCCGCCGAGGAGCTTACGCGCGGCGCGCAGCAACGGCGCGACGACGTCGAAGTCGTACACCACGTCGGCGGCGACGACGACGTCGAACGGAGCCGGGGCTGGGGATTTCTTCGACGCGTCGACGACGTCCCCGTCCCCGTCCCCGTCCCCGTCCCCGTCCCGCGCCGCCCACGGATCCATACGGAGGAGTGCGTCGATATCGGCGTCGTCCCTGAAGTCGACGCGCGCGACGCGCGTTTTCACGCCGCCGCCCCGTCGCGGGTCGTCGTCGTCGTCGTCGTCGTCGTCGGGATTCAGGGGCGCTCTATACGAGCGAACGTCGAGTTGGAGTTCAAAGGCGGCGAGGTCGGGGATTGAAAGCGAGGGACCCTGGGCGGAGAGAAGCGCCGGGAAAAGTCCTTAAGGATCGGCGTTCACCACGCGAACGCGGTCGTATGGGGACCAGTGTGTGGAACGCGCCTCAGATTCAGATTCATCGCGACGTTCTCTCGCAACAGCGACACCGCCCGCGGGAGCTTGTCCGTGATGATCACCGCGTCCTTCCTCTTCTTCTTCCGCGACGACGATCGCAGCGCACGCGCCGCGACGATCCCGACGACGCCCATCCCCGCGCCGAGCTCGACGACGCGCGTCCCGGGGCCCGTCGCGCCCGATCCGCCGCCGTCGCCGTCGTCGTCGTCGTCGACCGTCGCGGTCATCGCGATCGCGCGTCGCACCGCCGCGCACGCGCCGCGGACGCCCGTCCACACGAGCCCGAGGCGCATGCGCTCGCCGCCGTCCATGACGCCGTCGTCGTCGTCCTCCTCCTCCTCCTCCGCGTCTCTCGCGCGCGTCGTCGACGCGGGCCGCGCGTGGCGATCGCATCGGACCGTCGTCTCGTCGTCGTCGTCGTCGCATCGGCACCCTCGAGGCAACACTCGCTGGTCCGCGGCCCAAACGAGCGCGCAGCGGCGGCGGCGTCGCGTCGTGGCGCGCGGCGGGACCTCCCCATCCTCCTCCTCCTCCTCCTCCTCGTCGTCGGAGTCGGAGTCGTGGAAATGCACGAGGCGAAACGCGTCGTCGTCGGCCATCGCGCGCGGCGGGCGGCGGCGTGGCCGACACTGATGAGAGCGACGAACGTGGGGCGGACTCGTCATCAACGCGCGAACACTCAACGAAGAAATTCATGCGCCCCTCCGCTCGTCCGTCGCGCACAACGCAGCGCGCGGTGGACCCTCCACCCCCCGAGGAAGCGCGCGCGACTTTCGCCGCGTCTTCGCCGCGTCTTCGCCGCCCGTCGCCGCCCTCGTCGCGCCGTCGTCGTCGCCGCCCGCGCGCGAGCGAAGCGAAGCGAAGCGCGCGACTCGACGAGATCGTCGTCCGCCTTTCCATCGTCCGTCGATCGCTCGCGCGACCGCGCGTCGTCACGCCGCCGTCGCCGTCATGTCGCGCCCGCAGGAGTTTAAGAACCGGCCGGGCAACGTCGCGAAGGTCGTGACGTTCGACTCCACGCAGCAGCAGGTCGCGGTGTACGAAGCCTCCGACCCTAACGAGGTGCGCCCCCCGATCGGCGGAGATCTCGCGTCGATCGATCGTCGCTCGGCGATCGTCGCTCCGACGAACCCCGCCGCTCGCGCCGCGCCGCGTCCCGCCCGCCGACCCCACACCAAACCCTAATAACCCTAACCCTCGTAACCCTACCCCACCGAAACCACCATCCGTCATTCCCCAGGGCAAGACCGGCGACCCGGTGAAAGACCTCGAGGCGAAGCTGAACTACATCACCGAGGCGGTGCCCCTCGCGGACAACATCGTCGCGGGCTCCACCGCGGGCGCCGGCTCAGGCGCGTTCTGTCATCTCACACCGGTCCCCATACGACCGCGTCGGCGTGGTGAACGCGATCCCTTAAGGACTTTCTCACCCGGCGTGTCTCTCCGCCCATCAAGGGTCCCTCGGTTTCAATCCCGACGCACACACCTCGACGCCTTTCAACTCCGCTTCTGACGCCTTTGAACTCCGCCCCGACATTCGTCGCTTTGAACGATGGAACGACCCTCAGGGGAATTCCACACGTATCGCATGCACCGCCGCCGAGAGATGCTGCGGCTGAACGCGATGCACGCGGAGGACAAGGCGAACGCGGCCGAGGAGGCGTTCCGGAAGCGCCGCGCGGAGGTGGACGCGATGGAGGAGGCCAAGCTGGAGAAGAACCGAAGCAAACGCGCGAAGAAAAAGGCGAAAGTCGCGGCGGCGCGAGAGGCGAAAAAGGCTGAGAGAGCGGCGTCGAAGAACGGACGCGGCGACGGCGGGGGAGGAGACAGCGGCGGCGGGGACGGCGGGGACGGGAAGGAGAAGAGCGGCGGGAGCAGCCCGAGGGATAGCGACCAGGGCGCGGGCGCCGCGGACTTCGAGACGCTCGATTAGAGAAGATGTCAGCGAGCACCACGCG
>Ga0181554_1002792_pt1 | contig 15205 bp, 9 predicted proteins | sample 011ome_16_FD_145602 | JGI IMG/M metagenome (GOLD analysis project Ga0181554, IMG submission 145602) | Coastal salt marsh microbial communities from the Groves Creek Marsh, Skidaway Island, Georgia - 011503CT metaG (spades assembly) | ecosystem: Environmental > Aquatic > Marine > Intertidal zone >... | reverse complement strand
ATGAGTATTGCAAAAGAACCATCACCAAATACCATCGATGTATTTATTATACTAACACGTATATACGACATTTTTCCCCTATTCATTCGGCTCGTCCAGTCACGCGCGTCAGCGCTACCAGTTTAGTCGGTCGAGGCTCGCGATGACGGATGGTGCGCTGTGGTGCGTGCGCTCCACGCGTGCGCCGCACGTCGACGGCACACGTCGACGCGCACGACGCACACGCACACGCACACGATCGAATGTACGCCGCCGCGAACGCCATGCACGCGCGACACGCGTTCGTGCACGCCAACACCGCGGTCGTCGATGGGCGACGACGACGCCAACGGCGAGGGATGGCGACGACGACGATGACGATGGGTGCGACGTCGCAGGAGGATGCGTTTGCGTTCGCACCGCGACGGGAGATTGCGCAAGTGAGCGCGAGAAAGGTTGTCGTGGAACAACCCAAGGCGAAGAGTGCGGTGCCCATGCCCGTGGTGCTCGGCGCGGGCGCGATCGCGGCGGCGGCGATCGCACTCAAGGCGACGAAGAAGACGGCGAAGAAGCAGCGTAAAATCGTGATCGCGGGCGCGCCGGCGAGCGGTAAGGGTACGCAGTGCGAGATGATTGTCAAGAAGTTTGGCATCACGCACATCTCTGCGGGTGATTTATTGCGAGCGGCTGTGGCCGAAGGCACTCCGGCTGGTAAACAAGCGAAGGAGTTCATGGATCGCGGCGACTTGGTGCCAAACGAAGTCGTCGTCACCATGGTCAAGGACCGCTTATCTCAGCCGGATTGCGCCAAGGGTTGGTTGTTGGATGGCTACCCGCGCAGTGAAGAGCAAGCGCAGGCGTTGCAGGAGAGTGGAATCGAGCCGGATTTGTTCTTGTTGCTCGATGTACCGGATGAAATTCTAATTGACCGCGTCGTCGGCCGACGCTTGGATCCGGTTGACGGAACTATTTATCACATGACGTTCTTCCCGCCGCCGACGCCGGAAATCGCCGCGCGATTGACGCAAAGAAGCGACGACACGGAAGAAAAGGCGGCGAACCGCTTGGCGGTGCACCACCGCAACGTTGATGCCGTCGTGGGCAAGTATTCCAACATTATCAAAAACATCGACGGTAACCGCGCCAAGGGTGACGTGTTCAACGACATCGAGCGCCTCATCAAGGCTATGTAATTCCGTTCGTGTTGTTTGGGATTTGATGTTTTGCTCTCTGTCACATTGTTTAGCTTGCAAATTACAACATCTTTCGTTCGTTCTTACCATATCATCACGCTGGCGATTCGCTCGATGTGCTCTTTAGTTTTCTACTGCTGTTGCTACGAAGAAGAACCGCGTACAAAGTCGACACCTTTTTGAATACTTTGTACTAGCTCGGGCATCATGGCGTCTAACGCGCGCTTTTCGAACGTGCTTAGCGGTCCCGTACCTGCCACGCGTTCGACACCTTGTTTACCGAGCAAGACTTTGGTGGCGAAATACGGCGCCTTTGTGACGTCGCTTTCGACGTACGCGCACGCCCACACGCCTGATTCACCACTCAAACCTCGTAAACACGCATCCGCAAATTCTGCAGCTGCGGCAGCCATGGATAACGTCGCACTTCCTGCACCTCCTTTTGCCTCGACGACCTCAGTGCCGCCGTTTTGAATTCGCGTCGTAAGCGCCTCGATTTCGCTCGACGAAAACGAGCACTTGGGCGACGTTTGTGAAAGCAAAGGTAGAATAGTAGTCCCAGCGTGACCACCAATGACGGGAACATCAACGGATTGAGGATTATCAAAACCTTTTGCTTGAGCCACGAATGTTTTCGCGCGCATGACATCGAGCGTCGTGACTCCACACAGGCGTCTCTTGTCGTAGCATCCCGCCTTCTTAAACACCTCCGCTGCAATCGGCACGGTGGAGTTCACCGGATTGGATATTATGTTCACCATCGCGTTCGGACAACTTCGTGCAATAGCTTCACATAGCGTTCGCACGATTCCCGCATTGACGCCAAACAAATCATCGCGCGACATACCAGGTTTGCGCGGCACCCCGGCGGGAATAATCACCAAGTCGCACCCTGTCAAACATGCGTCGATCTCGGCGTCACCCACATATCCGCGCACCACCGCTCGCGTGTTGACATGTGAAACATCCACCGCAACGCCTCGCACCACTGGGGCGACGTCGTACAAACGTAACTCCCCTACGCGCGCATTCTGTTTCATAAACGCCGATAAACTTTGACCAATCCCCCCAGCGGCGCCGAGCACGGCGACCGTAAAGTCGCTCCCGGCGCCGCCCACGGCGGAGGCGCCGAAGAGCCAATCCATGAATGACGGTGCGCGAGGGTTGACGTGCGCGTGCAGCGCTCCCACGCGTCGACGGGCGGCGTCGGGACCTCCACTCATCGTCGCGTGTGCGTGGACGATTGTAACGAACTTTGGAGCGGCGCACGGCTTGACATCGCGCCGCCGACGCCCGCGCGCGTGTATGTATTGCGTGTGTCGTGTAGGGTTGTAGGGTGAACATAGAATACACAGACGCCGCATGCGTCCGTGTGGTGCCGTCGCTATTTCCGGCGTTGCCGTCGCCGGAGCAGCGAGCAGCGCCACGCGTGGTCGCGCACTTTATGGTCGTCCTCGTCACTTTGGCCACCGTCGCGCGACCGCGTGGCGCGCACATCGCGATGACGTCGCCGATGACGATGAGCGCACATCATGGGAAATGTCATCCACGTCGACAGTTCGCGTGCGCTTCATCGACGGTGCGACTGGTGAGATGATTCACGTTCGCTCGCGCGTAGGGAGAAACGTCTTGATGCTCGCAGACGAAGTTGGCGCGCTCGATGTCGACGCCGACGACGAATTTTGCCTTGAAGGACGTTGCGGGACGTGTTCGATGGAGAAAATCAATTGCGACAGTGGCTTTACAGAAGATGTCATCCTGGCGTGTCGGACTTGTGTTGAAGAAGGGTCAGACGCGGCGTATCGAATAAACCGCAACGTTCGTTTGGGCGACTCAACTTGGATGAATGGATGAACCTAGAATGCGCTATACTATTTTACAATTATTTAGAACCCAGGCTCGGCTTCGTCGTCATCATCGGGATAGAGTTCATCGACCGTTGCAGAGATGCGCTTCATCTGTTTCGCGAACAGCTGGCGGCGTTCCTCGAGCATTCGCTGCTTTTCGACGCGCGACTTTGTTTGATTGACATACTTCGCCATTTTCGGTTTTGGCTTACCGAAGAACACGACATTCAAGCGCTGGAATGGACGCAACGCAACAACCTGAGCGTCGCTTTGGATGAGTTCCTCGTCCACCGTCTTCTCGTCAATGTAAGTCACAGCCACTACTCGAACAAGATTGCGCACTCGATAACAAAACTTTGCAGAAATTTGTGCTCGCAAGTCTGCAACCGTGAGTGCCGTAAGCGTGACTTCTCTCGTTGCTGCATCACCCACAGCGCGTACCAACAGAATCTTCGATGCCACTTTGCTTTGTGCCGCTCGTAGTTTGGCTGTCAACGTCCCATCAAGTAGTACTTTGTTGAGCTCGAGATCCGCAAGCAACCGCTCGTCCAACTCGTATGGAAACATAGTGCCAGGAATGGTTTTGGACTTTGCGATACGAATTCTCGTCTTAAGTAGATATCCATGCATTGAGTCTACGGTGAGGGTAACACGAGCTCGATAGCTGTCGAATGTAGAGACATCAGTGTATGTAATGTGCGTAACTTGTGTTCTGTGAAATCCACTCGCCACAACCTGTTGTTGTCCAACTTCGCGCTTGAGTTTGAGAAACCTTAGCAAGGTATTTATGCACACTTTATGGCGCATCGTAGCCGTGCTTTCGATAAACCCACCATACCTGTTCGTGTACAGGTTGTGTAAGAACACGCACACCGCGAACAACGTGCACCACATGCCAAAACTCATCACAATCCAGACAATGGGAAGATTCCAAATCAACGGGTAACGTATTTTCTTCGTGATGAATGATACGCTCTCAGGGATGGACCATGCGCCGACAAAACGATCGATAAAACGAAACCCAAATAAACCAGCATATAACCACGTCAACAACCACGATGTCTGCCTGACGTTCTCATGTTCCATGTACTCTCGTGTGACCTCCAGTGCAGTCTTTGTGTTGTCTATGATGCGGTGGCGCCGGTTGCGCGTCAACTCCATCGCCCCTCTCTCCAAAGTGCGCAACAAATCTTCATTTGCTTTCAGATTCATCACACAACCATGAATACGAACTCGGATAGAATCTGATAGCGAATTGATGTCTAGTGCATGGTGCAATCGCTTTGATGACTTCGTGTTCAAGGCGTAGTAATTTGTGTTGCCGTAAATCGGTTCGCTCGGCTCATCTGTCTCGCCAAACACAATGACTGGTGTATCGCACGCGAGCTCCATGTGCCGAACTGCCTCACCAAGACGATATACATCGGTGGTCATGTTCGCCAGTCGCATCTGACATTGACGGAGCATATGTGGCGTTTCGTGCACACGCGTCAAGTCCTTTTCAATCTTCTGCAACGCGGTGGTGATTGTTTCAAGTTTACGAAAGAGATTGAAAGAAAAAGCTTCTCGTCCACGTAACATGACGTAAGACACCAACAGTGTTTCGTGCTTTGTGCACTCTGGTCCCGCAAATATGACGCCATTTTCACCAAATATAATCACATCGTTATCCGTGACATCCAAAGCGTGCTGTGTATCGCCGATGAGCTGTCGGATTTCTGCCTCCACCGAGTCACCATCCAAGTAATGATGTGCACTGAGTTTGGGCGTGATCGTCTCAGCCATATAAAAGCAAAACTTTTGACGATTCTTGACATCACCGTCGTACACGGTGCTTAAGATGTTTCGCTGATACACCGTCATTAGCCCCTCCGTAAGCGTCGATGAATCTACTTGAATATCTGCAATAACACGCGAAAGCCAATCAAACGAAATGTCGTTGAGAATCTTCGTCATCACTGATTCGATTTTCACTCCACACAGTAAATCCCCTTCACGCGAATACCTCAGTCCAAACGATTCAAGTTGCGTAATACCAGGAGCTTCAGGATACTCAACCTCTGCCTCCATGTTGCAAAACTGCGCGGGGTTTGCCGAGCAAATCGAAATCTTTGTCAAACCTGCCGGAACCTCTAAACACGTATCCGTGCTCGCAGAGTCTACTTGTGTGCTGTAGTAACCACCTTTGTTGCGGTCTTCTACACCAAGTGAGTTTGTGAGTTCCATAATTTGAGCACAACTTGTTGGGATCCAATCGCCAACCAACACGATGACGCGGCTCAATGAAAGTTGCACATCCACGTCTGCATCAATAACGCTACTCATACCTCGCAGTGTTTCCGATGCACGATACGCGTTACTAGACAGTGGTATAGAGTTCTTCATGTATGTTCTACATATGTATGGCGAACACACGTAAGACACGTCCTCCGAATCTGTCACGGTGCTGTCAATGTTGAATCCAGCCTGAGAGACGAGCTTGAATGTTTTCGACGCAGAATCATAAGCAACTTCAAGAAGTTCACCTTGTGGGTCGTACATGAACTCATCGCACATGTCCATGTCTTCTTGTGATAATGAACCGAGTTGCAAGCGATCAATACCTTGTTTCGATAACTGGTATGCCATAACTGAGCGCCCGTCGTGACTTTTCATACGCAATGAGCGAATCAAACCAGTTTCTACTAGATCATCCAAATTATCGCGAGCTTCTTGTGATATGTTCAGCATCATCCGACTTCCACTGACAACTTCAGAGCATGGCGCGTAATCATAGCCGAAAACTCCATGGATAACGGCTTCGTACACTAGAACCATCAAGTGAATGTAACGCACCCAGCGCTCTTTTTGCGTCACCTTCTCTGCTAATCGACTATGTTTGCTGATCAAGTATAAGAGCTTGTAATGCTCGGTTGTCAACGTATCCACCATGGATGACTTGAAAAGTTGACCTTTGAGCTTCTCTGTCTCGACTTCATCCTTTGACTCTGCGATGGATCGATCGAACCATCGAATCGAATACCCCTTGTCTGGAGGTCGAAAAGCGTCAACGGTGATGAAATCGTGATTCAGTTTGTAAGTAATGCGCTTAAACTCGTCATCGTGCGCGTTAAACGCTGCATTCTCTGCCGTATGTCCAATGACAAATAGGTACGCATGCGTCATCCCGTGCAACAACGCCTCCTTTGCCATTTGTGTCATTTTAAAACGCCGTAAAACATCTGGCATCCGCAAATGTGCTGCCCGCGTGTACGTGCTCGCTCGGCGTTCTACGACACAACATATACCAACGCACAACTGGCGAGGATTCGCGCCGTGCCACCACTTTGGGATTTCACTACACAAACAATATTTGAACATGCTGTCAAACGCGTTAACGGTTGCCTCTGTGCCGTCAACGCTCGCCCCAGGACTCGAGTTCCACGAAAATGTCACGCGACCAGCGAGTTTATTTTCAAAGTACACCGCATCATAATAGGCGAACAGTCCGTCGACGTCGGCCCATTCTAACGCACTGACATCCGCGATGGCGTTTGTTTGTCTGGCGTGGCGCACGCTCCCGAGCGCCTTTTTCCACGACTTCATGGCTTTGCTCTCGCCGCTATTCGAATCATCGAAAAAAGACGCGCGGCTCTCCAAAACCCCTCTTTTCATATCTTCCTCATTGATTCTCCCGTGTGGTTGCGTCTTTCGCCGACTTTCTCGTTGCTCGCGCATTTCTCTGCGCACATCCTCCGCGCGTGCCGACGTCGACACCGCTCCGCCGCGCATCGTCATCGCCTTTGCCCCCTCCACGTCCGCGCTGAACTCATCGTTTTCATTCGCTTTCGCTTTCGCGCGCTGTACGACATCTCGAAACATCTCGACCGCGTCAGGCGCGCGTTATCACTCCGCGGCCTTTTTCTTTGTCACCACCGCTGAATGAACGTGTTCGCGCGTCGTCACGACGTCGACGACGGCGATTCAACGTACGCCGCGTGCACACCTACGCGCGCGCGCGTATCTGTCTATCTATCTATCTATCTGTATCCCCGTCGCGTCGCTCCCCTCGCACGTCCTCGTCGCCCTCGCGCGCTCCGTCGCGGTGTCAGGATGGTCACGTCCCAACAGTCACTTTGCCATCCTCGGATGTCCATCGGTGTCGTCGGTCCATCTGTCCATGTGAACGCACCATGGGGTGTGCGCGTTGGAGGACGACAGAGCGTGACGCGACGCCACGCACGGGGCGACGACGAACACGAGGGTGAAGGTGAGATTGAACAATATCCGTGTGCGTGCGCAGAGCACGTCGTCGTCGTCGTCGTCGTCGTCGTCGTCGTCGTCGTCGGCCTACGCGTGGCACGCGCGGTGGTGCGCGCGCGCGTGTGACTCGAACAGACACTCGAGGAAGGAGAGAAGGATTTGATTCGTGCGTGCGAGGGACGAAGGAGGCGACGGGGTGTGATGACTGCGATGACGATGGTTGAGGTGGATATCGAGGCCGTGGCTAAGGCGTACGCGGGGGTGATTGGTGAGCCTCCGAGCGTGCCGCTGGGTGACGACGCGCGCGCGTGGCGAGCGTTTCACGACGAAGTGACGAGGTACGTCACGCGGGCGCTGGATTTTGAGAAGATGGACGCCGTTGAGCATAAACGGGTCGAAGATTTAGATGCGATTGGTACCCGCGTGGCGACACTCGGGCGATACTTTGCGTCTCAAACTTCTCGGGTTGAGGATGGTTTGGGCGCGCGCGCGTCCCTCGGCGTCCCTCGGATGTATGGCGAAACCGTGATGGAGGCGTTCAACTTGAAGCTCAAGGAGTTATCTCGTGCATTTAAAGTCGTCCGGGGTGACGTTAAACATCTACAATGGTCTCCTCCGAGCAAGTTCGAGCGTCGAACGATAAAGTATTGGGTAGATGAACGGGACGTCGTCCCGTTGCAAGTGGCGTTGCTCAAGCATTTACCAATCTTGGAGTTTCATGGAGACGATGCGGATGCGAATCAAGACAACTCGCTGATAACTTCGGTATACTTGGAGAATGCATCATTTGAAGCATACCACGCGCGTTTGCATCGCGAACAAGGCGCGACGCTCGTTCGATGTCGCTGGTATGGCGGAGGCGACCCAGTAAATGTGTTTCTTGAACGCAAAACGCATCACGAGTCCTGGTCTACTGAAAAGAGTGTCAAAGAGCGGTGTAGAGTCACACGAGACGACGCGGTAATGTTGGTTAGTGGTTCAAAGCCCACAAATATTGCAGGTGACGAAAATTTGGCGCGAGAAATCTACGAGCGCGAAATTGACGCGCGACGGATGTCCGCGTGTCTCATGACGCGCTATCGTCGAGTGGCGTTTCAACGCGATGAAAGCAACGAAATTCGAATTTCGCTCGACACAGAGTTACGATGGCAAGACGTGCGCACATTAGGATCATGTGCAATTGCTCGTCCCCTTGATGACTCCCGCGCGCATGTGTTCCGTTATGCTGTCCTGGAAATCAAGCTCGCATACGCTGACGAAGCGCCTCCGGGATGGCTCGACGCCATCGTGCGCTCATTCGACGTCGTCGAAGTGTACAAGTTCTCCAAGTATCAGCACGGATGCGCGCTTTTATACCCCAACGCACTGCAGAAATTCCCACATTGGTATGGTTGCGATGCTGTCGTCGTTAACGTTCCCAAGGCCCAGCAGCACGACGTCGACATGGGAGAGCGCTCTGAGTCGTCTTCTTCGTTCAACGAACTTGTGCGTGCTGCGGTGGCGACCATTAAAACATGTCGTCGAAGCGACCCCAAAAGTGTGGATGCGAGCACGACGGTGATGCGCGGAGATGCACCTTCACGCCTTCGTCACGTCCCAGTCAAAGTTGAGCCCAAAACATTTTTCGCCAACGAACGCACGCTATTGCAATGGCTGTCGATGTCCATTCTATTGCTATTTTTGGCGCTCGGGTTACTCTCTATGGAGCGAGGCGCCGCTGCTGTTATCCCGAGCACCGCTCCAACCGGTACTTCATTCAGCACACTCCCGAGTGCGATATGCGGCTTAATTCTGGCGCCAATTTCTATTCTCTTCATGCTCTACGCGCTGTGGACGTACATCATTCGAGCCAGACGCATCGCTCGCCGCGAGCCAAGCGCACGCTACGACGACATGTATGGCCCCGTCGCCTTGGTCGCTCTTCTTGTCATCATTGCCATCGCCACGGTGACACTTACCTCTGCATCGATTGATTGGCGCAACATGTGAAATAAAAGAAAGGAATAAAACGTTTCATCAAATTTCCAAATTACAACTTAAGCGCGCGCGAAACACGAATCGACTAATAACTGTTTCTTAACCCACGGAGCCTTCGAGCTTGAGACTCATGAGTTGGTTCACCTCAGCGGCAAATTCTAAGGGAAGTTCATTGAAAACTTCTCGGCAGAATCCAGAGATGATAACGCCGACAGCTTCTTCTGGGTCGATGCCGCGCTGCTGAAAGTAAAACAATTGGTCCTCGCCAATCTTCGAAGTACTCGCCTCGTGCTCGACGCGAGAACTTGGCTCCTTGACTTGAATGTACGGATACGTATTTGCTCCAGCCTTATCGCCGATGAGCATTGAATCGCACTGAGAGTAGTTGCGCGCGCCAGTCGCGTTGGGACCAACTTGCACTAAACCTCTGTACACATTCTTACTCTTACCCGCACTGATACCCTTGCTGACGATGCGGCTTCGGGTGTTCTTACCGATGTGGATCATTTTGCTTCCTGTATCGGCTTGCTGTGCGTTATTTGTTAACGCAACAGAGTAAAATTCACCGACAGAGTTGTCGCCAGCCAACACGACGGACGGGTACTTCCAAGTAATCGACGAGCCAGTTTCGACTTGAGTCCAAGAAATCTTCGAATTGTCACCCTTGCACAAACCGCGCTTGGTAACGAAATTGTAAATACCCCCTTTGCCATTCTCATCACCTGCATACCAGTTTTGCACGGTCGAGTACTTGACCTCGGCGTTCTTTCCCGTGGAAATCTCCACCACTGCGGCGTGGAGCTGATTATCGTCGTACGCCGGCGCCGTGCATCCTTCCAAGTAGCTCACGTACGAATCATCTTCAGCCACAATCAACGTGCGCTCAAATTGCCCGCTCGATTCGGCGTTGATACGGAAATACGTGGACAACTCCATGGGCGAGTGCACGCCCTTCGGAATGTACACAAACGACCCGTCGCTAAACACGGCGCTGTTCAGCGCGGTGAAATAGTTATCCGCGACGGGTACGACAGAACCAAGGTGAGCTTTCACCAACTCTGGATACTCATGTACCGCTTCGGAGATGGAGCAGAAAATCACTCCAGCCTTCAACAAGTCCGCCTTGAACGTCGTCCCGATGGACACCGAGTCAAACACGGCGTCCACCGCAACGTTACTCAAGCGCTTTTGCTCATTCAAAGGAATACCGAGCTTGTCAAATGTCGCTAATAACTCTGGATCAACTTCATCCAAGGACTTTTTCTTTTCCATGGACTTTGGTGCGGAGTAATACGACGTTCCTTGATAGTCAATCTTCGGATACCGATTGTCGCTCCAGTCCGGCTCCTCCATCGTGAGCCACTTGCGGTACGCTTTCAATCGGAATTCAAGCATCCACTCGGGTTCGTTCTTCTTCGATGAAATTAATCGCACGACATCCTCGGATAACCCAGCGGGAATGGTTTCGCTCTCCACGTCTGTAGAAAATCCCCACTTGTAGGGCTTGTTCAGCATTTCCTGAATCTTATCAACCTCTTCCTCCTTGGCATCCTTCACCACGGGTGCCGACGCCGACGCTGACGCGCCCCCATCGCTCACCGCACGCGTCATCATCTTCACCGCGCGCGTTGTCGCTCGCCCTCGACTCACACGCGAGGACGACGCCGCGCCGCGCGCCGCATCGGCGTTCGGCGCAGCAGCCGCCCGCGACAAGGGGTGCCCTCGTCCTCGCGCCGTCGTCGTCGTCGTCGCGCGACGCATCGCCGAAGACGACGACGTCGAGGTGGACATCGTCACTGAAGTCATCATCTCTCTCGCTCTCTCTCGCGCGCGTGCGTGTGACGAGGGTGACGTCCATGGCGGTGGTCGTCACGTCATCGAGGGGTGCATTGGCTGGCTAAACCCCACCGGCTTCGCTTAGGTGGCTGGCGGGCGAGCGCGCAGGACGAGGGAGGATGACGACGAAGCGCGTGATTTAAAGGTTTTCGCGATTGCATGGGTGTGATATTTCATATCCTTCTAATGTTCTATAATGTTTTTTTTCCGTGTGCCGTGACGTCGGGTCCCGGGAAGCAGTTCCTTGCGCTACTGCGCCTCAGACTCGTCAGAGGAGTCGGCTTTTTTGGACTGAGAGCACAGACTCATCATGCTTCCTTTCCGTTCCTTGGGTTTGCTGTCAAGCGATAACAGAGATGTTTGCTCCATCATCTGCATCTTTGCCAGAGCCTCAATGCGTTTCTTCTCTTTGGCCATCTTTTGCTGTTCTTCAATGGGCAAATCAGATCCATCGTCGCAGAACTTGGAGTCGCTCCCGGCGCTACCCAACGAGCGCTGCGAACTCGTGCGGCTCATGGTAAGATCCTCGGTCTGGAGTTGAGACACCTGCGATGCCACAGGCATCACGTGAGTCTCAACCGCCCCTTGCGTCGCAAACTGCTCGACCGCGAACTGCTGCGGTTGCTGCGGTTGCTGCGGTTGTTGCTGCTGCTGCTGCTGCTGCTGCAGCGCTGGCGCTGGCGGCAACGGCGCGGCTGTTTGCGCCATCAAAGGATGCGGTGGTAATCCCGGATTCAAGTTGCTCGCACTTATACTGGCGCTCAGTCGCGTCACCGGTTTCGTTGTCTGCGCTGCGGGTGCGTGTAAAGTGCGAGCAGCCGATTCAGAGTCTGACCCAGACTGAAGTAAAGCCATCTTACTCGCCGTGCGTTCCAGACGCTTCTTTTGAAGAGAGCGCAATTTTTGCTGACGTTCTGTGGTGTGGCGCTGTCGCATCTCAGCTTCTTCCTGCTGTTGCTGCAGCTCTAACTCCTCGAGAAGACGAAGTTCTTCGAGCTCTTCGTGCTCCTCTTCATGAGCGTATGAACCGGCATCAGAAGTCGCCGCACTGGAAGTGACCGTATCCGCCACCGATCCATCGTCAATGATGCGTTGCACATCCTGCATAAGTGCCTCAGAATAGTTTGGCTGCGCGTTCGCGATCGGCGCGCGCGGCGGCTTGCCTATGTCAGCTTGTTCCACCATGGACGCCGCCGCGACAACTGATGGCGGCACCGACATCGGTCTCGACGGCGACCCTGTGGCTTGGTGTAAAACTTGAGGCGGCGACTGGTCACCCGGCGTCGACCCTCCGCTGTACGCCGTGACGCCCTCTTGTTTGATAGCTCCGAACGCACTCTGCGATCGCGTGATAATCTGCTCACGCTGGTGTGCATCGACGAACGGTGTCGTCGAAGTAGAGATTATACTATCATCGAGCGCCACAGCTCGAAGTTTCGCACCTTCACCCAAAGATTCGTTTGAAGGCGCTCGCACGAGCGTCTCTGAGCTCACCGCAGATGAGAGCAACGTACTCGCCAACTTGACGGTATCTTCGCCATTTCGCACAACTTTACCTTCCGGGCTAGATCCACCACTTGATTCCGCACTGTGTCGTCTACTCGTCGGATCAATCTCACAAAAACCTCGCTTCTCATCCCACAAGTATTTCACCTCCTTTTCTATCTCGCGCTCAATGGTGATGATGGCTGTCGTTTCGAGGCCTAGTTCCTGCACCATCTCTGCTGCCACCGAGTGCGCGCTGTCCGTGTCCGTATTGAATGGGAACTCTACAGTTCGATTATGACCGCTCGCATCGGCAATACGCAGACGCAAACGAAGCGAATCGTCCTCCAAGAATAAACCCTTGACACGTACATCCAACGACGCCCCTCGCTTGTGTGTCGGCGGCTCCAACGTATCCGCCTCTGAGTACACACGAACAATTTTTCTACCATTTTCAGGGTGTTCCTGACCTTGTGTTGGTCGCAACGCCTCTTCTTCATCGTCATCCAACTGCGCCGGTCGTGGCACTTCTGGTTCTTCTTCTACGACGGCGCGCGGCACCATGGATTTCTTTGCTTGCGTCTTATCCAACCAAGGATGCGCCAAGAGGTCTTTCGCCGTAGGTCGCTGATCATGCGGGGCGATTGCGAGAGTAATAAACTCGTAAATCTTATCGCCCTTCTCCTTGATCTTCTCTAAAGCAGCCGGCGGAATACCACTAGATACGCGCTTGTAAATTTGCGCGGGATTCTTGCACTCATTGTACGGGCACTCAAACGTCACGAGCTCAATAAGACACATACCAAATGAGTAAATGTCGACGCGCTCGTCGTAATCCTCCTCGTAAAGCTCCGGTGCCATGAATTCCGGCGTACCAATAACGCTATGCGTGCGCTGATGATCGAGCATCGCGGCCAATCCCAAGTCACCAATTTTAATCTCGCCGGCGTTGCCGTTGACAAAAATGTTGTCACACTTCAAGTCCCGGTGCACGATTGGAGGCTCGTGAGAGTGCAAATAGTCTAGCCCTCGTAAGATTTGACGCGCCCAACTTTTAACAGCTCGCATATCAAGGTTATTCTTGAAACGCGCCGCGTACTTGTTCAGCGTCCCGGCGCACGCCTCGGTTATAAAGTTTACGCTCACCTCTCCAGTCTTCTCCGACGTCGTGTTCCACGAGTGGTAAAATTTCAACACATTCTTGTGATCGAGACGTTTTAAAATTTCTACCTCCGAAAGTAACCGCTGCTTCTCCGCTGCTGGTAACCCATGCACTTTCACTTGATTCCACGCCACATCCATACCTTCTTCTTCGTCAAACGCCTTGTATACATTCTTGTACGTGCCTCGACCGAGAAGCTCTGTGGTGCGACCAAATCGACCAGTGGGATCCCATTCCACAAATTTTGTCGTCTCCTCTTGCTCTTCCTCCTCTTCTTCTACGTCTTCTTTTTCCACTTGTTCTTCCGTCGCCGCGACGATAGTTTCGGTTTCCTCCGCGCCGTTGACTTCCTCCGCGCGCGCGCGCTCCACCCGCTCTCCATTCGCGACGAGCTCCTCACCCCCAGGCTTCGTCGGCGGCGGTGAATCTCCAGGGGAATTATCTATACCCTCACTCACTTGCGTCTCCTCGTCCCTCATCACCGCAAAATGATGGGCCGTTGCCGCGGCGTTCACACCGTCCGCCATGACGGCTGCGTTCTCCAGCGTCGACGTCTCGACGCGTTGGTCGCGCGCGAGCGTTCAAAAATCCAACCCCACACGCTTCCCTACGCGCGCGCGTGCCACCAGACCTCACACAAGCCAGAGACTAAAATCCGTTTTCAATCCTCACACGTTGGCGACGACTTAACAACACATCGTCCGCGCCCTGCGTGCGTAATTCTCCCCCTAATTCGTTCAAACGGGGCTTGGTGTTTGGGTGTTCCCTGAGGTTGTGATTGGTCAAATGAGTCCCTCTGGTCTCGTTCGAGACGCGGGGGAATAATCCCACGCGCACGCGCACGCGCGACGTTCGGTGAGGCACGCGCGCGGTCGGAAACGACGACGAAAGTTTTCGTCCACGTCCTCGTCGCGTGTCTACCACCCTTTCAGCGCTCTCACGCACTCACCACGCGCTCGAGAGGTGCAATGTTCGCGAGATCCCGCGCCGCGACCCGTTCAACGCCGACGATTTGTGAAGGACGACGCCGATGACGACGCACGACGCGAGCGACGCGCGATGCCACGTCTACGGGCGACGGGCGGCGAGATTCGCACCACACACGCGTGAACGGGATTATCCTCCGCACCCAACGCACGCGCGCGCGTCTGCCGCGCGCCGCGTCGACGATGCGTCGACGATGCGTCGCCCGCGCCGTCCTCGCGACGTCGCGACGTCGCGACCGAGATCGATCGATCGCATCGCATCGACCCCGCGCGCGCGCCTTTCGACCGCCCTCGCGCGCGCTTTCGATGATCGATCGAATGCGAATCCATCGATCGTCTACCCGCGATCGGCCCCCGACCCGCCGAGCGGCGGCCGGCCAGCGGCGGCGCCCGTGGCGCACGGGACGATCGTGCGCCACACGCGGTCGGGGCAGGAGTCCTCGTACTGGGCGCGTGCGAACCCCTATGTGCCTAAGCCCTAACAAACATCACCACGCG
>Ga0181554_1002789_pt1 | contig 15213 bp, 12 predicted proteins | sample 011ome_16_FD_145602 | JGI IMG/M metagenome (GOLD analysis project Ga0181554, IMG submission 145602) | Coastal salt marsh microbial communities from the Groves Creek Marsh, Skidaway Island, Georgia - 011503CT metaG (spades assembly) | ecosystem: Environmental > Aquatic > Marine > Intertidal zone... | reverse complement strand
ATCGGCGTGACCGAGTCGTCTTTTGTGCCGCGGGACAGTCATGATGGAGGGCGAGGTATTTTCCAGATTACCTCGCCCCCCATGGCCGCCGTGGAAGCGGTTAAAAAGCAGCTGCACATCATTCGGCCCGACCCCCTGAACCCCCGGCACAATGCCCACTTGGCGGCGGCAACATTGCGGCATTATCTGGACGAAATGAATGGCGATCTGTTTCTGGCCCTGCTGGCCTATAACATCGGCCCGCGTAATGGTGGGCTGAGTGCCATCATGCGGCAGTATGGCGCCAGGGATTTTTTTACCATCCAACCCTATCTTCAGCACCTTCCCCGCGCCTACCCGATTCGAGTGCTGTCGGCGGCTCTGGCATTTCGGCTTTGGAGCAGGGAGGGACGATTGCCGCATTACCAGGATGGTGATAATGCTCGATTCATCCAGGCGGTCGGAATTCCTGGCCTCGACTGGTAGTCCTTGCGCCGTGCGTAAACGGGCCGTCTCAGGGAGGGGAACCTGAACCCATGAATCCCTTTCGAATGGTGGGAATGACCATCGGGTGAAGAGGTTTTTATGAGTAAATTGAGCCGTTGGGTGTTTGTGATCTCCGGCTGGTTTCTAGCTGATATGGCTATGGCTGCAGTCAATCACGCTGTTGCAACCACCGTGGTGCAGATTCGGGGTGTCGACCCACAGGGGCGGATGTATTTCGGATCCGGTGTGGTGACGGGGCCGGGCACAGTGGTTACCAATTGCCACGTGGTTCGAGGTGGGGGAAAAATCGTCATTTTCCGCGGGGCCGAAAGTTATCCAGTGAACCGGGAAAGGATTGATGTCGAGCGGGATCTCTGTTTGCTCGATGCCCCAGGCATAAAGACGCCCCGCGCACAGCTGGGTCGTATTTCCGGTCTCAAATCAGGCCAGCCCTTGTATTTTTACGGCTATCCGCGAGCCCTGGGTATGTCCTTCTCGGAGGGTGCAATCAAGGCTCTGCATCCGTATCTCGGCAGTCGCATCATAGAAACATCCGCTTTTTTTACGCTTGGCGGTAGCGGGGGTGGGTTGTTCGACCGGAAGGGCAAGCTGGTCGGACTTGCCACTTTTCTGGCTCCGGGTCATAGCGGGCGTTATTACGCAATACCCAGTGAGTGGATAGATTCGGTCAAGGGGCGCCCTTTAATGCAAGTCGCGCCTCTTCAAGGACTGTCATTTTGGGAAGATCCCGCGCAATTCCCTGCCTTTCTCCAGCGCCCCGGGCACTGAGCCGCAGCGGTTGCAGTGCCTGGGGAATAGGATGCCGGTTGATCTTGTCGTCCCGGGTTTTCAGGCTGACTTGGCGGCGTCCAGAGCTGCTTGAAGCTTGGATTCGTCCTCATGGGACAGGGAAGTTTGCAGTACCTTGCCGCCAGCGCCCTTCAGTTCTTCAAGAACCTTGTCCGGAGTTGCCTTGCGTACCAGGACGAAGAGGGCTGAAGAGCCCGGTTGAAAGTTCTGAGCCAGCTCCATCATGAATTTGTCGTTGACACCCACATCCGACAGGGCACCCGAAATGGCCCCGGCCCCTGCTCCGACGGCTGCGCCCAGTAGGGGATTAAGGAACAGCATGCCGACCAACGCGCCCCAGAAACCTCCGCCCACGGCTCCCATTTGCGTAAGTGGATAGGCCTGGTTCAGCTTCACTTTGCCGTCTTTGTCCTTCACGGCAACAACGGCATCTTCGAGGTCAATCAGGTAGTCGCGTTGCATTTTTACCAGTTTTAGACGCGTTTCTTCCGCTTTGAATAGGTCGTCATAACCGATCACGATCAAATCGCTCATCTTGGGTTCTCCTGTGTTGGAATGGATTCAATGCCCGATTATAGGCGCAGTTCAGATTCCCCAAGGCATTCGGACAAGCCAAGCTGCCTTCGGTATTGCACTGACCTTAGGGTAAACTTGACCGCCCATCCCCTCAAACAGGGGGGGCATCACTCTACTTGCCTTCGTTTGGCTCATGGAATTGCATAATGAAGAAATTTAATCTTTTGACCTTGATGGTAATAATTGCTCACCTGGGCTGCAGTAATCCCGTGATGGCGGAGGCTGGCTCCCCCGGCAGTAGTATGACGGAGAGTGGCAGTTATGGTGATGCTTACGGGGACAGCTATGGCTATGGTCGCGGCAGAAATCTTGGCTTTCTCGGTGTGCTTGCCGACCTGATTCTACTGAGGCCGGTGGGGCTGGCCATGACGGTGGGTGGAGCGGGTTTGCTGGTTGCCACCTCGCCGTTTACCGGAATCGCCTCTATCGCGCCGCCGCATGATGCCTTTGTTCGTGCGGGGAATGCCCTTGTAGTTGGGCCGGCCGGTTTTACCTTTAATCGTCCGCTGGGAGAGTTCAGCTACCAGCGAAGCGGTGTCTACCCGGTATTGACCCGTCCGTCTGACATGCCGGTACAGGTGCCGGTTCCTGTGGTTTCCCGCACGACGACGCCAACGTCGGTGGCGCCATCTGCCACTTCTGAAAAACGGTTATACAACTATTCACCAAATCGACTGGAGTATCCAGCCGACGAAAAAGAGGAGGCAGTTGGTCGTTGAACGTTGTCAGTATCAGGGTTTGGATAGCTCTTTTTGAGCTTAGTCTCGAAGTTTTACTCTCAACGGGCCAATAGACTCAATTGAGGTTTTTGGTTGAGGTTTAATTCAGAGATTTTCCTTGTTACCGTATTGCGGCCATAGCCCAGCAGTTTGGCCGCTTCCTCGCGACGGCCTTGGGTGACCTCAAGAGCTGTTTCAATCAAGATGGCCTCTGCAGATTCTATGGCAACTTTGGCGACGTTTGGCTCGCTCTTTTGAAGCTGAGACTGTACCCAGCGTCTGAAAATACTTTCCCATTGGCTTGATTGCGAGTCGCTGTAGGTCGAGCAGGTTAACAGCAGGTCTGGTGGTAGATCGCTCATGAAAACCTGCTTTCCTACTGCGACTGCAGTAATCCACCGGCAGGTGTTTTCAAGTTGCCTGACATTTCCACTCCAATCAAGAGTGCATAAATAGTTTTCAACATCGGGATGCAGTTCTTTGCTCTCTACTTTGAGTTCGTGGCTGGAAGCTTTCAAGAAATGTCTCATTAGGAGTGGTATATCTTGTCTTCGGTCACGTAATGGTGGCAAATGAACTTGGACTAAATTTAATCGGTGATAAAGATCCTCCCGAAATCTGCCTTCGGCTATTTCTAAATCCATATCCTTCTGAGTCGCCGCGATTATGCGGACATTTATCTTGATGGGATTGCTGGAACTGACGGGATAAAACTCTCCTTCTATCAGTACACGTAGAAGACGGTTTTGTAACTCCAGGGGCAGATCACTTATGTCATCAAGAAATAATGTTCCTCCATCAGCTTGTTCAAGTCGTCCGATCCGGCGGTTCTGGCTGTTTTGCGCGGCATAAGCGTCACTTCCAAATAGTTCTGACTCCAATAGCTCAGGCGGGATTGCCGCAATGTTTAGGCTGATAAATTGCTTGTCGGTCAAGGGGCTATAGCGATGTAGTGCCTTGGCGGTGATTCCTTTGCCAGTTCCTGATTCACCATAGATAAAGACGTTTACCTCGGAACGATTGAGTCGCGCGATAGTGCGAAATATGTCGTGCATCGCTGGCGCATCTCCGATCATATTGGAATTGTTATAAGCGATAACATGAGTCGGCCCAGTCCGACTTGTCTGTGCCTGAGCTCGCCTTATGAGAGCAATGGCTTCGGATAAATTGAATTTCCTTGTCAGATATTCAAAAGCCCCCTCGTGGAAAGCATTAACGGCATTTTCAAGAATGGGGCTATCCGTGATCACGATGATTGGTACCTCTGGGTGGCGTGACTGAAGCCGGTCCATGAGTTCGCGATAGTCCATATCAGGTATTGCCATACTGACAAGAATTGCAATTAAGGCTCCAGGTCTTTCTTGAGTCAGAATCTCTTGAGCCGTAGCCAAGGAACGACACGCGATACCTAAACTGCATAATTCCTTGATTAGAGGTCGATAACAAGATTGGTTTGAGTCAAGAATCCATACAATTGATGAGGTTTCAGCCTCTGGGTTGGAGGATGTAACTTTCCCTGTTGGAGTGCTTTTCGGCATGGCACTTGACTTCTATGAATTAGGGTTAATCTTATGTAACCAAACTCTGGATCCAGCCGTCGCTGTTCTCGGTGTGGCTTTCCGGTAGTAGACCAGTAGATAACCTTATCAAAAAGGTTGTCTCACGAAACTATTACAGCATACCAGTCTGCTCGTGTTCAACCTGAATTGGTTCAAATAGGCCATCTTGGTGGTTTTTATGATCCATAGAGTGTTGGCTGGCTTTGCTGACGCGCGGTCCATCTTGAGCTAGTCATGAAGCTGTCTTGATGGAAGGCCTTTTGGTGGTGTTTGGTTTATATGAACCTGATTAAGTGACTGGTCAGGAAGTTATGCTGATTGGCCCCCTTTGCAGAGGCTGGGTCCACGCTGTGATTGTTTGCACGTCAAATTCCGATATCAGAACATCAGAATCAGATCCGTAGAGAGCAGCCATTGGCTTCCATCCGCGCAGTTGCGTGGAGTATTGCCATCGTCGCATCTGAACAGTTGTATTTGATCTGCCCAGTCGTAGCGAATGTTCGGCCGGATCGTGATCCAGTTTTGTGGCTTCCAGTTGAGGCCAGCAGTGATGGCGTAATAGGTATTTCCTGTCAGTTGACCGACATCATTGAGCGAAGGTATGGCCTCAAGATCTGATTTGCCTCCAGCCGCTGTATGCGCAGATATGCGCGGGCGTGATCTGGCCCGAAACCCTTCGTCATCCCGAAACCACTCGCCTCTTACTCCAACCGCCAGTGAGGATGTTATGTCGTAGGAAAAATATGAAGCTATCCCGTACCACTCTGCGGTTTGGTTATCAACCGCCTTATCTGCCCAGCCATAGTCGTGTTGTAAAGTGAGATGGGTAGTTTCCGTAATGTCACGGTGGAAGATCAGACTGTAGAGATTCCAGTCCCCATCGTTCTCATCCTGAATGCCATGCGTGGCATTGGCGCTGAAGCTGGTTTCGCCATCCGCCCAGGTCACTCCTCCCAAAAATCCCCATTGCTCAAGGTTATGATCAAAACCACCATCCCAACCGCCAATGATGCTTCCTGTCGTTGTGCCGGCGGTGATCGTCAGAAATTCCGCAGGGGAGTAGCTGGCCAAAAAACCACTCTGGGTGAACGGTTCACCGAACTGCATCATGTAGCTGTGCGAATAAAAGAAGTTATCTGGCGCCATTACTGACTCATTACCAAGCGTCGTATAGAAATGACCCAATTTGACCACGAGACCATTTTCGATAGGGACCACCCCTTCCAGATAGAGTTGAGGAATCGCGAATTGGTAAAAACGACTGTTACCGTCACCAAGATTTTGATCCCAGTGTGACTGGGGATCTCCGCTGGCTACCGTAAAAGCGGCATCTGTTCCGTAGAGTAGATCAACCCGTCCGCCAAGGTCCCAGCTCTCGCCCTGGATGTCGATGGGGCGTTCTAAATAAAAGTAGGTTTGATTGAGTTGGGGAGCACCTGAGCGATCGCCAAAGCTTACCGTTCCATTAAAGCCATCGCCCGGATTAGCAGGATTGTAGGTTAGTCCTGCGTCAATCCATCCTCCAATTGTCAGTCGTCCTCTCCGCATCCAGCTCAATTCATTTGGTCCGCCATCCGGGAGCATTTCAAACAGTCCCGACGATGCGTACCAGGGCTTGTCCTCTTCAGAAAATCCCTTTTCCAGCGCCATCACGGGATGGACCAAGAGGGGCAAAACTAATACGAGTAAGCCAGCTACAACCTGGTGCAGATAGGCCGGTTTGCAAGCTGATGCACGTCGAATAATGTTCATATCTGGTGCGTAAGCAGGATATGGGCCATTTCGGCTATCTCTGGCTCTCGCTCATTTCGGGGAATTCAGGGCCAGATTGGTGCAACCTGAGTATTGATCGGGTTATTCTGGTGCAACTATGCACAATAAGGGTGCTAAAGTGCCTGATAGATCGGTAATGCTCTTCAAAAGGCCGGTCATTGATCCAGTCATGCTAGAAGGAGAAAGGGATAATGTGTCGACCTCTTAATTGGCAGCCTATGTGGGTTTTGGGACTAGCTCTAACATCGGGTGCGGTTCATTCAGATGAACTCAATTCTGCCGATACCGCATGGATACTGACTTCAACAGGTCTGGTGCTGTTCATGACGGTGCCAGGTTTGGCTCTTATTTATGGAGGATTAGTGCGTACCAAGAACGTGCTGTCCGTTCTGGTGCAATGTTTTGCAGTGACCTCCCTGGTCTCGATTTTATGGATGATGGCCGGATATAGCTTCGCACTCACTGAAACAGAGGGAGGTTCGCCCTTAATTGGCGGATTTTCACGACTCTTCCTGCTTGGCTTGAATGCGAATTCCTTAACCGGAAACCTTCCCGAATCGGTGTTTTGCATGTATCACCTGACGTTCGCAGTCTTTGCGCCGGCATTGATGATAGGTGCGTTTGTGGAGCGAATGAAGTTCTCGGCAATACTCTGGTTTACATCGTTTTGGACCTTGCTGGTTTATGTTCCTGTTTGTCATTGGATCTGGGGTGGCGGCTGGCTTGCGCAATTGGGTGTCGTGGATTTTGCGGGCGGGATCGTTGTGCACACCACGGCGGGGATTGGGGCGCTCGTAGCGGCATGGTCGGTGGGACCCCGACGTGGTTTTCCTAATACCTTGATGCCGCCACATAACCTGACGCTTACGGCTGCGGGGGCAGGTATCTTATGGGTGGGGTGGCACGGATTTAGTGCGGGGAGTGCGCTCATGGCTAATGGAGCAGCGGGTGTGGCAATGCTGACTACCCACATAGCTGCAACGGCAGGGGCTTTGGTATGGATGGCCGTGGAGTGGATGCGCTTTGGACGGCCGACATTGTTAGGGGTGGTGACCGGCATGATCGCAGGTCTGGGCATCATATCTCCTGCTGCCGGATTTGTTGGGCCCCTGGGTGCCTTGTTAATGGGAGTTATCGCCGGTGTTGTCTGTTTTTTTGCTATTCAGTGGATTAAACGAAAGCTAATCATCGACGACGCGCTGGATGTTTTTCCCGTGCATGGCATCGGAGGCATCATTGGCTCCATATTAACCGCTCCTTTTGCCTCTGAAGCTTTGGGTGGTTCGGGCTTAACCACAGGATTGGAATTTTGGCAGCAATTGGGTGTTCAGACCGGTGGTGTCGCTGCCGCTCTTATATGGAGTGGTCTCGTGAGCCTTGTTGTGATGAAACTCCTCGCAAAATTTAATGGCATACGAGTCTCAGCAGATGAAGAGACAGAAGGTCTTGATCTTAGCTCCCACAACGGTAAGGGGTATCACCTGTGATAGGTGGATTGGCATTCAGTCGGCTAGGGTATCGGAGGTTGATAGTGACAGGGATGGGGATGCTGTTGTGCCTGGTGAGACTCGATGTTTTGGCTGATACGCACGAAGACCAGGCTCTACAAAGGCTTGAAGCTATGTCCTGCGGTGCGGATACGCTAGGAGCCCGATTGGAGGATATTTCACACACGCACAGCCGCCGCGATCTGGGATGGAGGTTTTTCCCTGAAGGTGATGCGTTGGTCCTCGAGCGAGCTTTTCGCGTTTCCAAAAGCATGGACGTGAAATACCGCTGGCAATTGGATCATGACTTTCATATCAAGCCGATCAGTGAGGCCGCCCAATCTCTCTGCCAGCCATAAGCTTGGGCCTGCGAAATGGGATGCACCAAACTAATGCGATAAAAGATGGCTTCTGTGCGAAAACTTTCAAAGGATCTATTTGGCTATATTTTATAAAAACCCATACATAACAATGGCATGCGCATAAAAGTAGCTGAAACTCATTTTTTGACCGTAAAAATTGATCCGACACCATTCAATGTCGTACCAAAACCGTGTAGTCTATTTCCCCTAAATGGTGCGTGATCGCACCATTGTTGAATTTTCTGGCTATCGTCTTTCTTTCGGGGCGCAAGTTAAAGGTGAGAGATTTCAAACATTTTGTTAGTGCAGTTCTTATGACTGTTCTATTTATCGGCCCTGTTTATGCAAAACCTGATGAAGCATCCGATGCGGAAGTTGGGGGCTGTCACTTTCTTGGAAAAGTTGCGGGCAACTCGGGTTTTGGAAAGAATGCAGGCTGGAGGTCGCTGGCGAAGTCTAGCGCCGAACAAAAGGCTGGCAAATTGGGGGCGACCCACATTGTGTTCACCCTGTATCGGCCAGTAGGCTCATTCAATGGTGAGGCCGAAGGCAAGGCATATAGCTGCAAAAGCGGTTAAAGAGTGTTGTACTCAAAGCCCCAAGTACGATAACTCAAAGTTAGGGGCCATTCTTTTGGATGAGTGAAGAATCTCTGATGGGGATACGATCAAACCAAATATCTAGAACCGGCTGCTGATCGCAGTCCCCGTAGTTGAAATGCCACCATTCGTTCGTCAGTACCTTGAAGCCTTCTGCTTCCATGGCCTGGCGAAGGGCATCACGGCTGCGCCGAGGACCAATAGGCCCCCCGGTCCAATCGGCTTGGGCTCTTACAGTGAACTCATCAAAGGCGCTGGGCATGGCGACCTCCCGTCCGTTCGCCAGATCATAGAGACCTGCATCTACCGCACAGCCGCGATTATGCCGTGAGCCGATGGCCGGATCAGCGACAAAGCCATTGGCTCGGTCGGCGTCAGTGGCCGACTCCCAGAGGTCTCGGGTAACCCGCCAGGGCCGATAGGCGTCATAGACTACGATGCCATAGCCTTTTTCCTTCAATGCCTTGTGGGCTTTAGACAGAGCCTTTGCCGGTTCTGGCAGCAGCAGGGCAAGAGCCTGTGGATACAGGGGTCGGCCGGTGAAATTGTTAGGGGTGGCATAGCGAATATCCAGCTGGATGCCAGGTTCCAGTTGTTTTATATCTACCAGCGGAGCCCGATCGATCAGGTGTGGGTAAGTCTCGCAACCTGTGCCCAGGAAGACATACAAAATCCAGAGCAAGGTTCCGCTTCGGATTTTTGCAATATCCCCGGGCTGCGGGTTCATGAAGTGGAGTTTCTCAATCGTTTATTCGCCCTGAATTCCGCCTGCTGTCAGTAGTCTCGGATCGAGCAGCCTCACAAGTTCCTCACGGGGGATGCTGGTCATTTCGGCAGCGACCTCAATGATGGGGCGGCGTGACTGGTAGGCCTTCTTAGCGATCTCCGCGGCCTTCAGATAGCCGATTACGGGGTTCAGCGCCGTCACCAGGATGGGGTTCAGGGCGACCGCCCGTTCCAGATTGTCGGTTCGGACGGTGAAGTCGGCGATGGCCTTCTTTGCCAGTAAGCGTGACGCATTAGTCAGCAGCTCAATGCTCTGCAACAGGTTGTAGACGATGACCGGCAGCATGACGTTGAGCTGGAATGAGCCAGACTGGCCGGCGACCGTGATAGTGGTGTCATTGCCAATGACCTGGGCAGCGACCATGCAAACCGCCTCCGGGATCACCGGGTTGACCTTGCCGGGCATAATCGAACTGCCCGGTTGCAGGGCCGGCAACTCGATTTCACCGAGTCCGGCCAGTGGCCCGGCATTCATCCAGCGGAGATCGTTAGCTATCTTCATCAGGCTGACGCCCAGGGTCTTGAGTTGCCCGGACAGCTCCACCGCCGCATCCTGGGTGCTCAGGCTTTCGAAAAAGTTATCGTTGGGAACAAACGGGATACCGGTCTGACGACTCAGCGCATCGGCCATTCGTTTGGCGAATTGCGGGTGGGCGTTAATACCGGTGCCGACTGCCGTGCCGCCTTGGGCCAGCTTGTGTATGCGAGTCAGGGCCGACTGGATGCGGGCGCTGCCGTTGCGGATTTGCAAGGCCCAACCGTCGAGTTCCTGGCCAAGGGTGATGGGCATGGCGTCCATCAAATGCGTTCGTCCGGTCTTCACCGCATGGTCCAGTGTCCGCGCCCTGGTTTCGATGGCGTCGGCCAACTTGTCGAGTGCTGGCAACAGCCGCGCCTTGCACTCGATGGCCGCGCTGAGATGAATTGCAGTCGGGATGACATCGTTGCTGCTCTGCCCCATGTTTACGTGATCGTTGGCCCCGACTTTGTGGCCCGATACCCGGGAGGCGAGGGTGGCGATCACCTCGTTGGCGTTCATGTTGGTGCTGGTGCCTGAACCCGTCTGGAAGACATCGACCGGAAAGTGCCTGATATGTCTGCCGTCAACGATTTCACCCGCCGCCGATTGGATGGCCCCGGCGATGACCGGATCGAGGAGGCCCAGTTCCATGTTTACCCCGGCCGCACACTGTTTTATCAACGCGATGGCGTGAATGAACGCCGGGGGCATGGGTAGGCCGCTGACCGGGAAGTTTTCCACCGCACGCTGGGTCTGGGCAGCGTAAAGCGCGTCCTCGGGAACTTTCAATTCGCCCATGCTGTCTTGCTCGATACGAAAGGTGGTGCTGGTCATGAGGTTACCTCGTCTCGCAATGGTGGATTTGGGTGGAACTGTAAAATGCTGATGGTGTATCAGTATCAGTTCTGGTTATTCAGAAAGTAGAGTATTTCACTTAAGCCAAATGGCCAGTCCAGTTCCCGGCCGGTGCTGGCATGGCTCAAGACCGGTATACGCATGCCATAGCGCGCCATCCATTCGTCATGGTCGGCGATATCCACGCTAACCAGATCAAACAATCCACTATGCGGTTTTAGTGCTTCAGCCAAGAGAGCTTCCGCCTCTTCGCATAAATGGCACCCTGAGGTGCCATAAAGCGTTAGCTGCAGCATCGCGCGAATCAGTCCGGCTCATACGCCAGGGTCGGTGCCAGCCAGCGTTCGGCAACGGCCAGCGGCATGTCCTTGCGCCGAGCGTAATCCTCGACTTGATCGCGGCCGATTTTGCCGACATTGAAATAACGGGCCGCCGGATGGGAAAAATACCAGCCGCTGACCGATGAGGCCGGTGTCATGGCAAAGGATTCGGTAAGCCGGATGCCGGTGCGGGCCTCCACATCAAGAAGGCTGAACAGTACGGACTTCTCGGTGTGGTCCGGGCACGCCGGGTAGCCGGGGGCCGGGCGGATGCCGCGATAGTCTTCCTTGATCAATTCCTGGTTGCTCAGGTGCTCGTCCGGGGAATATCCCCAGAATTCCCGGCGTACCCGTTGATGCAAGCATTCGGCAAAGGCTTCGGCCAATCGGTCCGCCAGCGCCTTGAGCATGATGCTGCTGTAGTCATCGTGGTCCGCCGCGAAGCGGTCGAGATGCTGCTCGATACCGATACCGGTGGTCACAGCAAAACCCCCAATGTAATCGGGCCGGCCACTCTCCACCGGCGCGATGAAATCCGACAGGGCGTAATTAGGTTGCCCCGGCGGTTTGACGGCCTGTTGACGGAGATGGTGGAGGGTGGTGAGTGTCTGACTGCGGGTATCATCCGTAAAGAGCTGAATGTCATCGCCATCGCGAGTAGCCGGGAAAAACCCGATCACGGCTCGCGCCGTCAGCCAGTCTTCCTCCACCAATTGCTTCAGCATAGCCTTGGCGTCGGCGAAGAGGGTACGTGCCTGTTCGCCAACGATGTCGTCATCGAGAATCTTGGGGTAACTGCCCGCCAGTTCCCAGGTATGGAAGAACGGTGACCAGTCGATGAAATCGACCAGTTCCTGTAGCGGATAACGATCCAGGGTCTGCACGCCCAGGAACGACGGCTTGGGCGGGATGTAATCCGACCAATCTCCAAGGAGCGCGTTGCCCCGTGCCTGACCGATGTCATGCATCGGCACCCGGGCCTTGCGGCCGCCGTGATGGACCCGGACTTCCTCGTACTCGGCGCGGGTACGGGCGACATAGTCGTCCCGCAGGTCGTCACTCAGCAGGCTGCCGGCGACACCGACGGCGCGCGATGCGTCGGTCACGTAAATCGTTGGACCTGCCTGATAGTTTGGTTCGATCTTCACCGCCGTGTGCGCCCGCGAGGTGGTGGCGCCGCCGATCATCAGCGGAATGTTAAAGCCCAGCCGCTGCATTTCCTTGGCCACGTGCACCATCTCGTCCAGCGAGGGGGTGATGAGTCCAGAGAGACCGATGATGTCCACCTGGTGCTCCCGGGCCGCGTCGAGAATCTTTTCGCAAGGCTGCATGACGCCGAGATCGACGACATCGAAGCCGTTGCATTGAAGAACGACACCGACGATGTTTTTGCCGATGTCGTGCACGTCGCCCTTCACCGTCGCCATCAGGATCTTGCCGTTGGACTTGGGTGAGGGGTTCAGCGCCTTTTCCGCCTCCATGTAAGGCATCAGGTAGGCCACCGATTTCTTCATGACGCGGGCCGATTTGACCACCTGCGGCAGGAACATTTTGCCGGCGCCGAATAAGTCGCCAACGACGTTCATGCCGTCCATCAAGGGTCCTTCGATGACATGCAGGGGTCGCTCGCATTGCTGGCGGGCTTCCTCGGTATCGATTTCGATGAACTCGTCGATACCCTTGATCAGCGCATGTTCCAGGCGCTTGGCGACGGGCAGGGCGCGCCAGGCCTGATCTTCCTTCTTCTCGACCGTGCCGCCGTCCTCGCGGTAGCGGTCGGCCAGTTCCAGCAGTTTTTCCGTGGCCCCCTCATGGCGAGCCTGAATGACATCCTCGATTGCGTCGCGCAATTCCGTCGGAATATCCTCGTAAATCGCCAACTGACCGGCGTTGACGATACCCATGTCCATGCCATTACGGATGGCGTGGTAAAGAAAGACCGCGTGGATGGCCTCACGCACGGCATTGTTGCCGCGGAAGGAGAAGGACACGTTAGAGACACCGCCGGAAATCAGAGCATGGGGCAAGGTGTCCTTAATGATCTTGACCGCTTCGATGAAGTCCAGGCCGTAGCGGTTGTGCTCCTCGATGCCGGTGGCGACGGCGAAAATATTGGGATCGAAGATGATGTCTTCCGGCGGGAAATCCAGTTGCTCGGTCAGCAGTCGATAAGCGCGGGTGCAGATCTCCACCTTGCGCTCTACGGTATCGGCCTGACCCACCTCGTCAAAGGCCATAACGATGACGGCCGCGCCATAGCGGCGCACCAGTCGGGCCTGGTCAAGAAAGGCCTCTTCGCCCTCTTTCATCGAGATGGAGTTGACGATCCCCTTGCCCTGAAGGCACTTGAGACCGGCTTCGAGGATGTCCCACTTGGACGAATCCAGCATCACCGGGACACGGGCGATGTCGGGCTCGGCGGCGATGAGATTGACGAAGCGTACCATCGCCGCTTTGGAGTCGAGCATGCCCTCGTCCATGTTGATGTCGATGATCTGCGCGCCGTTCTCGACTTGCTGGCGGGCAACTTCCAGCGCTTCCTCGTATTTTTCCTCGCGGATCAGGCGGCGAAAGGCCGCGGAGCCGGTAACGTTGGTACGCTCGCCGACATTGACGAAGAGAGTTTCCGGCCCGATGTTCAGTGGCTCGAGGCCGGCCAGCCGGCATTTGGGCTCGATGACCGGAATCTGCCGGGGCGGGAAGTTCTGGACCGCATCGTGAATCGCCTTGATGTGCGGCGGACGGGTTCCGCAGCAGCCGCCGATGATGTTGAGAAAACCCTGTTCGGCCCACTCGGCAATTTCTTTTGCCATAGCCTCGGGCGACTCGTCGTACTCGCCGAATTCATTAGGTAGGCCTGCATTCGGATGAGCAGATACATGGGTGTCGGCGATGTTCGACAACTCCTCGATGTATTGGCGCAGCTGCTTGGCGCCCAGTGCGCAGTTGAAGCCAAAAGAGATCGGCTGGGCATGTTTGAGCGAGTTCCAGAATGCCTCGACGGTCTGGCCCGACAGTGTTCGGCCAGACGCGTCGGTGATGGTGCCGGAAATCATGACCGGCAACGGCAGACCGTGGTCTTCGGCAAATTTCTCCACAGCAAAAACCGCCGCCTTGGCGTTTAGTGTGTCGAATACGGTCTCGATTAGAATCAGGTCAGCCCCGCCATCTACCAGTCCGCGGGTAGCCTCGGTATAGGCGTCCACCAGCTCATCGAAATGAACGTTACGAAAGCCGGGGTCGTTGACGTCGGGTGAAATAGTGGCGGTGCGGCTAGTCGGGCCCAGTACGCCGGCCACAAAGCGGGGCTTGTCCGGATTCCTGGCGGTAATGCTGTCACAGGCTTCACGAGCCAGGCGAGCGCCTTCGAGGTTCAGTTCATAGGCCAGTTCCTCCATACCGTAATCGGCCATGCTTACGCGATTAGCGTTGAAGGTATTGGTCTCCAAAAGGTCCGCCCCCGCCTCCAGGTAAGCCAGGTGAATGGCCTTGATGATTTGCGGCTGGGTGAGTGTCAACAAGTCGTTGTTACCCTTCAGGTCGCTCGGCCATTCGGCGAAGCGTGTCCCCCGATAGTCCTTCTCGGCCAACTGATAGGTCTGGATCATGGTGCCCATCGCGCCATCCAGGAACAGGATGCGTTCGGACAATAAACTCCGGATCAGTTGAGTGCGGGCAGCGTAATCTTGGGTCATGGGTGGCGGGTCTGATTGCGTGCGGTGGTAACGCAAAAGTCAGGCATTGTAGAGAGACTTGAATGAGCTATAAACAGCGGCATGGCCATTTTCTGGGTTTCGCTGACCTCCTGAATGAGGATCGCCGGCGGCTGATCTGGAAGTTTCAATCGATCAAGGCTTTTGCCGGCCTGAACTTCACGGGGTTTCCAAGCTAATGATGCACAGGGAAATCACGCGGAGCCCATGCGCCACAAGGTCACCAGGACACCGGACAGAGCGAGGATGGTCGGGAAGGATACTGAAAACAGCGGGTTGAATTCGTAAACGAGGCCGAGGTGTCCAAACATTTTGTCGAACAGATGAAAGCCCAGCCCGATGACAACGCCGGCCACTACCCGCTGCCCTGTGCCCACTTCTCGCCGCACCGTGAGTACGAATGGCACGGCGACCATCAGCATGACCAGAGTGACGAGAGGATTTACCAGTCGACCCCAAAAAGCCTGCTCGACCAGCATCGATTTCTGGCCATTCTCTTGCAGATAATCCACATATCTGGACAGTTCCAGAGCTGACAGGTTTTCGGGACGAATGATGAAGGCATTGAGCAGTTCGGGCGCTAGGACTGATGACCAGTCCGCCTCGCTCCTGTTCTCGGTGGTGATAGCTGACCCGTCGAACAAGGTTGTGTTGATTTCCTTCAGCCGC
>Ga0181554_1002788_pt1 | contig 15218 bp, 13 predicted proteins | sample 011ome_16_FD_145602 | JGI IMG/M metagenome (GOLD analysis project Ga0181554, IMG submission 145602) | Coastal salt marsh microbial communities from the Groves Creek Marsh, Skidaway Island, Georgia - 011503CT metaG (spades assembly) | ecosystem: Environmental > Aquatic > Marine > Intertidal zone... | reverse complement strand
CTGACTGACGTCCCTCCCCCACCCCGCGATCGTCATTCGCTCGTCGCGACAGGCCGAGCCGGCGTCCCCATGGAGGTGATGGGGCTGATGCTCGGGCAGTTCGTGGACGACTACACCGTGAAAGTCGTGGACGTGTTCGCGATGCCGCAGAGCGGCACCGGCGTCTCCGTCGAGGCCGTGGACCCGGTGTTCCAGACGAAGATGCTCGAGATGTTGAAACAGACGGGAAGAGAGGAGATGGTCGTCGGGTGGTATCACAGCCACCCCGGGTTCGGGTGCTGGCTCTCGGGCGTGGACATCAACACGCAGCAGGCGTTCGAGCAGTTGAACCCGCGGTTGGTGTCGATCGTGATCGACCCGGTGCAGTCCGTGAAAGGGAAGGTCGTCATCGACGCGTTCCGGTTGATCAACCCGCAGACGATCATGCTCGGGCAGGAGCCGCGGCAGACGACGTCGAACCTCGGACACCTGAACAAGCCGTCGATCCAGGCGTTGATCCACGGGCTGAACCGACACTACTACAGCATCAACATCTCGTACCGAAAGAACGAGCTCGAGGAGAAGATGCTCCTGAACTTGAACAAAAACAAGTGGTCCGAGGGGCTGCGCCTGGAGCGGTTCGATAAGCACGGCGAGAGCAACGAGAAGGTTGTCCAGGAGCTGAAGGGACTCGCGGATCGATACGAAAAAGCCGTCGCGGAGGAGGACGCGCTCACCGCGGCGGAGCTGCTCGTGAAGAACGTCGGGAGGCAAGACGCGAAGAAGCACCTCACGGAGAACGTTCGGAAGCTCATGAGCGATAACATCGTGCAGACGCTCGGGAGCATGCTGGACACGATATGCTTTTAAGCGAGCGGGGAGAGCGCGCGCGGAGAGGGAAGAGAGGGGTTTCGACGGAGCGTCGTCAGTCGACGACGACGCGACGAGGGTCAGCCGCGCCGTCGCGGGCGAGGCGAGGGCGCGTCTCGCGGCCGGCGCGGTGTTAATGATGAATCCAAATTAGTTTTACCAACCCGCGCGCGACTACTGATGATCTCCCCGGTCTGTGACCGCCGCACTACTCGAACACGTCGTCTACCTACTAGCCTTGATTCGCCTCAGAAGTCCTCTCGCATCTTGCTGCGCTTGAAAAGGTTTGACATCGAGATCGATTTGCTGCACGACTGAAACACCTTCACGGCCGCCCCGGCGTACAGAAAGAGCGCTAAGCATATGAAAGCAACGCCGACAAATAGCTGCATGTAGTAACTCGCCGGCATATAATGTTTCTGATCGGTCGTCACCGCGGTTACCGAGTGCAACCCTACCGCCATCCACAACGACGCGAAGACGACGAGGAATAATCCCTCCGTAAGGGAGGCCGGCCGCTGCTTCTCTTCGTCGTCGTCGGCGGCCCCGGCCTCGAGGTCGCGGTCGGGCCGCCCGTCTCCGTCGCGATCCGGGCGCCATGTCCCGAGGTCGTCCGGCAGCCCGGACTTGGTGGAGCCGTAGCGTTCCATGTGTGGTCGGGCGCGCGCGCGGCGGGGGGGCGCGGCGAGGGTTTGACCGCGATTGATTCTCCACGTGTCCGTCGCAAAATCGTCCGACTTTCCGACAGGACCAGCTGCTTTGACCGACCGCGCGCCAGGGGTCTCGGAGCCTCGGAGCGCGCGAGACTTGGCGCCTCGGAGACGACGACGTGACGTCGCCTCGCGTCCTCGCCGCGCGCGCCTCCTCCTCACTCGCCATGACGCGCCGCCGCGCGCCCCCCTCCCTCGCGCTCCGCGAGCTCCTCGCGCTCTTCCTCGCGCCGCTCCTCCTCGCCCCGACGCGCCCCGCGCTCGCGAAGACGTTCCCGTCCGAGGTGACGAAGCTCCTCGCGCTTCGAACCGAGCTCGAGCGCCGAGGGCTCGGCTACCTCCTCGAGACGTGGCGATGCCCGCCCGCGAGCTCCGGCGCGCCGTGCGACCCGTGCGGCGCGTCCTCCGGCGCGAGCGACTCGTGGGGCGACTGGCACTACGTCGCGTGCCGCGCGGTGCCGCTCCGCGAGCGCGTCGCCGCGGCGTCGCTCCCGGAGAACGGCGGCGTCGTCGACGCGTACGCGAACGACGTCGGCGCGTGGGGGCTCGTCACCAACGTCCACCTCTCCGACCTCGCCGTCGAGGGCACGCTCGCGGCGTTCGAGGAGACGCTGTGCCCGTTCGAGCACCTGCGGGAGCTGGACATGGACGGCGGGCGCCTGCGCGGGGAGGTGCCGGCGTTCATCGGACGGTGCTTCCCGCGCTTGACCGAGCTCGACCTGTCGCACAACGAGCTGAGGCGCGTCCCATGTCACACTGGTCCCCGTACGACCGCGTCGGCGTGGTGAACGCCGATCCTTGATGACTTTTCCCGGCGCATCTCTCCTCCCACCCCTCGGTTTCGATCCCCGCCCTCGACGCCTTTCAACTCCAACTCAACTGACGCCTTTCAACTCCACCCCGACGTCGCTTCGTACGGACCCTCGACCCTCAGCGGCGCCGTGCCCGCGGGCATATGGAAGGGGACGCCGGCGTTGGAGCAGGCCAAGCTCGAGGACAACCGACTCGTGGGGACCATCCCCGCGGAGCTCGCGTCGCTGCCGAGGCTGAAGGTGCTGTGGCTCGAGAAGAATGACCTGAGAGGGTCCATCCCGACCGCGTTCGGCGCCCCGGACGCGTTCGGCGGGTCGCTCGTCTCGTTCAACGTCGAGGATAACCCGAAGCTGTGCGGGCCCGCGCCTCCGGGGCTCGAGGTCGACTGGTCGTCGCAGCTCACGAGGGACGCGATCGAGGGCGCGTCGCGGGATTGGTTCGCGTTCTGCGAGAAAGACCCGTGCGGGGTCTTCGCGACCGGAGGGACGAAGGTCGGGACGCCGTGCGGCGACGACGACGACGGCGGCGGCGGCGCCGCCGCGTTTGAAGGCTGCGGGAAAAAGTGGGACCAGTGCGGCGGGACCGTCGAGGTGTTCACGTACGCCGACGGCGCGTTCGGCGACGACATGGGCGACGACGTCATCGCGAGGGACGTCCCGTTCGAGGGCGAGACGTGCTGCCGCCGCGGGTTGAAGTGCGCGGAGATCGAGCCCGACGCCGACGACCCTCCGAGGCGTCCCGGCGCGGCGCTTTTTTTTCAGTGCGTCCCGGACCCCGACGCCGAGGTGCCCGAGCCCAAGACGGTCGTCCCGGCGACCGCGCGCGAGGCCTTCCGCGCCGCGAACGGCGCGGATACGTCAAAGTGCGCGCCCGCGTGGGCGCAGTGCGGCGGTCCCGCGTCGTACTTGGGGTCCACGTGCTGCCAGGGCGCCGCGAAGTGCGTCCGCGTGTCGCCGTTTTACTCTCGGTGCGATCCGACGTCGTGCCTCCCCGCGTTTGAGCCCGGGGACCGGTGCGGCGGCCGCGGTTGGGACGGGCCGACGTGCTGCTACGAGGGCTTGGAGTGCGTCGCGAGGAACGCGTCCGCGCACGTGTGCGTGAAGAACACGACGACGAACGCGGAGACGTACGCGCGCGACGTGAAGACGTGGAAGCTCGTCGCGGAGAAGAAGACGACGGCGAAAGTCCTTAAGGATCGGCGTTCACCACGCGAACGCGGTCGTATGGGGACCAGTGTACAGAACGCACCGGACGCGCCGCGGACCGTCGCGGACGAGCCCGAGACGCCCGCGGACTGGGCGGAAGCCCCGGACGCGCGAGATCGAGATCGATGCGGGCGCGGAGGCGGAATTGTCGGACTGGACGACGTCGTCTTTGACCTGCCGTCGATGGACCCGGCGCCGGCGCCGTTCCGTCCCGCGCCGACGACGGACCCTCCGCCGCCGCCGCCGCCGCCGTCGACGCCTCGCGTCGGTTCCCCGCCGCCTCCGTCGCCGCCGGCGGCGGCGGCGACTCTCGCGTCGGCTCCGCCGCCGCCTCCTCCACCTCCGCGTCCAGCGCCGACGCGCGGCGACTGCGGGGTCACGATCCCGACCTGGGGACAGTGCGGCGGCGTCCTGTTCGACGATTTCTTCCCGGGGCTCCGCGACGCGTGCTGCGAGCGCGGCTCCGCGTGCGTGACCCAGGACAGGTGGTACTCGCAGTGCTTGCCCACCGACGACGACGCTCGCGTCGCCCGCGCGAATGGCGGCGGCTCGGGGGGCGTTACGCCGCCCTGCGCGGAGACCTACGGCCAGTGCGGCGGGAGAGAACACGCCGGCGCGACGTGCTGCGCGAACGACGGCGACGACTGCGTCGAGCAGGACGAGTGGTACTCGCAGTGCCTTCCCGAGGGCGCGGGCGCGGGCGCGGGCGCGTGCGCGAGCACGTACGGTCAGTGCGGCGGCGCCGAGTTCGACGGCGCGACGTGCTGCGCGAACGACGGCGACGACTGCGTCGAGCTGGACGAGTGGTACTCGCAGTGCCAGCCGAGGGGGCGGTGAGGGTGGACGTCACCGAAAGTCGAAATTCGATTCACACGTTTCTGTTGCTATTTCGCGAAACGCTCGCGCGCGCTTCGCGCGACTCGTTCTTCAAGACTCGTACTTCTTCTCGACCATGCAGTCCGGCGGCTTGCACTCCGTCCTCTCCTTCCCGATGTCCTTCCAGCTCGTGGACAACACCGTGCCGTTGCTCTCTTGAAAACTCTTGTTCATCGCCCGCCGCGTGTCTTCGTCCGCGTTTTCGTAGATGCCCTTGAACATCCGGTTCAACGCGGCGTCCCCCTCGAGATCCTCCTCTTTTTCCTCCTTCTTGAGGTCAGACTCGAGCTTATCCCAGTCCGTCTGCTTCTTCAAGTTCGCCGCCTTCGACGACGGGTACGACGGCCGCTGCATCCCCTCGTCGCTGACGTTATTCGGCCGCGTCGCCTCCGCGTTCCTTCGCGCCTCCGCGCCCAAATCGTCCCAAGTGATGGCCTCCGCCTTCTTCATCTTGATCTCCAGCTTCGTCGCGAGCACCTGCCCTCTGCTCTCCTCCGGCACCACCTTGCCGAACAGTGGAACGTCCAGGACGTACGGAATGTTCCCGAGCGGGTCGTCGTCCGCGTGCTTCACCGTCACCGTCACTCTGTCTTCCTGCACGTCCACGAAGGACGCATGCTCGGGGACGCCTGCGGTGAGGGCGATTCCATGCGGTCAGTTGAAAGGGGACGCGATGAAATGTTGAAACCGAGGGACGGGTGAAAAACGTTGCTGTAACGACGCACCTTTCGCCATGATCTCGATGGTGACGTGCGACCCGGACTGGTACCACTGGTGCTTGTACCTCGGCGCTCGCGTCGCGTCCTTAATCGTCGCGTCCGGGCCCTCGCGCTGCTTCGCGTCCGCGAGCCGCTCCTCTAAGATGCGCTCCTCGCAGCGCGCGATCCACGTCTTGAACGCCGCGTGTTTCGGGTCTAACGTCTGACCGATCGTGAACGCCGCCCTCGCCGGGTCGTACCGCTCGAGCTCGTACAGCGCCATGCCCTTCCGCAGGTACGCCTTCGGGTTCTCGTGGTCCAAGCTCAGCGCTTTCATCGCGTCCGACAGCGCGTCTTCGAAGCGATCGAGCTTCAAGTTCACGGCGCTTCGGTGGACGTGCGCGGCGACGTGCTCGGGCGACTGCTCGATCAGCGTCGTGTAGAGCTTTCGAGCTTCGTCGTAGTCCTCGTCCACGAACGCTTCCATGGCGTCGGACACGAGCTTCGGGTCGGGGTCGGACATCGCGCCGACGGCCGGGGGGGTGGGTTGGCGGGGTGCGCGCGTGCGTGAGGATTTGAGAGGGTGCGCGCGCGCGGCTTACTGTATGATCCTTCGAGAAACTTCCTTCATCGTGACGAAGTCTCAGTTTTCCGTCGATCTGATTCTTCAGTGGGCACGCGCGCGCGAACCGTCGGAGGCACGCCCGCGGGCGCCGGGGAGCGCGCTCGGCCGCGTCCCCGCGTCTCCGCGCGATGGCGCCGCCGATGCGACGGCGCGCCGCGGCGGCGGCGGCGGGCGCGTCGGCGGACGCGGCGGCCGCGATCCCAGGGCGAGGAAGGCGCGCGCGAAGTCGAAGTCGGCATCTTCGCGGCGTGACGCGCGCGGAGCGTTGGCTCGACGCGGACACCGTGGAGTTCACGATGCGCCGGTCCGAGCTCGACGCCGTCTTCGCATCGCGCGCGCCGCTGTGGACGCTCTGCGCGTGCGTCGCCCTCGCGCGCGCGTCCGCGTCGGGTCCCGCGGGGACGACGCCGTCCGACTCGACGGGGACGGGGACGGGGACGGGGACGGGGACGGGGACGGGGACGGAGGATCCGAGACGCGCGCGCGTCGTCGCGCTCGCGCTCGCGCTCGCGTTCCTCGCGCTCGCGACGCGCGCGTTCCTGAGACGCGTGACGCGCGAGACGATCCTCGCGACGCGCGGCGTCGGCGCGCGCATCTCCGCGAACCGCGGCGGCGGCGACGCGCGCGTCCTCGAGCTCCGACGCGGTCTGCGGGACGTGCTCGTGAACGAGGCGGCGACGTCCTCGACGGTGTATTCTTACCTGTGTTTCCGCGTCCGACGCGACTCCTCTGGGACGGGGGCGGGGGCGGCGGGGGAGAGAGACGAGCTCGTGGTCGGATTTAAGGCGCTGCGGCCGCGTCTGGAGCTCTTGCGGAGGGTGTACGCGGTGACGCACGGGGTTTTATTCGGCGACGGGGAGGAGGGCGAGGCGGAGGCGGAGAGCGAGGAGGAGGAGGCGGAGAGCGTGGAGGAGGAGGAGGAGGAGGAGGGCGGCGTCGACGTCGTCGAGGAACGTCGCGCCGCCGCCGCGGAAGGACCGACGCGCGGGCTCGGGTGGTGGGGCCACGGCGACGCGTGGGGCGGCGACGGTTCGTGTCTGTACGGCCCGTGGAACGCGAACGGACGCGACGCGGACGTCGCGCGCGCGCGGCGACAGAGCGTCTTGTTCGTATGCGATTTCTTCCCCCCGCGCTCGGGCGGCGTCGAGACGCACCTCTACTCGCTCGCGCAGCGGCTCATCACGCGCGGGCACAAGGTCACGGTCTTGACGCACGCGTGCGGGGACCGGCACGGCGTCCGGTACGTCTCCGGCGGTCTGAAGGTGTACTACGCCCCGCGAAGGGCGGTGTACGAGGGATGCACGTTTCCCTCGTTGTTCGGAGGGTTCTTTCCGCTGCTCAGGTGCGTGTTGATTCGCGAGCGCGTCACGGTCGTGCACGCGCACACCGCGTTCAGCGTCATGGCGCACGAGGCCGTGCTGCACGCGCGGACGATGGGGTACAAGTGCGTGTTCACGGACCACTCGCTCGCGGGCTTCGACAGCGCGGCGTCGATACACGTGAACAAGTTCCTCTCCATGACGCTCGCGGATTGCGCGCACGTGATTTGCGTCTCGCACACGGCGAAAGAGAACACGGTGTTGCGCGCTTCCGTTCCCCCGGGACGCGTGTCCGTGATCCCGAACGCGGTCGACGCCGCGCGGTTTAGACCGGACGCGAGCGCGCGCGATGCGACCGGCCGCGTGACCGTCGCCGTCGCCGCGCGTCTGACCCACCGAAAAGGCAGCCACCTGCTCGCCGCGACGATCCCTCTCGCGTGCGCGTCGTTCCCGCGCGTGGACTTTCTGATCGCCGGCGACGGGCCGATGCGCGCGGATCTCGACCGGATGATCGCGCGCGAAGGTCTGAGCGGACGGGTGCGGATGTTAGGGACGGTCCCGCACGCGAAGATCAGCGAGGAGGTGTTACGGAGATCGCACGCGTTTCTGTCGTGTTCGCTCACGGAGAGTTTCGGCGTCGCGATGCTCGAAGCCGCGTGCTCGGGGTGTCTCGTCGTCGCCACGAACGTCGGGGGCGTCCCGGAGGTTTTGCCTCCGGACTTGCTGTTCCTCGCGGAGACGGACCCCGGGGCGATCGTGGACGCGCTGTCGGACGCGCTCGACGCGTTGGGGGGTCCGGGCGGCGGCGGCGGCGGCGGCGGCGGCGACGGCGGCGGCGGAAGACCCGATTCCGGTTCCGATTCCGTCGTCGACCCCGTCGCGATCCACGAGCGCGTCGCCGCGATGTACAGCTGGGACGACGTCGCGGCGAGGGTAGAGACCGTCTACGAGCGCGCGCACGCGACGCGCGACACCCTGTACGGTCGCGTGCGCCGACTGCAGCGGTGCGGCGTCGTCGCCGGCGTCGTCTTCGTCGTCGTCGCGGCGGTGGATTATCTGTACTGGCGCGCGTTAGAGCTGGCGCGGCCCGCGCGCGACGTCGAGATCGCCCCGGACTTTGTCCCGGACGACGGCGCGTTCGACGTCGTCCGCGGGACCGGCGGCGAGGAGGAGGAGGAGGAGGAGGAGGAGGAGGAGGAGGACTAGTTTAGGCATAGCGACACTCTCTGGTGAGAAAAAACACCAGGCTGTCTTTTAGCCGTTCATGTCACGCGCACCAGAAGACGTTCGACGTCGTCCGAGGGCCCGCCAGACCATCACGCGCGCTCTCTCGACGACCGCGCCGTCACGATGAACCCCGAATACGATTACCTCTTCAAGCTCCTGGTGCGTCCTCGAGCCGCGCCCGTGGCGTGATTCCGCGTCCCGCGCGGCGTCGTCGACGTCGCGACGGCGTGCGATCCGCAGATCGCCGCGCCCCCGCGCCGCGCGAAACATCTTCCTGACGTCCTCCCTCCCCCTCCCCGCCCACCTTCCGCGTCCTCCTCCGCAGCTGATTGGTGACTCCGGCGTCGGCAAGTCGTGCCTCTTGCTGCGCTTCGCGGTACGTCTACGCTCCGTTCGCGCGGCCGCGCCCACATCCGCGCTCGCGTCTCCCCCGCGCGGCCGCTGACGTCGCCGTCCGTTCCCTCCCTCCCCTCGCCGCAGGACGACACCTACACGGAGAGCTACATCTCCACCATCGGCGTGGACTTCGTGCGCGCCCGCCCGCCCTCCCTCTCCCTCGATCGTCCCTCGATATCCCGCCGCGACCTCTCGAGAACGTCGAGCGCGTCGCGCGCGCGCGGGGCGCGCCGCGCGTCGCCGCGCTCGCGCCGCCCGCGTGCCAGATCTCCGCGAGATCGCGCGAAGAGCGGAAGAACGAGGCGACGCGCGGCCTCCGAGGGAAAGGGCACCCGGCGGGAGAGGAATAATCATTCGTTCGCTCGACGCGCGCCTCTTCTCTCCTCCCGATCCGCGCCGCCGACCGACCCATCGCTGACCTTCGCGTCGCTCCCGTCCTCCTCCCACCCCCCTCGCGACGTCCCCTCCGCAGAAAATCCGCACCGTGGACCTGGAAGGCAAGACCGTGAAGCTCCAGATCTGGGACACCGCGGGCCAGGAGCGGTTCCGCACCATCACGTCGTCGTACTACCGAGGCGCGCACGGCATCATCGTCGTGTACGACGTCACCGACCAGGAGAGCTTCAACAACGTGAAACAGTGGCTGAACGAGATCGATCGGTACGCGAACGAGAACGTCAACAAGCTTCTCGTCGGGAACAAGAGCGACCTCACCGCGAAGAAGGTTGTCGACTACCAGACGGCGAAGGCGTTCGCGGACGAGATAGGCATTCCGTTTTTAGAGACGTCGGCGAAGAACGCGACGAACGTCGAGGAGGCGTTCATGAAGATGGCGGGTGAGATCAAGAACCGGATGGCGTCGCAGCCGGCTCTGAACAACGGGCCGAAAGGGGCGACGGTGCGGCCGGGGGAAGGGCGGCCGGTGAACGCGAACAAGAGCAACTGCTGCTAGACGCGGGGAGGACTGGGGGGAAGATTTTTGTTCGACGGAAAAAAAAAAGGGACCGCTCGCGGAGAAGGAAGCGCGCGCGCGCGCGCGCTCTCCCTTGTTTTATATGATTTTTTTGTCGGTTGATCTCGATTTGGTGCGGCGTGTGCGTGCCCTCGTTCACGTCGTCGCGTCCGTCGCGCTTGGCGCTGTGCTATGATGCGATGCGCGCGGCGTCTTTGTGACCGCCGCGCCCCGGCGCCCCGGGCGTTTTTTCCTCACTCAGCCTTCGCGCGCGCCCCTCCCTCGGAGTCACGCCGCGGCGATCCTTCTCGCCTTCCTCGGCGGTTTCTTCCCTCTCTCTCGCATCTCGCTCGGGGAGACGTACGACGCGGTCCTCCACGCGGGCGACGTCGCGGCGTCGTCGGGGACGTTGGCGGGCTTCGCCGCGGGCTTCGCCGCACCCGCCTTGGCGTCGTCTTCCGCGAACCGCTTCCTCAGCGCGCTCTGGAGCCACCCCTTGTTGTTGCTCGTCGTCGGGCGCTGAAACACGACCGCGTACAGGTTCTTGAGGTCCCTGTACGCCATGTTGTCCACGTCCGGGCGCGCGTCGGTCGACGTCGCCGTCGCGGCGACGGCGACGGCGACGGCGACGGCGGCGGCGGCGGCGGCGGCGGCGGCGGCGGCGGCGAACGCGGGCTTCTTCGCGGGGGGGAGCTTCTTCGCGGGCGTGCTTCGCGCGCGTTTTTTCCCGCCGCCCCCCGTCGGCGTCGCGCCGCCGTCGCTCGTCGCGGCGTCGAACTCGTCTTCGTCCGGCCACTGCAGCCGGAGCTTCGAGAGCGTCGCCATCGCGACTTTCTCCGTGTCCCTCGTCGGCAGCGACTCCTCGGCGCGCGCGCCTCGCGCGTCGGCCGCCGCGTCAGCGGAGTCGTCTTCAGCCGGCGTCGCGAAGAGCGGCGCGCGTTTGAACGGCAGGTCGCACCGCGGGCACCGCGCGTCCTCGCGCGCGCATCGACAGACGCGGTCGTCGGCCGCGCTCGGCGGCGGCGCCGCGCGCGCGCCGACGACGACCGTGATTCCGGTCCCGAGCCGCCGCGACGGCGTCGGGCCCCACGGCGTGCCGGACGCGCGTCGCGCGAGCGACCCCGGCCGCGGTCCGCTCGCGCGCGGCGTCGAGTCGGAGAGCCCGGCGCTCGCGGGGAACGAGACGCGCGCGGCGTGCGCGAACGGCGTCCGCGCGCTTCGCATCGTCGCGTCCGGCGTCGGCGTCGGACGCGTCGGGGGAGGAGGCGCGCCGCCGCCGCCGCCCGCGGAGGCGAGCGCGCGCGACGCGAACGAGAGGGGGAGCCGGTTCGTGAGGCACGTCCCGAACGCGCGCGGGGAGTCCGCGGGAGGGAGTCCGAGGAGTCCGAGCGGCGCGGGCGTCATGGGGAACGTCACGCCCGGCGCGAGCGGCCGCGACGGGTCCGCGATGAAGAACGGCGTGCGCGGCGGGGGGGGCGACATCGCCGGGGTGGGGGGAAGCGCGCGGGGGGAAGTGCGACGACGCGGAGCGCGGGCCTTTTTGAAATACGACGAGAGAGCTCAGCGGGAAAAATTCAAACAGACTTGAAGTCGTCGTTCGCTCTTACACACAGGTATCGCATCGTACAGTACTCGCACACACACACGCACTCGACCGCGCGCGCGCTCGTGTCACAGCTTCGAGGCGCCGCGCGCGCCGCCCTCGCGCGTCTCACCCCCGACCCACCGGTCCACGGTCGCGTCGACCACCACCCTCGCGGCTTCGTACGCTTCGAACCACGCCGCCTCCCACGCCGCGGCGCCCTTCGCGCCTCTCTCCTCCGCCCTTCGCAGCGCCCTCTGCAGCGCGTGCACGGCGTCGTACTCTCTCCTCGTCGTCCCGCGCGGCAGCGCGCCGCGCGTCGCCGCGCGCTTGACGCGATCGCGCGCGACTTTCATCATCAACACCCGGCTGTCTCCCTCCGCGAATTTGCAGCACTGGAGAAAATCCGTGTGCTCGAACCCGGTGCCCGCCATGAGCGCGTACGACCCAACCTCTTGCCGCAGCCGGTGCGTGAACGCGATCGCCTCGTCCACGGCGACGATCTTCGCGGCGGCGACGGCCTCCACGAGATCGACCGACGGCCGCGTGGACGCGCGCAGCGTCGCGCAGAGCGCCTTCTCGACCTCGCTCAGAAATTTTCCCGTCCGCGCTTCGCTGTCATCCGCCTTGACGTACAGCGCCCGCAGTTGCGGGACGCCGCTGAGCACGAGCGTCGTCTTCGCGCTGTGCGAGCCCCCGCCGGGGGCCCAGCACGGCTTCTCGTCCGTGACGCCTCGCGTGCGCGCGAAGAGGCGCTTGCGGAACTCGTGCGCGCCCTGCGCGACGGCGACGCGCCCGGTGAAGAGCCGCTGAGGGGCGGAGGGAGTTGAAAAGGCGGAGGGAGTCGAAAGGCGTCAGACGGAGTTGAAAGGCGTCGAGGTCGAACGTTGAAACCGCGGGATGGGCGGAGAGAAACGCGCGACGCGGGCAAAGTCAAGTCCTAGAAGAACGAACGGCGCGCGCCGCGCGAACCAGCTGGGGACCAGCGCATACATACGCGAGATAAACGCGCCTGACCGATGCGTTCCATGTTGGAAGCCGGCGCGCCGTCGCCCTTCGCGCCGTACACCCCCCGTCCCGTCGCGTCGTCCCTCCGCACGTCGCAGTGCTTATCCAGGAGCGCACTCCGCGGGATGATCACGTCGTCGAACGCGATGGACGCGTTGTCCAGGTCGTTCCCGGTCGTCTTCGTCCCCATGTCCGTCAGCGTGATCCCCCGCGACGGCGGCGCGTCTGAGTCTCGCCGCAACGCGATCAAAAACGCGTGCGGCCCCGTGCTCGCGCCGTCCACGATCAGATCCGCCACGACGACCGCTCGCGTCGCGGTGAGCCCCTGCGAGATCCAGTTTTTTGTCGCCCCCGCGTGCGGCGTGCGCAAGACGAACGCGTCGGCGGTCGGGTCGTACGTCGCCGTGGTCTGCACGACGAGCCCGGAGTTGACCCCCGCGAGTCGCTCCGTGAGCGCGAAGCATCCCAAGGTTCCGTCGCGACGCATGCGCGTGAGCTCCTCGAGATGCGTCTCGGAGCCGAGCTCTAGTATCGTCCCCGCGAAGAGGTTGAACTGCACCGTGAATCGGATGCTGAACCCCGGGCCTTGCTCGAACCCGTGCTCGACGAGGAGGCGATGGGCGAGGAAGAAGCGGTCCGGGCGCGTCTTGAGATCCGTGAATTCGAGCAGCCCGGAGCGCGCGAGCGCGCTGAGCCTGGACGCGGACTCGCGCGGGGACGACGCGGGCGTCGCGAGGAGAGACGCGAGCGCGGGGACGTACGCCGCGCGCCACGCGTCGTCGTCGTTCAAGTTGATCGGGAGGGCGGCGGCGAGGACTGGGGGCTTTGGCGCGTTGTTGACTTCTCCTCCTCCGACGCGTCGTTTCGGAGACGACGACGTTGTCCGGGCGCCCGGCGGATTCGGGACCGGCGCCGGCGCGTGCGTCGCGTCGAACGCGCCCACGCTCGGCATGCCGTCTTTCTTTGTGACGAGAGAGCGCGAGGAAGGACGCGGAAGAGGACTCGGGGTCGCGTCGCGTGCGGCGCGCGACGCGGTGTGCGACGGGCGCTCCGAGCATGCTGACTCGACACCTCCTGGATTTTCCGAGGTCTCGAAACTGAACCGCCCCGCCGCTTCTGGGTTACGGGCGCGCCTATGCCTATCGCTACCTACTAGTCTAACATCTACGCGCGCTCATACGCCCTGTCCTCGTCGTCTCCCCCCCCCGCGGCGAGAGCGGCGTCCCTGCGCTCCCTCGCCGCGACGACGTCCATCCACCCGGACGCTTTCCCGCGCTGCTTCTCCGCGACGAGACCCTCGGCGCCGGCGCCGGCGCGGTGCTCCGCGGCGCCCCACCCGCCGTCGCCGCACAGCTGTGCGCCGCACAGCTGTGCGCCGCCGGCGGGTCCGTCCCTCCTCGCCGCGAACGACGTCCTCGGCTTCGTCGTCGCCGCGACGACCGCGGCCTCGATCTCCGCCGGCGTCGCGCGCCTGACCCCCTTCCGTCGCGCCGCGCGCTCCTCTTTCGTCTCCTCCATGGACGCGTGCTTCCACGGACGCGCGGACGCGCGATCGAACGGGGCGGGTTTTTTCAACTCCGCCGCCGGCGCCGCCGCGTCCGGGGTCTCCGCCTCCACGTCCTCGTCGCTCGACGCCGCGGACGTCGTCGACGCGAACCGACTGAACACGTTCCCTCCGCGCGTCCCGCTCCCGCGGCGCGGCTCGGGGTCGTCGTTCTCGTCGTTCGCTTCGTTCGCTTCGTTCGCTTCGTTCGCTTCGTTCGCTTCGTTCGCTTCGTCGCCGTCGCCGGCGCCGGCGCCGCCGCGTCGCGCCGCCGCCGCGCGCGCGGCCGCCCTCGTCTCGCGCCCGATGACCCCGCACCCGACCCACCCGCTCCTCCCACCGCTCTTCAACAGCGCGGCGCGGAGCTCGCGAGGGTCGTCGTACCCGTCGCCGCCGACGGAGACGAACCGCGGCGCCGTCGGCGTTCGCGTCGTCGGCCAACGATCGCTCGCGTCCCACGGCGCCGGCTGCGCGGACGACGCGATCGGCTCGTCGTTCGCGCCGAGCTTCCCGGTCACCGCGTCCCACAGGCCGCGCTCGCGCGGTCGCGGGCGCGACTCCAGCGCGGACGGCGGGTCGCGCGCGAGGAGCGCACGACGCGCGTTCGCGGCGGCGAGGTCCCCCGCGTCCGCCGGCGCCGCGCGGTCATCAAATCTCGCGAGCGGATCTGTCCGCTCGCCCCCGATGCGCGCGTCGAACGCGTCGAGCTTCTTGCGCTGGAAGTCGATTCGACGCGCGCGCTCGCGCCGCGCGTCCGCGCGCGCGTGGGCCGCGAACGGCGACGCGGGGTCCATCCCGGTCCCGGGGCGTGGACCGCGCGACGCGCAGTGGCTCGCGGTCGTCGCTCACCACTTCAACGACTGGAACGGAAACTTCGGAAGCACCGATCGATTCCGCATTGTACCTCGCCGCGCCCGTCATGCGACGCGCGCTTCACGTCGCCGCGGCGACGTGCGCGGACCGCGCTCGCGCCCACACCGGTCGCGTCGCGCTGCACGACCTCGCGCGTCGCGACGCGCGCCTTCGCTGGTCGTCGTCGTCGTCGTCGTCCTCGTCGTCGTCGTCGTCGTCGAGCGCGCGCGCGATCCTCCGAGATTCCGGAAGAGGGTTCGCGTCCGCCGCGGACCTGACGCACGTCGACGCGTCCTCCGGGGACGCGACCATGGTCGACGTCGGGGACAAGCCGATCACGACGCGCGTCGCGACCGCGTCCGCGAAAGTCTTGCTGGGAAAACGCGCGTTCGACGCCGTGCAAAAGGACGGCGTCGTCGGCAAAGGGAACGTCCTCGCGGTCGCGCAGATCGCTGGCATCAACGCCGCGAAGCGCGCGTCGTCGCTGATACCGCTGTGCCACACCCTCCTCCTGCACAAGGTGTCCGTGGACTTCACGCTGCACCCGGGTGACTACTCGGTGC
>Ga0181554_1002781_pt1 | contig 15242 bp, 10 predicted proteins | sample 011ome_16_FD_145602 | JGI IMG/M metagenome (GOLD analysis project Ga0181554, IMG submission 145602) | Coastal salt marsh microbial communities from the Groves Creek Marsh, Skidaway Island, Georgia - 011503CT metaG (spades assembly) | ecosystem: Environmental > Aquatic > Marine > Intertidal zone... | reverse complement strand
AAGGAGTTTATCTTTATCTGTCATGTCTCAAATACTTTATCACGGCGTTCAAAAACGGCTATGTGGGTTAAAATTTCAGTCTGATACAAACCAACACAAGAATAATGATCCATAACGTTCGACCAGAACCGGTTCGATCTTGTTCTAAAGATCAAGTTGGGGCAATGTCAAAACGCTATGACATCTCAATCTTCTACAGCAAATGCGCCAAAAGTGAAAGCGCCGACCCCGATGATGGCGCAATATTTGCGCGTCAAGGAATCGCATCCTGATTCTTTGCTTTTTTACCGGATGGGTGATTTCTATGAGATGTTTTTTGACGATGCCGAAATGGCCGCCAAACAGCTTGGCATTACGCTAACAAAACGCGGCAGCAAAGATGGGCTTGATGTACCAATGTGCGGCGTTCCGGTTCATTCGGTTGATGGCTATCTGGCAAAATTGATCCGCGCTGGTCACCGGGTGGCGATTTGCGAGCAAACCGAAGATCCACAAGAACAAAAACAGCGCGGCGGCAAAGGCCCGCTAAAACGTGATGTGGTAAGGGTGCTGACCCCTGGCACGCTGACCGAAGATGAATTGTTGCCAGCGCGGGCGCATAATTATCTTGTTGCGCTTGGCCGGGCAGAAACCCAGCTGGCTTTGGCATGGGCTGATATGTCGACAGGTGATTTTTTGGTTCAAGAAATGGCCGATGATGGTCTTGAAACCTTGCTTGCGCGTCTTGATCCGGCAGAATTGATTTATCCGCAGGGATTTGATCTTCCCGATTGGTTCGAGGCTAGCCAAATCTGTGCAACCGAACAGGCGGCATCGTTATTTGATTCGACGCGCGCCAGACAGGCACTTGAACGGTTTTATCAGGTTGCAAGTCTGGATGGCATGGGTCATTTCAGCCGTGCCATGCTATCAGCCGGTGGGGCGCTTCTTGGCTATCTTGAGGCAACACAGGTTGGCAATATGCCGCGGCTTTTGCCACTGACCGCGGTCAGTGATGCTGGCTTTATGGAAATTGATCCGGCAACAAGGCGGTCTTTGGAATTATCGCGCACCTTGACCGGTGAACGGCGCGGCAGCCTGCTTCATGCGGTCGATCGTACCTTGACCGCGGCTGGCGGGCGGCTTCTTGGCGAACGGCTTGCTGCGCCGCTATTTGATGTTGCGGCGATCGAGTCACGGCTTGATCTGGTGAGCTGGTTTCTGGCCGAGACGGCTTGTGGCGATAAGGTGCGATCACAGCTTCGGATTCAGCCCGATATTGAACGCGCCCTATCGCGCCTGTCGCTTGGTCATGGCGGCCCGCGTGATTTGGCGAATATTGCCAATGGGCTTGATGGTGCTGGCGAGATCGCCGCGCAGATAAAGGCGGTTGCGGCAAAGGGCATGGGTGGACTTGCCCTGCCCGATGGCTTGCCGGATTGCCTTGATATGATGTTGTGTCCGCGCGGGCTAAGCGATGAATTGACGCCTGCGCTGGCAGATGAATTACCGCTTTTGGCGCGTGATGGCGGCTTTATCCGTCAAGGCTATGATCTTGCGCTTGATGATTTGCGCGGGCTTCGTGATGAAAGCCGCCGGTTAATTGTTGCCTTGCAAAGCCGCTATGTTGATGAAACTGGTATAGCCTCGCTAAAGATCAAACATAATAATGTTCTTGGCTATCATATTGACGTGCGAAGCAATCATGCTGGCAAATTGATGGATCATGAAATCTTTATCCATCGGCAAACCACCGCGCAGGCGGTGCGGTTTACCACGACCGAGCTAGCACAAATGGAACGCGATATGGCCAGCGCGGCCGATCGTGCGCTGGCGCTTGAATTGGAAATATTTGACCGGTTGCGGTCATTGGTTTTGCAGGCGGCACATGACCTTGGCAATGCGGCGCGCGCGCTTGCCGAAATTGATGTTGCAACCGCCGCAGCGCAGCTGGCGACAGCGAATCATTATTGCCGCCCACAATTGGTTGCCGAACCGGTATTGAACATTACCAAGGGTCGCCATCCGGTAATCGAGCCGATGCTTGATTCGCAAACCCCCTTTATTGCCAATGATTGCAATCTGGATAATGGGCGGCTTTGGCTTTTGACCGGCCCTAACATGGCCGGAAAATCCACCTTTTTGCGACAGAATGCACATATTGCGATTATGGCGCAGGCAGGGCTTTATGTTCCTGCTGAAACGGCGGTTATTGGGCTTGTTGATCGTTTGTTCAGCCGCGTTGGTGCGGCCGATGATCTGGCGCGTGGCCGTTCGACCTTCATGGTTGAGATGGTTGAAACCGCGGCAATTTTGAATCGGGCTACCAATCGGTCATTGGTTATTCTTGACGAAATTGGTCGTGGCACGGCCACTTATGATGGCTTGGCGATTGCTTGGTCAACGCTTGAATATCTGCATGATGCTAGCGCTTGCCGAACGCTGTTTGCAACGCATTATCATGAATTGACGCATCTTCAAAAATCCCTCGACCAGCTTCGTTGCCATGCAATGCAGGTTCGCGAATGGCAGGGCTCAATTGTGTTTTTGCATCAGGTTGTTGCCGGTTCGGCGGATCGGTCTTATGGCGTTCATGTGGCTCGGCTTGCCGGATTGCCAGTCGCGGTCCTTGGCCGTGCCGAAGCCATTTTAGGCGAACTTGAAACCGGCCAGCATGGCGCGGTTGATGCTGGGTTGATGGCCGATAATCTGCCGCTATTTGACTATCAAAGCAAAGCGCCAGAAACGCCAGTGACGCCAGATGAAATCGGCGCCGCGCTCGATGAAATGCAACCCGATAGCCTTACCCCGCGTGAGGCGTTGGATATGCTTTACCGGCTTAAGGCATTGCGCCATGACCCGGCTTTGCCGCCATTGCGATCAGGTGATAAAAAATGACCAAAATTTTAGATCTAGAATCGTCAAAATCGCAATCGGCCAAAGCCAGCCCAACCACCAGCCCAGCCACCATGCCCGATAGCATTGCATGGCATCGTTGGCTATTGCCGTTGCAAGGCGCAATGGCTGTCAATCAGCCACCGCTTGACCGGCAGGCGATCGAGGCCGAACTTGATTCATATACCACTGGCAAAACACCGGTAAATCGTACCAAGCTGTTGAGCTGTTTGCGAACCCATCTTGATCAGGCCAAAGCCAGCCTTCGTGAGTCGTTTTACCACAGCAATGATGGCGCTGTTTATGTTGGCATGCATGCTTGGGTCATTGATATTTTGCTGCAAAGCCTTTACGCGCAAACGCAAAAACAATGCGCTGGAGGTGACGAGCTGGCGCTGATTGCCGTTGGCGGTTATGGACGTGGTGAAATGGCACCATTCTCCGATATTGATATCATGTTTCTGATGCCGAAAAAAGCGACCGAATCCCATACGAAATTTATCGAATTCATGCTGTATATTTTATGGGATCTTGGCTTGAAAATTGGCCATTCAACCCGCAGCATCGCCGAATCGATTGACGCGGCAAATGACGATCAGACAGTGCTGACAAGCCTTCTTGAAATGCGTCATGTGGCTGGTGATGATTCGATGTGGGTGAAATTGAATCGGACGGTTCAGCGCAAAATTGCCAAACAGAAACCGCTTGCCTATGTTGAAGAAAAGCTTACCGAGCGTGACCTTCGCCATAAGAGATTTGGCGATACGCGCTATGTTGTTGAACCCAACGTCAAAGATGGTAAAGGCGGACTTCGCGACCTTCACAGCCTGTTCTGGATTACCAAATATGCCTATCGTGCCAACAGCATGATCGACATTGTCAAAAAGGGTATTCTTCGTGATGGCGAGGCGCGGAAATTTGCCCTGGCGCAGCGGTTTTTATGGACGGTTCGCTGTCATCTTCACCTTCATGCTGACCGACCCGAAGAACGGTTGGATTTCGAAGCGCAAATGATCATTGCACCGCGTCTTGGCTTTGCCGATCGGGGCGGGCTTCGTGGTGTTGAACGCTTTATGAAACGCTATTATCTGGCCGCGCGGAATGTTGGCAATTTAACGCGTATTTTCTGCGCGGCGATGGAAACTGATTTCCGCAAAAGTCTGATCAATTGGCGACCTGATTTTCTGCGCACCCATGAGCTTGATCCGTTTCATATTGAAAGTGGGCGTGTTCGGCTTGTTGATGAGGCCTTGTTCCGTGACGCGCCAGTTCGGCTGATCGAATTATTTTCCATTGCGCAAAAACATGATGCTGATGTTCATCCAAGCACGCTTCAACGCGTCACCCGGGCGTTATCGGCACTTGATTCAAAAACGCGTGATGATGCGCAGGCAAACCAATTATTTCTGGATATTCTGACATCGCGCAAAAACCCTGAACGGGTGCTTCGTCTGATGAATGAAAGCGGTGTCTTTGGCCGTTTCTTGCCCGATTTCGGCCGGATTGTAGCGATGATGCAATTTGATATGTATCATAGCTACACGGTTGACGAACATACCTTGAAGGCGATTGGTATTCTTCACGGGATTGAGACCGGCGCGCTGCGCCAAGCCGCGCCGGTTGCGACCGAGGTGATGCCGGAAATCGGATCGCGGCGCGCGCTTTATGTTGCCATGCTTCTACATGATATTGCCAAGGGGCGTGGCGGCGATCATTCGGTTTTGGGCGCCGAGGTGGCATTGGCGGTTTGCCCACGTCTGGGGCTAAGCCATGAAGAAACCGAAACCGTTAGCTGGCTAATCCTGCATCATTTGCTGATGAGCAAAATCGCGTTTCGCTATGATCTGAATGATCCGCAAACGATCGAGGATTTTGCCAGTATTGTGCAATCACCCGAGCGATTGAAACTGCTTTTGGTTTTGACCGTTGCCGATATTCGGGCGGTTGGACCGAATATCTGGAATGGCTGGAAAGCGGCGTTGATGCGCGATCTTTATTATCGCTGCGATGCGGTTTTGCGCGGCGCTGATCCGGCGGTGATCGCGCTTGGCAATGCCGAAGAAGCGCGCCAGGAGGCGGCGGCGAAACTAGCCGATTGGGACGCGGCACGGTTTGCCGCGCATGCGGCGAATATGCCGCTGACCTATTGGACAGGATTTGATTGCGAAAGTCAGGTTCGTCATGCGCGGCTTTGTAATGAATTCGCCAATCAGGATGCGCTTTTGCTGATTGATTTCAAGCCCGATCCGGCGCGGCGCATAACCGAATTGACGATTCTAACGGTTGATGATCCGGGGCTGTTTGCGCGGATTGCCGGTGCGGTGGCGGCGGCGGGTGCGAATATTGTTGGTGCGCGCATTACGACCTGTCATGATGGCACGGTTCTTGATGTTTTCTTTTTGCAGGATATGAAGAATCAGGCGATTGAAGATCAAGATGAATTGGCGCGGATTCGCACAACGCTTGAAAAGTCGCTAACAGGGTCACTGAAACTGGAAAAAGCGCTGTTGGCGCGTTGGCAGCAAACCCCGCTTCGGGTGCGGCAAATGCCGGTTCCGTCGCGCGTTCTTTTGTCGAACAAGATCAGCAATACCCATAGCGTGATTGAAGTGAATGGCCGCGATTTTCCGGGCTTGCTTCATAAAATCACGCTTTGCCTTGCCGGTCTTGGATTGCAAATTCAGACGGCCACCGTGTCGACCTATGGCGAGCGCGTTGTCGATGTGTTTTATGTGAAAGATATTTTTGGTCTGCAAATTCAGAGTGAAACGCGCCAGCAAACCATCCGCAACCAGCTGTTGGCGGTTTTTGATGATGCCGATGAGGAAGCGGTATGACCGATCAACCAACTGCGTCAAATCCTGCAAAATCCACCTCGCTTGGCCGCGCTTTTCAACAGATTGGCAGCCTAACGGCAATTAGCCGTATTGTTGGCTTCATGCGGGATATCGCCTTTGCCAGTTTTCTGGGTGCAGGGCCAGCCGCCGATGCCTTTCTGGTGGCGTTGAAATTGCCAAATATGTTTCGCCGCCTTAGTGCCGAAGGCGCGATGACCAATGCCTTTCTTCCCAGCTTTGCCAAAATACGCGAAACCGACGGGCGTGATGCCGCGCTTCGGCTCGCATCTGAGGCGCAGATTTTTCTGATCATTGCGCTTTTTGCGATTGTTGTACTTGCCGAAATTTTCATGCCTGAAGTCATTTCGCTTCTTGCCCCGGGCTTTGCGGCAACGCCTGATCGTTTGGCTGCAGCGGTCGATCTGGCGCGTATAACGATGCCCTATCTGCCGATGATTTCCGTGGTTGCGCTTTGGGGGGCAATCGCCAATGCGCATGACCGGTTTATGGCTGCTGCTGCCGCGCCAATTTTGGCAAATCTCTGTTTTATTGCTGGGGCGATTTCGATTCCGATTTTGGCGGCTGATTTGGGCATGTTCAAAGCTTTGCCAATTGCCATCGGCCTTTTGGTTGCTGGGTTTTGCCAATTGTTATTTTTGTTTTTTGTTCTGCGCCGCCTGTCGGCAGTGCCAAAACTGCAATGGCCGCGCCTATCAAATGCGGGCAAAATGATGTGGCGCAAATTCCTGCCAGCAGCGCTTGGCGCTGGCGGCATGCAGCTTAATCTTCTAGTCGATTTGATTTTGGCATCAATGCTGCCGGTTGGTGCGATTTCATGGCTCTATTATGCTGATCGTGTGGCGCAATTGCCGCTTGGTATTGTTGGCATTGCGCTTGGTACGGCATTGCTGCCCAGATTATCCGCTGCCGAAGCGGCTGGTCAAAAAGACGAAATCACCAAAACGCTTGATGAGGCGATTATCTTTGGCGGATTCTTTGTCGTGCCAGCGGTTATTGCGCTGATCCTTCTTGCAGGTCCAATCATTGAGGGGCTATTTGCCTATGGCGCTTTTTCAATTGATGATGCGGTGATGGCGGCAATGGCCTTATCAGCCTATGCGCTTGGTCTTCCCGGATTTGTCATGGTGAAAATTTTGCAACCCGCCTTTTATGCGGCAGGCCAGCCAGGCACGGTTTTGAAAATATCGATCATGACCGTGGTGATCAATATAACAGCATCATTGGTGATGATGCCCATTTTTGGGCATGTCGGGCTGGCACTGGCAACGTCATTATCAGGATTGATTGCGGCAATCACCATGGTGGTTTTATTATGTCGCCGTGGCCGTCTTGGCGGTGGTTCGCTTGGTATGATTGGCCGCATTTTTCTTGCCAGTCTGGTCATGGCGATGTTGCTTTTGGCGATGGTTTGGCTTGCCGGAGGAATAAGACAATTTCTGCCCGCGGCAGGCTGGCTTGCCGTTTTGGTTGTTGGTGGTGGCGGCGGATTTGTTTTAGCCGCTTGGTGTTTTCGGGCGATTCCAGCCGGATTTGTCCGCCGATTGGGCAACCGAAAGACTTGACCGCGGCCGCACAAGCGGGGATAACGCTGGCACATAATTTCAATTGCAGATGTGATGGGTTGGCACCGGCCTGCCAGCATCTGATCAGGCGTGATGGATAGACCAAATGACCGATTCAAAAATGCATAAATCCGCAGGAAAAGGCCGCATCTTTTCCGGCATCCAGCCAACCGGCAATTTGCATCTTGGCAATTATCTTGGTGCTATTCGCAATTGGGTTGCTTTGCAGCATGATTTTGAATCGATCTATTGTGTTGTTGATTTGCATGCCATCACCGTTCATCAAGATCCGGCTGTTTTGCGCAAAAGCACGCGCGAAGTGGCGGCAAGCCTGATCGCCGCTGGCATCTCAACCGAACAATCAATTTTGTTTAATCAATCTTGCGTGCCGCAACATGCCGAGCTGGCGTGGGTTTTCAATTGTGTGACCCGTCTTGGCTGGTTGAACCGGATGACTCAATTCAAAGAAAAGGCAGGTAAAAACCGCGAAAATGCGTCGGTTGGTCTTTATGCTTATCCGACCTTGATGGCCGCTGATATCCTGACTTACCGCGCAACGCATGTTCCGGTTGGTGAAGATCAAAAACAGCATCTTGAATTAACCCGCGACATCGCGCAGGCCTTTAATTCAATCTATGATAAAGATGTGTTTCCGCTTCCCGAACCACAAATTTTTGGCAGCGCAACGCGCGTTATGAGTCTTCGTGATGGCAGCGCCAAAATGAGTAAATCTGACCCGTCGGATAATTCACGGATCAATATGACCGATGATGCCGATATGATCATGCAGAAAATCCGCAAGGCAAAAACCGACCCTGATGCCTTGCCATCTGAAATGGCTGGTCTTGCCGATCGGCCTGAAGCCAGCAATCTTGTTGGCATCTATGCTGCGCTTGCCGAATGCAGCACCGATGATGTTCTTGCCGAATTTGGCGGGCGCGGATTTGGTGATTTCAAACCGGCGCTTGGCGATCTGGCGGTGGCGAAATTATCGCCAATTGGTGCTGAAATGCGGCGGCTTCTTGAAAACCCTGCCGATATTGACGCGATTCTTGCTGATGGTGCCGAACGTGCCGCGGCCATTGCACGGCCAATTCTTGCCGAGGTACGTGATATTGTTGGGTTTTTAGGATCAAGCACCGATCGCTAGATGGGCTTGTGATCGCCAGGTGCGCTGATCACTAGCCAGATCGGTGCAGATATGCGATATTAAGCCGGTGTCGGGTTGTAGTTTTTACGGAAATCCCCATATTACGTTGATGGGACTAACGCATATTATGCGATGGCATGAAAATGATTTTGGGACGGTGACGAACCTGTCTGCGCCAAGATTGTGAATTTAGCCTAAATGCCAAAAAATTAATCTGTTGTTGCCCTGAAATGGGCCATGTTGATGGCAAATTTATCGCATCGAAAAGGAATGATTAGATGTTTATTCAAACACAGGATACGCCGAATCCGGCAACATTGAAATTCATCCCCGGTGTTCCGGTGATGGCGCAGGGAACTGCTGATTTTGCCGATTCTGATAGCGCTAATAAATCACCATTGGCACGCCGCCTTTTTCAAGTTGATGGCGTAACAGCGGTTTTTCTGGGTGCTGATTTTGTTGCCGTGACCAAAGCTGAAGGGCTTGACTGGTTTGCGCTCAAACCGGGGATTCTTGCCGGCATTATGGAACATTACGCATCAGGCATGCCGGTCATTGAAAAAGACGCCGAGCTTGCAGATCCGCATGCCGAAGATGGTGATAGCGATACGGTCCAGCAGATCAAACAGCTTTTGGACTCGCGTGTGCGTCCGGCGGTGGCAATGGATGGCGGCGATATCGTGTTTCAGGGCTTTGATGATGGTGTTGTCACATTGCAGATGCGCGGTGCCTGTCAGGGTTGTCCTAGTTCGACAGCAACCTTGAAAATGGGCATTGAAAATATGCTTCGCCATTATATCCCTGAAGTGCGTGAGGTTCGTGCGGCCGAGCTGTAAGACAGTCACAACTGCGCCAATTATAGATATTCAGATTTAAGGCTTAGGTCGTGATATCGTCGATTTCTAACTGGCTGACCAACCGGCGGATTGTCTGGATCGCTGCGGCTATTGCGTTTTTAGGCTTTACCGGCCCCGGTCTTTTTGGCCTATCACCACCACAATTTTTTCACAGCCATGACGCTGTTACCAAACAGGCAAAGACAGATGAATTGCCGCCCGGAAAGCATTCGGCTTCCGATATGTCCCCACAAGTTGCGCAGCCAGACGCATCACCGGCAATCGTCGCCGTGCCTGAAACCGGCCGTGACGATGCCAATACTGCAGATGCCACGGATGGCCTGATGCGTGATGCGCCTGACCAAGAGCCTGACCAAGTGACTGAAAAATCTCTGTTGGCAAAGGCACCAAAAACGCTCAAAGGACCGAATAAAAGCCATATTGAACTTGAGTCCACAAAGCGGGTGCCGGCGCCAGAACTTCTTTTGGTGCCACGCGATTTTTTTACCCAGATTCCCGAATCACATCTGGCTTTATCAGGTACAGCGCAAAAGGAATCCTTCATAAAAATCGTGCTGCCGCTTATTTTGGCGAGCAATGAAGAAATTAGCAATCGCCGCGAGGCGATTCGGCGCGCCTTTGAAAATGATGATCGGGCGACCTTGGAAAAATGGGCAAAACTTTATAAAATTGACGTAACCGATCAGGATAACAAAGCCTTGATGACGCGGTTGCTTGAGCGGGCTGATACAATTCCGGTGGCGTTGGCATTGGCGCAGGCGGCGGTTGAGTCAGGCTGGGGAACATCGCGATTTGCCATTCAGGGCAATGCGTTATTTGGCCAATGGGCATGGCGTGAACAAGCTGGCATCAGGCCGCTTGATGCCAGTAATGACCGCGCTGTTGTGCGCAGTTTTGGATCGTTGCTTGGCTCGGTTCGCGCCTATATGCATAATCTGAATACGCATTCGCATTATCAGAAATTTCGCAAGGCACGTTCGGCATTACGCAACCGCCCAAAAGCCGGCGAAGCCAGAATACTGGCCAAATATCTTGATCGCTATGCCGAAATTGGCGAGGCTTATGTGAAGAAGCTAGAAGTCTTGATCCGTAGCAATGATTTTAGCCGTTTTGCCTTGGCGTATCTAAGCTAGATTTACCACTGCCTTACGGCACCAGAAACTGTTTGCCAAACCAGCGCCAGCGTCCATCCGGGCCGGGCATGGTGCAATTGACACGGGCACGACCCGATGGCAGGGGACCTGGAAACCGCACTTCGGCGCGCGGCCCCAACCGGCTGATTTGCAGCTGGTCATAGGTGGCGTTGAAACAGCGTAATTGGTTTTTTGTGGCAATTTCTGGCGCTAGCGTAAATCCAAAGTCAGGCGGGTTTTTCGCAATCACAACATTGGCAGGCAGAATTTGGTTGGCTTTCAGCGGCAGGCCGTCAATCGCCAATGTTAAACGATCCATCGCGCCATATTTTTCGTTCATGGCAAAACGTGGCAGTTCAAAATAGCCATTATAGCCATGCGCAATGCCCGAATTTTGACCGAAACCTGCAATGAAACCAGCCGCCTTCACGCGCTCGATAACAGCCAGATTATATTCGCCATAGGGATAGGCAAACAGATTTGGACGAAGGCCAAGTTCGGCTAGAAATCGCTGATTTGACTTTTCTAATTCGGCGTCAACATCGGCAAGACTGGATAAATGCATATGCGGGTGACTGGCTGTCTGGCTGCCAATGCCAACCCCATCGGCCTGTAATTGCCGAAGCTGATCCCAGCTCATATAGCCGCGATTTTTGCGATCAACCGGATCGGTGGCGACAAAAACGGTAAAGGGAAATCCTTTTGCTTGTAGCCGCGGCCATGCTTCGGTGAAAACTGATAGATAGGCATCATCGATGGTGATCGCGACTGTGCGGTCGGGAAGCGGCATATCTTTTTGCAAATGATCGACAATCTTTGCCAGCGGCCAGACCGAGTAATTGTCATTTGATAATTTCTCAAGATGCGCATCAAATTGATCAAGGCGGATATTTGTGCTTGGCAGACGGTCCTCACCAAACCGGTGATACATCAAAATCACCGCATGGTCGGCAGCAAAGGCCGATCCCAGAAACGACAGCAGTAGAACCGACATTATCGCAAATCTGCTGCCAAGATAGGCAAGCCAATGACAAGCGTTCTGATAATGTCTTATGTGCATAGCAGATTTTCCACTTAAAAAATGATATAACCCTGACTTTACCGGCGGCGTTGTCAATGCTAGAGCGATCTCATTTAGCGCATCTTGGTGAGATGATGCAACCCGATAAGCCGATCTGGATAAAGGATAAGCCGATTGAAAACGCCCAAACGCCCTGATGCCTTGCCGGTCATATTAGCCTTTGAAGCCAGCACCAATCAACTGTCAGTTGCTGTTTATGCTGATGGGGTGATCCGCGCCATGAAAACGGCCGAGGCTGCTTTTGGGCAGGCCGCATCATTGGTGCCATTGGCGGTTTCGGCTTTGGCTGAGGCAGATGTTGATTTTGCCATGATCAGCCATGTTGCAGCGGGGCGTGGTCCTGGATCATTTACCGGCCTTCGTGTTTCACTGGCCGCGGCCAAAGGCGTTTGTCTGGCGCATGATTTGCCCGGGCTTGGCATTTCCGGTCTTGAGGCGCTTGCCTATTCTTGCGGCGATGACGATGGCGATTTACCAATCTTATGTCTTGCCGATACGCGGCGTGGCAATGTCTATGCGCAGTTTTTTACCGCCGATATGACACCACAAGGTGATATTTTCGAAGCGCAGATCGAACAATTGCCATTGCTTGTGCCGTCGGCGTTTGGCCAAGAGACGATTTTGCTTGCCGGATATGGTGGGCAAGCTGTTGGCGCGGCCTTTCTTGGCGCTGGCAGGCAGGTTCGCGTGGCGGGCGGCAAAATGATATCAGCTGATGCGGCTGATCAAGGGATTGATGATATATCGGTTGATGCTGGCATGATTGCCAATCTTGCCGCGCATCACCTCACGCGGGGCGTGGTTTCACCATTGACGCCGCTTTATCTCGCCGATCCGCGTCTTGGGCCGAAAAAGAAAGCATCGGCTTGATGATCCGGCGCATCACTCCGGCTGATTGTGATGCAATCGCTACGCTTGAGGCCAGATTATTTGCAACCGCGCTTGATCAGGCGCGCCTGATGGGATTGCAGTCCAACCCGGTTTTTTGTGGTTTTGTCGATCTGGTACCCGATCAGGATCAGCCACAATCCATATCGGCCGGTGATTTGGCGCCATATCTTAATGGTTATCTTCTTGCCACGATGATTGATGGTGAAGCTGAAATCCTGTCAATTGGCGTTACGCCTGACCGGCAAAGACAGGGTGTTGGCAAACGGCTTTTGCAGCATTTTTTTGAGCATGGTACCAGCCAGAATATGACTGGGGTCGTGCTTGAAGTCGCCGAAGATAATGTGCCAGCACTTGGGCTTTATCGCGATTTCGGTTTTGTCGAATTTGGCCGCCGCAAAGATTATTACAAACAAGGTAATCGGAAAATCGACGCAATCATGATGAAGTGGTGCCTTACTGAGGCTTTTCCTTGACCATCTTTGCTTCTAGGCGGTACAAGGGGACTTGGATTTGCACTGCTGAAATGTGACATAGCGCTCTTGACCAAAAAACTCTTTATCAAAACCTACGGCTGTCAGATGAATGTTTATGATTCTGACCGTATGACCGATGTTCTAGCACCGCTTGGCTATGCGCCAACCGATATGGCTGATGGCGCCGATATGGTGATTTTAAACACATGTCATATTCGTGAAAAAGCGTCTGAGAAGGTGTTTTCCGAACTTGGCCGATTGCGCCAACTCAAAGAACGCGCCGCCGATCAGCAGGGCCGTCAGGTTACGATTGCGGTTGCCGGATGTGTGGCACAGGCCGAAGGCGAAGAAATTACCCGCCGCGCGCCATGGGTTGATATTGTTGTTGGGCCGCAAACCTATCACCGGCTTCCCGAATTGGTTGGCAAGATTGATCCGGCAAGCCGCAACCGGATTATTGATACGGATTTCCCCGAAGAAGTGAAATTTGATTTTCTGCCGGGCGAGCATGCACCGCGTGGCCCAGCCGCATTTTTGAGCGTTCAAGAAGGCTGTGATAAATTTTGCGCCTTTTGCGTTGTGCCTTACACACGCGGCGCTGAGTTTTCGCGCCCGGTCAAAACTGTTTTGGAAGAAGCCAAACGGCTGGTGGCAAGCGGCACGCGTGAATTGACGCTTCTTGGGCAGAATGTGAATGCCTATCATGGCGCGCATGATTCCGGCAAAGACTGGACGCTTGGCCGTTTGATTCGTGCGCTTGCCGAGGTTGATGGACTTGAGCGTATTCGCTATACGACATCGCATCCGCTGGATATGGATGATGAATTGATCGCCGTTCATGGTGACGTGCCGCAATTAATGCCGTATCTGCATTTGCCAATCCAGTCTGGGTCAAACCATGTTCTGCAGGAAATGAACCGTCGTCACACAAGTGATGTCTATCTGGCGGTGATTGACAAGATTCGCGCCATCCGTCCGGATATTGCCATGTCAGGTGATTTCATTGTTGGTTTCCCCGGCGAAAGCGATGCCGATTTTGCCGAAACCTTGGCACTTGTCAGCAAGGTTGGTTACGCATCGGCCTATTCATTTAAATATAGCCCGCGCCCAGGAACACCCGCGGCAACATCTGAAATACAGGTTCCAGAATCGGTAAAATCTGAACGGCTTGAAAGCCTTCAGCAATTGCTGAACGCCCAGCAATTTGCCTTTAACAAAGGGACCGAGGGCAAGATTGTTGATGTCCTTGTCGAGCGTGCCGGTGGCCGCAATGGTCAAATGGCGGGTCGAAGCCCCTATATGCAGGCGGTGAATTTCATCGGCAATCCTGATCAGATTGGCCAGATTGTGCCTTGCCGTCTGTCCGAAGCCCGCCAGAACAGCATGACTGGCGATATTGTCAATTTGAAGGGGGCGGCGTGAACGCGGCAAAAGCCAATAGCATCCGTATGGAATTTGAAGATAACGGCGTTCTAGCGCTATTATCAGGTGAACATAACCAGCATCTGGCGCATATCGAAAAATCCTTGGATGTCACGCTGGATTCCTTTGGTAATAGCATCAAAATTTCAGGTGCGGGCAAAGCCACCAAAACCGCCCGAACCGTGATTGAGGATCTGTATCGCCGTATTGCCAATGGCAAGCGTGATGATATAGATAAATCAATGGTCGAAGATGCATTGCGATGGTCGATGAATGGTCATCAGGCTGATGCGGTAACCGCAGGCGAATCTTTTGACACATGGAAAAAGAAAATTGTCGCCAAAACCAAAGGCCAGAATGATTATCTGAAATTACTGCGTAGCAATGAAGTTGTGTTTGGCCTTGGGCCTGCTGGCACCGGCAAAACCTATATGGCTGTTGCCCGCGCTGTTGAAGCGCTGAAAAAGCGCGAAGTCGAGCGTATTATTTTATCTCGTCCTGCTGTTGAAGCGGGCGAACGTCTTGGCTTTTTGCCAGGCGATATGAAAGAAAAGGTCGATCCCTATCTGCGGCCGCTTTATGATGCGTTATATGATATGATGCCAGCTGATAAAGTTGACCGAATGCTGGCCAGTGGCGAGATTGAAATTGCACCGCTTGCTTTTATGCGTGGCCGCACCTTGACCGCAGCGCATGTGATTATTGACGAGGCGCAGAACACCACGCCTGTTCAAATGAAAATGGTTCTCACCCGGCTTGGGCAGGATTCACATATGGTCATTACGGGTGATTTAAGTCAGGTTGATTTGCCAGTGGGTCAACCGTCCGGCCTTGCCGAGGCGGTTTCGCTTTTAGACAATATTAAAGGCGTTGGCATTATCCATCTGTCTGGCCAAGATGTGGTTCGTCATCCGGTCGTGGCGCGTATTTTGCAAGCGTAT